>Ga0208297_1002235_pt1 | contig 12157 bp, 16 predicted proteins | sample LMS_cellobiose_e_FD_187367 | JGI IMG/M metagenome (GOLD analysis project Ga0208297, IMG submission 187367) | Rumen-fistulated moose microbial communities from Alaska, USA - LMS_cellobiose_enrichment (SPAdes) (version 2) | ecosystem: Host-associated > Mammals > Digestive system > Stomach > Rumen... | reverse complement strand
TTCGATTTTCGTGTCCGTGATCAGCTGCAGGTGATACTGCAATTCCTGCGCCGCAAAAATTTTGACGGGATCGGCTTTCTCCGGCAGAACGATCACCGACTCGGAAGGCCGGACTGTGATTGAGTCGGCGGACAGCAGCATAATGCAGCCGCCGATTATTGCTGACAATAAATATTTCATGTTTTTCATAGGATATGCCGCTCCGGTGTTTTCAGCAGTTCAGAATCACTGGACCCAGTATCCGCCGTTGCCGTCGGGATAGAAATACGGCCGGAATCCCGGCTGGTCCCGCATCATACCCGGCGCCGTGTATTTCCCCGCCGCACCACCAAATGTTATGATATTGGCATATTTGTAACTGTGTCTCAGGAAAATCACGCCGTAAGGCTGTGATGCCGGGCGGGCAGCAGACAAGGCAATTTGTCCGGATGCCACATCCGAAATGACACCGGCAGCCCGTTTCAATGCAGTGACCTGGTTGTTCATGCTGCCGACGCACGGAGTGTCGGCAAAATTGATTGTCCCGGAGGCATTTCTCATTTTCGCAAATGCCGACACCTTTACCGGCGGAGTCTGCAGCTGACTGGAGGATTTTCCCGTGTTCTTATAATTGTATCCGAAAGTCTGCGCATTGATCCCCAGTTGCGGATAGTTTTTTCCGTTGTCTTTTTTTCCGGTTATTTCCGATGGGCACTGCCAGACATTCCCATAGGCCACATACTTACCGTCATTCAGCAGATTCATGAAAAAGACTGTTCCCGTGTAATAACTCAAACACCAGTCGTAATCGTTGGCATACATCTGCGAGCCCAAATGGATCTGTTTCAGATTGGCGGTGCAGGCAATGGCATGGGCCTTTTCCCTGGCCGCATTGAGCGCAGGCAGCAGCATTGCAGCCAGAATCGCAATGATGGCTATCACCACGAAATTGACTTGCTTTTGAATAAACTTGTGCTATATTACCATTAAAAAAAGGAGAAAAAAGGTGAAAGCATTGATTTACGCCCGTCAGAGTAGCGGTAAGGACGATGTGTCTGAATCCGTGGAAGCTCAAATCGAAAACTGCAAAAAATTGGCCGCGAAGGAAAATCTCGAAGTCGTTGGAATCTTCCGAGACCTTAACTCCAGTGGAGAAACCTATCCTGTCGGTGCGGAGATCATTGCACAACTGGATAAGTCTTATCAACAATGGGTTATGAATCAAAGTTCCAAAAAAACTTTCAGGTCCGGACTGGGAGAGGCTATCGCTCTGTTCCCAGATATAGACATTCTGTTGGTCAATGAAGTGACACGCCTATACCGTCCAATTCACGGAAGTTTCCTGGAGGGCCATATCAATCAGCTGCTTACAAGCAATCATGTTCAGGTGTTGCAGGTCCAGGGAGGAAGCATAGACCTCACTAAATTTGACCAAATGCTCATCAACACGATCAAGAATCAAATCCTTTACGAGGATTTACAGAAAAAACGCACCAACAGCATCATTGCGTTCCGGAACAAGCGGGACAGCGGAAAACTATGCACGGGCTGCCGCAGCTTTGGCATCCGGTATCTGGGCAATGATAAACTGGAAGTCATCCCGGAGTGTATTGAGATCATCCGGTTCATTTTTGACCGCATCTGCGGCCACAAGTCCTATCGCTCCATCATCCGGGACTGCAATGAACGCTGGGGTGAAAGCCAGAAAATGTTTTTCTATGAGAGCACGATCTATCATATCGCCAAGCAGCCGTTGTACGCAGGTTATCAATACAATTCCCAGCATGAACTGATTAAGAATGTTCAGATTGCCGGACAGGAAATCATCTCATTTGATCAGTGGTTGGAGGTACAGGACATAATAAACAACAAACGGAAAAACTATCGAACGCAGGAGAAAAAACGCTTTTTACCACTGTCTGGACGATTGTTCTGCGGATCGTGCGGCAGCCGACTGGTAATCTTGCTGAATCATGGAAATGTGTATTATCACTGCAATAAAAAGACATTGGCAAAGGATCACCGAAAATGCAGAGAAAGCCTGATTAGGTTTAATTCCGGCAGAATGAAAGGAAATTTTTCGCTTTATGATACGGTCTATCCGCTTCTGACTGTCGCTTTGTTCAATAAACTCAACAAGATGAAGGACATGGTGAAAGCCAAAGATCAGATCGCGGATTACGAAGCAAAACTGCAAAATTTGCAAAAGGAAATTGATGACACTTACGATATGGTCAGAGAGGGTTTTGCTACGATGAAAGATCTGCGGAATATTATCCAGAAGCAAAAATCGGTGAAGGAAGATCTATTAAAGAAAATAGCTGAAATCAGGGCATCGAATATATCTGAAACGGAACTTGAGAAAATGGAAAATTTGACGATGAATGACCTGGTGGAGAAAATCATTGATAAATCCTTGCCAGATGAAAAATATGCAGAGCTAATAGGATTGGCTGATATACGCGGGACGATTTATGCAGACCGGGTGGAATTTCATACCATCTTCGGCGAATTGACTCTGCCCCGACTGAAGAAGAAACATTTTCACTGTATGCCGGACTGGGACCTGAAAATAGTTCGTGGAAACGGAACGCGTTTTGACGAAAAAACCAAAATCACAATTACCTATCATACAGGAGAGAAACAAGTCCTGGCAAACTGGGGACAACTGAAAATCATCAGCAAATGAAAAACCAGGGAATTACAGTGGCTTTCTTTTTGGGCGTTTTCTTTTGGGCAGACGGAAATTTTCGGTAATCCCGCAAGTCCGACGCGCCTTGGCCCAGCTGCCGCTGCCGAGTTTTTTCATCCCGTATGCCAGTAAATACTGATGATTTTTGCGCATATTGGGATAAGCCAGATCCTCGCCAGCATTGTAAAGGTTCCGGATTTCATCATGAATCTGATCCTCTGTCATGCTCCGGCGAATGCGGATGCTGTCATAATCAAGTCCGGCCATTTTTATGGCTCTCCCCCATGATTTGAAATGATGGATTGATGCCATATACAGCGTTTTGCAAGTGTTTTGCACCTGTTTACAGGACAACGGTTCGCCGTTATCATACCGCTTTTTGATTGCAGCGACAATCCGCATCCGGTTCCAGACACGATATTTCCTGATGGTATTATAATCCAAGCCGGAAGCTGTTATGGCATTGCCCCAGGAGCCGAAAAGCCGTTCCGCCGCGGCATAAACCTGCGGATAGGTGGTCGAAAAATAATGTGAATTCAAAGGTTCTTTGCCGTTCTTTGACAGGATGATGTCGCGGATCATATCCGGAGTCCAGATTTTTTTGAACATATGGGGGCTTTCTGCTGTGATTTTTTCTTTTCAAACATTACGGTAAAATAATAATATAGCACACAATCGAATAATTTTCCAATGCAAAATTTGTTTATTCAAAGAATTTCTCCAGAAGTTAATTGAAAACACGGGAAGGAAAGGAAAAAAGAGCCGGGATTATACAAGCAACAACAGACAAAATCAAAACTTATATAACCCCGGCAGAGGGGGGATAGAAGTAAATATACTGCATTTAATTAAAAATTCAATTCCAGATAGAACCAATTTCAAATCGTTTTGGCTCTTCTTTTTAATGTTTCAGGTATTTCGTTTCTTCGCTGCGGCAAAAACTTTCACCAGTTTTTCGTATGTTACCGGCTTGAGGAGAACACCGGTGAAGAGGTCGGTTCGGGCATCCTGTCGAAACTCCGTATCGGCTGTCAATGCAAAAACGGGAAGCCGGCTGAAGCGGGAATCGGCACGGAGTTTTTCAATAAACTCCATGCCGTTCATATTCGGCATCCAGAGATCCGAAAAGACGAAATCGTAGGGATAACCGCTCTTCAAGGCAAGATCAAGTTCCGAAAGCGCGACGCCGCCATCGCCCGCAGTTCCGATGGACACTATGCCAGCCTTCTTCAAAAATGCCGTCAGGACCTTGCGGTTGACCGGAGAATCATCGACGACAAGCACATGTTTCGGAAGCGCATCCGAGGTATCGACCGAAGTTTGCTCTTCTTCCGTTACTGTCTTCACTTCGTTTGTTACAACACCCGGAATACAGGCCCGGAATTTCGATCCTTCTCCAAGTTTGCTCTCAACGATTAGTTCACCGCCTAAAACTGAAAGGTTGAAAAAAGAATCAACAAAATAAAACGTGATGATATAGGGAAATCTAAATACGCATGGCAATGTTTTTGTGATGATTGGCCTAATATTTTGTTGGATGTTAAAAATCTGATTGTTAGTTCTGTAGCACTCCAAGGATATAAAAATATTCTTGAATTGCTTTGCAATGCAAAATATTGGTCACTACCGAATTTTTTCTTTTATCCTGATAATTTCTTCTTGGCTAAACGAGGGGATATTTGAACTACCATGATCAAATTTCAATAAATAATATCGTTTGACTTTGCGTCGATGATGTTGGTCTGAAATATTGATAATATCGATTTCCAATGGTTTGAGATATTTCTCAATAAAAGTATTCACAGGTATTTTTATGTATACAAAATTTTCATAATTCTTACCAGGACACAAATTGAACGAACCGGTGAGCAATTCAACAGTGTCATTAATAACAGCAGCATAAAACTTTGCGTGTAAATTGATTTTTATCGCATGCTGATAAATTGGAGATAATTTCCCGTATATTTTATCTTCTTCATATTTTTCATTTTGCTTTTTATATGCATTAATCGTGGGGGCTTTTGAAATTAATTGAGTCCTTTCAGATGGCAGATAACAAAAAATATCTTTCCACAAAGACATAATTTCCTTCGTCTCTAGGTATTGATGCCCAACAAAAGGCGTGCATACATAGATTTTATCCGCCAACAGATACCAGCGGACTAAAAATTTCTTTAAGATTTCATAACAGGTATTTTTTAAGAAAATCCCACAGTTATCTGATAAATGTCCTTTTGATACATCATATAAAAAATAATGCTCAAAGGCTGGTGTCATACCGTAAAGAAAGCAATGAGTATAAAAACAAGCAATGTGTTGCTCTTTGCACTTTGGACATAAAAAAGAAAGTTCGATTACAACGCCATCATCCTCAGAATAACCATTTTTGCAATTAAAGTCACAAACATTCTTAATAGCAGATGAAAAATTACCTTCTGGATTGGAAAAAATGTTACAGAATATTTGTTGCGCTACTTGATCTAGTTTTTCTCCGCAAGAACACGAATATATTGAATGATAATTATTATCAGTAAAAGGATTGGAAATTTTCCCATTCATCAAGTGAACGAAAAGATTATCCAAAAATCGTCCATTACTGTTAAAATCAAAGCATTTATTATTCTTTATTTCCTTAATTTCCTCTTCTAAAGGGATATCTATTTCTTTTGCTCCACTATGAATAGAAAAAAACTCTTTGTTATATACAGGAATGTCTATTTCAGAATTACAAATTTCACATTTTACGTATGTATGGTCAATATCGTTACAAAATGGCAATGAAACTGTAGTATATCTAATCGGATTTTGGCATTTTGGGCATAGCCCGCTATAATCCTGCAGGTGTGTTTGTTCATCAAATAAAAAGGCAATTACCCTTTTGTTGATTTCATCCATTGTTTTTCACCTCATTCTCAAGGTTGATTTCATAGGATCGGCTCATTCTGCAGACGAATATTCGTCAAATGTCACCACACCGGATTTCCATCATCACTGATCCGGTGGTCCGGATATGCAGGATGTAGCGTTTCCCTTTCTCGCAGTTGGGCACAAATCAATCGCGAGTTACCAAATTATGTGCTCCTCGAACAGGAAAGAACGAATCATTACAGCAAACACAATGCTCCTTTCTTTCGCCGGGCGGAAATATCCCGTCCACATCCAACAGACAATCTTCCTCATCTCCGCAGTAACACATTGCGTTGTTATCCAAAAAAAAGTCCGACATAAACGACCTTGAAAATGAGGTATGCCCATCCGACACAAACGCAATATACATCCATCGGGGAGTTTTTACAAGCAGCAGATTTAAAAATACACTATATATCAGCATATACCACAGTTTTTGACTAAAAACCCCCTTCCCGGTTCTTTTCGGGTTGGGGAAATGCGGACTTCGCGGAATTTTCCGCTTTGCCAGTCCGCATTTTCCGGGGCAACCAACCCGAAAAGGAGTAAGTCAAGATGGCAAAAGAACACAAAATTATCCCGTTCAACCTGGGGGACGACGGGCTGCCGCCGGCAGCGTGAGGAGGACACTATGGCAGCAATGTTTTACGGTGTCGATGTGACAGACATGAACATCCGGCAGATCAATGCTCTGTTCCGGAAGCACGATGAATCCCATCTCTGGCCGGTTTGCGGTCGATTCAACGCGACGGAACGGGCGATTCGCCATTTGCGCAAGATCATGAGGTGCAACGGCGAAACCGGAGGGTTCGAGTATGCCTACATGCTCGATGAAGAAATCGGATTTATTGTCAACGGAGAGAATTGAAATGGAAGTTTGCGAAGAATACAAGGAAAACCGCCGGAAATGGATGCGGCGTTATGCCGAACTGGAACGCCGCTATGAAGAAGCGGACCGAAATGAGCAATGGGAGCGCGCCGAAAGAATCGGTGACGCGCTGGCCGACATGGAGCAGAATTCCGGATTTCAGAAATGCCTGATGTGCCGGAAGAAAGGCTGTCCCGCGCATTTCGACGGATTTGCGTCATGGGAACCGATGGACGAGAATTTACACCAAGTAAGGATTTGAAAAATGAGCGAAACGAACGTGAACACCCTCGAACCCGTGAAACGGGACACGTATGTGGATCTTTTCAACGGGATGATGAAAATGGCACGGGAAGCCGGAGCACTGACGGAATTTGACAAAATTTCAGATTACGCGATGTGCGATTATTATGAAGATGCTGCAAAAAAGCCAATTTCATCCTACGAGTTCAGCACCCGTTTTATGGTGGATTACGGTGGAAGTGAAGGAATTTACATTGACGGCTATCTGGTCGGTGTGCTGGATGAAATCGGCAAATTTCAGAAACAGCATTTCTGCACATTGAAAACGCTGGAACGGAATTTCGAGGCAATGAAACTCATGGGCTCCGTATGCGGCATTCTGCAATATTACGCAACGGAATATATCAATCAGAATTTAGCGCGATATGAACCTGATCGGGCAAAGATTTCAGCATTTCACCAAGAACACGTGCCCTATTTCTGCATCCATTGCGGGAACGGCGGTCAAGTGGAGGTAATAACACGTTCCTGCAAACAGGGAAATCTTCAGAAAGAACATTATGCTTTCCGGTGCGGTATCTGCGGAGCCGAAACCGAGTATTGTAACAATACCCTGGATTTACGCGAAAAACACTGGAACTGCGGCGAATACAAAATCAAAAACAGTGAGGCTATCCTGATCCGGAAAACCGATTTGCAGAAAATCTGCGCCAGGAAAAACGATCCGGAATGCAATGCAAATTGCGCAAACTGTCCGCTGAAAATGGTCAGAGAACTCCGGCGAACAATGTGATTTTTTCCTGTCGGCGGGGCTTGACCGGACGTGGAATGACTCCGCTGGTTTTCCGGTCAAGCCCTTTTTCATGCCCGACAGGGAAAGAAAGGAACTGAATATGGAACGTGAACAGGAATTCAAACAGGCGGCTGAGGCTGCGCTGGCAACGGTTTGCTGGCGTGACGATCAGGGATACTATTACACGGAAATCTATGCGGATTACCGGGATAATCTGGACGATCTAATCTTGGAAAAGATTTGCAATGCGGAAGATCCGCGCTGCCGTTTCTGGGAGTGGCTGGATGAAGCCTATATGGATTGCAGCTGGGAATATGAAGACGATGTTGCGAAACGGGTCTTTGAGGATGAAGATGTCGCGGAATTCATCAACGATGACAACCGCGATGAAGCGAAGGAAATCCTGCGGGATATGTTCTATGTCAAACTGCCTGAAAAACATTATCTGAATCAGGAGGTCCTGGTCGATATTCTGGTCGATACCGGAGACGCCAATTATGATTACACGCTGAACAATTTCGGACCGCATTACAACGCCCGCGAAAACGAGCCGATCCCGGAAGAGTCCAGCCTGCTCTGGCTGGCACGTCAGCAGGGCTACACGAAAACGCAGCTCAAACAGGCGATGCGGGAACGTCCGGCGGAAAGGAATTTCATGCGCTCCGTCTACGAAGAAATCAGCAATACAACCACCCACATGAACACTCTGACCTTCATGGTCAAAATGACCTTGGAAGAATATTTCATGCTGACGGATGCAATCATCCGCGAACGGGAGAAAAACGAAAGTTATTCGCTGAATGGCCGCAAAGGACGCGGCTGGATCCTGCTGGACAAGTCCACAACAACGGGACTGTATGATCCCTGGAACGGATCCGGCGGATGTCTGGAAATCAAGCTGGACAAGGATGTCCGGCTGCCGATCCGCTGTATTGAAACAGCCAAGCACGACGGCTGCCGGGGATATTCCATCCGGGAAATATATTATTGCTCAACGTGTCTCTGGGACGAGACGCTGAAAGAAATCCATCCGATAAAAGCCGCATGAAAGGAGATCACAATGGCATCAATTTTTCAACCGCCCGACATGGGAGTCTGGTATCAGCAGAATTTCCCGGATGATGAACTCGGCGCGAAAGTGCCGCATGCGCCGTTCCAATGTCTGCTGGATTCGCTGCTTGCGGCAGACAAGTTCCCGCCGGAACACTGGTATGTCAGTGATTCGGTCATCCGGGAACGGCTGTTCGGCGAATTGAGCACCCGGCTGGGAACAGATTACAGATTCATCTATGATTTATGGCTGGAAGGCCGTTGGCATAAACGGTTCGAGCAAAACGAACCCATTTCAACCTAGGTAATACTTTAAGGAAAGGCAAAACAATGACCCAACCAAATGAACATACGGCAGAGCAGATCAAAAATTTCGGACGCTGGAACGTTCGGATCATCCGTCAGGATGAACGGTATGGCCTCCAGAATTGCCTGACTCATACGGAAAGCGATCCTCTGATCGAATTTTTCGACACCAACCATGCGGACAATGCCGATTGGAAGAACGGGCAGTTCGTTTCCCGGTATTACGCGGGAACTCTGTTCGAAAATTGCTATAACACCTATAAATACGGTCTGCAGCTGGATGACGGAATTGAGGAGTGGTATGTGAATCCGCATGATATGAGTGCCGTTTTCCGCTGGCTGAGGCGGGAACTGCCGCAATACGAATTCACAACAAAACAGCTTTCCGACCTGAATTTCTTCAGGGAAAAGGAACATCTGGAAGCGGACAGGATCCAAAATGCGCTCGCACGCCTGATCATTCGCAAGGTTCGCAATGCCGGAAACGGCAAGTGCTATCTGGGCAGATACAGCCGAAATGAATGGGATCCATACGGTTTGCAGGAATACCGTCACGGCATGGTTTACAATTTTCAGTATGATTTCGTAATCCCGACGTTCGATCCTCAGATTCAGGAATGGCTGCTGGAATATCAGCACAAATCCGGACAGTTCTCGCTCGTAGAGAAAATCGGAGACCGGGTTCAGGATTTGCAGGGATTTTTCTTATTCTGGAGCTAAAGAACAATCCGCTTTGTCCGTCAGCCGTGTTTCGGAGTTCTATCGAACTTCCGGGCACGGCTGTTTCGTGTCCGGACAAACCGCAAATAACAAGAAAGAGAGGTAAAAAATGATTGACACAAACCAATTCCGGTGGGGCATGACCCCGTTGCCGGAAGGCGAACTCTTGGCAGCTTGGGGTGCGAGAGCAATTTTTCAACACAGAGAACTGGATTTCCTGCATGATCGACAGCAGGCACTCGGTTCTGAAAAGACGCGGGCCATATTAGGCAAATGGATCGACCGCGTAGGATTGCCGGAATTGAAAAAACATATCAAGAAAAACGGCTGGAGCAGTTCCTCCAGAGAAGTCTTCGAACTGAACCGCGGTCCATTTATGCTGAAAGCATCCCCCAACGGCAGTTATGGGTATATGTATCTGACCGCTGTCTTGAAGGGAATGGAATCCATGCCGAACGGGATATGGTCGAATACCTTTATCCCAGAAATCGGAGGTTTTGTCATGGCATTGGTAAACAACCTCGGTAAATGCCGCGTGCTGGGATTCTTCGAAAGAGACGGCAGGGTCGGCGTCATTGCCAAACCGGTCAAACCGCCAAAATGGTTCGTCTGGCAGAATGGAGCCCACGCCCTGTGCTGCTTATTCGGTGCAGAGATCGCCAAACCTGAAAGGAAGCGGCATCATCAAGAACAGGAGGAACAGCAAAATGGCTGATATGCCGATACCTGCCAAAATCGAGTGTTTGAGCAATATGCTCTTTCAAAGGCTGAACAGCACCAAACACCCGATTGCGAAACTGGCGGACTGGACGCTGGACCTGACTCAAAAAATGTCAGTTCCGCCGCCGAGGCTGAGCGGATATACCGTCACGAATTACTGCCATTTCGATCCGAAAAAAGAAGAGGATTTGAAGGCAATTTGCCGCGATTTTGTCCGCAGCGCGGTGTATTCAGTCCGCCGGACGAAGAAACTTAATGAACTCAAAATCACAACAATGGAGGCTGAAAATGGCTGAAAGACCGACTTTTGACGAAGTGCTGAAAAAACGGGACGGCTACACTGACGAGGAAACCGCCGAGGCACGCAGGGATATTCTGGACCGGATCATGGATGGCGAGGACGGATTTGACGTCATCGAAGAATACGGTCTGGAACCAGACTATCTGGAAGATTTGTTGTTCTGAGGTTGTTCGGCGGGCTGTCCTACCGGTTTCGCATTCACGGAACCGGGACAGCCTGTCCGGTGAACGAACAACCCCGAAGGAGGAAGGTAAACATGCTTGAAGAATTGAGTAAAATCGCGATGCACAGCGGGAATTGCCGGCTGGTGCTGTCTTATTCCGGCGAGGATAAATTCGCGCTGGGGGTCTGTGACGGTCTGGCCACGCCGCTGGTCGTCAACGGAACCATTCCCGAAATCGAAGCCGGACTTAACGGCAAACTCGCCGATTATCTGGAACAAGTCCGGCGCGAGGCTGCCGAACGCAAAGCCAAGGAGGAAGCCGCAAAACGCGAAGCGGAACTCAAGGCCGCCGAAGCAAAGATGAAGAAAGAGAACGCGGCAAAACGTCAGGCGGAAAAGCAAGCCGCCGAAGCCAACAAGGCCAACCAGGGCGAACTTTCGCTCTTTTAACCCGAAACACCCATAAATGGAGGAACTCAAAATGCCTGAAAACGCAGTCGAAGTCAAGGAAACAGTCAAACCCGCAACGGAAGAACGGAAGCGCCGGTTCGTGTTCAACGGAATGGTCCTGCCGGATCCAGACCCCAAAATGACGCCGCAGAAAGTCGCGGAATTCCATTCCCTGCTGCACGCTGAACTGACCAACGTTACGGTCAAAGGACCGGTCAAAACCGCCGACGGATTCGACGAATACACGTTCAAAACGCAAGTCGGTCATTTCGGCTGAAATGAAAAAGCCGAAGAAAACCTATTCCGTAAGATCCCTCCGGAAACATTTCAAAAATGATTTCGGAGGGATCGATTTTTCCAACCCCAAAACCGAGCAAGCAACCCGGAGGTTCCTATGGATGCTTCAGCGCCCGCCGCAAAAACCGCTGCCGGGACGGTATCTGCCGCCGCTTATCTGAAAGCGCCGCCCGATCTGGACCCCCGCTGGCGGGAAATCTCATCAGTGTCCGATATGGCATTCAGCTATCTGCATCTGCTGAGCCGGCTTTCGCACCGGACCGATATTTCGGGACTGCTCGCGGAATCCCGGTCTCTGCCGGAAACGCTGGAAATCGCGTTCAGACAGTGGTTCGGCGACATTTATCCAAAGCCGCTGCTTCAGTATTTCAAACCGGAAACAGCAATTTACCTGCATCCGGACGATCCTGAAGAGGATAACCGTCGGTATCTGAAAATTACGGTCAGCAATGCTTATATCAACTGGGACGATTTCGATATATCAAGCGAGATCGAACGGGCGGAAGGACTTTGGCCCGGCACGGGGATTTCCGTATTGAAGGCACTGTCCGATCTTCCATTCCGCCACTTTCTCTGGACTCCGGAAAACATCATGTTTTTTGTCCGAGAACACTTCTGGCTCGGGTATGATACCGAACGGGAATTCATGGAAGCGGAAAATCCCGACT
>Ga0208297_1002227_pt1 | contig 12173 bp, 24 predicted proteins | sample LMS_cellobiose_e_FD_187367 | JGI IMG/M metagenome (GOLD analysis project Ga0208297, IMG submission 187367) | Rumen-fistulated moose microbial communities from Alaska, USA - LMS_cellobiose_enrichment (SPAdes) (version 2) | ecosystem: Host-associated > Mammals > Digestive system > Stomach > Rumen... | reverse complement strand
CACGGCGAAGCAGCGGCATGGCGAAGCGGAAAAGCCGGGCAGCCGGGTCGACTTTACCACGGCGAAGCGAAAAACCGGGCGGGCTGGTGGACTTTCGCACGGCGAAGTGGAAAACAGGGTGGTTTGGCGGACTTTTCCACGGCGAAGCGGAGAACTTCTTCACGGCGAAGTGGGAAAGACGGGCGGGCCGGTGGACTTTCGCACGGCGAAGTGAAAAACCGGGCGGCCAGGTGGACTTTTCCAAGGCGAAGCGGCGAAGTTCGGGGGCCGGGCCGACTTTCGCACGGCGAAGCGGCGAACTTTCGGGGGCCGGGGACTTTCGCACGGCGAAGCGGCGAACTGGGGAGCCGAGCCCCTACGCGCGTATAAGAGGAAGGAAAAGGCCCAGGCCGCAAAAGGCGACGAAACGGCGAACTTTGTGACGAAAGGGCGACGAGGGCGACGCCGTTTCGTCGCCGGTAGTTCGCCGAAAAGGATCAGAAACGACGCCGGAAAGACCTGGCTTTTCGGCCGAAAAGGAGCGAAAATGGCCGTGCCGAAAGGGAAAAAGGCCAAAAGCCCCAAGCCCCCAAGGCCGACCCCCAAAAGCCCCCCAAGGGGCTACCCCCAACGACTACTCGACCCAACGTGCGCAACCAGCGCAAAAAGGGCAACGAGGCACCCCGCCCCAGTCCGACCGCTCGAGAGGTCTCTCTGGGTGCCCCCCACGACCGAACCTTTCCGCTTGGCGCCGAGCGGAAAGCCCAGAAAGGGAAAAGGAAGAAAGGAGGAACCCCCGATGCCCCGCCCACCCCCCGCTTTGCCCACGATGGGTCTCGCACCCCAACTCCGCCTGAAGATGGCTGGGAGGGCTCCCAGCCGAAACGCGCCCAGCGTCGCGGAAAGCCCGCAAAGTCTGACCAAAGGAGGAACCAGCCATGAGGAAGTGGCTCGACACCGAACAGAACGAGGTCGTTACCGAGGGACAGCTCTACGAGGAGTATCTCGAGGCCAAGGCCGCAGACCCCTACAACGAGGCTGGCCACCGAGACCTGAGCTTTGAGGAGTACATCCGCATCTGCCAGACCGTGGAAAACGGTACTCTGGAACCGCTGACCTGAAAAAGGAGGACTTGGCATGAACGAAATTCGCGTGACCAGAACCAGAGGTAACTGGACCTTTGGCACCCTGGGGGAGTACCGCTTCGAGGTGAAGCACTTTTCGGAGCCCAGCCAGTGGGGCTTGGACTTCGACGAAGGCCCTGGCCGCATCAGCAAGCTCTGGGTGACCCGCGGGTACACCACGGTGTGCAGCTACGACCGAGGCTGGGACAAGCTCCCCACCTGCGACGAAGACCAGGACGCCTGCGCGGCCATCATCCACGCTTTCAACTGAAAGGAGGACTCCGCATGAAAACCACCACTTTCGAACTCGAACTCCCTCGCAACATGCGCCTCATGGCCCGAGCGGCCTTCAAGGCCCTCGATGGCGACGGCTGCCTCTTCGAGCACAAGGGCCGGCTGGTCATGACCGACGAGAGCGGTGATCTCGAGGAGCACGGGGACGGGACCCCTGGAAACCCCTGGGGCTGCCCCCGATGGGTCGGGGACTCCTTCGCGGAGCTGGAGGATTGGCTGGTGCAGTGCGCTGCCGACTGGATTGCCGAAGGCCCCAATGACCCGATGTTCCAGGCTCTGGAAGAAGCTTTCGAATCCGCCTGACGAGGGCTGGGTGGTGCCCAGCCGAAACGCCCCAACGGGCGTCGCGGAAAACCCGCAATAGCTTTCAAATCGAGAAAGGGGACTGAGCCATGGGAACCTACTGGAACCGCGAAGGCGCCGCCCAGGCCAAGTACGACGAAATGCAGGCCGCGGGCTGGGAGTACAACCAGACCACCCTGGACCACATGCACCGCTACTACCGCTACTACAACGACGGGGACGCGCCCGCCCGCATCCGCTGGCTGAAGCAGATGCTCGGCCCCTACGGCTCCCAGGACAACTCTGAAATCAGGACCTACGAGGCGCGGCTGGAGGCGAAGGCCACCGAGAGGATTGAAATCGAGTACCGCCGCTTCCGGAAGGCCCAGGCCGCACAGCTTTCAAATCGAGAAGGAGGAATTTGACCATGATGAACCTCAACCAGGCCATTGCCTACGGCAAGCGCATCGGCGTCCGCTTCTACGTCCTCAACGACAACGACTGCATCATGGGCGGCACCCAGACGCTGGAGCAGGCCGAGGCCATGAAGAAGCGCTTTGAAATCGAGGACGCCAGGAATCCCTGGACGAAGGGCACCACCCAGTTCTACATCCAGCCCGCCTGACGATGGCTCGGCGGTACCGAGCCGAAACGCCCGCCCAGGGCGTCGCGGGAAACCGCTTCCAAATCGAGAGGAGGTATTTTCATGCCGAAGACCATTTTTGCCCGAAAGCCCGTTAACCTGAACCAGCTCAAGTCGGACGTTGCCGATTTGAAGCGGCTCTTCAACAGCCAGGGAGACGCCTACTACGTGGCCGAGGAGCTCCAGCTTTCAAATCAAGAATGGGAGCGCCTGACCGAAGACTTTCTGGCCGACCGGCCTTGCTTCCACCAGTTTTCTGAGAAGAATCTGCCCGCAACCGAAGAGGGCACGCCCTGCATCCGCGTGACGGCTCCTGGCTCTGAAATCGCCCTGATCATCGACACCCAGGGCTACGACTACGCCCGCTACGTGGGCATTGAAGAGAACAGCTTTCAAATCGAGGACGGGGACGACGAGGATGACGCGGACGAGTGGGAAGAGGATGATGACGAACCTGCCGAGGGCCTCACGGAAGAAGCGGTCGAACAGGCCCTTTGGGGGATGCTGATCGGCGAGTGGGACGTGGATAACAGCCTCCTCATGGGCTGCTCGGCGCGCACCTACTCCGATGCGGGTGTCCTGACCTACAACAAAGGGCTGGTCATCACCATGCCTGACGGCAGCGAGTTTCAACTGACCATTGTCCAAAGCCGGTGACGGCTTCCAAATCGAGAAGGAGGTATCATCATGAATCCTGAGAAGCAGATGAAAAAGCTCATCGAGAAGGCCCGCCGCGAGTGGAAGGAGAACTGGACGCGTGGCATGATGGAGTACGACCCGACCTACAACCAAATCACGGTCTGGGTGGGCCGCGAGGATGTCTACAAGGCTTTCTTCGACGCCGAGACGCTGCGATGCGTCGGCACGAAGTGCTGAACCCGCCCGACGAGCGCCAGGTGGTGCCTGGCCGAAACGCCCGCTCAGGGCGTCGCGGGAAACCCGCACAGCTTTCAAATAGAGGAGGGCTTCATCATGAAGAAGCAGGAAATCCGGAAAATCTACACCGAGAAGGTAAGCGAGCTGCTGGCCCAGGGCTACATCATTTTCCCCGACACCATGCGAGGACACCAGGGCGAGATTGCCCACATCGACCTGAGCAACGGCTCTGAAATTCTGAGGGTACTCCTTTACAAGGATTGCCGATACGACCGCAATGAGAAAGGTTACCACGGCGACACCATGGTGCTGGTGGTCGGCAAGGCCGCCGAGGACACCCGCGTGTACGATAACTGGGATGGCACCATCTGGAATCAGCGGCTTGAGCCACGCTTCCAAATCGAGTGGGCCGAGATTTCCGACGGCAGCCGCCGCGGCTCCGACTGGTACACCACGCTGGAGGAAGGAGCGCGAATCCAGGAGAAACAGTACGCGCGCTACAGGGCGCAGGACAGCCGCATCCGTGAGGAACTGGGCCAGGCTTTCAAATCCATCGCCCTCAAGTGGGTGCGCAAGCAGCCCCGCATGAAGTCCTGCCGTCTGGAGGACATTGAGCGGATGGAGCGCGTCATTGGATGCGACGGCAGGTGGTATTTCGAGATCATGGTCAAGGGCAAGACCTACACTCTGGGCCGCTGACAGCTTCCAAATCGAGAAGGAGGGATGGACATGAGGTACAATGACGAAACCAGCATGGACCCGCGCCTGATGGAGGAAATCCAGGAGACGCTGTATACCATCAACCACAGGCTCCGCTCCTGGCAGAACAAACAGCTGGCCAGGGCCAGGCTCAACGGCATAGCCACGGCGCTCCACGCTCTGACCGACGAAATCTGGTCGGTTGAAGTGCGGGATGGAGAGACGGTCTTTATCAACGAGGAGGGAACCGAATGCATCAAATCCACCTGACGATGGCCGCTGGCGCCGGCCGAAACGCCCTCGGGGCGTCGTGGAAGCCGAGAGCTTTCAAATCGAGCAAGGGAGGAATCACAATGCATAGATTCAAAATGGGTCCGCTGGCCAATGGCGGCTGGTGTGTGTGGCAGAACCGGGAAGGCGGCGTGAACGTCGCTTTGCCGACGAAGGAGGAAGCGGAGAAGCTCCTCAGCGTTCTCGAATCGAGCGCCTGGGAAGAATTCGACCTGCCCGCTTTCCTGCTGGACAAGCTGTATCCGCACATGGATGAGGATGGCCGCACCAACTGGAACATCATCGAGGCCGAGACGCTGGCGCACGACCTGCTGCTGGACGGCGTCGACGCGGATGCTGGGGAAATCTACGAAATCATCGCAGAGTTCATCGCGCAGGATACCGGGGAGCTATGAAATCGAGAGGAGGACATCACCATGAGGAAAGTCATCACCACCATTCTGATTGCTGCCGCGCTGCTCACCGCTTGGGCATCAGGCAGAAATAACGGTATCCAACATGCGATCACCAGCTCTGAAATCTGGCTGACCGAGTACGTTGAGCCAGAGGATGGCCAGGGTGACTGGGTCATCAACATTGACTTGGATGGCGAGACCTACCAGCACGTAATCTGGATTTATTGAGGAGGACACCATGAGCAGAGAAGAACGCATCAAAGCGTTGCGGCAGGAGCTTTCAAATCTGAAGGCCGAGCTGCAAAAGACCAGGGGCCAGTACAAGCGGGCAACTATTCGGGAAGAAATCCGCGCGGTGAGCCGAGAACTGGTTCGGTTGGAGGAGAGCTACCCCGCCTGACGATGGCCGTCGGCACCGGCCGAAATGCCCTGCGGGGCATCGCGGGAGCCATAGAGCTTTCAAATCGAGAGGAGGATTTCCATGGTTTTTAAGAACACGCAAACAAATCTCAAGCTGGCCAGGAAGATGGAGCAGGCTGTCAAGCGTTATCCTGGCTACACTGCCATCGTAGACCGTACCTGGAATTGCGGTCAGGACATCCGCTTTGAAATCGGAACCTGCTGTGCGCTGCAAGTGCCCTTCACGGTTCAGACCTTCTGCAATGACACAGGCTGCTTTGAAATCAAGCTGCGGATGCGGAAGGATGAGTTCGACAGTACCGACATGCTGGAGCTGAAGCATTGGCTGGAGGTTCTGGAGCCTTTGACCGCATTACTCAAGGAGTATATTGCGGAAGCCAAACCTCAGCGGGCGACATACGCCATTTGACCCAGCTTTGAAATCGGGAGGAGGCAGCGCAATGTGGATCGCAAGAGCTAGATATGCTGACGGCTCTGAAATCGAGAAGGAGTTTCCCTACACCGCAAATGGAAACTACGAGAAGGAATGCGAGGAGCAGTATGAAATTGAATGCTGGCTGCTGGAGCGAGAGACGGATTCACCCTGCATCTGGTATTCGGTAGATTATGAGGCCGAATGACGCGGCTTTCAAATCAGGAAGGAGAGTATATCGTGAACATCACCGTCAAACAGATGATTGAGGAAATGCCAGGCCTGGCGAAGATTGTCATGCCGCCGAGATCAAGGATCAGCAGAAAGAACCTGATTTCTTTGATCTATTACCAGCAGAAAGTCGAAGAAGTATGGAATCGTTGTAGCGGTGCTGACTGGGCACACCTCATGATTTGCCTGGATAATCAGATGAACGGGTTCCCCGAAGGAACGGTTGGCTATGATTATTGGAACAGGAAAGGCGATTTTGCCAAAAGAAGCGGAGGAGGACATCATCATGACTGACAACACCCTGAGCTTTCAAATCTGCATGGACATTCTGGACTGGTTCGACGATCCCTATTACGATTACCTTAACCACATCCTGATCGCCAAGCTGGACGGCAAGGCGCGGGTGCTGGGAGCGCTGCCTATCATATCCGATTACTGCCGAGAGCTGGTCGATGCCCATGAGGGAACAGAGTGCGCATACCCCATGGCCAGCTGAGGCTTTCAAATCCAGCGCCGCCCGGAGGCGGCTTTTTTTCGTGTGCCTCACACAGTCCTTGTGTCGGGGCTGCTTTTTTGTTTGGACGGTTTCTTGAAGATCCGCGATGCACCCGAATCAGGGCAACGTGTGCGGCACAGCTTTGAAATCAGCGGGCAAAGGAAAAGCGGCTCCAAAATCGGGAACCGCCAAATGTCGCGTTATCCTTTTTTCATACATGCCCACTCTTCCATGGGCATAGGCTTTCCAATAAAAGCCCTCACGCCCTCATCCGTGCCACAGGCATCACAGATCAGAATGTCAGCGGCTCTGCTGAGTGCGTTGGCGTAAAGGTGGGGCTTCATGGTGTTCCTTCCACAGCGGGGGCAGGGAAGATGTTCGCCCGCCTCCTGTCTGGCTTTGAAATCAAGCAACCAATTCCTCTGTGCGTCAGTCATTCGGATCACCTTCTTTTCCGACGATCCGAAATTTATCTTCCCCGATTACAAGACCAAGGCCACTGCCGCAGTCCCATTTGCAGAAAACAGTCCCGGCATCATCCACGAAATCCACTGTGCCAAGGGAACCGGCATGAAGACTTCGGTTGTAGGGATCATTCATGTGGAGAAGCTCCACACGAGTGCCCTTGGGGTACTGCTCTCTAATCCGCTGGACCTGTTCACAGGAAAGGAAGTTCATGCCATCACCTCCCTGTTGCTGTCCTGGCAGTCGGTTTTCAAATCGTCCTCAGCCTGTTCCGTGTCGCTCGGCTGGTTGTTCGTATCCTGAGCGGCCAACCGTGCGGCCTTGCGGCGCTCGGAGAACTTGGTTTTGTGGGCTTCCATCTTGTCGGCGCTCTTGAAGGCGGCGTAGCCCGTGAGGTGGCCAAGGAGCGCGCCCCGGTCTGCTTTGAAATCCGCTCCGCCAAAGCCCAACTGGTTCAGCAGACTGTTGCAGTAGTATTTCATTTCGCTTTCGGTGGGCTCGATGCGCTTGGCGTTGATATGCTGGGCGGCCTTTGCCCTCTCAATCATTGCGGTGAACAGCTTTGCGTAGCTTGCCCAGTTGGTAGGCTCATTTCCATCGAAAGGGAAGGTGAATGTCAATTTGTCGGCATCCAGTTCAATGCCGCGGATCATGTTTACCTTAGCCTCACTCTGTACCAGTTCCGAAATCGACTCCATGGCATCGGGCTTCTCATCGTTCAGCAGGTCGATGACCTCCTCATCGATGAAAATGAAACCGGTGTGGGTCATGGCCTCGATCAGCTTCTGCTTGGCAAAGACCAGCCTCAGCAGGTTGGTGATAGCCGTGGGCGTCAGTTCCGAAATCGGTACGCTCACCTTCGTCTCGATGATCTCAGCCGTGGCAGTATCGGAGACGGTTTCAGTTTCCAAATTGTCCTGAGTGCTTTCGGCTTCGGTTGCGGGTTCCTGATGGATGTAATCATGGCGGATCAGGAAATCCCAGATGGCTTTCAAATCGTCGCCAGAGATGCTGGCGTCCTTGTTGACGGTGTAGGGTCCCACCTTGTAGGCCATGGTGGGGGCGCCAAGGTACTTGACATCAGCGCCGATCTCGGCGGCCAGTTCCTTGACGAGCGCTTTCCGATCAATTTTGGCAGCGGGGTTGCTGGTCATTGTCTGTTCCTCCCTCTTGAATTCAGTCATTCACGATGCGGTACAGGTCGTCGGCGAAGAAGTAATCAGTGAAGGGATTGTAGAGGGCGTGGCATTTGATTCCATCAGGCGTCAGCACGATGTAATCGTTGTTGCCGGTTTCCTCCAGAATCTTCACCTCAACCAGATTCGCCCGATGGGTACCGTCACGATCCAGCGAATGCAGCATGGCTTTGACCATCTGAGTGACCTCCTTTTCTTTTGGTAGTACATTAATCACTCCAGGAGGCCTGAAAGTCAACGGCATATCAGGAAGGAACGAAGATTTATCATCTTCAGCGCACAAGGCCCCATTCAGCGAACTTTTCAAATCCTCCAAGGTCCTGAATAAAGGCGCGGGCCAGCCTGACAATGTCCTCAAAAGGAACGCCATCCACTTCCCAGTCTCCGATGGCGCAGGCGATCTTCACAGGCTTACCCGTGGCCTGCGCTTTCAGCCACGCATAGATGTTCACGCTGACATCGGCCTTCGACAGATCCTTGCCGTGCAGCCCACCACCGGTGACGGAATCGCCCATGTCGCTTCCGAGCTTGCGGTTGGTGGCGCCTGTATCAACTTCGGTGCCTCCTTTCCAATCGCCCAGGGGATTGATCTCCGCACAGGGATATACGCGGCGGAGGTCTTTTGTCCGGGCATGGCTCTGACAGATAATCAGCCGGCAATCGTCGAGAATATACTTGCCGTCATAAGGGCAGGCGCTATAGATTCTGCGGGCCACTTTGCAGAGTTGCTTCTGCTCCAGCGTCACGGGTACGCCCTTGAAGATACCGTTGTCGCCGCAGCGCAGGCCGTGAGCCTGGTTGCCGGCTAGTATGCCGTCCTGGGGAAGCTGGCGAAACACCACGTGAACGTCGCCGGCAATGCGCCGGGCAGCGTGGATAACAGCGCGCTCTGGAATCAGAACTGAGGTTTCTGCGATGATGTTGCAGACTTTATGACCGATCAGGACCTCCACGGCGATGCGCGGGTTCTTCTCCTGAGCGTAGGCCAGATCAACGATAGCCCCGGCGATGCGATCCGCGATCTTATCCGGGTGGGAAGGATTCACTTTTTCAAACATGGTATCAGCTCCATTATTTCAAGTATCGGATGAACCCAATGAAAAAAAGTCCCGCAGTATTGCCTGCAGGACTTTCGCCGTTTCTTGACGCTAACACTATATCACAGATCGCAAGGAATGTCATCCGCGATTTTACTCATTTGTCGGGGCGGAAAACAGTCGCGTTATCAAATGACGCGCTCCCGTGGGGTGTGATTGCCCTCGCCCTTTTCTGACAATACCACTATATCACAAATCGCAAGGGAAGTCATCCACGATTTTACTCATTTACACCTTTCCATACAGCAGCAGTGAAAGGTGATTCAGCGCCTTGTTTTTCAGGTTGTATACGCTGCTCCTCTCAACGCCAAGTTCCTCGGAGACTGTTTCCGCGGCGCCTCCTTCTTCAGCGGTCATGAAAAACGCTTCGAGAATGTATCGCTCGTCGTAGGACAGCTGATCCCATGCGGGCTTGAACCATGCCATGTATTCCAGAGCTTGACGATATCGCTCTTTCAGCGTATCGATTTCCTCAATGCAGTTGATGACTCGCTTCTCTCCCGCGTGGACATCATGCGCATGAGGAAGACCGTCAATCACTTGAGCCCCAACGCCCTCCATCCTGTGCTTCATCTCCAGGATTTCTTCATCGGTGTGCAGCAGGATGAAATTCATGCTGTCATAAGCCTTTATAGCGTTGATCGTTCCGGTTCGTTTATCGAGGAAGTTCCATCCGATGTGCATTATATTCCTCCAATCAATGTGCTCACAGGCAGTTTTGAGGATCGTTCCAGGGCATATCCCCATGATAGTATCTGTCCGCGATTTCCTGCTGTTTTCCAATTGGCAGAGAGGCGATCCGTCCGAAAGCGAGCTTTCTGTCGTGTTCTGCCTTCCAATCCGGTTTGTAAAACGGACAGGCAGGATAATTCCCGCTACAGAAACAACGCCAAAGAGCAGAGCACCTCAAGCCTTTCCTGCGGGCAAAACAGTTTTCATTCATGATCATCATCCCTCCCTTCGACATTGCGTCTCTGAAACAGCTCAGGATTATCAAGATCAAGAACGGAATTCCGCTTCATGTCAATAATCCGCTGGTTCCGGGAACCTCGGAAAGCGAGCCCGGCGTCTTTGAGGGCTTCATCAAAGGGGCCGTCCACCACAACGTCCACAAAGCGGAGAAGGGGCGAATCAGCCACATCCTCCAAGTGGTAACCGGTATAAAGCCAGATGTCTTTGCTTGGCAGCTTAGCTTTCATTCGCAGCAGGAAAGGCAGAAGCGCTTCCTGATTTTCCGGCTCCATGGGCTCGCCGCCGAGAATGGAAAGCCCCTGAATCCAGGAAGGAGCCAGGGCCTTCAGCACTTCGGCTTCTACATATGGAGTAAACGGCTCCCCATAATCAAAATCCCAGGTCTCGGGCTGGAAGCAGCCAGAACAGCGGTTACGGCAGCCGGATACGAACAGGGACACGCGGACGCCGAGGCCATTGGCGATGTCTGTTTTCTTTAATCCGCAGTAGTTCATAAATGCAGCACCCTTTCCGCGATCTCCTGGGTTCGTCCCTGGTTGAAGAAGTTGGTGCCCAGGTAGCCGCACACCCTCCGGCAGACGTTCATGCGCTTCTGATCCCGGCTGCCGCAGTTGGGGCACTCCCAGATCAGCTTGCCGTCTTCATCGACGATCCTGATCTCTCCGTCGAAACCGCACACCTGGCAGTAGTCGCTCTTGGTATTCAGCTCGGCATACATGATATGATCGTAGATGTACTTCATCAGCGCCAGCACAGCGGGAATGTTCTGCCGCATGTTGGGAACCTCCACGTAGCTGATCGCTCCGCCGGGCGACAACGCCTGGAACTCCGCCTCGAAGCCCAGTTTGCTGAAGGCATCGATGGGCTCTGTCACATGCACGTGGTAGCTGTTGGTGATATAGTTCTTGTCCGTCACATGGGGAATGATGCCGAACCGCCGCTGGAGGCACTGGGCGAACTTATAGGTGCTGGATTCCATGGGTGTGCCGTACAGAGAGAAGCTGATATTTGTCTGCCCTCTCCACGTCAGACACTTGTCGTTCAGAAATTGCATCACGGCGACAGCAAAGTCGTGCCCTTTGGGATCGGTGTGGGAGCAGCCCTTCATCCTCCAGGTCATCTCCGCGATCCCGGCGTAGCCCAGGCTGATGGTGCTGTAGTTGTCATAGAGGAGCCGGTCAATTTTCTCACCCTTCTCCAACCGGGCAATGGCTCCATGCTGCCACAGGATGGGGGCAACGTCCGACGGCGTTCCCACCAGGGTGTTGTGCCGGCACATCAGCGCCTTGAAGCACAGTTCGCACCTTTCATTGAGCAGCGCCCAGAAACGCTGTTCGTCGCCTTCGGCGGAGCATGCCACGTCCACCAGATTGATCGTCACAGCGCCCTGATTGAAGCGGCCATAGTATTTGTGGCTTCCGTCGGGGTTCATGCCTTTGATGTCTGGGGTGAGGAAGGCGCGGCAGCCCATGCAGGTGTAAACGTCGCCTTTCAGCTCCCGCATCATCTTGGCGCTGATGTAATCGGGCACCATGCGTCGTGAGGAGCATTTCGCTGCTAGCTCGGTGAGGTAGTAGTAGGGACTTTCAGGGTAGATGTTATCTTCGTCCAGAACATAGATCAGCTTGGGAAACGCCGGACTCACCCAAACGCCCACTTCGTTCTTAATACCTTGCCAGCGCTGGCGGAGGGTCTCCTCGATGATGAGCGCCAGGTCGTCGCGGGCCTGTCCTTCGGGAACCTCGTCCAGATACATGAACACCGAGACGAAAGGGGTCTGGCCATTAGTGGTCAGGAGCGTCTGGATCTGGTACTGGATGGTCTGGACACCGCGACTGATTTCTTTGCGGACCCGCATCTCCACGATGGAATTCACTTCATCCCGGTTGTATTCCTTACCGATGGACAGGAACTCCGCTTCGATCTCACTGCGGTATTTCTGCCGGCTGACATCCACGAAGGGCGCCAGGTGAGCCAGGGAGATGGTCTGACCGCCGTATGTATTGCTGGCAACCTGCGCTATGATCTGTGTGGCAATGTTGCAGGCCGTGGAGAAGCTGTGCGGTTTCTCGATCATGGTGCCTGTGATCACGGTGCCGTTTTGGAGCATGTCTTCAAGGTTGACCAATTCACAGTTGCTGATCGGGCCGGATACATAGCCCAGATCGTGAATGTGGATGATGCCTTCGTCATGGGCCTTTACCACATCCTCCGGGAAGATATAGCGGCGGCAGATATCCTCGGACACCTCGGATGCCAGATAATCCCGCATGGTGCTGTTGATGATGGGATCTTTATTGG
>Ga0208297_1002223_pt1 | contig 12181 bp, 9 predicted proteins | sample LMS_cellobiose_e_FD_187367 | JGI IMG/M metagenome (GOLD analysis project Ga0208297, IMG submission 187367) | Rumen-fistulated moose microbial communities from Alaska, USA - LMS_cellobiose_enrichment (SPAdes) (version 2) | ecosystem: Host-associated > Mammals > Digestive system > Stomach > Rumen... | reverse complement strand
AACTAGACATGAGGGTTTCTCCTTTGTGAAAATGTTTGTTGTGGTGACTTCATTCTAACAAAGGTGGAACTCTTTTACTACTATTTTGAGTTCACTTTTTAAGTGAAAGCAATAAGAAGATGAAAATGCAGTAACTATGCGGTGCTAAGCACCGCTTCATGAATTATCATGAATAATTCAGGTCTAATATTATTTATTACTTAAAACTCTCTTTATTTCGCAAAATAATTCTTCCCTTAATATATCCGTAACCCCTTCTTGAAACACAATAACACCTTGTTCCGCCATAAATTTTGTAAATACATCTGGTTTACTATTTAATTTAGCCTTATCCTCTGCAGTTAATATCATATTATTTTTGTTTATTCCGCTTAGATAAGTCTTTTCATCCATTTTCATATCTTGGACTTTTCCAGGAAATTTCAGTAATATATTTCTATACATTTGAATACCAGCACCATCAAAATCTCCTGCATAATACACCTTAGCTTCTTGGTTTGACTCTAGACATTTAGTAATAAAAAGCAATATTGCATCTCTCGCTTGTCCAGAAGTACAGATTAAAATAGGAAATTTGTCCGAAAACATTTCATACATCATATCATTTTCTTTAAAATAATATTCTAATTCGTCCACCAAATAGTTGAAAATAGATGGGTTCTCAAATACATAAATATTAGAATTAATTTTTATATTCACTTCTTTTTCAGAATTACTTAAATTTTTTGTTAACTTCTGTTCTGAATCATACAAATAAGGAGAAAAAACATGGAAAAACGAACTAATATTATCATCTAAAATTTTAAAATGACGATATATGTGTCTTACCTTCATAAATTTATATTCTAGTTGATTATCTTGATCATTTATTTTTTGATTAAAAACTTTATACTCGTAAATATATTCTAATACAGTAAAAAACAATCTTCCAGAAATTTTATTTTTATCAAGAGCGTGTGAATCACCTACTCTTTTAGTGGCAAGAAATGGTATTGATATTGCGTTTGTGCTTATAGCTGTTTCCTTCATTAAGTTATCCCAATCCATTAAAATTGCCCATAAAGACTTCATACATGCTCTTAGTTCTCTAACAGCATCCTTTTCTTTATTCAGTGCATCTTTTAATGCCATATATCCTTTTTGGGTTTCATGTTTTTTTACTCTATAAAACCAATCATACGTCTTATCCCTAAATTCTTCATTATCTAAATCTATACTATCATCTCTTCGCAGGCTAGCTGCTACTTCAGTAAATAAAAATTCCCATCGAGTTTCTTTTATCTGTATCTGCTCCTTACGTGTCAACAAGGGCTTATGATGCATTATTTTATATAATTCAGGCAGTGTCAGACTATATTTTCTCTTTAATTCATTTTCAATTACTGACATTTCTATTTTTATTTCTGTGTCAGCCTTTATTACGTTAGGATATAGGCTTCCAAAAAAATCTTGTAATCGTTGAGCTTCTTCTTTAGTTTTCAAACGTAATTTTATATATCCGCCTATTTTTCCTAAACTTTTATATTTTCTAAAAACAGCATCAAGTAGATTTCTTAATAATGGATCACTATAATATTCTTTTGCTGATTTACCCTGCGTAATTTGCATATATACCACCTTTTATTAATTTTCTAAAAGTACCTTTCGCTTTCCATTCCAACGGTAATGAAGCAATGTTATCATATTTGTATCGATCGTTCTATGAATCTCATATATTGCTAGGCTTGGCACTGTATCATAGCAGCCCCAAAGCACCTGTGATGTCATAATATAATCAAAATCCATGTCCGTAAGTAATTCAAACATATCTCTCATATTGGAATCATCTACACCAGCAAAAGCTTCATCCAAAGAAATAATTTTAGGTGCTTCTTCATCTGCATCACTATATCTGGAATATGCTGCAGCAAATAAAGGTATATACATAGCCATCGCTTTTTCACCGCCGCTTAGTACATTGAATCTGGAGTCCGTTAATTCAATATAATTTGTTCTTTCTCCTTTACGGTAGTCTAATCGAAATTCAAACCAAGAACGATAATCCAGCATCTGGTTAATATATCTTCTTAGCGTTCCCTGTTCTTGTTTTGCTTCTTCTTTTGCAAGATCTATTCTCTTGCGGAAATGAAATATAATTTTATCAATCTCTTCCTCTTCCATTCTTTCAGGGTCACTTAAAAGTAGATCCACTAATGTCTTTGAATCCAATTCATCTTCACTCTTTTGAGCTAAAGGAACCCAATTTAAAGATAATTTCAGTCCACTTGAGGTATTCCGTTGTTTCATTAATTTATCCATGCTGTCTACCCATTCATTAGCCCGGTGAATCTTATTCCTTATTGCTTTTCCTACACTACCGATAATAATTTCTTCGTACAGCTGCCGATCTCTCACTGTTAGTAATGAATTTTGCTCTGCTTCCAGTTCTGTTAATTCGCTTAATAATCTTAATGGAGTTAATGGTTTATAACGGTCTCTTTTAGACAAAACAATAATTCTTCCTGAATCTAGGATTTCAACTTCTAACACATAGTCCTGTAAAGTTGATTTCACTCTATTAAATTCATCATATATCCGATTGGATAATTGCTCACCTTTATTACCTGTGTATGTACCATCCATCTCTAATAATATTTCTTTACAATACTTGAATACATCTTTGTTGTCTTTTAAGTTATTAATTTTATCTTTCCAATTTTGTATCAATGCAAGGTTTATTTCCTCTTTCCAGCAATTAATTGCGGAATTAAGATCAGATTGCCTAATTTGTAATTCCTCCTGGCTACCTATCAGTTCTGCATTAACACCACCTTCAATCTTTCCATTCTCCTCCTTTTGCCCATATAACGCTTTTATATGTACAGTTAAATTAGATTTCTCTTCTTTTAAGCTTTTAATTTTATTATAAATGTCTTCAAGCCCCATAGTGGAAATAATTTCTTTCAATTGCTTCACTTTAGAATCCACCATAAATAATTCATTCTCTGAGATGTTTTTTTCTTCTTGTTCTGATTCGATATTTTCCTCAACAACAGCTAATTCATCTTTCTGATTATTATAGTACCTTGAGGATTCCTTATATCTCATCCAGAGAGACTTTAACTGAACTAATAAGTGTAAATACTCTCTGCTATATTTAACTGCCTCGCTTATTAGCTCAATTGTTTTTAATCGCTGCCACTCTGCTGTTTCTTCTATCAGTTTTAATTTAACCTCACGCCATATACCTTCTTTATCCCTGTACCTCTTTTCACACTCTTGTTCCTGTCTTATAATTTCATTTAGACGAAAATATAATTTCACGCTGTTATCTATTTTTTCCTGTAAATTTTTATCACTCGGAAAAGAGTTTTTATCATCTAACAAATTACTTTGATTAATGTTATTCAAAACGATATCTTGATTAATTTCTTCTATTTGTTGTTTGAGAATCGTAATCTCTTTCGTCAACTCCTTCATTGCTAATTGCTTAGTTACCATTCTTGTTTCTCGTCCGATATATTCCGCTCTTTGCTTTGCTATATTTTTACCAGCCAAAATACCAAGTTTAAAATAATTTTTACCAATGGAAGCTATACTTTCTTCAGAATTAGAGTGATTATCATCAACAGTCCAGACTATACTATTTAATGCATTCATTATATCCTCTGCAGTCAATCCACTTTCTAAAGACGGAGTAGCAATAAGTACTTTACCTAAAGTCTCACCCTGTCCCTTATGTGTTGGCTCAATCCAAACTTCTTCACCTTCTTCTTCCCTTAAAATTCTCACTCCCCCTCCAGGAAGAACCCATGCATCTAATAGACCCGTTTGTTCCAAAGTAGTTTCCAACTGCGCTCGCTCTTTTTCTGTTAAGTCCTTAGAGAAATCGCATACAGAATAAAGCGGTGCGCCTTGCTTCTCATTTCTATTTTTTCGAACTGCTTCTCGCTCTTTTGTCCTACCTGGTTCCGGCTCCTTCACAGTCAGCCATCTTTCTAACTCTTCTTCTAATAATTTGCTTCTATTTTCGATAACATTAATTTGTTGCATGAATCCCAAATTAATCTTTATAATCTCTTGATTCTGTTCCACATAGACTTGGTTTATAATTTTTGTAACACTGCTATAATCACGGTTATCTGATGTTATTTTAGATAATGCCTGCAATACTTCTCTTAATCTATCTTTGTCAAAAATCAGTTGTTTTAACTTTTGATTCCAACAAATTATTTCTTCTTTCATGCCTTCTTTTCCTATTTCTATCTGCTCCTGTGCTTTTCCGTACTCCTCTTCAGCCAAACCTCTCCGTTTATAAGCTTCTCCCCATTTTTCCTTTTCTTCTGCCATATCATTGTTAGCTTTTTTTTCTGCTTGTGCCATTTTTTCTGCATTTTCCAGCTTATTTTGATGATTTTTAAAATCATCCGTCCAACTTGTAGCCCATTGTTCATTTTCCGGAATGCTTCGTTCCCATTGCCTGTGATAAATATCATGTTCCTTAAACTCAATCATTCGTGAAAGACTTTCCAAATCCACTAGCGTATCCTGTTTTTCAGATAGTAATTGATTCACTAACTTTTCTATATGTTCTACTTCCTGTTGTAACCTTATAACTTTATTTTGATTTTCTTCCAGTCTTGAACTAATACGTCTAATTTGATCTTTTAACTTTTTACTTTCATTGTCAGAGGCTTCCAGTTCTTTCTGTTTCTCCATTGCTTCACTGCGATTTAATACTTCTAGCTCAGCCTCCACAAGTTCTTGCTTTTTCATTTTTTTATCGAGTTCAATGGAAAGGTTATGTTTTTCTGCTTTAATTTCTGACAGTTTTCTTTCCAGTTCATGAACTTTTTGACTAGTTTCTTTATATCTTTCTCCTCTAGATATCACAGCAGTTGAACATTGCTGTAATTGATATTTATTATATGAATCATAAATTTGTTCCAGCTTTTTTAATTCATTAATATGCAATTGTAATTCCTCTAATCGGTCTGTTATCTGATCCATGTCTTCCAATACATCAGAAAGTCCTGTTAACTCTTCTTCCATCAAAGGCGGCAAGGCTTTTGTTAGAATCTCATAAATTGATGATGGTTTAAATTCTTTGGATAATTTGGGGCTTCTTATCTCCAACATCAACTTTAATAAATCTTTATAAGATTCACTCTCCCTAAAACCAAACAATGCTTTATTTACTAAATCTCTATAAGCAGCTTGTTCCTGAACAACCTGTCCACCAGAAGAAATTTTTTCTTCCAGTAATTTTCTGTTTAGAGGCATCTTCTTCTTATTTTCCAACCATAGGTTATAATCATAAAGATAAAAATCTTTATTAACTCTTCTTCCATCATCCAATAGGAAACCCCAGAATCCTAATTGAGATACGCCTCTTTTGGCTCTTAGCCCAATGCCAATCGTCTTATAAAGATTTTTTCCGGAATGAAAAAATTCGAGCCACAAATATCCTGTTCTATCAGCATGCCCCTGTTCTGTATCACCAAGAAGATAATATTCCATTCTTCTATCACGTGAACCGAAGGGATCTAAACGTTCCGGTCGTTTATCTCCATCTAATACTAAAGGGATAAGGCTTTGCATTGTAACAGATTTACCAGAACCATTAGAACCCCTTAATATTAGCCTACCATCTTCAAGTATTAACTCTTCATCATCATAAAACCAAAAATTAAGAATTCCAGCTCTGTTTAACTTCCAGCGTTCCATTGCTTTTCCCCTCCTTAATCATCCAATTCTGTCGGTCCATATTGTACTTTCCATCTTCCACCAACAGAATTCAATAAAAAAAACATCTCATCCTGCCATTCTCCAAAACCCCATTCTATTAAGTGATCACATACACTTTCTGCTAAATCTGATGATTTTATCTTTCGGTATTCATTCGTCCAAAAGGTAGCATACCGTTTTTGCAGCTCTAATAAAATGTGCTCTATTTTACTTCGCGTAATGCGTACAGAATCATTTACAAAACCCTCACTATGAAATTCTCCTTTCTCAAATAGCCTACGTATTTCATCACAAAATAGCATTGCAATATCTGATATGGAAGATAGTGTAGGAAACACCTCTCCATCTGTCATTAACTCAGGGTTAAAGAATAAAATTCCTTCTCTATATTTGTTACCTTGCCACCCAAACATCTTACCAATTTGTGTAATTAAATTGTTTTTCTGACCGTGAAAATAAAATTGACTATCTTTCCATTCTTTATTTAAAATTATCGGTTCCAATAAATACCGCCGATATAATTGATATCTTTTTAAGAGATTTTTTTCATCTTTCTCAAGATTCTCCTCGGGTAATTCTGCTAACTCTTCCATTGTTTTGTAGTTAGTTAAATCTTTTTGAAAATTACGTAACACATAGCGAGCATAAGAATTACATTCATACAAAACATCATGATTTTCTACACTTGCTGCCCACTCAACTTCCTGTCCATCAATAGACTGTATAATATTTAGATTTTTCATTTTCTTTAATGCTCGTGCCATAGACAGGCGATGAAAATAATTCTTCCAATCAACATCCATTCTCTGCTCATTCATATATTCCTTTATTTCTCTAACCATATCTGTCAGTAAAAACTGCTCCCCTTCAGTTTTATTTTCCAGAAACCATAGTCCATATGTAAATAATGTATAATCCATGCAATCCCGAAAATCAGAAAAGCCCATCCAACTCTTAGCAACTACTGGGATTTTTTCTAATTTGGCAAGTTTTCTATTTAAAATAAGAGAATACCCAGTATAAGTCATAAACCAGTTTCTAATTTCTAAATATTGCTCTTTAATCCAGTAATATAATTGTAAATCAGTTTCTTTTGCTATCCATGGATGGTTTAGTAAAGCGTTCATGCATATTCTCTTTCTATCATCTAATTCCCTGTTGTCAACTATATTCGTACGCCGAATTCTATCTTGTTTTGATTTCTTAATTTTTATAACATCCATTTATATACTCCCTTAAAAAATCTTACTCTTTATTATCCGGTCTTCTTAAAATATCATCCCATTCACTAGTATTAATTACTTTAAATGTAAATTTATAATCAATTAATTCCAACTCCCCATCTTCACAATACAAAGTAGTATATTTAGTATCTTCATGATAGAAAATCTGTATCTCAATTCCCTCTGATGTTTGAATTGTCCAAGTTGTAGAGGCCCTACATCTACTGACCCAAGCTAATATTTGTTGTCTTTCTATGGATGTTACTACTCCCATTTCAGAAATATAAATGTCCTTTTTTTCAATCATTTTGGCAAGAAATTGTAATTCCTTATTTCGTTGTAATATCAGTGTTTTACGAACTTTTTCTTTATGTATTCCATAATCAACTACTTCCTCCGTATCATGCCTTTCATTCTTTTTCCTATTTCGTGCTCGAATTGTTCGACTTATTGGTATTTCCTTCCACATTGATATTTCCTGGCTGTCTGAGCTTCTACTATCAACTCCCTGTAAATGGCGAGTTGGAAAGAGACCAAATACATATGCCGACAGCTTATGGGCTTCATCCAAATTTTCGATTCCATAGAACCATTGACCTAAATAATCTAGCTCTTTTCGTCTGCTGATAGTTGAACGTTTTCTTTCTTGGATACGTAAAGTACCTCTTACTATTTTTAAAATTGCGTCCTTGGATGCACGTTCTAACAATACGAGCTCGCTAAGTGAGTCTGCTTCTCCGCAAAACCATTTACACAATCCTTCCCATTTTTCTATTAGCTCTTGCCTATATTCTTCTTTTGATAAAGGATAATCCAATTTAGGTATAAGCCATTCATCATTTACAACATTATTTATAAAATTATCTCTTACATTATCTGTTATTTGTTTTAAATAACCCTCAATCTTATATGATTTTCTCTGCAATGCTTGTACAAAATCCTGCAAATAACCAGTAATTGAGTCTTTATATAAAATGAAAGAAGTTGCAACTAAGAGCTCTTCTGTCATATTAGCTTGAAGACTTGCAATATAATCCACAGATGTCTCATGTAATTTTTGAAATGCTTCGTATAAAGTAACCCACATTTCTAAATTTTCTTTAGGATTATATATTCCATCTTTTTCTTTAATATCATAAAGTATATCCGCTATTTTATCTAACCGCGTGGGTTCTAAGGAACCACCATATCCATTTATTCCATCTAGACTATCAAGAAAGCGTTCAATTTCAATTGAATAAGGAGTAATTAAATATTGAAATTTTTTACGCAAATATTCTTCAATAGTAACTGCCCTACCTCCATCGTGTCTTGATGTTAGGTTCTTCCAGGATACTAATTGTTCCAAATCTATTTGACATTGTTCCAAAGAATAGTTTGGGAATAGATTCCACAACATGATTCCTTCATATATCTGTTCGGGTCTAAGCCAATAATTTAATTTTTGATATTGTAGAAAAAGATAACGCATGATAGCTCTATATCTTGTAACATTATCAGCATTGATATATTTTAGTTCTGATATATTGCCCATTGATTTTAGATTCGGCCGTTTCTCCATAATTTCTTCCTTTATGTAAACAAGTTACTTTTAATTTGTGACATTTCCAGCGTATGCATCCAACTAGCAAGCTCTTCTTCTAACCTAAATTCCTTTTCTATATTACAATAGATAATTCCTTGCAAATCAGATGCCATTTTAGGTTCTCCTCTTTTACATATAATGGTTCTTCCAGCTCCTAGATGTCCTTCAAACAAACCATATTCATAAATAACATTATCCCTTGGCATTAATGAATAATCATTTTTATACCAAATACGATCATCTTCACTAAATATTAATATTGCTGCATCTACTCTCTTGCAAATTTCCCTTAGGCTTTCTGCTATTCCTCTACCAGGCGGAAACATCCCCACCTTATTCCAGGGTAGAGGGGTATGCCCTGCATCTTCAATAATTGTTGCTATTTTTCTAAGATCAATTAGTGCTTGCTTAGACTTTGAGCTTCCGATAAAAATATTCATATTTAAATCTTCCTCCTCTCTTCCATACTTATCATATTAACATAAAACGTCATTATTTCCAATATTTTTACAAATACTCTTGCACGTATGATAGTTTTATGGCAAAATGTGTCTAAACGGAAATTTATGTAATTTAACAAAGAGGCTATATTTATACTTAAAATATAGGAGACAAATATGGATAAGTATTATGAGGATCAGTTAATGAAGCTTCTCAAATCAGGTGATGCACCTATTAATTTCAATAAGTACAAAAAGCAAGAACTTCTTATTCTACGTAAAGAATTATATTTATGTTTGAAAAAACTTGACAATTATTTTGAGACGGAACTAGCCCAAAACACAAAAACTGTTTTGCCTATATGCCCAATATGTAGGTCCTATCATGTTAAAAAGCATGGTTATCTTACAAAAACTCTATATTGTGACAATTGTAAGAAGACATTTAAAGTTAATTTTATCAATAATACGAAAGAAAAAACTTACTGTACTCATTGCAAATCTCTTTATAAAGCCAACTATGATTTTGAATCTACAAGACGTTTCAAATGTCTGGATTGCAATAAGACATTTAATAATTCAGGTAATGCTTTAGATAATAAAATGCATTATGATAGCATCGATAAAATCCTTAGATTAATCATGATAATTGGAAACGATAATGAATCTAGTATTCCTCAGATATCAGCAAATTTGGATATTTCAGTAGATACATTTTATAAATGGCGAAAGAAAATATTATATGTATTACCTCAACTAAATAGAAAATTCAAGAGAAAATCGACTTAAAAGTAGGTAAGTTTGACTTCTTACCCGTATTTAAGCTGGTTTTATTACTTATAAATGATATATAAGTCATTCTAATGTTTTTATTAGATATTATAATATCAATGTATGTTTAGACACATTTATTCCGAAAAATTTAGCATTTAAACAGTCTCTTAATCTCTTTATTTACAGTATTGAATTAATAATAATTTTTCGATGGCACAAAACATAAAATTGCTTATTTGTAATTTTTTTAGTCATTACTATATTGGACATATTTTATGGAATTACTGAATATTCTAATAAAAACGAAACGAGTTGATATTATGAATAATAGTTATATAAAAATATTGGACAAACTTTCTTTTACTATATTAGATCTTAAGAAGTCAATTGATAATACACCTCAAATAATAAATGAGGACCAGAAAATACATATTTTATTAGATGATTTATTAGATAAACTTGATTATACTACCAATCTAATTAAGTATTTTAACCAAACTGCTATAGTAGGGATATTGAAAGAATTACCAAACGGGCGTTATGGAATAGATAATTATGAGATTACTTGTAATACCCCTCTGGAAGTTTATTCTGACGAATATGATGATTGGTTTTTAGGACGAATTGAATATAGCAATCGATATTATTTTTGTTGTGATGAATTAAATAATCCGTTACTATTTAGTGGAATGAAAGTTAAAATAAGAATTTAATAGTACGACTTTCCTACTGTGCCTGGTTACTTAAAATGGTGATCAGCCGCTCTCCATGGCGTTCACACCTTTCTCTTCGAAGAAAATGGAGCTAAATCCTAGTTTCCATTCCTAAAAATGTTGACATCCACACAAGTTGATGAAAATGTACAGCATTTTTCGGAAGCTCGGGTTTAAGGACTGCAGTTGCCTGTGCTTGACATCACAGGGTTTGAACAGCCACTTGAAATGTTCATGGTAAAAGCCCTTTGGAATACATGGCTCCATTGAAAAGAGGTGATAATGCATGTTTCATATTGGAACCATTGAAATTGAAACGAAGAGAATTTTATTACGCCAATTTAAGCTGTATGATTCAACTAATATGTTCAATAACTGGTCAGGCAGCGAACTGTTAACCCATTATCTGTCATGGAACCATATTCTAATGTTACCAGATAGAAGATTATTTAAAGAAACGATAAGTCAATATGATGAGAAATCATTTTATTAGGACAGGTTATAGGTTCAGTCAGTGCGGACATCAACGAGCGTTTGCCATCATCTGTAGCATTGTAACCCACTTAAGAGACGTTAAAAGTTTTAATCTTATCATTTACAATTGATGCTTTCGCCTGTATTCTGCCGGTGTCAGCCCTTCATTTTCAAGAAACAACCTTCCGAAGTAACTGATACTGGGATATCCGCATTCCAGTGCAATTTGTTTTACCGTCCAATTCCGGTTTTCCATCAACAGCTGCTTGGATTTCTGTAAACGGCAAAGCATAATAAAATTGGTCGGGGTCATTCCAGTGGTTTTTTTAAACATTTTGCAAAAATAATAAGTGCTTATGCTTAATTCATCTGCCCAAAATTTTAATTCAAAGGGCTTTGTAGACATTTCTCGCATTTTTGGCAATATTCTTATCACTCTATTATAAATATCCAACCCTTTATTTACAGTAAGGGGTTCTGCCTGGCATATAAATTCTGAAATAATACCATAGGTTAGTGTGGAAAGAGTGGATTGATGCAGAATTGCATGTTTTTCTGCTTCTTCCAGGAGATTTACGATAGATTGTTTTACTTTATCCCATAATTTAAGCGTCCATACATTTGAGGAATGAAGTCCTCTTTCAATAAAAAATTCATTCAGATAAGTCCCATTAAAATGAACCCATAAGATTTCCCAGGGATTTTCAACATCCGAATAATAGTACTGCTCTTCTTGTGGAAAATAGAGAAAGGCATCTCCCTGTTGTAAAATATAAAGCTGTTTATCGGATTTTAAATATCCTTTTCCATTAATAACAACATGAAGATTAAAATATGGGAATTCCTCTTTCTCCCTGATGGCACAATGCCCGGGTTCCTCCTTATACCATCCCACCGATTCTGGAAAACAAAAATAAGGATTTTCATGTATCATGGGCAAAAATATCTGTCTTCTCATAACTTCTCCTGTCTGTTATTTATCTAGCATTAGTCAATTTCTTTTATTAAATAAGGTTATAAAATGTCATAAACTATTTCTTATATTGAATAGGTAAAAAAATATAATTCAGTTTGCTTTAACTTGCATGATTAATTTTATTTAGGAATTTTATATATAATGGTGTTAGTATATAAGTGTGGACACGAAAAGTTTAACACGATAAAATGTTTCATAGAAAGGTGTGTGTTAAACAATGTCCAAGAACGGTACCCGTTATTCGGAAGAATTCAAACAACAGATTGTTG
>Ga0208297_1002219_pt1 | contig 12221 bp, 14 predicted proteins | sample LMS_cellobiose_e_FD_187367 | JGI IMG/M metagenome (GOLD analysis project Ga0208297, IMG submission 187367) | Rumen-fistulated moose microbial communities from Alaska, USA - LMS_cellobiose_enrichment (SPAdes) (version 2) | ecosystem: Host-associated > Mammals > Digestive system > Stomach > Rumen... | reverse complement strand
AGAAGATGTCGCCGTCATCCACTTTCTCCAGTCCGCCGCCCGTGTTGGAATAAGGGTCTTGTTTCATTTGTTCGAGGATGGTCGCAGCAATTTCCGCATAAGGACTCCGCATCAACTTGACACGATCCTTCTCTCCTCCCTTGGTATAACGGACTTCGTACATCTAATCTTCCGGCTCAATGATGTTGACCCGCCCAGGCTTACGGGGCTTCTCGGCAGGATAGTCGCCCTTACAATATCCAAGAAGCACGAAGCAGCGGGCAACATAGCCCAGCGGAACGCCCCAATCATACATCAGTTTGTGGCCGTAATCACTGTCGAAGGTCTCCTCGCCTCGGGCGATGATGCAGGAACTGATGCCCAGTTCCGTGGCGGCCAGGACCATGTTCTCTGCGCAGCAGAAAGAGTCCGGAATACTGTACAGGAAGTTTCCCTGGGCAAAGATGACGCACACCGTGGGAGCGCCATAGAAGCCGCTCTTGATGTTGGGGTCGTCAATGATGCTGGGTTGTTCCTTGGATACGAAGTTACCGGAAAGGCGGGTACGGTCCAGCTTGCCCACATTCATCTTGCCTACGGCTTCCGTGAGTTTGGGATCGCGGAGTGCCACGATCATACTGCGCTGGCCACCTCCGGCATTGGGGGCATACAGGCCTGCTTCGATGATTTTCTCCAGGTCCTCCCGGGGAATCTGCCGATCCTCATACTTACGAATGGAGCGGCGGTATTTTATCAGCTCAAACAGGTTCATACTTCTTTCCAGCATTGTGGATCGGGTGCGTAAAAGTTATGGGTGTAGCCGTAGGTCACGGCCGGGCAGCCACGGCAGAAGCGGAGGAGCTCGCAGCGGCGGCATTTCTCGAACTTCTCATACTCACGGTACTTCTCCATCTCCGGCCCGGTCCAGAGTTCGTAGAGCGGCGTTTTACGAACATTTCCCACCACACTATCAAAGCGTCGGCAAGCCATCACGTCGCCATTGGGACAGATGGTGAAATGGCAGTTGCCGCAGTTGCAGCCGTCGTAAACCAGGTTCTCGTCCAATCCCTCCGGAATCTTGAACAACCCGTTCTCATACAGGTACAGCGTCCACAGATGGTCCTTCAGGTTAAAATACGTCTTGGAGTCCTTGTACTGCTGATACTTCTTCCAGCAGCGGTCCAACACATCGCGGTACTGCAGCGGAGTAAGATGGGCCGATTTCTCCGTGGACGTGGGACAATATCGGCCGAAGGCAAAGACATCGGCCTTGTGGGCCACTACGGTATCGATGATTTCCTCCATCTGGTCCGCGTTCACTGCGGAGACTGTGGTCATAATGGCCACCTTGATGCCGGCCTTCTTCAGTATGGCAATCTTCTCCAGCGTGATGTCGTAGGAGCCGGGCTTCCGCATCCAGTCGTGCGTCTCCCGGTTTCCGTCTATGGAGAGCTGATACTTCTCGCAGCCGTAGGCCTTGAGACGGGCGCAGACCTCGTCGGTCAAGTGAAAAGGATTGCCCAAGATGGTAAAGGTTATCTTCCGCTCCTTAAGCATTCCCAGGATGTCCCAGAACCGCGGATGCAGCACCGGGTCTCCTCCTGTGATATAGAAATACGGCACGCGCTCCTCCATCCGGGAGCACATGTCCACGCAGTTGTCAATAACCCGACGGGCATCCGGCAGGCTGACGGTAATCAGCTTCGGATGCCCCTCGGCGAAGATGTAACAGTGTTTGCACCGCTGATCGCAATAATCAGTGATGTGCCACTGGAATGCGAAGTACTGCAGCATTACTTGGCTCCGCAGGCACTGCCACAAGCGGCGGGCTTCTGCTCAGGCTCGGCTGCACCGCAAGCGCTGGGCTTGGGCTCAGCTGCGCCACAGGCACTGCCGCAGGCGGCGGGTTTCTCTTCGGGTTTGGCGGCACCGCAGGCGCTGCCGCAAGCGGATGGAGCCTGCTGTGCAAAGCTCATCACGAATCCACCGATGTTTGCTCTTTTCATGATAGAGGGCGTTAAGTGTTAATGATTGAATGAATGGTTATCGAATGACACGATTATTCTTTTGCATGTTTCTGCCGGTCAGCCATAATGCCGGAGAAGTTCTCAAGCGACCAGGACAACAACCGGTCCAGCAACGGCATTACGGTAAGCGCCCTTTCCGTAAGCGTGTATTCGACCTTTACGGGGACAGCAGGAATGACCTTGCGGGATACCAGCCCGTCAGCCTCCATGCTCTTGAGTGTCACGGTAAGACTCTTCTGGGAAACATCCGGTATGGCCCGCATCAAATCGTTGAAACGGAGCGTACCCTGGCCTTCCAGCGTATAGAGGACGAGAAGCGTCCATTTATCCATCATTCTGGAAAGCACATTCCTCACCGGACACTCCGGGAACATGGCGTCTCTGATTTCTTTTCTATCCATGATAGGTGATAAAAATATCCTTGGTTACCAATTGTTACTGCAAAGATGCAAACTATTTGATTATCAAACAAGAACGCACTAAAACGAAACAAGGTTACCCAAAGGTAACCGTTGTTGAAAGTCAGGAAGATAGATATGTAAAAAGATGGACTTCTTCTCATTGAAAAGACAATCCTCGGCAGGCAGGCAGCTTAAGTGAACTAGACTCAAGTCTTTTTACCAGGAATGACACTCATTTTGAGGAGATTGCCAAAAGTTTAAAATCAAAATTTGGGAACAATAAATAGCGGTTCCAGAACCTTCAGATCTGTTTTTCGGGGTGTTTCAGAGTGTTAATTATTGGATTTTCAGATTTACGAAAAGTTTTGAAAACTTTTGTTAAAATTGAACCGTATTTGAACCACGGGTATTATAAATAATTGACTATCAATTAGTTTGAAATTCTGCATCGGGAAATAGCTCAAACTAGGTCAAACTAGCCGTAACTAACTGAAACTATAATTTGTATCAATAACTCGCTGAAACTTAATCAGCTCATGATAAGTTTCGGCTAGTCTCCTTATAGCACTTATAGTTTCAGTTTTGGTCGGCTTAGCGCGTTTTTGTCACAATCCTTGTCACAATGTGACAGATTGTGACAGATTTTTGGGCCAAATACCCCTAAATGTTACAAATCCCGTTGTTTTATGACGTGTTTACGGAAAGTAGAGACGACTAATGCATGGTTTCAGAATGGTACTTTTGCCGATTATCTCTCATTTGAGTTGTAAAGTTGCTCTAAACATGTTTAGAATACTATACTAGTACCATTATTCTGTCCTTTTTCTCTCATTTATCCACCGCAAAAAAATGAGAAAAACGTTGATTTGTCACTTGGCACAATTGGAAAATATGTACCTAACAACTTGGGAAGTACAGTATTTCCCATATCACATTTCTTCGGTGGAGATTAGTGTATAGGTTCGTTATTCCGATGTCCTCCGTCTTAAAGATTCATAACAATGACACTACGCAGCAGATAAAACCCATGGCGAGCCATACCCACCAACCCTTCTTCCCTAGATAATACTCCATCTTGATTACGGCGGGATTGCAGATGCCGATTGACAGGAACACCGCCGCGCCTACTATGATACCACTGAAATTCATTTGCCAATATGGTTATGCAGTCACAAAGTTAGGTAAAAACGTGCACAACCAAGCCAGCAGTGCTGAAATGAAGGGAAAGAGAATAACCTTCGTAATCTGGCTCTTCCGGTTGAACCCGAAGGAGTGATAGCCCTTGCAGCCTTCTGTCTCGGGGTAGTAGTGTTGGAAGAAGCGGGTCTTCTGTAGCAGGATCCAATCCAGGAATACAAGGTCGAAGGCCTTATAGACATACAGGATCGTCAGGAACCTTCCGAAGAATTGCCAGAATCCATAACCCCGTCGCAGCCCGTCCCATATGGCGACAACGAAAACCGCGGCGAGAATAAGCATGCTGAGAATAACAAGCGTCCAGCCAAGAATCTTCGCCCCTTTGAACCGTTCCGCCCTGGGTTGGATGGCCGAGACAATGTCCTTCGGTGCCGAACTGAACAACCGCTTGTCCTGCACTAGCGCCACGGCTGCCCATAACATCAGGAGTATCGCGAGTATGAATACGAGGGATAGGAGCAGAGTGAGTACCATAGATTACTTTTTGACCTTCATCTTGAAGTCACAGCAGTCTCCACCCTTCCCTAAAGTTTTCGTCCGCCCCCAGACCAGCTTCGGATGCATATCTCCGTAGCAGACATCATCGGCCTCACAGTAGGCGCGGCACAGTTCCGGACAACCGTAGGCGATGCACTTTTCATGATAAGGGCACTTGACCATATCGAAACTGAGCTCCCACTCCGGGTCCTCATGCCATACGGACTTGAATCCGGCAGCCTCTCCGAACATCTTCGGTGTCAGTATTTTCCACCAACCGGGCATCTTCTTGTAGAACCCCGGTATCTTCAGCATCCTCTTGAACATCTTCGCCTTTCCCGCTGCGCGCCACAGATAATAATTGCACAGGAAGTCAATAGCCTCCTGCCGGTCGATACCCGCCTCCGTCATCGCTCTCAGGGATGCGATGGCGGGATAGATGCGGTCTTTGGTGTGCATGTCGTAAGCCTTCGGCTCGTTGGGGTTCTCTGCGCAGATAGCATCAAAATGCTTCCAAGCCGATGCGGAGATGCTTTCCGCCTTCTCCGCTCCGTACTTCTCCTCAAGGTGCGGAACGATCTGTTTGAGGTATTGGTTCTTATTAGTTTTCATTGGAGTGGTATTGTCAAATGCTCTTTGTGCGTTCCCAGACTTCGCCCTTACGATGCCGGACGAAACGGAAGTCGCAGCTGTCACCGCCCTGGCAGAGGGTTTTCGTGCGGATGAAATCGATATGATGGAGGTTACCGTAGTTGATGATGTCGCTGCGGCAGAACATGGGGCCGAAGCGCTCCAGGACACCGTGCTTGGAGAATTCGTATTTGTACAGGCACTCCAGCGTCTCGAAGTGATAGTACTGCTTGGGGTCTTCCGGATGCCAGACGTACTTCCAGCCCTTGCCCGAGCCGTACTTGAAGCCCAGCGGGATGATCTTGCGCATCACCGACAGGAAGAACGGAAGCTTGGAGAGTTTCCGGAACCCCTCCGGATTCAGCGCAGCCCACATGTGGGTGGATATGAGTTCGAAGGCTTCCTCGGGCGTCTTCCCGTTATGCTGAAGCACATCGTCGATGGCGATGGTCGGGAGGATGTTGCAGAAGTGGCCGTAGTTGCCCTTGTCCTCATAATCCCTCTCTTCTTCAATGAGTACGGCCATCCTGGAAAGGACTTCCTTCTGGATGGCCGGGTCAAGTTTCCCATACAGAACGGCGTACCGGCCGTTCATGATCATATTCAGGGGTTCGTATACTTTCTTCATGCTGACGCAAAGGTACGGGTAATCCCGTGCAACCGGGTTGCGATTATTTTTTTCCAAACAGGATCGCCGAGCCGCTCAGGGCCATCCACTTGGCCTCCCAGGGGGACATGAAGCGGCCGTTGTCGGTAGGAATGAACTCCACATGCTCGTAGCCCATGTCCTTGAGTCTCTCCACGAAGGCCTGCATGTCGCCGTATTTGTCCTTTGAGAAGAGGTCGTGGATGGTGAAGGTGCCACCCTTCTTCAGCACACGGAGTGTCTCCAACAATATGCCCTGACGGTCGCGGCTGGGGATGTTGTGATAGACGTAGTTGGACGTAACCGCGTCGAAGGCGCCGTCCGGGAAGTCCAGCTTCAGGGCGTCCCCCTGTGCGAAATCGGTCCTGTCGGCTACTCCTTCCGCCCTGGCGTTGTCTTCACAGAGCTTCTTGCTGAAGGAGGCGTACTCGGCACCCCAGCGGTCGATGCCGGTCACGGTTGCCTGCGGGTTCCGCTTGGCCACGGCGATGGCCAGCGCACCGCTGCCGCAGCCTACGTCCAGGCATCGGCCACCCTCCGGCAGCTTGACATACTCCGCGACGCCTTCGATGATCTGGCGGGACATCTGCCGCTTCCCGTCATAGGAGAAGGCCCGGTACATCAGCACCGTCCAGATGGTCACCCCTGCCAGGATGAGTGTCAGGATGAACAAGAGGATCTTCAGCCAGTCGACGCCGATGATCAGTGCAAGGGAGAGGCTCACGGCTGTTCCAGCCGCGAAGCTCCATATCATGCCCTTCGGCATCCAGTTCTTATAGTCAGCACCCATCGCTACTTCTCCTTGCAGAGTTTCACGGAATCGATGGCCATCAGGAGCGCCAGGACGAACATCATCGGCATGATGAGCAGTTGGACCGGGTTGAAGGCCTCGATCAGTTCGCTCATGTGCAGCAGGGTGAACAGTGCGATGAAGCATGCCAGAACGGCGTTGATGACCTTGGCGGTCTTGCCTCCATACACCATTAGAAGGATGCCAATGACCGGCACCAGGTAGGTCAGGCAGACCATGAAGGCCATCATGCCCACGGGGGCGGGACCCTGCTGGGCAGCGATGCTCTGTCCCCAGAAAGCGGGAAGCGCATCAGCGAGTGAATGGGCCAGGAATCCAAGGATAGTGAGGGTCCATAAGAGGATGATTCTGTTTTTCTTTTCCATATTCGTCGTTTTTTAATGTGTTATTTCAACGTAGCCGCCGGTTTCTTAAGCGTGCGTTCCGCCAGGCGCATGGCGAGGATGGCCACGGGGATGGTCAGAACCAGGACAATGATCAGAACAGGGACATTATTGATGACCGGAATCATCAACTGGTCATATCCGGCGGGCATCTCCTCGACGGCCGCGGCCAGTGAGCCTTCCGTATCGAACCACCAGTGGGAGGTATAGGCGAAGAAGGAGAAAGCAAGAGGGATGAAGCTCCAGCGGACGCCCTTGATCGTATCATAGCCGAAGACCTTTCTGAGAATCTCCGCAAGGGCGGTCAGGACGATCGTGCCGATGATGTACGCGGTGTCCGCCTCGCCTGCGATCAGGAACAAGACGAAGATCAATCCGTTCAGAGCCGTCGCTGCCCCGAAACCTCGGATGATGGAGCACGTATAAAGATAAATAAACGCGAATACCAAGGGCAGAAGGGCCCCAATGTAAGCATAGCATGCCGGGTGGATGGCGCCGCTCGTGGCGCCGAGGATGAACGTTACCAGATAGGCAACAGCCATCAGAATGACTTTAAATGCAGGTTTCATAAGTATTTAAGGTTTAAATGTTCCATTCAAGGGCTCCCTGCTGGATGTCCCGCATCCGCTTGTAGAAGCCTCCGGAAGCCGTGAGGGCGGCAGGGGTTCCGCATTCGTCCACCCTGCCTTCTTTGAGCACAACGATCTTGTCGGCCCCGGCCACGGTGCGCATGCGGTGGGCGATGATGATGACGGTCTTGTCCTTGACCAGACGCGAAAGCGATTCCTGGATGAAGGTTTCGTTCTCAACATCCAGCGAAGCGGTGGCCTCGTCCATCAGGATGATGGGGGCATCCTTCAGGAAAGCCCGGGCGATGGAGATCCGCTGACGCTCCCCTCCTGAGAGTTCGCTGCCGTTCTCGCCGATCATCGTATTCCACCCCTGCGGCAATTTCTCGGCGAAGACGTCCACGTGGGCAAGCCGTGCGGCTGCGATAACCTCCTCGTCCGTGGCATCCTTGCGGCCGATACGGATATTCTCCAGCACGGTGTTGTTGAAGAGTGTAACATCCTGGAACACGATGGAATACAGGCTCATCAGCGTCTCAGGATCAATCTTGGAAACATCCATTCCGCCCACCGTAATGGTGCCGGAAGGAATGTCCCAGAAGCGGGATGCCAGCCGGGAGATGGTGGTCTTCCCGGAACCAGAGGGACCGATGAGGGCGGTCACCTCCCCCTGCTTCGCCGTAAAGGAAACGCCATCCAGAACCGTTTCTGACGTATCATAGGCAAAACGAACGTCCTTGAACTCGATGTCATAACCCTTGTTGGAAAGGCTTTCCTCTCCCCGCTGTTCTGCGTGATTGAGGATTTCGTCCATGCGCTCCGATTGGACGCCCAGCGAAACTACAGCGCCCAGGTTGATGAGCGAGCCGGACATCGGGTCGTACAGGCGGGACGCCACCAGCAGGAACATGAAGAGCGTCAGCACGTCCAAGCTGCCGGCAGAGAGCAGCAAGGCTCCCACCAGCGCTATAGTGGCTATCCCCAGCTTCAGAACCATCTGCCCGCTCACCACGAAGATGGCGACGCCCAGCTCTGCCTGGATGGCCCGCTTCTCCACCAGGTCGATGCGGGGCCACAGGCCATTCAGGTATTTGCTCTCCGCATCATTGGCCCGGATGTCCTGGAACGCCTCCAATCCTTCCTGGATGTTGTCGGCCAGCGCCACCTTCGCCTGCACATTGCGGCGGTTGAAGCGGTTTTGGAACTTAGATGAAAACAGGACGATGCTGATGGCGATGGGAATCACCCAAACGGCGGCAAGCGCCATCCTCCAATCAAAGAAGAAGAGGCTGATGCCGATGAGCGTGGTGGAAATCATCGAGCCGATGAGTTCCGGCACCCAGTGTGACGTTCCCGTCTCGATGGTGGCCGCATCGGCCATGATGGTGCTGGTGAGGTCCGCCAAATCTTTCTTGCCGAAGAAGGACAGCGGCAGGCGGCGCAGTTTCTCCGCAAGGGAGATCCTCCGACGGCCGCTCTCCAGATAGACGGTGACGAACTGATAGTTATACTTGACGTATTCCATGGCTGCCACGGCCAGCAGGCAGGCGCCGATTTTCCAGATATACCCCCAGGTATTCAATGGGTTGCCTTCCATCAGGTCTTTCACCAGGAAGAACAAGAGACCCACGGGCAGCATGAGTACGATATCCATCGCCGCACTGGCGAGGCTGGATTTCATCAGGTCTTTCGCGCCCTGCCGGGTAAGGGCATACTTATGCCGAAGTGTTTCTATGATGCTCATTTGATGTTCCATTTGACAGATTCCACATACTGTTTCCACATAGCGGCGTACTTGCCGCCTTTCTCCAGAAGATCCTTGTGTGAGCCGCTTTCTGTCACTCGTCCTTCCTCAAGCACAAAGATACGATCGGCTCCGGTCACCGAAGAGAGCCGGTGGGCAATCATGATGATGGTCTTGCCACCGGCTGCCATCTCGGTGAAGGCCTGTTGCACGCGGGTCTCATTGTCCGGATCCGCGAAAGCCGTAGCCTCATCCAGAATGACGATGGGCGTGCCTTTCAACATCACGCGGGCGATCGCCACTCGCTGCTGTTCGCCTCCGGAAAGATAGGTTCCCTGCGTGCCGATGACGGTGTCAATGCCATCGGGCAACTTGGCAAGGATATCATCGCACTGGGCCTTGTGCAGGGCCTCGATAACCTCTTCACGAGTGGCGTCAGGCCTGCCCAGGCGGACGTTCTCGAAGATGCTCGTCTTCAGCAGCCGGCTGTCCTGGAACACGAAGGATATCCGGTCCATCAGGTCCTTTTTACGGATATTACGAATATCAACTCCGCCCAATGTTATGGCTCCTTCCGTCACGTCGAAGAAACGGGCGATGAGGCTTGCCGTCGTGGTCTTGCCGCCGCCGGAAGGGCCTACGAAGGCGATCTTCTGCCCAGGCTTGATGTCCAGCGAAACACCGTCCACCGCAAAGCGTTCGGTTTCCGGATAGCGGAAGCGGACATCCTTGAGCTGGATCTCGTTGTCCTCCGGCAACTTGGCCGCAGAAGGATCCGCGAGCGGATCAATCGAGAGAATCCGCCCCGTCTTATCCAACGCCTCGGCCACGATCATCTCGTTCTCGCTGGCGAACATGATACGGTTCAACGTGACGGCGATGGCCGGGGTGATGATGATGTAATACAGCAGGTTCAGCAGGAACTCAGGCGTATAGGATCCATTCTTCACGACAATCAGCGTCAGAGCAATCAGCACCGCGAAGGAAGCATTGACGAATGTCGTATACAGGGTCATCGGCCTTCGCAGGTCAATCGTGTAGGCGATCACCCACTGTTTGTATTGGTCGATGGAATCCTTGAAACGCTTGAAGGAGAAAACCGACTGGCCGAAGGTCTTTACCACCGGGATGCCGCGGACATATTCCACGGCCTCGTTGGACATGGCATCCAGCGCCTTGTTGTATTCCCCCAGTTTCCTGCGGAGCGTAGGGCCCGTCATCAGGGTGATCATCACGATGATGGCCAGCAGGACCGTGCCCAGACACAGCAGCCCCATCCGCCAGTCGAACAGGAACATCAGCACGGCGAGCCCGATCATCGTGGCGTACATGCCGGCCTTGTCAGGGAGCTGGTGAGCCAGGTAGGTTTCCGTGGACTGGGTGGATTCCTGCACCCATTTGCGGACCTTTCCGCTTCCCAGCGCATCCAGGAAGCCAATGGGCAGGGTCATAATATGCTGCATCAGGGCCTTGCGCATATTGGCGGCAATCCTGAAAGCCGCCAGATGCGAGCACATCAGCGCACCGAAATACACGACGATGGTGGCGATGGCAAAGGCCACGGCCATCCATCCGTAGTGGGCGATGCGGCTGTAATCACCGGCTATCACATCCCTAAGGATGGCCCAGATGTATAGGAAAGGTACAAGGGCAAGCAACTGGCTGATGCCCGAGATGACCATTGACAGGTAGGTCAGCACCTTTTTCTTTCCCGCATATGCGAGAAGGGGTTGCAGAATCGGTTTCTTTTTATCCATATATCGTTTCCAATAGTGAACAATGTTTCATTTTGTTCCAAAACAAAAAACGGCCGCACCGCGTGCGACCGTCAAATCTGTATCATCTTTCTCCATCCGATGACCTCGAACCTTACGTAATCCGAGAGAACCGACCGGACCTCCTCTTCCGTCAGATCGTGCATCAGGATTTCTTCCAGCAGCGTGAACATCCAGACGTTGTTCAGGTGTACGAAGAAATCGGATACTTCGGTATTGATCTCGGGATGCTTTGCTTTCATAGCCTTCAGCCAATCGAGAACCAGCCGTGTAGACTTATCTACATAGTATTCCTTATAACCTTCAAGCGATGAGCCCTGCGATTTGAAGAGCAGCAGTTTCAGCAGACTCTTGTTTTTTTTGATGGCTCCCATATACTCCTCCAGCGTCGCCTCCACATATCCTTCTTCCTGCATGCTCAGGATGTCCTCGCCCTTGATTCCGTGGTGTTCGTTCAGCATGGCTTCCAGCGTATCCGTCGCCGGCTTCAACAGCTGGCTGAACAGTTCGTCCTTGGAGGTGAAATAGTGGTACAGGTTGCTCAGGTTGATTCCCGCTTCACGGGCGATGTCACGCGTGGTCGTCTCCCGGAAGCCCTTCTTCAGGAAGAGCCTCTTCGAGACATTGAGAATCCGTTTGCGTGTGTCTGTCTTGAGCGTCTGCATAGGGAACAATGTTCCTTTTTCCGCTGCAAAGGTAGACCTTTTCAGTCTTTTGGGCAATCCCAACTTTTAGGGATTATTCTAGTCACCGTGCCCTGCGGGATGTCAGAGTACCACTGCCGCAGCCGTCATCCAGCGGTAAACTTATAACGGTCTTTTTCGAAGGTCCGAAACATGACTTCTCTAAATGTACAAAACAGCCGGAAAACGGTTTTGCCACTGCTAATGCACAGCTTTGAAACAGCATTGACAAGGGAGACTGGTGAATCCTAATGTCCTTTGTCAGTTCTTGTATTTATTCTGGTAGAAGAAAAAAGAGTATCCCAGGAATCTGCCGGTACAGTCCAGTCATGTATTAGATATACCAATCTAACTATACAACCATATCTATATACACTGATGAGTGGCATTTCTTCTCGAATCGACGTAGGAAAAGCAAGATCTTATCTGGAAAGATTCAAGATTAAAGACACCTCTTTTCCTGTCGGAATTTGTTACACATTCTTGACATGCCTCGAAGAGTCGAAAAACAAGCTAATTTTCTTTTCTACCCGAGATATTCAAGTGTCTCAAATGGTGACTCTTCGAGATACCGCCGGATTCTGTCACAGTGCTTGTCACAAAAAACGCAGATTCTGTCACAATTGTGACAAACGGACTGCGTAACTCACTGATAATCAAACTTCATTGAAAACCCATCGGCATCCCTTGGGAAGTATGTGATTTTCTGCATCGGGAAGTAAGTGCTTGATAATCAATTAGTTACAAGTTCTGCAAAACTGTTATTTTTGTGCAAAACTAGCTGAAAATGAACTCTTCAAAGAGTCATTTCGGCTAGTTTCGCTTTTTGGGCGTTTAATCTGTTTTCCGGTCATTTAAGAGCGTTTTGTCACAAGGTTTGTCACAAAATCACCTTTTGT
>Ga0208297_1002214_pt1 | contig 12252 bp, 8 predicted proteins | sample LMS_cellobiose_e_FD_187367 | JGI IMG/M metagenome (GOLD analysis project Ga0208297, IMG submission 187367) | Rumen-fistulated moose microbial communities from Alaska, USA - LMS_cellobiose_enrichment (SPAdes) (version 2) | ecosystem: Host-associated > Mammals > Digestive system > Stomach > Rumen... | reverse complement strand
CTCAGAAACGGCCGATACAGCATCGGTTTTCCGCTATATCCTAGCGAATGCCCTCAATATGCACTCGATTTAAAATATCGAAAATGTCCTTTTCTGAACAAGGACCACTTTTTCAACTTAAGATAAAAAGAAGCCGCAAGCCACAATATCGCCCCTCGCGATGAGTGAAGGGGGAAGGTGCCCCGGGAAGGGGGTTCTTTCTTGTATCTATATCTCCTTATTCTTCTTCACTGACTGATTATTCAAAACTGTTAAGCAAACACCTTCACGACTGTCTAAATATCCGGCTGGCATGCATCATTTCATGACGGGATGCAAGTGCGTTTACTGCGGATTCATGAATGATGATCTTAACCCTTTCAGTCGCTGTATGCAGTGTGGACAGCCTCTTGAGATGAGGTTTGCTGGTCCCTCTTCTAATTGAGGCAATCCTTTAGAAGTATCAGATGCATTACGTGGTATGGCCCACGGCAAATCTATACGCATTTTCCTTATCGAAGGTGAATCTTCAGGAAGATGGAAGTGCGAACTCTCCAACTGGACTGGACTAGCGTATAAGATTCCTAGGTCTATGCTATCGAAATCTTCCGATCGCCAGGAATTATCTAATGCAGGCATCTATTTCCTGATAGGCAAATCCGATGACCAGATTAAGGATAAAGTGTATATTGGTGAATCTGAGGATGTACTCTATCGCCTTAATCAGCATATAATTGCAGGACAAAAGGAATGGCAGGACTGGGGTGATTGTGTGGTTTTCATCAGCAAGGATAATCAGCTGAATAAGGCCATGATCAAGTATTTGGAGAGTTCTCTTTATGACCTTGCTTTAACAGCGGATCGTTGTGAGCTCAATAATGGTAACAGACCCAGGAAGTCTAGTCTATCAGAACTTGATGCTGCTGAAATGGATGAATACCTGGATAACCTCAGGCTGCTCATGGGAACAATGGGTTACAGATTCCTTGAACCTTCTTTGACGCAGGAGCAGAAGAGAGATGCCGTCACCTTTTTCCTTTCCAGCAAGAAAACCGGATATGATGCCAAAGGTTCCATAGCGGAAGATGGGTTTGTTGTTTTTAAGGGATCCGTAGTATCAGATGGTGTCGCTGACAGTTTTGTCACTAAAGGATATAATGTCCTCAGGGAAAGGTTGGTTTCAGATGGCATCATAGTGGATCGTACCTTTACTAAGGATTATCTTTTCTCCAGTTACTCGGCGGCCGCCTCAGTCATCGAGGGGCATAATGCCAATGGCTGGCTGGATTGGAAGGATGCATCCGGCAGATCTATCAATGATGTCCAATCCAATCCCTAAAATGATTTATTTAGTCGACCATACACCTGTATGGCCGATAAGCTGACGATGCAGACGAAGGATTTAACTGAAGAGAACGTAGAGAAGATAGCGCAGCTGTTCCCATCATGTGTTACCGAGGCGATATCCGAGGACGGTTCCATCAAGCGCCTGATCGATTTCGAGGCACTCAAGCGTCAGCTCTCCGGTGACATCATTCCAGAAGGCAAGGAGCGTTATGTCTTTACTTGGCCGGGTAAATCAAAACATCAGCGTCTTGCTTATTCCTCTACAACAAAGGCCCTAAGGCCTTTAAGAAATAAGAGTGTTAATTTTGATAGTACTCAAAACATATTCATCGAAGGGGACAATTTAGATGCTCTTAAGATAATTCATGAAACATATTTGAGCAAAATCAAGATGATTTATATTGATCCCCCTTACAATACCGGAAATGACTTCATTTATAACGATGATTTTTCTATTAATGAAGATCAGTTGAAAGAAATAAGTGGCGATTATGATGAGTCTGGACTCAAATTGACGCCTAATTCTTCTGATAATGCTCGTTTCCATACAAATTGGTTAAACTTGATGTATCCTCGTTTGCTACTTGCTCGTGATCTGTTAAGGGACGATGGTGCAATTGTGATTAGTATAGATGACTATGAATCATATAATTTGCAAGAGTTAATGAATTCTGTTTTTGGAGAGTCCAATTTTATTGGACTTCTTCCTACCATCATGAATCTAAAAGGTAACAATGATGAATTCTGTTTCGCTGGTACTCACGAATATACATTGATTTATTGCAAAAACAAGAGTTTATTCAAGCCCTCTCAATTAAGGAGTATAGAGCTTCTTGATTCTTGGCTCGAGGATGAGAAAGGTTATTACAAAGAGGGTGCAACATTGAAAAGAACCGGTGAAGATGCGCCCAGGGAACACAGGCCCTATGGATATTTCCCTATATTGGTGTCTAAAGAGGGAATCGTGTCTACTATAACTCGTGAAGAATATGCTCGTATATTCAACTCTAGTACCAAGTCTTTTGATGATGATTGGATTGAAGAACTTAGGCAGATTTATGTTTCTAAAGGATTTACTTTCATTCTTCCAGAAAATAATAACCAAAAAACTTCTTGGAGGTGGGGTTTTGATAAGGTTATTAATGATTCCGATGATATCATTGTAAAGGGCGGTAATTCGCTTTATAAGAAACAACGTCCAGAATCAGGGGATCTTCCCACTCTTAAACCTAAGTCATTATTATACAAACCAGAATACAGCAGTGGTAATGGGACTGCTGAGATTAAGGATTTATTTGAAGGGATGAAGGTTTTCCCACATCCAAAACCATTGGCTTTAATCAAGGATTTGATTGAGATTGTTTGTGGAAACGACCCTGATTCTATCATAATGGATTTCTTTGCTGGCAGTGGTACGACTGCTCATGCCGTCTATCAATTGAATCATGAAGATCATGGAAACAGAACATGGATTTGTGTTCAGCTACGTGAACCAATTAATGATAAATCAGGTTCTGGTAATGAACAGGCAATATCATTCTTAGATTCCGTATCTAAACCGCACATGGTATCTGAAATAACCATGGAACGTATTGTCAGGGCTGCTAAAAAATATCAATCTTCTAATATGTTGTTTAAGAATGATTTGGGATTCCGTGTCTTTTTTATCGACTCATCCAATATGAATGATATTTATTATAACCCTCGTGCTGTGACTAAAGATATTCTTCAATTATCGGCGGATAATATAAATCTGATCGTACCCCCGAAGATCTTCTCTTTCAAGCTATGCTCGAGATGGGAATTGAATTGTCTTCAAAGATAATATCTGAAACCATCAATGGGAAGCAAATATTCGATGTCGATGAAGGGTATCTTATAGCTTGTTTTGACAACGATATTGATGATCAGCTTATAGAGATCATTGCAAAACGTCAACCCAAATATGCTGTATTCCGTGACAGCTCTATGAAATCCGATTCAGTTGCCATCAATTTCTCGGAGATTTTCAAGACATACAGCCCTAATACTACGACGAAGGTGCTGTAATTGAGTGAAGGCCTCAAGTTTACATTCAAGACATTGGATTACCAGTCTGATGCAGTACAGGCTATTATTGATGTCTTTAAAGGGCAGATCAATAGCGGCGAAATGCGCTATAAGCGCGACATTGGTTCAGAAGAATCGCATCAGACCCGTATCGATGAGGATACTGGCATCCCCAAAGAAGATTATTCAACAGGGTACAGAAACAATGATGTTACCATCTCCAAGGATCAGCTTTTATCAAATATTCGCGAGGTGCAGGCCCGTGAGCATCTTACTCCTTCAACGGATATTACAGATCCATTAGGTTTTGTAACGCTTGACATCGAGATGGAGACAGGAACTGGTAAGACGTACGTCTACACCAAAGCGATGTATGAACTCCATGAGAAATACGGTTGGAATAAGTTCATTATCGTGGTTCCAACAGTGGCTATCCGTGAAGGTGTTCTGAAGAGTATTCAGACTACAGAATCCCATTTTATGTCCCAATATCATGGCAAGAAGATCCGTGCGTTCATCTATGATTCTGATAATCTTACAAAGATTGATGATTATTCGCGCGATCCAGGCATCAATGTCATGATAATTAACAGCCAGGCTTTCGCGCGCGAGTTCAATGACAAGGGGGACGAATCGAAAAAGGGACTGTTGAAGATCTTCCAGAGGAGGGATGATTTCAATGGAAGGATGCCTATTGAAGTGATTGCAGCGAATCGTCCCATTTTGATTTTGGATGAGCCTCAGAAATTAGGTCAATCCGACGTTTCCAAGAAAAATACATCTAAAACCCAGCTTGCTTTGAAGAATCATTTCAAACCTCTATTCTCCATGAATTTTTCTGCTACGCATGGTGTACATCATAATGAAATCTATTCATTGGATTCACTTGATGCCTTTAATAACAAACTTGTCAAAAAAATCAAGGTCAAAGGTGTTGAAATCAAGCATGATACCGGGGACAGATACATCTATCTCGAGAACGTCTTCCCTACCCCTTCGGGACGTCGTGCCCGCATGGAGATCTTGGTTGGTCATTCCAATGGTATCAAGAAAGAAACCCATATCTTCAGTGAAAAAGACGACCTCCATAAAACAAGTAATGGTCTCGAATATTACAAAGAACTATACATAGTCTCCATCGACTGTTACAATAATTCGGTTACTTTCAATGACGGTTCCGTTCTATACGCCGGTCAATGCATCGGCGAGAAGGGAAAGGATGAAGCCAAACGTCGGATCCAGATCAGAGAAACAATCGTATCTCATCTTACACAAGAGGAGAAACTGTTCAAGAAAGGTATCAAGGTCCTGTCACTGTTCTTCATTGATGAAGTATCCAATTACCGTGTCTATGATGGTTCCGGAGAGTATGAATTAGGAATTTATGGCAAGATATTCGAAGATGAATTCAATAGGATCATCGCAGAGCGCGGTTCACTTTTTGACAAAGAATATATCGATCATCTGACGTCTACCGATGTACGTTCAATTCACAACGGTTATTTCAGTAAAGATAAGAAAGGCAATATGATTAACAGCAAGTTGGGTCGGGGTGAGGATAGTTCTTCAGATATAGATGCTTATGACCTCATTTTGAAGAACAAGGAATTGCTGCTGAGTTATGACAGTCCAGTCAGATTTATTTTCTCCCATTCTGCTTTGTCAGAGGGGTGGGATAACCCCAATGTTTTCCAGATATGTACTCTTAAGCATTCTGATAGCACTACTCGCAGAAGGCAAGAGGTCGGCAGAGGTATGCGTATCTGTGTCAATCAGAAGGGGGAAAGACAGGATTCCGAAGTTTTGGGTCCGTTGTTCCATGACATAAACAGCCTCACAGTCATCGCCGATGAGAGCTATGAGGCGTTTGTCAAGGGTCTTCAAAGTGAAGAACTCGAGGACATCCGTGCAAGACCTACCCCGTTGAACGAAGCCACCCTTACAGGTCAGTTCATTGTCTGTGAATATGGTGAGGTGTCGATTGAGTCTGGTCAAGCTAAGATCCTGTACAAGTACCTTTCTCGTCATGAATATATTGATGATTATACGGATCTTCCAACCCAGGCTCTGAAAGATGCCCTGACTTTCAAAAACTTAGAGGAACTTCCGGAACCATTAAGACCATACAAGGATGGTATCATAGAGATGCTTACCAGACTTTCCCAGCCTCGTACTATAGCGTCTACTATCAAGAATGCACGTAAACCCGTTATCAAAGTGTCCGAACTCAATGATAATTTCTACCGTAAAGAGTTCATCAAATTATGGAACGAGATCAATCACAAGTATCATTACTCCGTTTCATTTGATAGTCAGGAACTAATAGACCATTCGGTCAAGAGCATCGAAGATCATTTGGTGGTAACCCGCATGTCCTATGTTGTAACGACGGGGGAACAAAAATCTCAAGCGTCTTATTCCGATGCGATCAATAAGGATCGCTTCGAGAGAGCATCCTCAACAACAGACATTATGGATGTAGTACCGAACAGTGACGTCAAATACGATTTAATTGGTAGAATAACAGAGAAGACAGGTCTTACACGTAAGACCGTTGCATCCATTTTAACATCTTTGCAGCAGAAGACATTCGATCTATTCAGAGATAACCCAGAGGAATTCATTGAGAAGGTATCTGGGCTTATCAATGATGAAAAGGCTACCGTAATCGTTGATCATATAGAATACAATCTTTCCGATGGTGTATTCGACAACAATATTTTCACTATTGAACGTCCAGAGGGAGATTATGATACAGCATATCAGGCTAAGAAGAATGTCCAGGATTACATTTTCCCTCAGAGCGATGTTGAGTTGAAATTCGCTAGAGCCCTCGACGAATCGCAGCAGGTGGCAGTTTATGCAAAGCTACCAGACGGGAAAAATGGTTTCAGTATACCTACTCCGATGGATAACTATGCACCCGATTGGGCCATAGCTTTCGAAGAGGGATCGGTTCGTCATATTTTCTTCGTTGCAGAAACCAAAGGTTCCATGCGTTCATTGGATCTCCGTCCAATAGAGGCATCCAGGATCAAATGTGCAGAAAAACTGTTTAAGGCCATGCATAAAGATGTCATCTTCCACGAAGTTACGAGCTATGATGATCTTTGGTCTTTGGTGACAAGGGAGTGAAAGCATGGAGAACATCGACAACATCAATTACACCCTTTCGGAGGATCTCAAGAAGACAGTCACCAAGGGCAGTAAGGTGTCGATAGCCTCCGCCTGTTTCTCAATTTATGCATTCGAGCAGCTGAAGAAGGAATTGAAGTCTGTCGATTCCCTCCGTTTCATATTCACATCTCCGACCTTCCTGGAAGAGAAGATCCCCCGCGAGAAGAAGGAGTTCTACATTCCCCGTCTCTCCAGAGAGCGCAGCGTCTACGGTACCGAGTTCGAGGTCAGATTGCGTAACGGTCTCACCCAGGAGGCCCTTGCCAGGGAATGTGCGGATTGGGTCCGCAAGAAATGCGAGTTCAGATCAAACATCAGCTATCGTCCTATGGACTCTATGCTCAATGTGGATTCGATCGAGGGCAAGACAACATACCGTCCAGTCAATGAGTTTACCGCTGTCGGTATCGGTAGTGAGAAGGGCGACAGTATCAGCATGTATACCACCAAGCTCACCGGTGAGGAGACTCTGCCGATGTTCAAGCTCTTCGATCAGATATGGAACGATCCCAAGCTCTTGGAGGATGTGAAGCAGGACATCATCGAGAAGCTCACTGAGGCGTACGATGAGAATTCTCCTGAGTTCATCTATTTCGTCACTCTTTACAACATATTCAAGGAATTCCTTGAGGACATCTCCGATGACAATCTCCCTAATGAGGGGATACGCTTCAGGGAGTCGGCCATTTGGGAGTCGTTGTATTCATTCCAGAAGGATGCAGTCTTAGGTATCATCAATAAGCTGGAGACTTTCAATGGATGCATCCTTGCCGACAGCGTAGGTCTCGGAAAGACATACACTGCATTGGGCGTTATCAAATACTACGAGTCAAGGAATAAGAGCGTCCTCGTCCTCTGTCCGAAGAAGCTGTCGGAGAATTGGAACGTGTATCGTTCGAACTACAAGAACAACCCTCTGGTGAAGGACAAGTTCGCATATCATGTCCTCTTTCATACAGACCTCTCCAGGTCCAAGGGGATGTCCAACGGTATCGATCTGAAGCTGTTCAACTGGTCCAGCTATGATCTTGTAGTCATCGATGAATCGCATAATTTCCGCAACGGCGGCCGCACGGATGACGATGAGGATGATTGTTCAGTCAATCGTTATAATAGATTGCTCAAGGAGGTCATCCGCCCTGGTGCCCAGACTAAGGTGCTGATGCTGTCGGCCACCCCGGTCAACAATAGGTTCTACGATTTGTACAATCAGTTGATGATCGCATACGAAGGTGAGCCCCGTCTGATGCATGACAATCTGGACATCAGCCGTCCTCTGGATGCGATATTCCGTGATGCCCAGAAGGTCTTCAACAAATGGAGCTCCCTCGAACCCGAAGAACGTACCACAGAGTCCCTTCTTCACAGTTTGGATTATGATTTCTTCCAAGTCCTGGACAGTGTGACCATCGCTCGTTCGAGGAAGCATATAGAAAAATACTATGGTATGGAAGAGGTCGGCAGTTTCCCCACCCGCCTCAAACCTATCAATCTTGACCCCGGCATCACAGATGTCGATTTCGGTGTAACATTCGAGAGCATCAACGATTCTCTCCGTAGACTCAATTTGGAGGTGTATGTTCCTACAGATTTCATACTTCCCAGCAAGCTATCGAAATACGGTATCGAGACGGCCAGTTTCAACCGTGCTGGCCGTGAATTGGGAATTCGTCGTTTGACAGCTATAAACCTCCTCAAGAGGTTGGAGAGCTCCATCTATGCATTCACAAAGACTGTTGATAAGGTCAAGGATAAGATCGAGAAGACCCTCAGGGACATCGAACGTTACAATTCCGGGAGCCGCGACATTAAGGTCACAGAGGATCTGAGTGATATCGAGGAGGATGAGGAGGCGTACGCCATTGAACACGAGATGAAGATCAGTCTTGAGGACATGGACATCATCCTGTGGGAGCATTATCTCCGCGAGGATCTTGTCGTTTTGAAGGAGCTTTCTGATTCTGTTTCAAGAATAAAGCCGGAATATGACAAGAAGTTGCTCACTCTTAAGGATTGTATCCTCAACAAGGTCGCTCATCCTATCAATCCAGGCAACAGGAAGATCCTCATATTCACGACATTCAGCGACACTGCCGATTATCTGTATGATAACCTCAGTAAGGAACTGAAGTCATCCGGACTCAATGTGGCCGAGATCACAGGTACCGTGGATGGAAAGAACACCCTGTCAGAGATCAAAGGGAACTTCAACGATACCCTGACATGGTTTTCTCCCAAATCCAAGCGCAGGGACCTCATAGAGCCGGACGCGAAAGAGGAACTGGACATCCTCATAGGTACGGATTGTATATCCGAGGGTCAGAATCTCCAGGACTGCGATTTCTGCATCAACTATGACATACATTGGAATCCCGTCCGTATCATCCAGAGATTCGGTCGTATCGACCGTATCGGTAGCGACAACGAATGCATCCAGCTGGTCAATTTCTGGCCCGATATTGATCTGGATGCTTACATCGATCTTCGTGGCAAGGTCGAATCCAGAATGAAAGCATCCGTTTTGACTTCCACTGGTGACGATAATGTCTTGGATGCAAACGAGAAGATGGACCTCGAGTACAGGAAGAATCAGCTCAAGCGTCTGAAGGACGAGGTCGTCGATATAGAAGAGATGCAGTCCGGAGTATCCATCATGGATCTCGGTCTCAACGAGTTCAGGGTGGACCTACTGGACTATACACGTGTCGCGGGCCAGTTGGACGGAACGCCATACGGGCTGCATGCCATCGTACCATCTACCGAGGATATGCCTCCGGGAGTCATTTTCATCCTCATGAATCGGGTGGACAACATCAACCGCGATAAGAAGAACCGTCTGCATCCGTTCTACATGATCTATATCGGTGACGATGGCAGTATCGTATGCGACCATCTCGATCCCAAGAGGTTGCTCGATCTGATGCGTTATTCCTGCAAGGGTCGCACCGAGGTCTACAAGGATCTCTGTTCCCAGTTCAATGAAGAGACTTCCGACGGTAAGGACATGTCCCGTATCTCCAAACTTCTGTCGCAGTCCATCGATTCCATCGTGGATCAGAAGGAGCAGACGGAACTCGATGATTTCCTCAGTGGCAAGGACAGTTTCTCCACTGTCAAGAACAGCGGCATGGATGATTTCGAATTGATCTGTTTCCTAGTGGTGAAGTGATGTACGGCCTTCCTCCGAGCACCGACATACGCAAGGTCATCCCCAAGGATGCCTTTTTCACGAGCAAGGAGATCAAAGGCAAGGAAAGGACCTCCTTCGATGATCAGGTCCACTCCATGACCATCAGATCCCTCATATCTCCTGATACGGTCAATCTTCCCAAAGGCAGGGTTTCTACCATCTATGTGATGGATGTTCAGCTCAATGAACCGGAATTGAAGGATTCCAATCTTATGTTGCTGAATAAGCTCGGTCACAAGACCGTATATGTCCTCAGTTACTCGGAGAAGGCCCGTTTGGCTGTGGTAGAGAATCTCTCCAATCTTCCGCTCGGATTCTATGCGCATCGATGATGTGGACATCGACTTAGAAGGTCTCGATCTTGACAAGGTATGGGAGAATATCGTCCGTTTCATCGCCAAAGATCTCCGTGACGATATGCCTCTGAAAGAGGCCATAGCTGAACATAAGCGTGTCGCCGACATAGATCGTCAGATCCAGCAGTTGGATAAGAAATTCAAAACCACAAAGCAGAACCATGAGCAGCGTGAGATCTATAAACAGATTCAGAAGCTCAAGCAGGAGCGCGATAACCCTCCACCTTTCGACCCCTGGCCAAACAGAGTGGAGTGGGATATCGGCGCATTCCTCCCGAAATGCGGTGTCAGTGTAACGGCCCGCGTCAGGGAGCTGCATCAGCCACCGGGAGGTTACATCGATCCCAAATCCATGACCGAGTATCAGTTCGACGATGGTCTGGAACTGGGTCCGGAGAACATCAAGCCATCGATGATGGGGTTGGTGGTAGATTACATGACACGTTTCGCCGAAGGCGATTCAGTCGAGAAGGCCTTCCACATTTCTATACTGGGCGGTAAACGTCTCGGTAGGATAAACGAAGTTGAGGAATTCGTTTCGAAGATCAAGGGTCTGGATGACGAATCGATTACCAATGCCTGCCGTCTCACAATGTTCGACGCCTATTACAGAGCAGGCTATGCTCCCAAGACTCAGCCTTCGGAGGTCAATCCAGATTCTCAGACATGCGAGAACGTCCGCATCATGGTGAAACGTTCGCAGGCATTCTTCGACAAGTTCGGCCCTGTGGTGAATACCTGTCCTTTTTTCTTCGGCGGTTATACGGATACTGTCAGTGCCGGTGACGGAGATTTTCTGACAAAGGATACCATATGGGATTTCAAAGTCTCGCAGAAGCCTCCGACCATCCATCATACACTCCAGCTTGCAGTCTATTTCCTTCTCAGTAAGCATTCCTGGTTCCCATGGTTCTCGCCCATAATCAATATCGGCATATTCAATCCCCGTCTAAATACGGCATATGTCCTTAACATGCTCACCGTTCCGGAGGACACCATCAGGGAGATCGAGACCGAGGTCATCGGTTATGAGAAGTATCAATCCTCGCTGTAATCGGATCTGTTGTTCTTGATCCTCTTCTTCGCGGGCGTCTTCCTATCCCACATATAACTGCTGCAGCATACCTGTCCGCTGTTCTTCCAGCACTCTGAATCTTTGTCCCTGTTGTGGGATCTCCTTCTCAGACATGTCTTGCAGTTCTCTTCAACTGGATACATCGCAAGATTCTTCAATACTGGCACATCATAAGATAGTTGCAATTGGATGCCGATTTTCTCTGCACATTCGCATATCTGGTTGAACTGTTGGTTCGGTACCATCCCGTTTGGGATGTCCCCTTTCAGGCTGATCTTCTTTGCATCCTCTACAGATATTTTTCTGGAGAATGGCCTTAGTGCCGGTGTTCCGTAGACATACTCTTGTCTCCAAGTCATCATCTCCCTCGGAAGCTTATGCTTGTAGCATTCTATCGCGAAGTGTTCGAGATCCATCGTCGGATTGTAAGGGTGGAGGTCGTATCTGTCGATCTCTTCATTGGGACGTATCTCTGCTAGATATTCCCCGGAATCGAGTCTGATGTGCAGCGTATCGCCGTCGACCCGTGCTTCCTTCAGTGGTTCGTAGATCCATTCGCGTATCTGTTTACCATCGAGGTAATGCCATTTGTACGGATGCGGATCGATGCAATCCATCACTTCTCCTGTGGACTTTACCATCTTCTTCATCCCGATCCCTCTCTGAAACCAGATGCAGGCGTCCCAGTCCTTGAATCTGGACTCGTAGGAACGGGAGTGGTCCACTTCCAGGCATCTCAGCCATGAGCCCTTCCCCGAGGGCATCCTGTTCAGATCCTCCACCAGGGCCTCTGCATCCATCCTATAGATCCCTTTGTGAGTACCGTCGTAATCCTCTAGCCATTTCGGTTCTGAGGATACTGGCACATCATCGAATGCGAATAGTGTCAATTGCTTTGCAGCGTTCATCTTATCACCCTGAAAATGGGGCCTTTCGGCCCCTCCGAAGGTCAGTCGAATAAGGACAACCCCTCACGGGGTTGCCCTCTTCAAGGAACCGTACGTGATAGTTTCCCATCATACGGCTCGGACCCAAAATAACCGTGTCTCTCACGGCGGTCATAGATAGTACCTCTTATC
>Ga0208297_1002211_pt1 | contig 12277 bp, 9 predicted proteins | sample LMS_cellobiose_e_FD_187367 | JGI IMG/M metagenome (GOLD analysis project Ga0208297, IMG submission 187367) | Rumen-fistulated moose microbial communities from Alaska, USA - LMS_cellobiose_enrichment (SPAdes) (version 2) | ecosystem: Host-associated > Mammals > Digestive system > Stomach > Rumen... | reverse complement strand
CCGTAGCGCGTGGCGACAAGGTCGATCGGGCCGACGCGGCGGGGCCGCCCGGTCTTGGCGCCGTACTCCGCACCCGCCTCGCGCAGCGCGTCCGCCTCCGGCCCGAACATTTCGCAGGGAAACGGCCCCTCGCCCACGCAGGTAGAATAGGCCTTGACCACGCCGAGCACCGAATCCACCTTGAGCCACGGCGCGCCTGCGCCGATGGGCGCGTAGGCCGCGACGGCGTTCGACGAGGTCGTGTAGGGATAGATGCCGCAGTCAAGGTCGCGCAGCGCGCCGAGCTGCGCCTCGAACAGGATGCTTTTGCCCGCGGCTTCCGCACCCGCCAGCTCCGCTGCAGTGTTGCAGAGGAACGGACGAAGCTTTCCGCCGAACTCATCCAGCCACGAAAGCAGCGCGCTCTCTGAACAGGGCTGCGCGCCGTATACGCCGGTGAGCGTCAGATTCTTCCATTCCAGCAGCTCCCGCACGTGTGTGCGCAGCCGTTCGGGGTCGCGCAGCTCGCCGGCGAGCAGCGTCTTTTTCTGGTACTTGTCCGAGTAGAACGGCGCGATGCCCTGCTTGGTCGAGCCGTACTTTTTATCCCTCAGCCGCGCTTCCTCCAGCGCATCCAGTTCCCGGTGCCACGGCAGCAGCAGCGAGGCGCGCTCGCTGATCTTCAGGTTTTCCGGCGTGACGGAGATGCCCTTTGCGCGCAGCGCGACGATCTCCTCCCAGAGGTTTTCAAGGTCGAGCGCCACGCCGCTGCCGAGAACGTTGACGACGTCCGGACGGAAGATGCCGGACGGCAGCAGATGCAGCGCAAATTTTCCGAATTCGTTGACGACGGTGTGTCCGGCGTTGCCGCCGCCCTGATAGCGGACGACGACGTCGTATCGCTCGGTCAGCAGGTCGACCATGCGGCCCTTGCCCTCGTCGCCCCAGTTGATGCCCACGATCGCACAGTTTGCCATGTCATTTTTCCTCCTTTTCCGTCAATGCCGCGCGAATCAGCCCCAGAAACAGCGGGTGCGGATGGTTGGGGCGGCTCTTGAACTCCGGATGGTACTGTACGCCGACGAAGAATGCCTCGTCCGTCAGCTCGACCGTTTCCACGAGCGTTCCGTCGGGCGACAGGCCGCTGAGCGTTAGCCCCGCGGCGGTCAGCGCAGCGCGGTAATCGTTGTTGAATTCATAGCGGTGGCGATGGCGCTCGCCGATCCGCTCCGCGCCGTAGCAGCGCGCCATCGTTGTACCCGGCGCGATCGCGCACGGCCAGCTGCCGAGCCGCAGCGTGCCGCCCTTGTCGATGCCGTCGCTCTGCCCGGGCATGAAGTCGATGACCTTGTGCGTGCAGGCCGCGTCGAACTCGCCCGAGCTTGCGTCCGCAATACCCGCGGCGTGGCGCGCGAACTCGATCACCGCGATCTGCATCCCGAGGCAGATGCCGAGATACGGAACGTGCCGCCGCCGCGCATACTGTGCGGCAAGGATCATGCCCTCCGTGCCGCGGCTGCCGAAGCCGCCGGGGACGAGGATGCCGTCCAGCGGAGCGAGGATATCGTCCGCATCGCCGCACTCCAGCGTTTCGGAGTCGATCCAGCGGATGTCCACCGCCGCACCGAGCGCGCTGCCCGCGTGATGCAGCGCCTCCGCGACGGAGAGATAGGCGTCGTGGAGCTGCATATACTTGCCGACGATGCCGATACAGACGCTTTGCGTGGGGTGCTTCATCCGCTCGACCATCTCCCGCCACGCACGCAGGTCGGGCTCCGGCGCGGCAAGTCCCAGCCGGCGGCAGACGATGCCGGAAAAGTTCTGCTCCTCCAGCATCAGCGGCGCCTCGTAGAGACAGGCAAGCGTGCGGTTCTCAATGACGCAGTCCGGCTGTACGTTGCAGAAAAGCGCGATCTTCCGAAAAATACTCTCATCCGTGATCGGCTCGTCGCTGCGCAGCACGATCACGTCCGGATGGATGCCCATGCCCTGCAGCTCCTTGACGGAGTGCTGCGTGGGCTTGGACTTATGCTCCTGCGAGCCGCGCAGATACGGCACGAGCGTGACGTGGATAAACAGGCTGTTCTCCCGACCGACCTCCAGCGAAACCTGCCGCGCAGCCTCCAGAAACGGCTGACCCTCGATATCGCCGATCGTGCCGCCGATCTCGGTGATGACCACGTCCGCGCCTGTCTGCTCGCCGACGCGGAAGATGAACGCCTTGATCTCATCCGTGATGTGTGGGATGACCTGCACCGTGGACCCGAGATATTCGCCGCGGCGCTCTTTGTTGAGCACGTTCCAGTAGACCTTGCCGGTGGTCAGATTGGAAAAGCGGTTGAGGTCCTCGTCGATGAAGCGCTCGTAGTGGCCAAGATCGAGGTCGGTCTCCGCGCCGTCCTCGGTCACATAGACCTCGCCGTGCTGGACCGGGTTCATGGTGCCCGGATCGACGTTGATGTACGGATCGAGCTTCTGTGCGGCGACCTTCAGCCCCCGTGCCTTGAGCAGCCGTCCGAGCGACGCCGCCGTGATGCCTTTGCCAAGGCCCGACACCACGCCGCCGGTCACAAAAATGTACTTCGTCATACGGTCCTCCTCCGCAAACAAAAAAGAAAAGACGCTCATTTGGGGGCACTTGTCCCAAATGAACGTCTTTGTTCAACGGAGAAAGGATACACCGCCGCGCGGCACTTGTCAATCCCAAAATTGCAGCCTACCGATAGGTCTGGATCACATTTTCCGCCGCGGTGCGGATGGGCTGGCGCAGATCCATCGCCTGCTTTTCGAGGTAGTGGTGCGCCTCCTGCTCGCTCATGTGCAGCCGCTCGATCAGCAGCCACTTGGCGCGGTTGACCAGGCGGATCTCCTCGATCTTTTCCTCCACGGTCGCCTGCTTTTCCTCCATGCGCCGCATCCGCTCGCGCGCGGCGCAGAGCATCCGAAGCGTTTGCACCATCATGCGCTGTGTCGTCGGCACGGGCAGGACCGTGACGCCGTCCTCCATGACCTTGGCGTACACGTCGTCATATAGCTCCTGCCTGACCAGCAGCAGCGCGCCCGCGCCGGTGCTGCGGCATACGTCGGCGGCAAGAGCGGTGCCGAACTCGTCGTGCAGCGGCGTCTGGATCAGCACGATGTCAAACTGTGTCTCCAGCAGCCGCCGCCGCGCCGCGGCGGCGGTCTTTGCCGTCTCGACCGGCCAGTAGTCGCTCACCGGCAGGAGAGCCGTTGCGGCAGCAAAAAATTGCTCGGATGCGGAGACGATCAGGACGCCGTAGGTGCGCTCCTGAAATACCATCGCAGGCTTCCTCCTCTCCCGATGCTTTCAGGCCGCTCAGCGTGCGCAGTAGGCTTCCAGAACGGATGCGGGCAGATGTGCGCGGAGAAATTCGCTGTTGCGCGCGAATGCGGCGGCCTCACTCAACGAGGCGGGGATGCGTTCAAAGCGTTCCAGCGTCGCGTTGTCCGCCGTGAAGAGGTTCACGTCCGCGCGCTCCGGCAGCGCCAGCCGACGCTCGATGCCGTATAGTCCCGCATAGATCAGCAGCGCATAGGCAAGGTACGGATTCGCGGTCGGATCCGGTGAGCGCAGCTCCGCACGGTAATGCTCCTGCGGCGCGGCCGGGATGCGGATGAGCTGCGAGCGGTTCTCGCTCGACCACGAGATGTAGCCCGGTGCCTTGTTGGAGCCGAGACGGAGGTAGGATTCCTCCTGTGGGTTGAGAAACAGCGTCAGCTCGCGGATCTTGTCCATGATGCCGGCGATTGCCCAGGGCAGATAGTCTTTTCCGTCCTGCGCGCGGACGGAGAAGTTGATGTGCATGCCGTTGCCCGCCTCATCCGGCAGCGGCTTAGGCGAGAAGTCGGCGACGAGGCCGTTGCGCGCGACGATGGTCTCCACCACCGAGCGGAAGGTGATGGCGTTGTCCGCCGCGGAAAGCGGGTCGGAGTAACGGAAGTCGATCTCGTTCTGCCCGGGGCCCTCCTCGTGGTGGGCGCACTCCGGCCAAATGCCCATCTGCGAGAGTGTCAGGCAGATTTCGCGCCGCACCGCCTCGCCCTTGTCCTTGGGCGCAATGTCCATGTAGTGCGCGCGGTCGTAGGGCGCTTTTGTCGGTTCGCCGTCCTCGTCCGTTTTGAACAGGTAGAATTCCATCTCCGCGCCGAATGCAAACGAGAAGCCCGTCGCCTCCGCGCACTGGATGGCGCGTTGCAGCAGCGCGCGGCAGTCGCCCTCGAACGGCGTGCCGTCCGGGTACGTGATCGTGCAGAACATGCGCACGACGCGTCCGTTCTCCGGATGCCACGGGAGGCTCGAAAGCGTGGACGGGTCGGGGTGCAGGATCAGGTCGGAGCGGACCTCGCCGCCGAAGCCGGGAATGGCCGAGGCGTCAAACGGGATGCCGAAGGAGAACGCGCGATCCAGCTCGCTCGGCAGGATAGCAAGATTTTTCTGCCGTCCGAATATGTCGCAAAACGCAAGGCGGATGAACTTCACATCCTCCTGCTCGATATACTGGCGTACCTCTTGTTCCGTGTATTTCATACCGCTCGCTCCTTTCGGATGTCGAAAAATACTGAATAAGCATACCGCCGGGCAGCGGGGCTTGTCAAGTGCCTTCCCCCTTGACATTCTTCGGAAAGCACGGTACACTGCGCACATTGAGACAAAGACGCCTCCCGGGGCGTCTTTGCGTCTTTTTCGGCAAAAGGAGGGTATCCATGCAGGAAAAAATACTGATTCTGGACTTTGGCGGACAGTACAATCAGCTCATCGCGCGCCGCGTGCGCGAGTGCCGCGTGTACTGCGAGCTGCATTCCTATACCACGCCGCTCGAAGCGATCCGCGCGTTCGGGCCGTCCGGCATCATCTTTACCGGCGGGCCGAACAGCGTTTACGTCCCCGGCGCGCCGCAGGTCGACCCGGCGCTGTTCACGCTGGGCGTACCGATCCTCGGCATCTGCTACGGCTGTCAGCTCATGGCGCATCAGCTCGGTGGACGCGTCAGCCCCGCGCAGAAGGGCACGGCGCGCGAATACGGCAAGACGGTCACGCACTACGACACGACCTGCCGTCTGTTCGCCGGATTGCCGGAGGAGGACGTCTCGTGGATGAGCCACGGCGATTATATCTCCGAGGTACCGCAGGGCTTCCGCCTCTGCGCACACAGCGGGGCCTGTCCCAGCGTGGCCATCTGCGATGAGGCGCGCGGTTTCTACGGCGTGCAGTTCCACCCCGAGGTCAGCCATACCGCGCACGGCACGGACATGCTGCGCGCCTTCCTGTATGACATCTGCGGACTTTCCGGCACGTGGACGATGGGCAGCTACAAGGACGCCGCGATCGCACAGCTGCGCGAGAAAATCGGCGGCGGCAGGGTGCTGCTTGCGCTCTCCGGCGGCGTGGATTCCTCCGTCTGCGCGGCGCTGTTGGCGGAGGCCGTCGGAGCGCAGCTGACCTGCGTGTTCGTCGATCACGGCCTGCTGCGCAGGAACGAAGGCGACGAGGTCGAGGCAGCGTTCGCCCGGTGGAACGTCCGGCTGATCCGCGTCAACGCGCAGCAGCGCTTCTTAAAGCGCCTCGCCGGAGCGGTCGAGCCCGAGGTCAAGCGCAAGCGCATCGGTGAAGAATTCATTCGCGTGTTTGAGGAAGAGGGAAAGAAGATCGGCTCTGTGGACTATTTGGCGCAGGGCACGATCTATCCCGACGTCATCGAGTCCGGCGCGGGCGACGCCTCGGTCATCAAGAGCCACCACAACGTCGGCGGACTGCCGGATTTCGTGAATTTCCGCGAGATCGTCGAGCCACTGCGACTGCTGTTCAAAGACGAGGTGCGCGCCTTGGGATGCGAGCTGGGCCTGCCGGAATACCTCGTCAGCCGCCAGCCGTTTCCCGGCCCCGGTCTCGCCATCCGCGTGCTGGGCGAGGTGACGGAGGAGAAGCTCGCCATGCTGCGCGAGGCGGACGCCATCTTCCGTGCGGAGGTCGCTGCGTCCGGCGCGAATGCCAGCCAGTATTTCGCCGTTTTGACCAACGCGCACACCGTCGGCGTCATGGGCGACGGGCGCACCTACGGCTGCGTCTGCGCACTGCGCGCCGTGACGACGGACGATTTCATGACCGCCGACTGGACGCGGCTGCCCTATGAGGTGCTGGATCGCGCGTCGAACCGCATCGTCAATGAGGTGCCGGGCATCAACCGCGTCGTTTACGACATCACGGCCAAGCCGCCGGGGACGGTGGAGTGGGAATGAACGTTTTGCAGGATTTGACGGTTTTCTCTGCATAACGTCCAAAATCATTTTGTCACTCTGACAGTTGACTTTACCGCGTAGGGCTTTTATACTGACCACATTGAGACAAAGGCGTCTCGGGAGGCTTTTCGCCCCCTGAGCGCCTTTGCCTCTTTTTTATTTTGCGATATGGGAGGGCTTTGAATATGGCAGGCGTACCGGATTTTTTTGGCAGCATGGTGTTCGACGAGCGCGTGATGAAGGCGCGGCTCCCCGCGAAGGTCTATTACTCGCTCAAGCAGACCATCCGGCAGGGACGGCGTCTCGATCCGTCCGTGGCGGACGCCGTTGCCGACGCGATGCGCGACTGGGCAGTGGAAAAGGGCGCGACGCACTTCACCCACTGGTTTCAGCCGATGACCGACATCACCGCCGAGAAGCACGACAGCTTCATCTCCCCCTCGCCCGACGGCGGGGTCATCATGGAGTTTTCCGGCAAAGAGCTGATCCACGGTGAGCCGGACGCCTCCAGCTTCCCCTCCGGCGGGCTGCGCGCGACGTTTGAGGCGCGCGGCTACACCGCGTGGGATCCGACCTCCTACGCCTTCATCAAGGGCAAGACGCTGTGCATCCCGACGGCGTTCTGCGCCTACGGCGGGCAGGCACTCGATCAGAAAACGCCGCTGCTGCGCTCGATGGAGGCGCTCAACCGGCAGGCGCTGCGCGTGCTGCGCCTGTTCGGCAACGAGGAGGCGCACAGCGTCACCGCCTCCGTCGGCGCGGAGCAGGAGTATTTTCTCATCGACCGCACGGTATACGAGAAGCGGCGCGACCTGATCTTCACCGGCCGGACGCTTTTTGGCGCAAAACCGCCAAAAGGCCAGGAACTGGACGACCACTACTTCGGCACGATCAAGCCCCGCGTGCAGGCGTTCATGGACGAGCTGAACGAAGAGCTGTGGAAGCTCGGCATCTATGCCAAGACCGAGCACAACGAGGTCGCGCCCGCGCAGCATGAGCTGGCAGCGATCTACACCAAGGCCAACCTTGCGCTGGATCAGAACCAGCTGGTCATGGAGATGATGCAGAAGATCGCCGCGAGGCACGGCATGGTGTGCCTGCTGCATGAAAAGCCCTTCGCCGGGGTCAACGGCTCCGGCAAGCACAACAACTGGTCGATCGCGACCGACACAGGAGCGAACCTGCTCTCTCCGGGGGAGACGCCGTATGAGAACGCGCAGTTCCTGCTGTTCCTCGTGGCGGTCGTGCAGGCGGCGGACGACTATCAGGAGCTGCTGCGCACCGCCGTCGCCACGGCGGGCAACGACCACCGCCTCGGCGGGAACGAAGCGCCGCCCGCGGTCGTGTCCGTCTTCCTCGGCGACGAGCTGACCGCCATTCTCGACGCCATTGAGGCCGACACGCCGTACAGCGCGGCGGAAAAGACCGTCGTGAAGCTCGGCGTGCACGCGCTGCCGCGCTTTCCACGCGACATGACCGACCGCAACCGTACCTCTCCGTTTGCCTTCACGGGCAACAAGTTCGAGTTTCGGATGGTCGGCTCGTCGCAGTCGATCGGCACGGTCAACACCTTCCTCAATACGGCGGTGGCGGAGTCCCTGCGCCAGTATGCCGATGCGCTCGAGGGCGCGGAGGATTTTGAGAGCGCGCTGCACGAGCTGATCCGCGGAGCGATCGCCGCGCACCGGCGCATCATCTTCAACGGAAACGGCTACGACGAGGCGTGGACGCGCGAGGCGGTGGAGTCGCGCGGGCTGAGCGAGCTGCACACGACGCCGGACTGCATCCCGACGCTGCGGCGGGAGAAAAACGCCGCGCTGCTCATGCGGCACGGCATATTCACTGCGGAGGAGATCGCCTCCCGCTACGAGATCATGCTGGAGAACTACACCAAGACGATCCAGATCGAGGCGGCGACGATGGATGACGTCGCCGGGCGTGAGATCCTGCCCGCGGTCTCAGCCTGTGCCGCCGCCACGGCAGACGCGGCGGCAAAGAAGAGGGCGCTCGTGCCGACGCTCCAGTGCGCGTATGAAGCGAAGCAGGTCGAGCGTCTCGGCACGCTGGCCGACGGGATCGCCGAGCGGTTGGGCGCGCTCGAGCGTGCGATGCTTGCCGTAGAGGAAGCGCAGGAGCCGGAGAACCGCGCCTTCACGATCCGCGACGTGCTGCTGCCGCGCATGGCGGAGCTGCGCGCCGTCTGCGACGAGGCGGAAACGGTGACAGGAAAGGCGTACTGGCCGTTCCCGACTTACGATGAACTGCTCTTCAGTGTGAAGTAAAGGAGGCTTCCTCATGTGCTCCATCATGGGCTACTGCGACGCAGATGCGCCGCTGGCGGCATTTGAGGCCGGCTTTGCGCGCACGCAGTCGCGCGGGCCGGACAGCACGATTGTCGTCCGCGTGCCAGGTGGACTGCTGGGCTTTCATCGCTTGGCAATCATGGGCCTGCACCCGGAGGGGATGCAGCCGTTCGAGCGCGACGGCAGCTATGTCGTCTGCAACGGCGAGCTGTACGGATTTGCCGACCAACGCCGCACGCTGATGGGGAAGGGTTACTCCTTCGTCAGCGATTCAGACTGCGAGATTTTGCTCCCGCTGTGGCAGGAGTATGGCGTAGAGATGTTTCACATGCTCGACGCCGAGTTTGCCCTGATCCTCTACGACGGGCGCACCGGAAAATTCCTCGCCGCGCGCGATCCCATCGGAATCCGCCCGCTCTACTACGGCTACGACGCGCACGGCGCGATCGTCTTTGCCAGCGAGCCGAAAAACCTTGTTGGCCTTTGTGAAACGATCCGTCCCTTCCCGCCGGGGCATTACTGGATAGACGGCAAATTCATCTGCTATTCGGATATTGCAAGAGTAGACGCGGTCTGCCATGACGATCTGGAGACCGTCTGCGCGAACATTCGCGACAAGCTGATTGCAGGTGTGCGCAAGCGCCTCGTTGCGGACGCAAAGGTGGGCTTCCTGCTTTCGGGCGGGCTGGATTCCTCTCTGGTGTGCGCCATTGCCGCGCGCGAAAGCGCCGAGCCGATCAAGACCTTCGCCATCGGTATGGACGAGGACGCCATCGACCTTAAATACGCCCGCCAGGCTGCGGACTTCATCGGCAGCGACCACACCGAAGTCATCATCAGCAAGGGAGACGTTCTTGCCGCGCTCGAGCCGGTGGTCGAACTGCTCGCAACCTACGACATCACGACCATTCGCGCCTCCATCGGCATGTACCTCGTCTGCAAGGCGATCCACGGGCAGACGGATATCCGCGTGCTGCTCACCGGCGAGATCAGCGACGAGCTGTTTGGCTACAAGTACACCGATTTCGCTCCGTCCGCAGAGGAGTTTCAGAAAGAGGCGGAAAAGCGCGTGCGCGAGCTGCATATGTACGACGTGCTGCGCGCTGACCGCTGCATTTCAGTCAACTCGCTCGAAGCGCGCGTACCGTTCGGCGACCTCGATTTCGTTCGCTACGTCATGGCGATCGAACCCGCCCTCAAGCGCAACGTCTACGGCAAGGGCAAATATCTGCTGCGCCATGCATTTGAAAAAGGCGGATTGCTGCCGGAAAGCATCCTCTGGCGAGAGAAAGCCGCGTTTTCCGACGCAGTGGGCCATTCGATGGTCAACGATCTCAAGGAATACGCGGAGAGGTACTACTCGGACGGCGAGTTCGCACAACGGCGGCTCAAATACCGTCACGCGCAGCCATTCACAAAGGAATCGCTGCTCTACCGCGAACTGTTTGAGAAATACTATCCCGGTCAGTCTGAGATGATCGTAGACTTTTGGATGCCAAACAAAAGCTGGCCCGGCTGTGACGTGGACGATCCCTCCGCACGCGTGCTGTCCAACTACGGTGCAAGCGGCACATAGTCGACAGCGCTTCCCTGCGATCGGCTTTGGCATATTTGCGCGAATTGAAGCGCGCACTGAATCGAGCTGACGAACTGCGATCTGACCGCCAACAACACCAAATGCAACGGCAACGCCGCCTTCCTCGATACGATCATGATCTACCAGTCGATGTCTGGCGACGCAGACAGCGGCACGTCCTCTTTCACGATTGACGGGCGGCAGCCTGACCAGCAAAAACGGACACAGGTTCCACGTCACGAATACTAACGCAGTCATCACGCTTTTCGGTGTGGCGCTCATCAATGAGGATGCGAGTGGTGTCCTGCTGTCCGTTTGCTCCGACGGCTGGAGCGGCGGCGGCAATACCGCGACGCTCATGGCAGCCGGGCAGGAACTCTTCGGCGCAGTTCTGGTGGGCAGCGATTCCGATCTGACGCTGGAACTGACCGACGGCAGCGCGTTCACAGGCAGCATCGGAGGAAGCATCACGAACGCCTCTGGCACGACGGTTTCCACGGAGATCGGCACGGTCGCCGTGATGCTGAGCAGAAACAGTATCTGGTCGCTGACGGCAGACAGTTCTATATCCTTTTTCGACGGTGACGCACCCTGTGTGATCACAAACGCTCATGCGCTCTATGCGAACGGCATCGCGCTGACCGGGACGAAAAAAAGACCTGTTCCGGTTGACCTGTTTCACAACAGATAAAAGAAATGCTGGAGCGATGATACATCTGCACGGCGTACAGCTGAAATGGAAGAAAATGTTGAAAAAGCGGAATGATCCGGTGGGAAACAGCATTATTTTGAATGAAACGGCAGGAGCGGATTGATTTTCGAGTCCTGTACCGCGCACCACGTCGTCGCAAGCTGCCTATGCTTGCGACGACTTTTTTATGCCCCGGGATACGCAAAAACGCCGCACTTCCCGGAGAAACCGCCGGGAAGTGCGGCCTGCCCCTTGATTTCCGGCGGAAAAGGACTATAATATAGATCGGAGTTAGACAAGACTAACACCTGCGATGTTTTTCCCGCGGATCGTTCCGCCGGAACCGACTGCGCGCGGCATGGCGCCGCGCCCTGAACGATGAGAGGAAAGCGTGCCTATGAAAACGATCGTCCTGGGGCTTCTGATCCCCTTCCTCGGCACGGCGGCGGGCGCCGCCTGCGTGTTCTTTCTGCGCAAAGACCTCAGCTCCGGCGTGCAGCGCGCCCTGACCGGCTTTGCGGCGGGCGTCATGGTCGCGGCCTCCGTCTGGAGCCTGATCGTCCCGGCGATCGAGCAGTCCGCAGACAAGGGGCGCTGGGCGTTCCTGCCGGCGTTCATCGGCTTCTGGATCGGCGTTTTGTTCCTGCTGCTGCTGGATCGCGTGATCCCGCATCTGCACCGGAGCATCGAGCGCGAGGATCAGCTGGAGGGGCCGCGGAGCAAGCTGAACCGCATCACGATGATGGTCCTCGCCGTGACGCTCCACAACATTCCGGAGGGGATGGCCGTCGGCGTCGTTTACGCCGGCCTGCGCTCCGGTGCGGGCGGCATCACGGCGGGCGCGGCCCTCGCGCTGGCGCTGGGCATTGCGATCCAGAACTTTCCGGAGGGCGCGATCATCTCAATGCCGCTCTTCGCGGAGGGAAAGAGCAAGCCGAAGTCCTTCTGGCTCGGCGTGCTCTCCGGCGCGGTGGAGCCGGTGTTCGGCGGCCTGACCGTGCTGATCGCCGCGCTGGTCGTTCCCGCGATGCCGTATTTCCTGTCCTTTGCGGCGGGCGCGATGCTGTACGTGGTCGTGGAGGAGCTGATCCCTGAGATGTCCGAGGGCATTCATTCCAATATTGGGGTCGTGTTTTTTTCCGTCGGCTTCAGTCTGATGATGGCGCTTGACGTGGCGTTGGGGTAAGGAGACGCCGGTCATCCTCCGTTTCCGGCGGCCGACGAAAACCGCCAGGATCGCCCCGCTGAGCACGCTGAAAAAGCGCCTGATCTCTGCGGAGATCAGGCGTTTTTTTATTTCTCTTCCGCGGCCCTTTTCACCCGTTTCCCGCGGCGCGACCAGCCCGGGCGCCCTGCGCCCGTCCTCTGCGCGCGGCGTCGGGCGAAGCGGTCGCCGCCTCACAACCAGTAAAGCTCCGGACGCCGGTTTTTCCATATGCCGAGGTCGTTCCGGCAGCGCTCCTGATAGTC
>Ga0208297_1002210_pt1 | contig 12282 bp, 4 predicted proteins | sample LMS_cellobiose_e_FD_187367 | JGI IMG/M metagenome (GOLD analysis project Ga0208297, IMG submission 187367) | Rumen-fistulated moose microbial communities from Alaska, USA - LMS_cellobiose_enrichment (SPAdes) (version 2) | ecosystem: Host-associated > Mammals > Digestive system > Stomach > Rumen... | reverse complement strand
CAATGGAGGGGCGGAGACACCCGGTCCCATGCCGAACCCGGCAGTTAAGCGCCCCATCGCCGATGGTACTGCGGAGGGTATCCGTGGGAGAGCAGGTCGGCGCCGGTGTAATTTGAATGAGAGGAAGATGACTACATCTTCCTCTCTCTTTTTATAGTTTCATATCAAAATGTCTTTACGATTCGCTCTGCAGGTCGGAGAGAGAGAAGCCGTCTATCAGCTCCCTTATGATCTCTTTTACCTTCTCGATCGACTTTACCTTCGAAACGTTGCTCCCGCAGAAGAAGAGCCCGTTCTCCCAGTCGCCCTTGTACGCGCTTACGAGCGCGTCCGCTATGCAGAAGGTCTCGTTTTGGAGGCGCAGGAGGCAATGTGAGAGACACACCCTGCGGCAGACGGCCTTTTCGATCATGCCGGACAGATAGCGCTCGATCAGCGGGCTCATTATCGCGCGTCCGGGGAGCCCGCAGGGGCTCTTTATCAGCACCACGTCCTTCTCTTCGGCGTCGACATAGGCCTGCTTGAAGCGGTCGGAAGCATCCCCCTCTTCCGTCGCGGCGAAGCGCGTCCCCATCTGCACGCCGCTCGCCCCCATATCGAAAGATTTTTTCATGTCGCCGGAGTCCCATATGCCTCCGGCCGCTATTACGGGAATGTTGCGCCCGAGCTCCTTTAAATATTTCACTAGGGCGGGGATTACCTCCTGTAACGACAAATGCGTGTCGAGCGCCTGCTCTTCGTCGCGCGCGCCGAGATGGCCGCCGGCGGTGTTCGGCGTTTCGACGACGAACGCATCGGGGAATCTGTTGTAATGTTTGAGCCAGCGGCTCGCTATCAGAGCGGCGGCCTTGACGCTGCTCACTATCGGCACGAGCGCGGTCTTGGGGAAGCCCTCCGTGAGCTGGGGAAGCTTGAGCGGCAAGCCGGCCCCGGAGATTATGATATTCGCGCCGGCTTCGCAGGAGGTGCGCACGAGGCTTTCGTAATTGCTGAGCGCGCACATGCAGTTTACCGCGATGATTCCTCCCTTCGACGCCTCCTTCGCCTGTTTTATGAAATTGGCGAGGATTTTGTTGTTCTGTTTATCGAATTCGCGGCTGTCGTTCAGTGCGTCGTATTCCGGATACGACGCGGCGAGTCCCACAGAGGCTATCGTGCCGATGCATCCCTCGGCCGCCGTGGCTCCGGCAAGCCTCGGGCCGGAAACCATTACCCCCATACCGCCCTGTATTATGGGGTATTTAGGCTCATATTCTCCAATTTTTAGCGAAGGCAATTCTGATTTTTCTTTAATCATGTTACTTCCTTCCCGAATTTTATTAAAAATATACCATCTCCACCGCTAATAGTGGAGTCACAATATATACTATTCTATAAGGCTGTTTTTTGCAATATCACTTGCAAGGCCTCCGGTGGTGCTCTATAAGTAATTTTATAGTTTACATATAGTTGACGTTATGCTCCGATATAAATATAGTATATTTATTGTTTTATAAAAGGAGATAATGTTACATTGTGGATATGTCCTCACGTTCCTTTGGGCTTTGCGACTGCGATAATTTTTTTGTTTCCTGCGAGCGCCGCTGCGATCCGTCGCTGAATTCGCGCCCCGTGGCGGTCCTTAGCGGCAACGACGGCTGCGTCGTCTCGCGTTCTGACGAGGTCAAGGCGATGGGCGTGCCGATGGGGGCGCTGTACTTCAAGGTGCGCGCGCAGCTTGAGCGCGCCGGCGCCGTCGTGCTCAGCGGGCGCCTTTCCCTATACAATGAAATATCCTCTCAAGTCATGGAGCGCGTATCGCGCTTCAGCGACCTTACGGAGGTCTATTCGATCGACGAAGCCTTTTTTAATCTCGCCATTGCTTCCGTGGGCGACCCGGAAAAATATTGCCGTCTTCTGCGCAAAGACATCATGAAGAACTGCGGAGTTCCGGTATCTATAGGAATCTCCGGCACTAAAACGCTCGCAAAGCTGGCGTCGAAGCAAGCGAAAAGGAGCGAAAGCGGCGTTTTCTGGCTTAAACCTGGACATTATTCAAGCCGCGCGTGGATGGGAGCGGTAGAGCTTTCCGACGTCTGGGGGATAGGCCGGCGCACGGCAGAGCGCCTCAACATCTATCACAGGATTCTGAGCGCGTACGACTTCGCTTCGGCGGACGACCTGTTTTTGAAGAAAAATTTCTCGGCGCACGCGCTTTACACCGCGTGGGAGCTGCGCGGGCGCTCCGTCTACCCTTTGTCCAACGCGGCGCGTGCGCCGAAGTCGATACAGGTCTCGCGCTCCTTCGGCTGCGACGTCTTTTCTTACAAAGAGCTGCTTGAGGCCGTGTCGTACTTTACGCTCTGCGCCGCACGTCAGCTGCGCAGAGCGCGGAGGCTGGCGTCGCGTATGGAGGTTTTCGTCACGACGAGCCCCTTCAAAAAAGATAACTTTTATGCGCGCTCAGAGGAGAGGGAATTTCCTTCGCCGCGATCGCTTGACTGCGATTTTCTGCACGCCGCGCGCGAAATGCTGCCGTCCGTTTATAAAGAAGGACACGCCTATAAAAAGGCCGGAGTGCTGCTCTCCGCGCTGAGCGGCGCGGGCTGCGGCGTTCAAAGCTTTCTGTTCGGCGAAAAAAGCGAGTCCGGCGCGCCGTACGAAAGGCTGTGCGCTGCGGCCGGCGTCACGGATACGATAAACCGCGAATTTGGACGCGTAGTAATAGCGCCGGCCGACAACTTCGGCACGCCGGGCAGCCGCTGGCATCCGCTGAAAGAGCACTGTGCGGATAATTTTGCCGCCGGCGCGCGGCGCCCCTGCACTGCGGCGGAAGCGCCCGCGATGCCGATTCACGCCCGCCGCTCTCCTGCTCTATCGCCGCCAAAATCAAAGTCGTCGAACATCCCGTCTGGTGGCCCCATATTTCCGCCGAACTTCGTCAGCGGGACACCTTCTCATTCGGCTCCCGTACCCTCATAAACATCCCCCCATGTATAGGTAATATTTATCCTATTTAGTACTATATTGAAGAAAGGATGTGACAATATGATGGTAAACACAGATACCCTCATATCAATAACCGAAGCGAACCAAAATTTCTCTAAAGTAACAAGAATGGTGGAGCAAAAAGGGGCTGCCGTCATCTTAAAAAACAACGTACCCAGATATCTGGTCATTGAATTCAGCCAAGCGGAACGGAGCGCCGAAGCCGCCGACGAAGATGTCATGAGCATATCGAAACGCCTCATAGAACAAAATCGCGAAGCATACAAGGTATTGGCTAAGTGAAAAGACTTAGCAAACGCCAGATTTTGCTCTTGCACTAACAGCTGATAAAAGAAACGGGAAGCTGTGGCAGAGCGCTTGACGCCTGTCCAGCACATTTATGATGCTGGGAAAAACTGTTAGAATCCGCGACAGCCTCTCCTTTCGCCGGCTTCGGCGGTAAAGATATATATCCATCTTTGCTTCAAAAAGCGGCGAGATTGGGATACGGCCTTGCGTAAAACCATGCGTTTATAGACGGGAACAAACGCATAGCCGCGCACGCCATGCTGCTGTTCTTAGCCATAAACGGCGTTGAACTGCGATACGCACAACATGAGCTCTCCGACGTTTTTCTCAAACTCGCGGCGGGGGAAGTGAAATATGAAGATATACTGGAATGGGTAATAGAACACGAAATATAGCCCGTGCGCAACAATCAATGTCACACAGCCTTCCCGTTCAATCCATTGCCTGCCTAATCAGCATCACATGCTGACCGTTAGAGATATAGATTATCGTTCTCCCAGTCGCCTATGCGCAGCGCCATAAGCTTAGCCTGGTCGGCCTGCGGTAGTTCCGTCCACGTTGCTCCGGCTGCGCCACTTCGGGTAGATAAATTTTTTGCTCGTTGCAACCGCTCCTCCCCATGTAGTCGGCCAAAATTTTTTTGCCCGCTCTATCTACCGCCGTTCTGTGGCTTACTTAAAAAATCAGCCCCGCCAAAGTCTTTGCGCGGGGCTGATTAACGATATTTCTTAATATTGGCGGAGAGTGGAGGATTCGAACCCCCGGGGCCGCGAAGCCCAATTGATTTCAAGTCAATCACCATAGACCGCTCGGACAACTCTCCGGCCGCAGGCAGACATTATAACGGATTTATTCAGCCGGCGCAAGCCTTTTCGCCGAAGCGTCCGGGGCTACAGTGTAGGTTTACCAAACATGCGTCACGCCAACGACTGCCGGTGCTGCTTCTTAGATGGAAGCCTTTTCGTGATGTCATTGATCCTTTTTTTTGACTCCCTGTGCGGTAGAGGATCGATAAGCCTACAGTGCTGATTATCGCCGCACAATTTCTCATGCTTTTCAAAATTATTTCATATGATATATAATATTGTCCCATAATCGCTCGGCTTATGAAGCCGGTCTGAGAAGAGGAGCAGGAAAATGTTTAAAAAGCCCTTGACAAGAAGACAGAAATGCCCGTCAGTCAGTCGTAACTCATAAGCCGTCATTGCTAATCGAGTGGCCGTCTATGTACGCTATGTGCATAGACAGCCGCTTTTTTATTCGAGTTGATTGTGCAGCGCCTTGCCTATTGGCGCCGCCCACGCGGATGAGGTGGCGGACGCGAGAGAAAAAATTCAGAACCGCGATTATGCTTATTTAAATTAGCCGTTACATATTGACACGGAGTTTATCGAGGATTAGAATAGAGATGTGTATAGCTTTTGCGACGAAAGTAAAAAGCAGCAATATAGAATGCACGAAAAGGGGTATGTTAAACGGAAACACTACGAACATCGCGGTTGTAGCCGCCCTGAGTTGCCGTGCAGTTTTTGCTTTTCAACATAATTCCATATTAAATACTGGGAGTATTGGTGCCGGCTTATTTTCGGTCTGAGGAAAAGGAGTAGAAAAATCTTGAAAAAGCTATTGACAAGAAGGAGGAAATGCCCGATGCTCAGTCAGTCAGTCAGTCAGTCAGTCAGTCAGTCAGTCAGTCAGTCAGTCAGTCAGTCAGTCAGTCAGTCAGTCAGTCAGTCAGTCAGTCAGTCAGTCAGTCAGTCAGTCAGTCAGTCATAACTCAAAAGCTATCATTGCTAATTGAGCGGCTGTCTATGTGTGTCACACACATAGACAGCCGCTTTTTGTTGTCTGAATAAAACTCCCGGCTAAGCCGGGAGATCCTTTTTTGTCGGAGTCAATTCGGATATGCCCATAAGGCTCTTTGCGTATTCGCATATGTGAGCATACGACGGCGGCCGTACCGGCTTGGCGGCATAAGAGGGCATCGACGGTTTTTCATTAGAGTTAGCGGCTAAGGAGGAAATGCGAAAAATTTAAACATTCGATAGACGTGTGAGCGCGGCCGCCGGCTACGGAAGGGCCGAGCGACAAGTGGGGATTTTGTTTTTCTGGAAAAGATATGCATTAAGGAGTGATCTGCAAAATGAAATGGAGATGTCAGAAAGTCTTCATAAAGGCTCTGACGGCGGTGCTCGCCGCCGCGTGGCTGGCTTCGGCGCCACTTGGCAGTCCCGGCGCGGCTGAGGTGCCTACATCCGAGACGCGCGCGGCCTATGTGGACAAGGCGTCGTGGGAGAGGGTGGTCATGTCGGGCGGCAAGTGGTACAAAGCCAACGCCGACGGCACGGCCAATACGGCACAGGAGGTCAGCGCGGCGAACGTCGTCATCGGCATGGCCAGCGTCCCCATTCAAAACGGGCTGCCCGTCGGGACGCTGCCGGATCGGCACTATTTTTCGGTCAACGCCGACGACAGCGCATCTCCCGCAGGAACGAACTACAACAACGACGGAGCCACTGGTACTGACGCAATTGCAGCGGGCAGAGGGGCCAAAGCGAGAGACAACGATACCATTGCTGTCGGCAGCGGCGCGCAAGCCGGTACCGGAAACGCTCCCGGCCCCTACGGCGAGAATTTTGCCATCGCCGTCGGATACTATTCAAAGGCTCTTTATCGGGACGCTGTGTCGATCGGCCAAATGACTGAAAGCGGCATAGCGGGCACATCGGTAGGCTCCAGATCGAAGAGCGGGGAACAGGGCACGTCGCTCGGTTATTTTGCAGAAAGCGGCGTCTACGGTACGGCGGTCGGCGCAAATGCAAAGGCCGGTTCCGTCGATAACGGCACGGCTCTGGGAGCCGACGCTGTAGTTACCGCCAATGACGGCGTTGCTCTTGGATACGACAGCAAGGCGGACCGCGCGGGATTTACAACTGAAACCATAGCTCCGTTCAGCGGTGTCGATTTGGCTGGTATAACGTACGGCGCCGTATCGGTAGGAGGAACTTCAGAACTGATTCCCAGAGGTGACGAGCGCTACGCAGTCCCGGATTATCTTCGTCTTCGTCAGATAATCAATGTAGGCGACGGCACCGAAGACACTGATGCGGTAAACCTGCGCCAGCTTAAAGCGGTAGGAACGACCGCCGACAGCGCGCTGCAGAGCTGGGACGCCCAGATCAACGGGGTCAAGGTGAAGACCGTCGATAAAGACGACAACGTCCTGAACTTCAGGGCAGGCGAGATATCCAACATAGTTTTGACGAACAAGGATGGCGCCATCGATATCGCCACCAGCCGTAACGTGCAGTTCAACAGAGTCGGCATAGGCACGGGAACGGTCCTCGAACACGGCGGGGCGATCATCGGCAACGTCAGCATCAATCACCCCGAAGTCAGCTTGGGCACCGTGAACGGCCTGATCAACTACACCCTTGACCCCGGTTGGGGGGAGGGATTCAGGCGCCTCCAGGCCGCTACCGAGGGACAGCTCAGAGAAGTAGCAAGCGCGGTAAGCGCCGACATGTATTTCCACACTAACCCCGGAGCAGCGGTGAGTCCAGTTGCCACCAACAAAGGCCCCATGACGGCCACGGCGGGAGCAGGCGGAGCCAACTCGCTGGCGGCCGGCATCAACGCCAAGACGGGCAAGGATGCCGAAAAATCCGTGGCGATCGGCTATGGTTCCTATGCGAAGGAAGCCGGCGCCGTTTCGATCGGCAGCGGTGCCGGCGGCGAATATGGAGCCGGCATTTCCATCGGCGACGGCAGCGTTTCCCAGCGTTCCACTTCGCTTGCCATCGGAACCGGCGCGAAGACGGGGCACGGCAACGGGCCTACCGCCGGGGGCGGCGACATCGCCGTCGGCGACCAGTCTTTTGTTGAAAATTACGTCAACCAGAGCGGCGGCATCGCGATCGGGCAGAAGAGCCACGTTGAAAATATGTACGGTTCACGGGAAAGCTCCTTTGCCTTCGGACAGACCGACTACAGCGGCGGAACGCCGGCCGATCCGTCGAAAGTCGCCACGGGTATCGCAATAGGTCAGAACTCCTTTGCCCGTACCGGCAGCCTGATGGTCGGCACCCACAATTATCGGGGGCTGCTGGGAGACGTGACAGTCGACAGCGCAGATACCAAAACCTTTAATCTGGACATCAACTCGACTACCCTCGGCACGAACAGCTATAACGAGGGCGCCTTCTCTACCGTGACCGGCGCGTACTCGATCGCGTCCGGAAACTACAGCACAGGCAGGGCGAAGAACTTCGGCGCCAACATTTACGGCGCTTTGAACAGCATTGAATCGGAGACGGCCGCCAGTCCTCTTTCCGGCGTCGCCAACAGCGTAGTCGGCACGGCGAACCGGACTTTCAATTCCAACGGTTCTCTGGTTTTCGGCGCCGGCAACGAAATTAAAAACTCTGTCGCGGTTATTACAGGTATGCCGGCCAGCGGCGGAGATTCCGCCAAGGCGCTGGCCGACAGCATACGCACCGCGGTAAAATCTTCAGACGGCGGCGGCGCGACGCTGGCCATAGGCGGCGGCAACACGGCCGACTACACCCGAGCTTCGCAGCTGACGGGCGTGAACAATACTCTGACCGGCACGGCAAGCCAGCTGAGCGAATATAACCTGCTCAACGGCTACAAGAACACCGGCGAAAACGTCAGCCGTACGACCGTCATCGGCTCGGAAAACATCGCCAAGAACGGCGAGTCCAACGTCATCGTAGGCGACAGGCGCACGATGGACGGGCGCAGCAACAACGTCGTCATGGGCTCCACGGACGGCGCAACGGAAACGGCCGCGTCGGACGCCGTCATAGTTGGGCATAACGCCAACGCTCAAATCGACGGCGGCGTAGCGCTGGGCTCGGGCTCTACATCGGACAGGGCCACAACGGCCGCCGGCGTCTATGTGCCGAGCAACGCCGACGGCAGCAGCATAGAGGCCACGGCGAAGGGCGGTTACGGCGTCGTTTCCGTCGGCAACGGCAGCAATACGCGCCAAATAGCCGGAGTGGCCGCCGGCATCGAGGATACCGACGCGGTCAATGTGGCGCAGCTCAGAGTGCTTGACGAGCAGGTCGTGAAATACGACGACGCGACTAAGAAGACGGTCACGCTCGGCGGCGCCGGAGGCACGACGATCAAAAACGTGGCGGCCGGCGCGGCGGACACCGATGCGGTCAACGTCTCCCAGCTCAATAAAGTGGCCAGCACCGACATGTACTTCCACACTAATCCCGGCGCGGCGGTCGATCCCGTGGCCAGCAACAAGGGGCCAATGACGGCCACGGCTGGGGCGGGCGGGGCAAACTCAGTTGCGGCCGGCGTAAATGCAACGACCTCCAAGAGCGCGGCAAACTCCGTCGCAGTCGGCTACAAAGCGGCGGCCAACGGAAGCAACTCAGTTGCGGTCGGCACCAACAACACGGCGGACCTCGGGACGACGACAGTCATAGGCAGCTACTCTTCGGCGACGGGGACCCTCTCCGGCGCGGGCGGAGTCGCGATGATGGGCTATCAGAACATACTGAAAGACGCTTCCCGCGTCGTCATGCTGGGCAGTCAGAACAAATTGACGGGCAACGCGACGAAGAACGAGGCCAATAAGAGCGTGCTCATCGGCGCGGACAATCAGGTCAACCAGAACGTCGGCAATGCGATCCAGTATTTCAAACATACCACGCTGATCGGTACGGAGAATAAGAACATCGAAAACCCGGAAAATTCGCTGATACTGGGCAATCGCAACACAGTGAAGGGTACAGGGACCGAAACGGTTGTTGCACTCGCCAGGAAACGTTCGACTCTGTCGGATACCATAGTCCTCGGCGAGAGCAATTCCGCGATCGATACCCGCGTAGTCGGCGTTATGGGCGGCCTCAACGAAGCCGCAAGCAGCTACTGGTCCTCGGTCAACGGCGTCCAAAACACACTGACGAACAGCAGCGCGTCTAACATCATCGGCATCAGAAATACCATATCCATGGACGTCGCGCCGACGACGAACTTCTTCACGGGCGCGCCCAGCAGATATGTTCAGGACAATATCATCGGCGTCGACAACAAGATACTTGACACTTCGGAGCAGAACAGCGTCATCGGCTCCAATAACACGCTCTCCGGAAGCAGCACGCAGAACTTCGTCGCCGGCTTCGGCAACAATCTGGGCGAAAGTATATCCGGCAACCAGATACTTTCCAGCGGCGGCACGGTGGCGGCTGGCGTCACAAACGGCGTGCTGATTGGACGGGCCGGCAGCCTGACGGCGTCGAACGCCGTCGCGCTCGGCTCCTCCAGCGCGGCCGACCGCGCGGCCTTTACGACGGATACGACGGCGCCGTTCAGTAAAGCGGTCCTCTCGGCGGACAACACGCTGGGCGCCGTCTCTGTGGGCGGCAACGGCAAGCTTCGCCAGATCGTCAACGTAGGCGACGGCACGGAAGCCACAGACGCGGTGAACCTGCGCCAGCTGCAGGCGGTCGCCGATATGGCCGGCGCGGCCAGCGCGGACATGTACTTCCACACTAATCCCGGAGCGGCGACCAATCCTGTCGCCACCAACAAAGGCCCCATGACGGCCACGGCGGGAGCAGGAGGGGCCAACTCGCTGGCGGCGGGTGTCAACGCTACGACGACCAAAGGAGCGGAAAAGGCCGTCGCTATCGGCTACGGCAGCTCCTCCGACGGTGCTGGCAGCATCGCCGTCGGCGACACGGCGAAAGTAGAGTCCAACGGATATTCGCTGACAAGCATCGCTGTCGGCAAAAAAGCCTACGTGCTGAACGGCACGGGGCAGCAGGAATACGAATTCAGCTTCGACAAATCCAACTGGACGGTCGGAGGAAGTTTGTTACATCCTACCTATACCCCTCACGATACGTCGCGCATCGCCGGCGGCATCGCCATGGGCACCAATTCCTACGCGCGCACCGGCAGTGTCCAGATCGGTTCCCATACCTTCACGGGGACGATGGGCGGGATCGACGTCACGTCGGCTACGAACGGCGAGGCCAATCTCGTCAATATGACGACCATCGGCTCCAACAGCTACAACAAGGCCGTTTTCGGGACGATGGTCGGCGCCTATTCCATAGCGACCGGTGATTTTGACGGTTCCGGCGGATTCAACAGCCTTCTTTACGGCTCTCAGAATTTCGGCGCCAACGTCGTCGGCTCGCTGAACAGCGTGCGCTCGAAGGGGCATAGTGGGAGCAGCGGCGTCGCCAACAGTATCGTCGGCGTCGCCAATATGGCTGAAAACGCCAACGGCGCTCTGATCTTCGGCGCCGGAAACAATATCACAAACTCCATCGTTTCTTTGTCCGCTCCTTCCGCAGTCGATACTGTGGATGAGATGACGGAAGAACTGCGGAGAATGATTCAGGAGAAGGAAGGCGGCGGCGCGGTCCTTGCCATCGGAGGCGGCAATACGGCGGATTACGCACAGGCCTCCCAGCTGATGGGCGTGAACAACACGCTGACCGGTACGAGCGGCTCTATCAGCAAGTACAACCTGCTCGACGGCTACAAGAACACCGGCGAAAACGTCAGCCACGTGACCGTCATCGGTTCGGAAAACAGCGTGAAAAATGGTGAATCCAACGTAATCATGGGCGACAGGCGCACGATGGACGGGCGCAGCAACAACGTCGTCATGGGCTCTGCGGACGGTGCAACGGAAACGACCGCGTCGGACGCCGTCATAGTTGGGCATAACGCCAACGTCGTCTCCGCCGACGGCGCCGTGGCGCTCGGCTCCTCCAGCACGGCCGACCGCGCCGGGTTTACCATGGCGACTCCGGCCCCATTCAGCGCCGTCGATCTGAACGGCCAGACCTGGGGCGCCGTCTCCGTGGGCGGCGGCCAGCTGCGCCAGATCATCAACCTGGCGGACGGCACGGAAGATACCGACGCCGTCAACCTGAGGCAGCTGCGCGGAGGTCTCTCGTTTGGAGTCCGCAGCGGCGGCGGCAGCGTCGGTTCGCTGAATATGAGCAGCGCCGTCACCGCGCCGATATTCGAGGCCGGAGCCGGCCTGAAGGCGGAAATCAGCGGCACGAACACCATAGTCTTCTCTGTCGATACCAGCAGCGACATCTATGCGAACCTCAAAGGCGAGAAAGGCGATCCCGGAGCCGACGGCAGAGGCGTAACGAAAGCCGAAGTCAACAGCGACGGAGACCTTGTAGTCAGCTACACGGACGGCGCCGACGAGAACGCCGGCCACGTCAAGGGCGCAGACGGTAAAGACGGCGTCGACGGCAAAGACGGCAAGGACGGCAAAGACGGAGCCGACGGCAGAGGCGTAACGAAAGCCGAAGTCAACAGCGACGGAGACCTTGTAGTCAGCTACACAGACGGCGCCGACGAGAACGCCGGCCATGTCAAGGGCGCAGACGGTAAGGATGGTAAAGACGGCGTCGACGGCAAGGACGGTAAAGACGGAGCCGACGGCAGAGGCGTAACGAAAGCCGAAGTCAACAGCGACGGAGACCTTGTAGTCAGCTACACAGACGGCGCCGACGAGAACGCCGGCCACGTCAAAGGCGCAGACGGTAAGGACGGTAAAGACGGAGCCGACGGCAGAGGTGTAACGAAAGCCGAAGTCAACAGCGACGGAGACCTTGTAGTCAGCTACACGGACGGCGCCGACGAGAACGCCGGCCACGTCAAAGGCGCAGACGGCAAAGACGGAGCCGACGGCAGAGGCGTAACGAAAGCCGAAGTCAACAGCGACGGAGACCTTGTAGTCAGCTACACAGACGGCGCCGACGAGAACGCCGGCCATGTCAAGGGCGCAGACGGTAAGGATGGTAAAGACGGCGTCGACGGCAAGGACGGTAAAGACGGAGCCGACGGCAGAGGCGTAACGAAAGCCGAAGTCAACAGCGACGGAGACCTTGTAGTCAGCTACACAGACGGCGCCGACGAGAACGCCGGCCACGTCAAAGGCGCAGACGGTAAGGACGGTAAAGACGGAGCCGACGGCAGAGG
>Ga0208297_1002203_pt1 | contig 12334 bp, 16 predicted proteins | sample LMS_cellobiose_e_FD_187367 | JGI IMG/M metagenome (GOLD analysis project Ga0208297, IMG submission 187367) | Rumen-fistulated moose microbial communities from Alaska, USA - LMS_cellobiose_enrichment (SPAdes) (version 2) | ecosystem: Host-associated > Mammals > Digestive system > Stomach > Rumen... | reverse complement strand
TACTATGTAGACACCGTGGGAAAGAATGCAAAGAAGATAGAGGAGTACATAAGAAATCAACTGGAAGAAGACAGAATGGGTGAACAATTGACCATGGGAAATTTCTAAGCCCGCTTGCGGGCTGCTGGTAACAAACCCCATGCAAATGTCAGACCGTACCAACGCCGCATGAGGCGTGGCTGGTAACATAGGGCTATGCCCGCATATGAAATACCCCCGGCTTGGCCGGGGGATATTTATTACAGGATCAGCAGCAGTCCCAGGGCGATCAGCACTTCCTCGTCGGCGTCCTGCCGAAACAGCAGGAACAGGATCAGCAGCAACAGCAGATCCCCCGAGTCCAGATCCCCCAGATGCAGCCGGTCCAGCAGTCTGTCGAAAAGACGGAGATCCGGCAGCGGCCTCTCCGGGGGCGGAGGTGGGATCGGCGCCGGGGGAGGTGGAGGAACCGGCTCCTCAAAGTGAGGCGGCGGTGGCGGCGGTCTGTCCGGCTCCGGCTGGGGAACGCGGCGGTGCTCGCCGAACTCGTTGCGGATGTAGCGGTTATACATAGCCGTCTCCTCGCTCCAGCAAAAACTTTTTTCCCACGTGGATCAGATGGGAGAGCTGGGCGGCCCGGGCCACCTTCTCCTGCTTTTCCGGCTTCAAAAACGGCCGCAGAGCCGTCAGCAGCTGCATGGTCTGGCTGTTGCTCTGGCGGTACTCCCGGATAAAGGGCATCAGCCGGCCCAACAGCTGCGAATCCAATCCGTCCGGCTGAGGCAGGGAGGGGGATGCTTCCGGCTGCTCCGCCTTCGGCGGGGGAGCGCTCTCTGCCCCGGCGGAGAGCTGCTGCGCCAGCTGCATGACCTGGGCCATGCTGTCTGGATTGGAAAGGAATGCATTCAATTTTTCATCCAGCTCAGACATGGCAGGGGCCTCCTCTCGCTGCTATCCCAGACTCTGACTGATGCGGCGCAGCAGCTCCGCGCCGCCCGGCGACGCCATGACACCCCGGATCATCTGCATCATCTGTGCCGTATTGCCTGCCGCCGCCTGGCTGGACGCCCGGTTCAGCGTCTGGCCGCCGTCAGATCCCTGCAGCATGCGCATCAGCGCCTGCCCGTCCGGGGAATTCATCAGAGACTGGATGAGCTGCGGGTTTTGCTTCAGACGTTCGATCATTTCCCGTTGATCCATTGTAAGACCTCCCGATCGATTTCTCATGGCAGTATATGAGACGGAGAGAAAAAAAGTGCCTGCCGCACAGGCAGGCACTTTTGTGTGCACTCATTCAGCCGGATGATCGCACAGATCCCGGAGGGTACAGCTTTCGCATTGGGGGCTGCGGGCCGTGCAGACGGCGCGGCCGTGGAGCACCATCCGGTGGCAGAAGTTGTTGGACTCCTCCGGCGGGATACTGCGGCGCAGCTGCTGCTCCACCTTCAAGGGGTCCTTGCTGCCGTCGGTGATTCCCAGGCGCCCGGTGATGCGGATACAGTGGGTGTCGCAGACGTAGCCCTCCTTGCCGTAGATATCCCCCAGCACCAGGTTGGCGGTCTTGCGGCCCACGCCGGGCAGGGTCAGCAGATCCTCCATATTGTCCGGTACGCGGCCGTTGAAGCGCTCCAGCAGCTGCCGGGCGCTGGCGACGATATCGTGGGCCTTGGCCCGCCAGAAGCCGCAGGAATGGACGTATTGGCCTACCTCCTCCTCATCCGCCTCGGCGAAGGCCTCCAGTGTGGGGTAGCGGGCGAACAGAGCCGGCGTCACCAGGTTGACCCGGGCGTCGGTGCACTGGGCGCTGAGCCGTACAGAGAACAGCAGCTCGTAGTCCTTGCCATACTCCAGAGAGCAGATGGCGTCCGGATAGAGGTCCTTCAGCCGCCGGATGATGGCGTCGATATCCTGTTTCGACTTCATTCGATCTCACCTCACGGCTATTATATCAGCGGTTGCAGAAAAAAGCAAACGGTGCTATAATATTCCTGCTGCACTGTGAGAGGAGGTGGCGCGATGAAGCCGCTGGCCGATGAAATCAGACCCCAGACGCTGGACGAGGTGGCGGGGCAAAAGCATCTTTTGGGCGAGGGGGCTCTCCTGCGCCGCCTGATCGAGAGCGGGACCTCCGCCAACCTGATCTTTTACGGCCCCTCCGGAACGGGGAAGACCACCATCGCCAACATCATCGCCAAACGGACGGAGAAGGCCCTGTACCATCTGAACGCCACCACGGCGTCGCTGCAGGACGTGAAGAACATCATCGCCGACGTGGACACCATGCTGGCGCCCAACGGCGTGCTGCTGTATCTGGATGAGATCCAGTATTTCAACAAAAAGCAGCAGCAGAGCCTGCTGGAATTCATGGAGAACGGCAAGATCACGCTGATCGCCTCTACCACGGAGAACCCCTACTTTTATATCTACAACGCCCTGCTCTCCCGCAGCACGGTCTTTGAGTTCAAGGCCCTGACGGCGGAGGAGACCCTGCCCGCCGTGGAGCGTGCGCTGCGGATCGAGCGGGAGCGAAGCGACCTTCCCTTTACCTGGGAGGACAGCGTTCCCGCCACCATCGCCGCCGCCTGCGGCGGCGACGTGCGCAAGGCCATCAACGCCGTGCAGCTTCTCTTTGAGTCCGCCCGGCCGAAGGACGGGGTCCTGTACGTGACAAGCAGTGACGCTTTACAGCTATCGCAGCGCAGCGCTATGCGGTACGACAGGGAGGGGGACGACCACTACGACCTGCTCTCCGCCCTGCAGAAATCCATCCGGGGCTCGGACCCTGACGCGGCGGTTTATTATCTGGGGCGGCTGCTGGTGGCGGGGGATCTGCTGTCCCCCTGCAGGCGACTCCTGGTCATCGCGGCGGAGGACATCGGCCTGGCCTATCCCCAGGCGATCGCCATCACCAAGGCGTGTGTGGACGCCGCGGTACAGCTGGGCCTGCCGGAGGCCCGGATCCCCCTGGCGGAGGCGGTCATCCTGCTGGCCACGGCCCCGAAATCCAACGCAGCCAACAACGCCATACAGGCCGCCATGGACGACATACAACGGGGCGCTATGGGGAATATCCCACGTCACCTGCAGAATGTACACGCCGACAGCGCCGGCAGCGATCCGGCGCCGAAATATAAGTACCCGCACAATTTCCCCAATCACTACGTCAAGCAGCGCTACCTCCCGGAGGAGCTGGGCGACAGGCACTATTACGAGTACGGGGACAACAAGACGGAGCAGGCCGCCAAGCGCTACTGGGACCTGATCAAGGGGAAAGACCAGTCATAAAGGAGGAGCATCTTGGATCTGAAGCTGCATGACAGGCTGGAACTGAAGCGCACCCATCCCTGCGGAAGCAAGGAGTGGGAGGTGCTGCGCCTCGGCATGGATATCAAGCTGCGGTGTCTGGGCTGCGGACACGAGGTCATGGCCCCCCGCCGCAAGGTGGAAAAGGCGATCCGACGGATCATCACGGAGGAAGGAGAACAGAAATGAAGCGGAACAAATGGACGCGTTACGTGGCCATGGGTCTGGCGCTGCTGCTGGCGTTGGTGATGCTGGCGGGCCTGATCGTGCCCTATCTGGCGCATTGAGGGGGCCGGTATGAAACACTTTATTATCGCCAAATTCAAGCCGGAGGTGGCGGACAAGACGAGCCTGATGGCGCCCATCCGCCAGATGTTCTCCGTGGCGGGTGAGATCCCCGGCGTTCACGGCGCGGAGGTCTATCCCTGCTGCGTCGATCGGCCCAACCGTTACGACGTGATGATCGTGCTGGACATGGACAAGGATGCCCTTCCGGTCTACGACGCGTCCGAGATGCACCATGCTTGGAAGGAACAATACGGCGATCTGCTGGAGAAAAAGGCGATTTTTGATTGCGAAATGTAGCGCAAATATGAGAGCGCGCCGCAAGGCGGGCTCTTTTTTTGACCATTTTTTTACTCAGAATTCGCTATAATGGGTCTCGCGCCGGGGGGTGAGAGCATGACCACCGTATATGTCGACCGGGTCTTTGCCTTGAATTTCCTGGCGGATTATCTGCTGCTGCTTACCACCGCAAAGGTGGCGGGGACGCCCTTTCGGCGGTGGCGGCTGGCGGTCAGCGCCTTCTGCGGAGGGGGGTATGCTGTGGCGGTGTTTTTGCCGGGGTGTGCATTTCTGTCCGGACCTGTCTGTAAGCTCCTGGCCGGCTGTGGGATCGCGGCCTTTGCCTTCTGGCCCCAGCGCCGACGCCTGAGATTGACGGTCTTGTTTTTCCTGCTGTCCGGCGCTCTGGCGGGCCTGCTGCTGGCGGTGGGGCTGATAGCCGGCAATCCGGTTCAGTATCTGCGGCGCGTCTACCGGGCGGAAATCAGCTGGCCGGTATTTTTGGCAAGCACTGCCCTGTTCTATGCGCTGTTGAACGTATTATTTCGGCGGAGCGTCCGCCATGAAGGGGGAGAGATATTGAGAGTCACGGTTCGTATCGGGGGAAATAGCCGGGATATTCTGGCGCTCCACGACACGGGGAACACGCTCTGTGATCCGGTGAACGGCGATCCAGTCTTGGTACTGGAACAGCGAGCTGTTTCCGATCTTTGGCCGTCGGAGGTCGGGCGAGTTCTGGAGGAAAACGTGCCGCCGGAGGAAAAGATGGCGAGACTCTACCGGCTGCAGATGGGGAGGTCTTTTTCTTTGATCCCATTTCGCAGCGTAGGGGTTCCGGCCGGACTGCTGCTGGCATTCCGGTGCGACAGAGTTACTGTGGAAAGCCGTGTCCACCGGCACGCCCTGATTGCGCTGTCGGAGTGGCCCCTCAGTGACGGCGGTGTATATCAGGCATTGTGGGGTGGGGAAGAAGGGAGGACCCATGACAAAGATCCGGAGGATCATACAGAGGTGGATTCAATCCTGGATCACGCCGTCTAAGGTCATGTACATCGGCGGCAGCGATACGTTGCCGCCGCCTCTGCCGAGAGAGGAAGAAGCGGAGCTGATCGCCAGGCTGGAAAACAATGACCAGCTTGCCCGTCAGACGCTGATCGAGCGAAATTTGAGGCTGGTGGTCTATCTGGCCCGGCGGTTTGAGAATACCGGCGTCAACATAGAGGATCTGATCTCTATCGGCACGATTGGGTTGATCAAGGCGGTCAATACCTTCAGGGCTGATAAGAACATCAAGCTGGCCACCTATGCGTCCCGCTGTATTGAGAACGAGATCCTGATGTACCTGCGGAAGAACAGCAACCTTCGCGCGGAGGTCAGCTTTGACGAGCCGCTGAATACGGATTGGGACGGGAAGGAGCTTCTGCTCAGCGACGTGCTGGGGACGGACGGGGATCTGGTGATGCGTCCCATCGAGGCGGACGCGGACCGGCAGATCCTGAACACGGCGGTGTCCCGGCTGGGGAGCCGGGAGCGGGACATCATCACCATGCGCTTCGGCCTGCGGGGCCATAAGGAGCTGACCCAGAAGGAGGTGGCGGACCGGATGGGGATCTCCCAGTCCTACATCTCCCGGCTGGAAAAGCGGATCATCTCCCGGCTGAGGACCGAGATATTAAAGATGGAGTAGGCGTGATGACACGATTTCAGAAGTCTAAACGGCGGAAGTTTCACATAGGAATAGAGCAACAGGCTGTTGGACACGGAGGGGTGCATCATGAATCAAACCACATCGATCTATCAGGACATGGCTGCCAGAACGGGGAGCAGTATCTATATCGGCGTTGTGGGGCCGGTGCGGACGGGGAAATCGACGTTTATCAAACGCTTTATGGAGACACAGGTCATCCCCAATATCAGCAACGCCTATCGGCGGGACAGGGCAATGGATGAGCTGCCCCAGAGCGGCTCCGGGCGGACGATCATGACGGCGGAGCCCAAGTTTGTCCCGGAGGAGGCGGTGGAGATCAAGCTGGAGGACGGAACGGCCTTTTCCGTAAGGCTCATCGACTGTGTGGGTTATATGATCCCCGGCGCCGTGGGGCAATTCGAGGATCTGGCACCCCGCATGGTCATGACGCCCTGGTATGACCATGAGATCCCCATGACGGAGGCGGCCGAGATCGGGACACGGAAGGTAATCACGGATCACTCCACCGTGGGCGTCGTTGTGACCACCGACGGCACGGTGACCGAGATTCCCCGGGAGGATTATGAGGAGGCCGAGGAGCGGGTCATCCGGGAGCTGCAGGAAATCGGCAAGCCGTTCGTGGTGCTGCTGAACTCCCGGGAGCCGGACAGCGCACGGGCAAAGGGTATTTCCGGGGAAATAGAGGCGCGTTACGGCGTTCGGTGCATGCCGGCCAACTGTTTGGAGATGGAGGAGTCAGCGGTCACGGATCTGATCCGCGGGCTGCTGTATGAATTTCCGCTGCAGGAGCTGGATCTTTTCCTGCCCTCCTGGATAGATGCCCTGCCGGTGGATCACCCGATCCGCAGCAGCATCTATCAGACTGTCCGGGAGAAGGCTCGCCAGCTGCGCCACATCCGAGAGGTGGAGGACTTTGCCAGGCAGATGGAGGGCAGCGAAACCATTGGTTCGGCTGGACTGCGATCGGTGGATCTGGGTACGGGGATCGTTACCGGGGAAATTCAGATGCCCAGGGAGCTGTTCTATCGGACGCTCAGCGAGCGCTCCGGCCTGGCGGTTGCCGACGACGGGGATCTGATGGAGCAGCTGACCGAGCTCTCCTCGGTCAAGGCGGAGTATGACAAGGTCGCTGCGGCGCTGCAGGACGCAAAGGAGAAGGGCTATGGCATCGTCATGCCCAGCGTGGAGGAGTTGGATCTGGAGGATCCGGAGATTGTCCGACAGGGAGGACGCTACGGCGTGCGCATGAAGGCCAGCGCCCCGTCGATCCATATGATCCGGGCGGACATCGAAACCACGGTTTCACCGATCGTCGGCAATGAAAAGCAGTCGGAGGATATGGTGAACTATTTGCTGCAGGAGTTTGAGGGGGATACCAGCAAGATCTGGCAGTCCAACATCTTCGGGCGCAGCTTCCATGAAATCGTCGGAGACGATCTGCAGGCAAAATTGAAGCGGATGCCGGAGGATACCCGGAAAAAACTGCGAAATACGCTGGAGCGGATCATCAACGAGGGCAGCGGAAGCTTGATATGCATTATTCTGTAAGGTGAAAATAATTTACACGGAGACGGTGCGTGCTGTCTCCGTGTTTTTTGTTGCGTAATAGCTGGCGGCATGATAGAATAGAGAAAAAAGCGAGGAGGGTGACCTATGCTGCTGGCGATCGACGTGGGAAACTCCAATATCTCTGTGGGCCTGTTTGACGATGGGCGGGAGCTGAAATTCCTGGCCTCCATCGACACCGATTACCGGAAGACGGCGGACCAGATCAGCATTGATCTGATGAATATCTTTGCGCTGTATCAATACGACCTGAAGGACGTCACCGGCGCTATCTTCTCCAGCGTGGTGCCGCCCCTGAACTTTATGATGTCCAAGGCTTTGACCCGGCTTTTGGGCAAGGCTCCCATGGAGGTGGGACCTGGGATCCGGACGGGGCTGAATATCCGCATGGAGAACCACAACCAGCTGGGCGCCGATCTGGTGGCCAACGCGGTGGCGGCTCTGGTGAAATACCCTGCACCTATCGTGCTGATCGACATGGGGACGGCGACTACCATCTCCTACATCTCCTCCAAGCGGACATATGAGGGCGGGCTGATGTTCCCCGGCGTCTATCTGTCCCTGGACGCCCTGTCCGAGCGGGCGGCCCAGCTGCCGGATATCTCGCTGCAGCACCCAAAGAATCTCATCGGGAAGAACACCGAGGACTGCATGAAAAACGGCATCGTCTTTGGAACGGCCGGTATGCTGGACGGCATTATTGACCGGATCCGGGCCATGCAGCCGGAGGAGGAGCCCACCGTGATCGCTACCGGTTCTCCGGCGCCGGTCATCGTGCGCCACTGCCGCAACAAGGTGATCTACGACAAGTACCTGCTGATGGAGGGCCTGTGGGAGATCTACAACAGGAACAAGTAGGGAAGACCCCGCAAAACAAAAGAACGACCTGCTGATTTCTCAGCAGGTCGCTTTGTTATCGGTGGATTACTCGGCCAGGATCTTCTTCAGGCGGCAGAAGCGAGGCAGGGAGTCCACTTTCGGCAGGTCCGGCTCACCCTGGATCAGCGGCAGAGCGTACTCGATGAAGGGGTGATTGACGCCGTTGCCGGCCTCGTTGATCCACTCCCGGGGGATCTTTTTCTCCACGTTGGCCACCTCGGTCAGGGGGATCAGCTTGGTCTTGCAGACGTATTTGCCGTTCTGCATGACGCGCTCGAAGCCGATCATCTTGCCGCTGATGCCGTTGACGGCGTTTTCCACAGCGGCCTTGCCGGCCATGTAGGACTCCTCAATATCGGTGAGGGAGGCCAGATGGGCGCCGCACCGCTGCAGCAGATTCAGCTCGATGCCCCGGACCTTGGCGCCGGTCTCCTGCTTGAGGGTCTGGGCCAGGATGGCGGCCAGTCCGCCCAGCTGGGCGTGGCCGAAGCCGTCGTTGGCGGCCACCTTGGCCTCGGAGACGAAGCTGCCGTCGGCGTAGTGGATGCCCTCGGACACGGCCACGATGCAGTTGCCCTTCTCGGCATAGACGCGCTTCACGTCCTCGATAAACTGAGGCATATCGAAGTCGGTCTCCGGCAGATAGATCAGATCCGGGCCGGCGCCGTATTCACCGGCAAGGGCGGCGGCGGCCGTCAGCCAGCCGGCATGACGGCCCATGATCTCCATGACCACGATCATGCCGGTGTCGTAGACATGGGCGTCCTGATAGACCTCCATCATAGAGGTGGCGATATACTTGGCGGCGGAGGCGTAGCCGGGGCAGTGATCCGTGCCGAACAGGTCGTTGTCGATGGTCTTGGGCACGCCCATCACGCGGCACTCATAGCCCGCGGACTGCATATAGGCGCTGATCTTGTTGCAGGTGTCCATGGAGTCGTTGCCGCCGTTGTAGAAGAAATAGCGGACATTGTGCTTCTGGAAGACCTCCAGGATGCGCTGATAGTCGGTGTCGTCCTTGGCGGGATCGGCGATCTTGTAGCGGCAGGAGCCCAGGGCGGAGGAGGGGGTATACTTCATCAGGCGCAGCTCCTCAGGGTCCTCCAGACCCATGTCGAACAGCCGGTCGTTCAGCACACCCTTGATGCCGTGCTCGGCGCCCAGCACCTGGGTGATGGCATCGGATTTCAGCGCCGTGTCGATCACGCCGTAAGCGCTGGCGTTGATGACGGACGTGGGGCCGCCGGACTGACCGATGATGCACGCGCCCTTCAGTTCTTTCATGCTTGATTACCTCCCAATCGTATTCTGCGGCCAAAGTGACCGCTGTGCCATGCTTTTACAGGATTATTCTACCATGAGTTTTTTTCACTGTAAACCGCTTTCTACTTGCAAACGGGGAAAAATGTGATACAATATTTAGCGGATAAACTTGTACCAATCATTCCGTACAAAATAAAGCGTAAAGGAGAATAGATATGCCACTGGTTACTTCCAAGGAAATGTTCGAGAAGGCCTATCACGGCGGTTACGCCATCGGTGCCTTCAACGTCAACAACATGGAGATCGTGCAGGGCATTACCGAGGCTGCTGCCGACCTGAAGGCCCCTCTGATCCTGCAGGTGTCCAAGGGCGCACGGGCCTATGCCAATCACACCTATCTCATGAAGCTGGTGGAGGCCGCCGTCATCGAGACCGGCCTGCCCATTGTGCTGCATCTGGACCACGGCGACAGCTTCGAGACCTGCAAGAGCTGCATCGACGGCGGCTTTACCTCTGTCATGATCGACGCCTCCAGCAAGCCCTTTGAGGAGAACATCGCCATCACCCGCCAGGTGGTGGAGTACGCCCATGACCGCGGGGTCGTGGTCGAGGCCGAACTGGGCACCCTGGCCGGCGTGGAGGATGAGGTGAAGGTCTCCGCCGCGGATTCCTCCTACACCCGTCCCGAGGAGGTGGAGGAGTTTGTCTCCCGCACCGGCTGCGACTCCCTGGCCATCGCCATCGGCACCAGCCACGGCGCCTACAAGTTTACCGCCGCCCAGTGCAAGCGCAATGAGAAAGGCATCCTGGTGCCGCCTCCGCTGCGCTTTGACGTGCTGGAGGAGGTCTCCAGGCGCCTGCCCGGATTCCCCATCGTGCTGCACGGCTCCTCCTCCGTGCCCCAGGAGTTCGTGAAGATGATCAACGAGAACGGCGGCAATATGCCCGACGCCGTGGGTATCCCCGAGGAGCAGCTCCGCAAGGCCGCCACCATGTCCGTCTGCAAGATCAACATCGACTCCGACCTGCGTCTGGCCATGACGGCTACCATCCGGAAGTATTTCAACGAGCATCCGGATCACTTTGATCCCCGCCAGTATCTCAAGCCCGCCCGCGCCGCTATCAAGGCGATGGTCGCCCACAAGATCGTGGACGTCCTGGGCTGTGACGGCAAGGCGTTCTGATCGCTCATTCAGAACAAAGAAAAACCGTGTGGATCCTCAGATCCACACGGTTTTTTATGCTTGCAAAGCCGATCAGCGTCCGAACAGACCGCCCAGGAGGCTGCCAAGCAGGCTGGGCTTCTGCTGCTGCACCGGCTGCTGCACGGCGGTGCCGCCGAGAAGACCGGTCAGCAGGCTGCCCATATTGAGGCCCTGCATGGCGCTGGTTGCGTTGGAGGACAAGAGGGAGGGGGAGGCGTTGGTGGCGCCGGAACCCAACTGCTGGCCCAGGAGGCTCATCAGCAGGGGAGCGGCAGCGGAGAGGATGTTGCTGGTGTTGTTGCTGCTGACACCGGTCTGCTGAGAGATCAGGTTCATGGCGCTGTTGTTGTTAAGACCCAGCAGATGGCCGATGATCTTGCCGCCGTCGATCAGATCCACGCCCTGCATAAAGGAGCCGATGTTGCTGGTGTTCTGCTGGCCGTGGTTGAACAGGGCGTTGCCGAAGCTGGCAGCGGTGTTGACGTTCTGGGACTGGGCCTGAGCGCCGCTGAGGAGCAGAGGAAGGGCCGCGCTCAACACGCTGCGGGTATCCTCACTGGTGGTATTGGTGACCTGGCTGATGCCGTTCAGGCTGTCCTTGCTCATCAGAGTGCCGATCAGAGAATTCATATCCATGGTTTTATATCTCCTTGTGATTTAAATTTGCGGGATCGTTGCTAATATTATAGGACAACAAAATGAAAAATGTCAATGTAGAGTGTTAAATTCCCTGTGAATTATAGAAAAAAGTATTGTGCTGTCGGGAAAAACAGGTATAATAGGAGCATGATCGAACACAACGTGTGTTACAGAGGAGGAGTTAACATGGCTGAAAAGAAGCAACATAAGATCGTTTCCGCCAGTACCGGCGAACAGGTAACCGGCAAGCCTGCCAGCGGCAAGAAGCCCGTGATCCACGAAGCTGCCCCCGTGGGCAACGCCAGCGGCCTGCGGATCGGCGCTATCGTGCTGTGGGTCGTCGCTCTTATCTTCGAGGTGCTGGCCCTGCTGGTGGTGCTGGGTAAGCTCAACCTGCACTTCCTGCCCACCTTGTGGCAGTTGATCCTGCTGCTGGTGTTGGATCTGGCCTGCGTCATCATCGGCGCCCAGCTCTGGAAGAAGGCAAACCACATCAAGCCGGCCTCGGAGAAGAACGCTCTGAAGTTCTGGCTGTGGAACAACATGGGCGTCATCGCCTGCGTGGTCTGCTTTATGCCCATCATCATTATTCTGCTGACCAACAAGGACCTGGACAAGAAGACCAAGGCCATCGCCACGGTGGTGGCCGTCATTGCGCTGCTGATCGGCGGCGTGGCCAGCTATGACTGGAACCCCGTGTCCCAGGAGCAGCAGGAGGCCGCTATCAGCGCTCTCGGCACCGAGAACGTCTATTGGGCGCCCTTCGGCCACGTCTATCACACCCATGAGGACTGCGGCGCGCTGAACCGCAGCGACGAGCTGACCGTGGGCACCGTGGAGCAGGCCATCGCCGCCAACCGGACCCGCCTGTGCTCCTTCTGCGCCAAGCGCGACGCCATCACCGGCGTGGTGACCGACGACGTGGACGTCAGCGATTACGTCCCGGAGGAAGTCGTGGATCCCGCCGCATAAAAGCAAAACTAGAATAATAAATATCCCCCGGCCAAGCCGGGGGTATTTCATATGCGGGCATAGCCCTATGTTACCAGCCACGCCTCATGCGGCGTTGGTACGGTCTGACATTTGCATGGGGTTTGTTACCAGCAGCCCGCAAGCGGGCTTAGAAATTTCCCATGGTCAATTGTTCACCCATTCTGTCTTCTTCCAGTTGATTTCTTATGTACTCCTCTATCTTCTTTGCATTCTTTCCCACGGTGTCTACATAGTA
>Ga0208297_1002202_pt1 | contig 12347 bp, 12 predicted proteins | sample LMS_cellobiose_e_FD_187367 | JGI IMG/M metagenome (GOLD analysis project Ga0208297, IMG submission 187367) | Rumen-fistulated moose microbial communities from Alaska, USA - LMS_cellobiose_enrichment (SPAdes) (version 2) | ecosystem: Host-associated > Mammals > Digestive system > Stomach > Rumen... | reverse complement strand
ATCCTCTGTCGGCATGGGGAATATACATCGAAAAACTGTGCCGGAGCAGAGCGAGCTTTTCCCGGCGGTCGGCGCGGCGATACCGCTCCCACGGTTCGGCAACCATCATCTGTAGCAATTCCCGATCATCCATCAAAGACCTCCTATCCTTGCGGTTTCCGATAATGACGATTTCTAAGCGCTGCCAAAATCCATGTTTCCGCATAATTTACGGTAGCTTCCGCATGGCTTTTGTCCTTGGGCGCTTCTACTCTGCAGGGGACGATTGCGGTGTTGTAATACTCGGCAAGCTCTTTGTAGCTGCGGTTCAGAACCGTTTCATATTTTGTATTTGAAACGACGCCTGTTTTGATGTTGTCCGGAATGAGAATCCTGATTTTGGATAACTGAATTCCCATTTCTTTGAACCAATTCTTTCTTTATCTTTCTACACTAGATGTGCAGTTTTTCTTTCCTTTATGAGGCGAGCCAATTACGGATACCACCTTATCCATCGTCTCCTCGAAGTGTTTTTCAATTTCACACTCCCAGAGAACAATGACTTGATATCCCATGGATTCAAGCGCTTGGATGTTCTTTTTGTCATTGGAAACGTTCTTCTCGAATTTTTCAAGCCAAAAAACAGTCCTTGTCTTGGGAACAGCAGCTTCTATACAACCGGGGTGGCGATGCCAAAAGCACCCGTGTACAAACACCACCGTATTATATGAGCCAAGAAAAATATCCGGTTTTCCTGGCATCCCTTTAATGTTTTTCCTGTAGCGATATCCGTGATGGAATAGCCATTGGCGCACCTTGGTCTCAATCGTTGTATCCTTACTGCGTATTCTGGACATATTCCAGCTTCTTCTATCGTCAGTTAGTTTATCAGCCATCAAACTCCCTCTGTTTCTTTTATAAAGCTGACAAATTTGCTCAACGTCCAAATCCTCTCCTGCCTGTCACGGGGGTATGTTGCAACATAGGGTTTGGGAACGACCAGAATTACTTGCTCCTCCTGCATCTCATCCATTTGAGTCGGCGAGATTCCTTGCTGGAGGGTGCAAAGATACTTCGGCCTGTTCCTTAGCCTGTCCGCTTCGTTTATAACTTGTCTCCACCGGTCCTTGCATGTGGTTTTGGCGGCAAGTGATATGAGCTTTTCCGTGGGGAACGATATATCATGGTATGCTTCCTGGGAAGGGAAAATAAAGTCCGGCTTTTTGTTTCCTTCAGTAACAGCTTGAGCCTTGTATCTAATTCCATTACCGTCAAAAATAGCTGACAAGTGATGTTCAAGGCTCTTTCCCGCCCGGCTTTTCCGGCGATTTAGTACCATATTCGCCATAGTTATAAAATCGTCAACAGAGCTGAACCCCTGCTGAATTACTGTTCCATAGCGAGCATGCTCAATTGCCCGGAATAGCGCATATTCCATCCTTGTCCAATCAATTACCTTTCTGTCAGGATCAGTGCGAACGAACTCAGCGTGATTGTATACCCGGTTTTGAATCTCTCTCGCCGCAGCAGACATTTCAACCTAATCAGGAAAATCAACCGTTAAACTCCTGATAAACTCCTGCATTGCGATTTGCTCCTGTGCTTCGGGGTTTACCTGTTCAACTTCAATCAGCTGATTTGTTTCAGTTGGGCTGATGCCAAACGCTTCCATAAATTGGTTTATATCATCTTCAGAGTTCAGTACATATCCGCTGTAGTCTGTATCCGTCCATTTTACAAACACCAATAAAGCGCCAGTATACTCATGTTTCAAGAATGGAAACCCGCGTCCAAAATTGGTTATTCGATATTCATTGAAGTGATAAACTAAAATTGGACACAGGGGGTGCAAATTCCGGACAGGAGATGTATAATAGAGGTACAGGAAGGAAGCATCTCCGGACAGAGGTTGTCCCAAGGTGAACAGGAGGTTTATCATGAAGTACACAAAAGAAGAAAGAATGGACATCGGCCGCCGGATATACGACGGCGAGCTCAGCCGGTATGAAGCCGCCGAAGAATATGACATCAACGATCAGACAGCCCGGAACTACATGCGGATGTACCGGGACGCGAACCATCTCCCCCCGAAGCGCGGAACCGTTACCATCGCCGCACCGTCCTTCAAGAAGGCTCCGGCAGGGCTTGAGGAACTCGAGTCCATGTCGAAGGAAGAACTGATTCAGGAACTGATCAAGGCCAGAATCACAGAGTCCCGGCTAAAAAAAGGTTACGAGGTGAAAGGAGATGGTACGGTAATCCTGTACGACAGCAAGAATACCAAGTGATCATGGAACTGTCCGGAGCGTTTCCGGTCAAAGTCCTCTGCAAAGTGATGGGGATTCTGCGCAGCAGCTTCTACGCCTGGAAGAAACGCCTTTCCCATCCGTCGGACAAGGAGAAAAACTTTCTGAACAGTATTCTGCTGTTTCAGGAATATCACCTGAAATATCCGTCCCACGGATACCGCTGGCTGAATGCCAAGATCCGGCTGGATACGGGGCTTGTCCTTTCCGATCCGTATGCGCACAAGTGCTGCAAGACGGCGGGGGTCAAGAGCAAGTCCAAGCACTACCGGTACAGGAAGGCCGGGGAACCCGCCCGGATCTTCCCGAATCTTTTGCTGTCCGAAATGCGGATCGGCGGGCCGATGCAGTGCATCGTAAGCGATATGACGGCTTTCTATGGGAAAGGCACATACTACGAACTGACGCTGTACATGGATCTCTGGAACAATGAAATCATCGCGCATTCCCTTTCCGCAAAGCGGGGAGACCGCATGACTTACATCAGCGGACTGAAAGATCTGATCGAGCTGAAGAAGGAGCATCTCGAATACCGGATGGTCCTCCATTCGGATCAGGGCTCGGTCTACGCCTCCAAGGCGTACAACGATCTGCTTCCCATGTACGGGATCACGCGTTCCATGTCCCGCGCCGGGACACCGACGGACAATGCGGCTATGGAGTCCGTCAACGGCTGGATCAAGGCGGAACTGTTCACCGATCTGCATGTTACCGGCGAGAAGCCGGTGGAGGAACAGATCGACGAATACATTCTCTTTTTCAACGAAGAGAGACCGGCGTACTGTCTCGGGTATCTGACGCCGAAGCAGTATCGGGAGAATCACGCGTCCGGCTGCTGATCTGCTTATAGATCGGGAGCCCGAGGCAGAACCAGCCACCGCCGGAGGCGGCATGCCCTTGACATCCGGCGGAGGGAATCGCTATACTGTCCGATCCGACGGCGAGGCTGTCCCATCGATCTGCTCATGAGTCCGTCGCCGTCGGCACGCTTTGCCCAGCGATTCCCGGAGTGATGTCAAGGGTGGCGGCAAGTCTGCACAATCACTCGTTTCACAGGTACACTTTTTCGTTTTTCGTGTCCAATTTTGCTTGACAAGTACAGGTCGGGATTTTTCTGCACCCCGTAGGCGTCGTAGGTATAACTCCACGTGAGCGTGCCGATGAGGCGGATCACGTCCCCATGCGTGTTGTACAGATACGCCTGCCCGGCGGAGTCGCTCACCAGTATTATAGCATAGAAGTACGTCTTTGTCGAGGTGTTGGTGAATTCATGAACCAGATTTCCGTCCGCCCAGACAAAGTTGGTGGTGGAGCCGTTTACCATCTTCGTCTTCCTGAGGTTATCCGGATGGTACGTGTACACCGCCGCGGTCGTGCCGCTGAAGTAGGACGTCTGGCGGTTTCTTACGTCATAGGTGTACGTCGCCTCGCCGTCGGAGAGCAGATTTCCGTTCGCGTCGTAGGTGGATCAATCAAATCCCCGGCAGGGAGTATCCCTGCCGGGGATTTTTTCACTTTGCTTCTGCTGCATCGAAACAGTAGACGGTTTTACATTCATTTCCGACGACGTACAGACAGTTGCCGGTCCATCGGGTAGCAGATCCGGTTTTCACTGCCATGTATGCTTTGCATTTGTCACGAAGCGTATCGTGAATCCATATGTAGGAGGTCCGGTCAAATGGCCCAGAGGCGGTGATCCTGCGGGAATAAATGACGGCAAGATACTCGCCCGTCGGGTTCAGTACGCATTCCGAAGCGCGGAATGAATCTGAGCGAAACGGGTTGTCCCCGTCGGAGTTCGGTCGGTGAATACGCGGCGGCTCGCCAAGCATCGATACCGCACGCACCCCGGAGCCGCCCGTATAATAGAACACACCGCTTTCCGGATCCATGGCGGCGCCGATCGACGATGTCCTCATGAATACCCGTTCACACGCACCGATCGGCGTGCCTTTTGCGAAATGATACAGAGCTTCCGGCGAGAACAGCCAGACGCCTGTTTTTCCAACGCAGCCGTTCCTTATGCACGGAACAGGATCTCCGTCTACATCACACAGTTCCCGAATCTCTCCAGTCTGTACGTTCAACGCAAACGCAGGGCGGACGTCATGGTCCGCTCTCGCTGAGTTCAGATTGATGTAGGAATCCGCGAGCCAGCCATTTCCGAGCCATACGAATCGCCGGTCGCAGATGGCGTTTTTTGTGCCGCAGGGATACTGAAAGTCCCATGTGATCCTCCTCTGCGCCGTGTCGTAGATCGCATACCGCATCCCCACCGTACGAAAGAGAAACTCCGTCTCAGAGATTGGCTCCGCCCAGAAGATACTTTTATAATCCGGGAACGTCGCTGCAGTCTCGCCGGTGTCGGCACAGACCAGCCGCGACTGCTTCCCAACGCACATCAGCATCAGATAGCGGTCGTTGCCGTTCAGGCGGTAAATGTCGTACCGCGATTGGCAGATCGGCTTCATTTCAGCCAGCATAGCGGCGTTTTCCTCCTAATTTTGTAATGATAATCTTATCACAGCCATGGCGCCCACCCAGTTTCGCAATATACGATAATTTCAATCTGAATACAGTCCAAGGTATACAAAACCGCTTGATGATAGGCAGCGTCGCTCATTGTTACAGGTATAGCAGCTAATCGCTCATATACATAATCCATGTATTGATGCGTGTGTATGTGTGCATGAATACTATTGGGGATGATTACAAGATTTGCGGGATGATGATAATCCACATGTGCGCGATCCAATATTTTTCTCGACTCTGATGCACTTGTATATGTACTCGTTTGCGGAACAACATGATGAATTCGAGGGGAATTCGCATTCTTATTATTTACAGAAGCATCAACCAATTCAGATTCTCATGTCATAAGACCTGGCTTATATTTAGCCGCTTCTATTACCGGATCGCCAAGTATATCAACCAATTCCTCAGCAAGAGCATTCGCCCATGCATCTAATTTATGCTGTGGAATGAGCGGGGCTTCTGTAGTCGCTTTATACGCTGAGGCCAAGGCTGCAAGTCCCAACACCGCGATCCCTGCGCCGCCCGATCCGCCGGAATCCTTCACCATGGCTTGGTCAGAGGCAATGTCTTCTTTCGGATATTGTCCCCACGGATCCCAATACCTCACGGGATTCCCGTTGCAATAGCAATACAGATTCAGCCCCAGCGGGTCGCCGCGGTTGGCGTTCGTCCACGCATCCTGCTGCGTGAACCGTCCTGTCGCCGGATTATAGTATCTCGCCCGGAGTTATTCATATATCTTTCCAATATATAAGATTTTAGCTATTAATTGCAGAACAACTACTGGTTGCCCTGATAGTTCATGACTATCTTTAAGCCATGCATTGATTGCGCCAAGATAATCGTCTATAGTTTCGTTTTCCCAACTAACACAATTCATTCTGTAATCATTTCTTAAACAGTCAATGAACTTCATTAATTCTATTGCATTGCTGATGTTATTAATATCTTCAATTCTTAAATGTTTCATTTTATTTTCTGATCCTCACTGTCATCCCAAAATTATTGGTTGTAAATTTCCAAGATTCATTTTGTATTTCCTCCTGAGTTGCCCAAACATAGTGAATATCTGTGTGCGTCTGTTGTGCAACATATAGCCGGCGATTGTCCAATGTATATATCAATCCGTCTTTTTCAAATACTCTTATCGGGGCAAATCATCTATCGATAGCTCCCCTCTGTTTATTTGATCGATTGTTTCTTGTATAGATACTCCATTTGAAAAGCGTGAGCTGATACTATTTTGAGAATACCTTACTTCAGATGATCGGATTTTTTTATCATTTGCAATACTCCCATACCCGCTCCCCACTTCGACATATGCGGATGCAGCAACAGTAATAACAAATCTCGCTCCGTCATAAAGATCCTGATTACCACCCATCAAGTCATCACGGATGACATTATGACCAGTTAATACTTCACCAATATCACTTGCAGCTGTCACAGCGACTCCGCTGGCAACGACATATGCACCTACAGTTGCTGCTGTAGTCAGTGTTGTTGCCGTTGCCGCTGATGCACCCATTGCCAATGCAATGCCAGTCCCTATAGCGGCACCCGCTGCGCCAGCGGTTGCAACGACAGCTACAACTGTTACAGTTGCAATAGCTCCGATTAAAACCGCTTGTCCGATTTGTCCCCATGTTGGGAAGTTGCCTGTAATATCTATGTATAATATTGGATTCCCGTTGCAGTACAGATACAGATTCAGCCCCAGAGGGTCGCCGCGGTTGGCGTTGCTCCAACTATCCTGCTGTGTGAACCGTCCCGTATTGGGATTATAATACCTCGCTCTGAGATAATACGTCCCGCTCTCTGTATCATAATATTGCCCGGCATACCGGAAAGCGTTGGTATCAATCGGATCAGGATTCTGCTGCACACCGTAGGCGTCGTATGCGTAGCTCCACGTCAACGTGCCAATCAGCTTTATGACGTCGCCATGCGTGTTGTACAGATACGCCTGCCCGGCGGAAAACCATATCTACTCTGGCATTTCCGCCCCCCAAATGATGGTCGGCATCGGCTCTCCATCATGCAGGGGTGTAAGCCAATTCTCATCCCAACCGGTCGGCTTCGCTGCAGCCTCGCAATATACTACTGCGTCCGGACTCAATTCTATACCATATTCTCCAATTATAGTTACAGTCCTAGGAATATACATTGTTTTGAGAGTTGGAGAATCAAAAGCGCCCATCTCAATTTCTACCAGAGAGGATGGCGGAATGAATTCTGTTACCTGGACGTTATCGAATGAAAGGCTTGGCATCACAGTGTAACCGCCGCCCTGAATCTGCTCCGCGCTGCATCCGGTAAAACAGTTTGCCCCCAATTCTGTCACGCTGTCCGGCAGAATCAATGCCGTAACCCCCTTGACATTCAGAAATGCGCTATGGCCGATCGAGTTTACTCCCTGTGGCAGGATCAACTCTTGTTTTTGCAGTTCCATAAAGGCAAATGCGTTGCTGCCAATCCGCAGAGTATCTGGCGGGATCAAAGCATACACCGTTCCAAGAAGCAGTGTATTTGTTCTTGTGTCGAATAAGCATTTCCCATCCGGAGCAGTATAGCGGAGATTGTCAGGACTCACTTCGACTATTTCCAACCTCTTGACATAATTGAATGTACCCCCGCGGAAATCATCGTCATAGATGAGATTTACTTTCCTCCCGATATACAGATACTTCAATGCTCCCAAAGAGATCGCATCCCTGCCGATCCATTCAACAGTATCCGGGATATACAGTCTTTCCACCCGTTCTTTTCCGGGTTCTTCACGCAGCGATGAATATCCGATACCAATTAAAGTATGCTCTCCCACTCTATCGGGCAGATAGAATACCCGCGGTAATTTTTCTGCCCACATTGCTTCTGAGTTCACTGACAATGCACAGCGCTTTTCTGACACGGGCAACGGGATCCAACCGAAGAGATAATTCTTATAGGATGCGAGTTCTGTAAAATGCAATATATATTCTCCTGCATCCCCGGTAAACTCTAAAGAGAATTCCGCAGATCGCGATGGAGAAACAGCATGTTCGCTCAGTTTTTGTTCAACCTCGAGGACTTCTTGCTGATTCGGAAGAGGCTTTGTTTGCATGCAACTGCAAAAGCACAGAACCATTGTAAATACGAGCAGAATCCTTATATATTTCATTGTCGCCTCCTCACGGGGTTCCCCACATAACACTATAAGAAACAGATTCTATATTTTCTTGATTAATATAAAGCGGTTGCCCATCTACATATACTTGTATTGCGTCTTCAACGGTTGTTCCGTATTGAGGAAAATAGTAGATTGCCCACATTTGTTTATCTTCATTATATGTCATCAACATATATAAAATGTTCTTGCGTCTATATTTAATTTCATCACTATTCCAGAATATATTTTCATTGTTATCATGGGGATGTGTATGAATGAAAATAATGGGGATACCGTCTTCTCCTTTGTAAGGATCATATGAAATCACTCTGCTATGGCTTTTACTGCTAAATGGGGTGCCGGAATAATAATAGTCGGGATTGTTTTTTGCCTGATATACAAAAACTCCATATTCGATATCTCCTTGCAGACTCGCCTCAATTTGATTATCATCTCTCCAGAAGCCTATTCCTTCCCACAAGTTCTCAATAGCGTCATGAATGCCAGCATCAAGTGCAGAAGAATTGAAATCATTGTTATGATATCCATATCCAATTGGATTCCCATCTTCAAATGCATTTCCATAATTCAAATAAATATCTGAATTTGAGCATCCCGCCATCATCATTACTCCAAGTGCCAAAAGTGCAAGTATCCACCATGCAATCTCCCCACTCGGATCCCAATACCTTACCGGATTCGCGTTACAGTACAGATACAGATTCAGTCCCAGCGGGTCGCCGCGGTTGGCATTCGCCCATGCATCCTGCTGCGTAAATCTGCCGGTTACCGGATTATAATACCTCGCCCTAAGGTAGTACGTTCCACTCTCGGTGTCAAAATACTGCCCGGCGTAGCGGAACGCATTCCCGTCCAGCGGGTCGGGATTTTGCTGCACACCGTAGGCGTCGTAGGCATAGCTCCACGTCAGCGTCCCGATGAGCTTTATGACGTCTCCATGCGTATTGTACAAGTACGCCTGTCCGGCCGAATCGCTCACCAGTATTATAGCATAGAAGTACGTCTTTGTCGAGGTGTTGGTGTACTCATGCACCAGATTTCCGTCTGCCCAGACGAAGTTTGTGGTGGAGCCATTTACCGTCTTCGTCTTGCGGAGATTGTCGGGATGGTAGGTGTACACCGCTGCGGTGGTGCCGTTCAGGCAGGAGATTTGGCGGTTTCTTACATCATACGTGTACGTCGCCGTGCCGTCGGAGAGCAGATTTCCGTTGGCGTCGTAGGTGTACGTCTTCGTCGTGTTGCCGGTCGTCTCGGTCAGCAGCTTGTTCGCATTGTCATAGGTGTAGGTCGTGGTCGTCCCGGCGTCGGTCCTGGACGTGCGGTTGCCGCGCGCGTCGTAGACGTAGGAGATGGCGGTCGTGCCGGTCGCCTCCTGCGTCAGGCGGCCCGCCTTGTCGTAGGTGTACGTCGTGGTGGTGGTCGTACCGCCTTCCGTCGCCGCCCGCGTGCGCAGATCGCCGTTCACGTAGTACGTGCACGTCTCCGTGGACAGTGTCACCCATGCATCGTTCACCAGCTGCTTGTGTTCGGCGGACGTGACGAGATTCGCGCGGTTGAAGGCGTACTCCGTCTTCGTGTTCTGCGCCGAGACCGCCGTCGAGGTGCGGTTGCCGTTCGCGTCGTAGGTGTGCGTCGTCGTCACGCCGTTCTCCGTCGCGGAGATCAGCCGGTCGAGCGCGTCATAGGTGTACGCCGCCGAGGTGACGGCGGTGTTGTTCTTTGTCAGCGTGAACGTCGCCCGGCGTCCCATGCTGTCGTAGGTGTACGTCCGCACCGTGCCGTCGGAGTTTGTCTCCGTCAGCACGCGCCCCGCCCCGTCGTAGGTATAGGAGATGGACGCACCGTCCTCCGTCACCGAGGCCACAGCCCCGGTCTTGGCGTAGGTGTACGTCTTCGTGGACAGCGCAGTATACGAGGACGGCGAAGCATACACCTTCTCCGTCGCCGTCTTGCCGAGCGCATTGTACGTGACGCGGATCTGCCGTCCGCTGCGCTCCGTCGTCCTGGTGCGCAGACCCGCCGCGTCGTAGGTGTAGCTTTCCGTATTCCCGAGCGGATCCGTCAGCGAAGTGAGCAGGCCGCGGGTGTTGTAGGTGTACGTCGTTACCGGCGCGGTCGTGCCGGACGTCCATGCCGCCGTCAGGCCGCTGTACTCCGCCGTCACCCGCCCGGATCCGTCGTACACGTAGTGCGTCCCGATGCGGCTGCTGTCCGTGTACCAGACCACCACGTCCGTTACCTGGCCCAGCGCATCGCGGGTGTAGTCCTTCTTCGCCCACGTCGCGGCGTATATGGTGTCCGCCTGCACGCTCTGCCTCTCCTGCACCACGCCGCCGCGGTTGTCATACGAATAGGTATGGATCGAGGAAACGGAGGCGGTGACCGGCGTCGTGACCGTCAGCAGCCGGTCCGCTTTGTCGTAGGTGTACGTCGTCGTCGCGCCGCGCGCATCCGTTTCCGACGTCAGCCGGCCCAGCCCGTCGTAGACGCGGGTGCGGATGTTGGACAGCGCGTCCGTCTCCTTTGTCACGTTGTCCCGGTGGTCGTATTCCGTCAGCAGCAGCGTGCCGTTCGTCGTGTAGGTCCGCACACGGCGGCCGAGGTAGTCCACCTCATACTGCCTGGCCAGCTCGCCTGAGACGCCGCTCTGTTCATAGAGCACGTCGCCCGCGAAATTCAGCCGGGTCGTGGTTGTTACCGCGGCGGCGGCGCTGTCGCCGGAGATCGTTTTGGTGACGGTCGCATAAGTAGAAGCGGCTGCGTTGTTGTACACCGTCGTCTCCCGGTACACTTCCGTATTGCCGGAATTGCGGGTCACGGCGGAGGTCACACGGTCGAAGGCGTCGTAGGTGTAGGTAGTCGTAGCCTTCGCCGTGCTGCTGTTGTCGTTCTTTGTCTCCGTGGCTTTCCGGCCGAGCAGATCATAGGTCGCGGTGGCCTGCGTCACATTGGACACGGCCGTGCGGACCAGCGCGCCGAACGGATCATAGTCGTAGAGAACTGCCGCATCGGTGCCGTGCTTCACGGTCACACTGTTGGCGGAAATGTTGTAGGTGTAGGTTTCCTCCACACCCAGCGCGTCCGTGATCTTCGTCACGCGGCCCATGGCATCGTACTGCGTGGCTGTCACGCTGCCGGCCGGATCGGTCACGGAAGTGACGCGCCCGTAGTCGTCGGTGGCGTAGGTCGTTGTCAGATTGACGGAAGACCCGTTCGCGCCGGTCGCGCCCACCACTGTGGTCGAGGCGAGATAGGCGCCGCTGTAGGCATACTGGATTTCATTGTACGTAGAAGCAGACAGATTCGGATAGCGGCGCAGTTTTGTGAGGCGTCCGTTCGCGTCATAGGTGTATGTTTCTTTTTCTTTTGCCGCGTTGTTCACGTATACAATGCGGGACGACGGCTTGCCTTTGCCGCCGCCGGAGCTGACCAGCGTCTGCACGATGCGGACGGTGGTGTTCGTATCCGTTTTATACTCAGTCGTCAGCGGAACAGCCGAGTCCGCGGCATAGGTATAGGTCGTCGTATACGACGCATCGTAGGCGCTCCCGGGAGAGCGAGCAGAAACGTGCGTCAATACATTGCCGCGCGTGTCGTACGTGTACTTCTCCGCGGTACTCTTGGTGACTGTACCGTAATGTGTTGTCGTTACAGTGGTAGGCTTATGCAGTCCCTCGTTGTAGGTATAGCTGACCTTGGAGAGATTGGTGTTCCCGGATTTGGTGGTGACAGACTGGCAGAGATCCTTATGCTGCGGCGAATACAGATAGGTGCTGGCGGTATTGTAGGGATCTGTAACCGTCACGCTATAGTTTGCATGCTGTGGGTTGTTGTAGACGTTGCTGTAGGTATACGTCCAGGTCCCGCGGTTGACTTCGCTGCTCTGCAACCCATAGGAAGTGACGCGCGGGAATTGATATATCATCCCGTCTACTTGAGTTTCCACGGTACTATATGTAAAGCATTCCCTTGCACCACTTGCTGACTGAACTGCAGCCAACAGCAAAGAAGCATAAGTGCTTGAAGAATTACTATAAACACTCCATCCCCAGTAATCGAACGGAATGTATATACTATAGGAGGATAGAGAAAGGGAGAATTGCACCAGGCCCTTTCAGGCGGTTATAATACTGTCCGCAAGAAAGGAGTTGATATATCTTGCCAAAGAAAGAAAAAACGAAGATTACGGCCTTGTACGAGCGGCTGTCCCGCGACGATGAGCTGCAAGGGGAGTCAAACAGCATCCTCAATCAAGAGCTAATATGTAAAGGGTAGTTTCTGCTACCTAATACATATGACTGCGGCTCATTTGTGGTAAATTGCGTTGCAGTTGTAAGAAAGGAGCGTAAAACAGGCGC
>Ga0208297_1002201_pt1 | contig 12356 bp, 7 predicted proteins | sample LMS_cellobiose_e_FD_187367 | JGI IMG/M metagenome (GOLD analysis project Ga0208297, IMG submission 187367) | Rumen-fistulated moose microbial communities from Alaska, USA - LMS_cellobiose_enrichment (SPAdes) (version 2) | ecosystem: Host-associated > Mammals > Digestive system > Stomach > Rumen... | reverse complement strand
ATGGCTTAAAGTCAACACTTTTCGGAATGATGGCAAAAGAAAATTCACGCTGAAAAAAGCCTTTGCTCACAATTCGGGACCAAGAAGTCGGGTGTTCAAATCACCTCACTCCGACCAACAAAAAAAGGACGCCGTAAGGCGTCTTTTTTTTGTTTGGTCGGGCCGCTGCCTTCGGCAGCCCGCTGCGGCGGGTGATTGAACGCGAAGGGAAGCCTTCGGCAGGCTTCCCTTCACACATCCTTTCCGCTTGGGAGAGCAAATCGCTGATGCTCCGAAGCAGCCCGCAGGATTTTTGGAAAGAAAGGGCAGTCGAAAGACCGCCCTTTTTCTGTGGTCAAAAGTTCGGATCGCTCCGCGATCACCGCTGCGGCGGGTGATTGAACGCGAAGGCGGAGCACGATCGGTCGGGCAAGTTGAAAAACTGACAATAATATGCTAAAGTAAAAAAAGGCAGGGGAACGGCTCTGACCCGTGAAAAACAGTTTCGGGGAGAAGCCCTGAGACTGTCCGATGAGATCGGCGTAAAGATGGCCGCGGAACGGCTCGGCATCCCGTATTTTGCTCCGACGGCCCGGCGGCGCTCAACGGCTTCGGACGGAGTGTGACGGCTGCGTTTGCCGCAGGGCAGAGGGACAGAACGTATCCTGATCTCCCCTTTGTCGCTTTTCAGGAGACTGTGGCCGGCTATCGGGACCGTTAAAAAAGCCGTAAAAACGGGACGGTATGCGGCAGAGAAAAATGATCCGCAGCGAAACCGTGACTGCCGAAAAGAGGTATTTATGAAGAGATTCTTTGCGCTTGTTTTAGTCATACAGATCGTCGCCGCCGCGATCTCATCCTGCGCGAACTGGACGCCGGCAGGAACAAAGCCGGAGGAAGTCTCCAACACCGCGGAACAGCCGGCTGTTCCGGTATTCCGCTACGCGGGAGAGGGGAGCGCCTCGCAGCAGCTCGAGGACCTGTTCACCACAATCGACCTGCTTGATGCCGAGATCGCGCAGCTCACGGCGGAGATGGAGGCCGGACACGTCACGTCCGCGGAGCTCACGCAGATGTATCTTGACCGCATAGAGACCTACGACGACGCTCTGAATCTGAACTCGATCACGAACGTGAACCCGAACGCTCTCCGGGAGGCGGAGGCGCTTGACAGGGAGCGGGCGGCGGGAAACGTTCGCGGACCGCTTCACGGTATTCCCGTGATCGTTAAGGACAATATCGACGTCGCGGGAATGCCGACGACGGCGGGCTCCGCTGCCCTTGCGGGAAACGTCGCGCAGGAGGACGCCTTTGTCGTAAAGAAACTGCGCGAGGCCGGAGCGGTGATCCTGGCGAAGACCAATATGTCGGAATTTGCCATAAGCGGCCTTTATTCGCACTCCACCTACGGCGGAGACGTGCACAACGCCTATGATACGACAAAGACTGCGGGCGGCTCCTCCGGCGGGACGGGGGTCGCCGTTACCTGCAATTTCGCCGCGGCAGGTCTCGGGACGGACACCGGCGGGTCTGTGCGTTATCCCGCTGCCTTTTCGAACCTTTACGGTCTGCGCCCCTCGAAGGGGCTGACCTCCACAAACGGGGTGTTCCCCCTGATAAAGACCAACGACACGGTCGGCCCCATGACCAGGACCGCGGAGGACCTTGCCCTTCTGCTTGAGGTCATAGCCGGGACGGACGAAGGCGACGATTTCACCCTCGAGGCGGACGCCGACGCCCTTAAGGGGGACGGCTATCTGGACAACTGCAGGGCGGACGGACTGCAGGGCATGCGCATCGGTATCCTCACGAATTCGTTCACCTTCTACCCCGATGAGGAATTCATGGAACAGCTTTCGAAGTATCTGGAGGAGACGGGGCTGACGGAGGAGGAAGTGGTGGTCTATACGGCCGGCGACAACATCCGGGATCTGATCAACCGCGCCAGAGAAAACCTCATGAAGGCGGGAGCGACGATCGTCGATATATCGGAGGTGCTTTCCGAAGAGACGCTGAATTCGCTTTTTGAGGACGTGGAGCTGACGGATACGACGGTCTACGACATGGACGCGTATCTGTCCCAGTTCCCGGGCACGGTCTACGGCAGCATGAGCGAGCTGACCGACGCCGGAAATCCGGAGGCTTCGGAAAACGTTATTTACTCCAATGTAGATTATATTATGCAGAAGTCCGAAGAGAAAGATGGGGAAGCCGAAGACGGGGAAAAGAACGCCGAGGGGAGCGAGGAGGAGACAGAGAGCCCTTACAGCTACGTCACCGAAGACGGATACGCGCGGCCTCCGTACTGGGAGAAGTTCATGGAAAACAGGGAAACGGTCAACGAGATCCTTGAGGAAAACGACGTCGACGCCGTAATGTATCTTGTGTTTTTCAACGTTCCTCCGGAAGATACGGTGGAGGAAGAGAATACCGCGACAAACTACACTTACTATAGGGTCTATTTCCCCGTATATATGGGATTTCCGGAGATCATGCTGCCCATGGGCTTTTCCGAAGCGACGGAGGAATATCCCTCCAGTCTCCCGATGGGGCTCTCGGTTTTCGCGGGCTTCGGGAAGGACGACACGCTGGTGCAGATCGCCTGCGCTTACCAGCAGCAGGCGGGAAGCCTGATCAGGCGTATGCCGGAGATCACGCCCGCCCTCAGGGACGAAAGACTCAACGGCTTTCTTGAGGCGCTGATGGAAGCAGCCTGGTCCATCGATACCTCCGACTTTGAGGGCCCTGCCGCCGGCCGGGCGCGGATGATGGAAAACGCGCTGGAAAAGGCGGCGGACGCGGACCGGAACGACCCCTACGCCGTTTACAAAGCGGCAGCGGATCTGGCGAGGACATACGACAGACTGCTGGAGGCGCTTGCGTAAGGACACCGTCAGCTCAAGGAGACCTCCGGTACGGTGCGGAACGCCGTATCGGAGGTCTCCTTATCGTCGCCGTTGGCAGGATCGTTCCCGGGAAGCAACCACAGAAGAAGGCTTTTGCGGCAGCCGACCGAATGAGCGAATCGCGACGGCGCTTGTGCTCGAAGGAAACCTCGGCCTGCGCATCAGTGATATCGTTCGGCTGCGGCCCTGCGATATCGTGAACGACGGAGGGCGCTTTCATCTGTCCATCGTCGAGCAGAAGACAGGCAAACAGCGCGTTTTCGGTGATTCAGCAGTATATCGAAAATTACTGTCTGCGCAACGGAATAGGCCGCGACGAGCTGATCTTTCCCATCACGACAAGAGGCGTACAGAAGCAGCTTGCGCTTGTGTGTGACGATCTGGGCTATGAAGGCGTCAGCACGCACAGCTTCCGCAAATGGTACGCGACGGAGATATACAAGAACAACGGCCATGATATCGCGCTGGTGCAAAGGCTGCTGCAGCACAGCAGCGCGGCTGTGATGCAGCGGTATATCGGCATCGAGCCGCAGAGGATCGAGAAGGCGATAGAAGGACATGCGAACTGCTGTGAAGCAGCTCCGCATTTTTGAAAGTGAATTTTCAAAAAATATTGACAAATAATAGAATCCATGGTATAAATAATACAGTTCTTATACCATACCAAGAACTATGCAGGTTACTATGATAAGGTAGTACACCGCAGAGCACTAACGCCCCGCATCTGCGGGGCGTTATCTCTTTATTTACAACAGTATCTACAAAGGGGATGAAGTCAAATGCTGCAATATGCAATCGGCCTTGATATCGGTATCACATCAGTTGGCTGGGCAACGGTCGCTTTGGACGAAAATGATAAGCCTTATGGAATTATCAATTTAGGCTCTCGCATTTTTGATGCTGCGGAGCAACCGAAAACAGGAGAGTCTTTGGCTGCTCCACGAAGAGAAGCGCGCAGTATGCGCAGAAGACTTCGTCGGCATCGCCATCGTAATGAACGTATTCGTGAGCTGCTGCAAAGAGAAAAAATAATTACAGAAGAAGAGCTCTCACATCTATTCGATGGACAATTATCTGATATTTACGCGTTGCGCGTTAAGGCATTGGATGAGATCGTCACGAATAAAGAATTGGCTCGCATTTTAATTCACATTTCGCAAAGACGCGGCTTCAAATCCAACAGAAAAAATGCTTCGACAAAAGAAGACGGTGAGCTGTTATCCGCAGTCCATGAAAATGAGAGCCGTATGATACAGCATGGCTATCGAACAGTTGCAGAGCTTTATTTGAACGATGAGGCATATAAGGAACACCGTAGAAACAAGGGTGGCAAGTATATATCAACTGTCAGCCGCGATATGATAGAAGATGAAGTAAGAAAGATTTTTGCGGCACAAAGAAGCCTTGGCAATGAAGCAACAAGTGATAGCTTTGAACAAGAATTTCTGGAAATTCTTTTAAGCCAGCGTTCATTTGACGAAGGGCCTGGGAATGGCAGCCCTTACGCTGGCGATCAGATTGGCCGAATGATTGGCGTTTGCACCTTGGAAAAGAATCCACCTGAACCGCGGGCTGCAAAGGCAACATATTCATTTGAGTATTTTTCTCTTTTGGAAGCAATCAATCATATCCGTATTATCAGAAAAGGGGAAGGCAATCCTCTGACGCCGGAGCAGAGAAGAACGGTCATTGATCTTGCACATAAAACTGCCGATTTGAATTACGCAAAAATCAGAAAAGAATTAGGCCTCTCAGATGAGCAGACTTTCAATATGGTTTCTTATAAAAAGGCGGAAGACATTGCCTCTGCAGAAAAGAAAGCAAAACTCTCTCATTTGAAGGCTTACCATCAGATGCGCACAGCATTTGAACGCGTTGCAAAAGGCCACTTTGCTACGATAACAAAAGAACAGCGCAATGTGATTGGTGAGACGCTTTCCAGATATAAAACCTCTGATAAAATCCGTCCGATCTTGAAAGAGGCCGGATTGTCCGAAACGGATATTGATATTGCGGAAACGCTGAATTTCAGTAAATACGGCCACTTGTCTATCAAGGCATGCGAAAAAATCATTCCATTCCTTGAACAGGGAATGAAATACAACGAGGCATGTGAAGCCGCAGGCTATCAGTTTAAGGGACACGACGGCGAAGAGAAACAGCACTTGCTTTCCGCACTTGATGAAGATGCAAAGAACACCTTGACGAGCCCTGTTGTTCTGCGCGCAGTATCACAGAGTATCAAAGTGATCAATGCGATCATTCGTGAGCGAGGCTGCAGCCCCACATTTATCAATATTGAGCTTGCGCGCGAAATGGCAAAGGATTTTGCGGAGCGCAATCGCATCAAAAAAGAACAGGAAGAAAATCGGGCAAATAATGACCGCTTGATGGATCGTATTCGCCATGAATACGGCAAGCTTTCGCCTACTGGTTTGGATCTTGTGAAATTGCGTCTTTTTGAGGAACAGGGCGGTGTCTGCGCTTATTCGCAGAAACAAATGTCTTTGGAGCACTTATTCGATCCGAACTATGCTGAGGTGGATCATATCATTCCGTACAGCATCAGCTTTGATGACAGCCGCAAAAATAAGGTTCTTGTCTTTGCAAAGGAAAACCGAGACAAAGGAAACCGTTTGCCTTTGCAGCGTGATGATTTTATTGTCTGGGTCAACAGTTGTGTGCGCGATTATCGCAAACGGCAATGTCTTTTGAAAGAAAGAATTACAGAGGAAGATGAACAGCGTTTCAAGGAACGCAATCTGCAGGACACAAAAACCGCGGCAAGCTTCCTGATGAATTATATTGCCGATCATTTGGAATTCGCTCCGTTTTCTTCTGGAAGAAAAAAGCATGTTACAGCGGTAAACGGTTCTGTCACATCTTATCTGCGCAAGCGCTGGGGAATTACAAAGGTGCGGGCCAACGGCGACCTTCACCATGCTGTTGACGCGCTGGTTATTGCGTGTACGACTGACGGTATGATTCAGGAAGTCACGCGTTACTCGAAATATCGTGAAAGCCGTTATATGCCCTCTGAGGACGGCAGATATCTGGTTGATCAGTTCACCGGCGAGGTTGTGAAGGAGTTCCCATATCCGTGGCCTTGGTTCCATCAGGAATTGGAAGCAAGGCTGAGCAGCGATCCGCAGCGGGCTGTCCGCGATCGGAATTATCCGCTGTATGTGACAGGCGAGGTCGTTCCGCGGCCTCTGTTCGTTTCCCGCATGCCGCGCCGCAAGGTGACTGGCGCCGCCCACAAGGAAACGATCAAAAGCGGAAAGGCGCTGGAAAACGGCCTTCTGATTGTCAAGCGGCCTTTGACCGACCTCAAACTTGATAAAAATGATGAAATCGCAGATTATTACATGCCGCAGAGTGACCGACTTCTGTATGAGGCATTGAGAAAAAGGCTGATCGCATTCAATGGTGACGGCAAAAAGGCCTTTGCTGAGCCGTTCCATAAGCCGAAACACGACGGCACGCCTGGCCCTGTCGTCAATAAGGTGAAGCTGTGTGAAAAGAGCACGCTCAATGTGCCTGTGCTGGAAGGCAAGGGTATTGCGGATAACGACAGCATGGTGCGCATCGATGTGTTCTATATTGAGGGTGACGGCTATTATTTCGTGCCGATCTATGTGGCAGATACGTTAAAGCCTGAATTGCCCAATAAAGCGTGCATTGCATACAGACCATATGAAGAGTGGAAGGAAATGAAAAGGGAAGATTTCATCTTTTCACTCTATCCGAACGACTTGATCAAAGTCACTCACAGGAAAACGTTGAAACTGACAAAGGCGCAAAAAGAAAGCGATCTGCCAGACAGCTATGAGACAGACAGTGAATTGCTTTACTATATTGGGGCCAATATTTCGACGGGGGCAATCACGTGTAGAAATCAAGATAATAGCTATTTATTAAGCGGAATTGGAATTAAGACCTTAAAAGCGATAGAGAAATACACTGTTGATATCCTTGGCGAATATCATCCCGTCAAGCATGAAAAGCGGCAAACCTTTGAAAGAAAGAAGGACTGAAAATGGCATTTCGTAATCTGATGATTGAAAATCCCGCGCATCTTTCTGTCCGCAGTCATCAGCTTGTGATCCGCACAGATGCGGAGCGCTCCGTGCCGATCGAAGATATTTCCGCTATCCTGCTTGAAAACCGCCAAAGCACTGTAACAACAGCCGCGCTGTCCCAGCTGGGGCAGCGCGGCTGCGCTGTTTATCTCTGTGATGAGAAGCATATGCCCTGCGCTGTTCTGGAGCCGTTTCAGCAGCACAGCCGAATGTTCAGCATTCTGCAGAGTCAGCTTGATGCAAGCGAGCCGACAAAAAAGCGCCTGTGGCAGAGTATCGTTCAAGCAAAGATACGGAATCAGGCAATATGTCTGCAATTATCAGGTATGGCAGAGGAAGCGGAAAAGCTGTCCCGCATGGCAGAACGCGTTCGTTCCGGCGATCCGGAGAATATCGAAGCGACGGCGGCGCAGGCCTATTTCCCCGCGCTTTTCGGAGAAGGCTTTACGCGCGCCGCTGAGAACGGATATAACGCCGCCGTGAACTACGGCTACGCGATCCTTCGCGGCAGTGTTGCGCGCTCACTTGCGGTTTACGGTTTCCTGCCTGCGTTTGGCCTGCATCACCGCAGCTCGCTCAATGCGTTCAACCTTGCGGATGATCTGATGGAGCCGTTTCGCCCTGTTGTGGATCGGCTTGCCGTCAGCCTGATGGAAAGAGAAGAGCTGCTGACATCCGCGCAGAAACGATTGCTGTTCAACTGCCTGAATCTCGATATCCTATCCGGTGAGCAGCATCACAGCGTCGCATACGCGATCGAAAGACTGGTGCAGAGTCTTGGGCGGGCATTGACACAAAAAGATTCGACGCTGCTCCTTCCTACACTGCTGGAAACCGAACAACATCGCTATGAATAAATTTATGAGAATTCTGGTATTTTTTGATCTGCCTGTCAAAACGGCGCAAAACCGTCGGGAAGCAACCCGATTCCGTAAGTTTTTGCTGGATGACGGATATCATATGCTGCAGTATTCGGTCTATGCGCGTGTTTGCAACGGCATGGATGCCGTAGAGAAGCACCGCGCACGTATTCAGAACCATTTGCCCAATAACGGCGCGATCCGAATGCTGATCATAACGGAAAAGCAATATGAATCGATCGATATTCTGTTAGGACGGCTGACGGAAGCAGATGAGCCGTTTCAATATGAGCAGCTTTCGATTTTTTAGCGAAACAAGTCCTGAAACTTTACTTTTCTAATCATTTTTGCGCAAAAAGAAATCGCCTGAAGCCCTGCCTTCAAGCGATTTCTTTGATAGTCTATTATACCATACCAAGAACTATCAGGGAACTATAACTCCTCGACCTCGTGCACATCGAACAGCCGTATTATACCATACCAAGAACTATCAGGGAACTATAACAGTAGTCCTGCTGCAGCAGCGCGATCGCGTATTATACCATACCAAGAACTATCAGGGAACTATAACATGAAACGCGCTCCTTTATCTCCTGAAAGTATTATACCATACCAAGAACTATCAGGGAACTATAACGATATCGACGCTTGGAATGCCGAAAACGCAATTATACCATACCAAGAACTATCAGGGAACTATAACTATTGAAGCAGACGGGCAACTGTCGTTTCAATTATACCATACCAAGAACTATCAGGGAACTATAACGAAGATCGTCGCGAAGCTGAAACAGACAGATTATACCATACCAAGAACTATCAGGGAACTATAACAGCGATTATCTTCCTGTGTACGATGTTACGATTATACCATACCAAGAACTATCAGGGAACTATAACATGATATAGGCCGATTCTGGCGGCGTGGGCATTATACCATACCAAGAACTATCAGGGAACTATAACCCGTCTCCGTTTCTGGTCTCCGATCCGCTGATTATACCATACCAAGAACTATCAGGGAACTATAACCGTTGTTCTCGTTCGTGCAATGCTCCTTGAATTATACCATACCAAGAACTATCAGGGAACTATAACATTCATTATAAGCCTTTCTTTGTAAAATGTATTATACCATACCAAGAACTATCAGGGAACTATAACTTTCGCTTCGCCCAAGCGAGAAACGACGTGATTATACCATACCAAGAACTATCAGGGAACTATAACCTACTTCGGATAGCACGAACACTGTTGCTTATTATACCATACCAAGAACTATCAGGGAACTATAACGCGCGCACATCTGTCCCCCCATAGCCTGCGAATTATACCATACCAAGAACTATCAGGGAACTATAACTTGCCGTTGTGCGTGGAAAGCAGCGAGGAAATTATACCATACCAAGAACTATCAGGGAACTATAACCCTCGATCTCTCCCGCAAGGGCGATGACCGATTATACCATACCAAGAACTATCAGGGAACTATAACTACCGGATGGGATTTTAACCTTGCCAGACGATTATACCATACCAAGAACTATCAGGGAACTATAACGCAATCGACGGCAGGAGGCAGGATGAGGTAATTATACCATACCAAGAACTATCAGGGAACTATAACAGCGTGCCCGCAAACACCGCGCTGGTGCCGATTATACCATACCAAGAACTATCAGGGAACTATAACTCGTAGAGCGGGCAGAGAGGCCGCAGGAGAATTATACCATACCAAGAACTATCAGGGAACTATAACCCTTCGCGAAATAGTTCGCGGGCTTTTTCGATTATACCATACCAAGAACTATCAGGGAACTATAACTGTGCCTCCTTTTGATTGTGCGCCCGCGCGATTATACCATACCAAGAACTATCAGGGAACTATAACCGTTTGTGCCTTTGCAGCTCCTCCCTCTATATTATACCATTTCTCGTCCCTCCTGATTTCCCCCAAGTTCTGTTCTCCCGATTTCACTATGACCAGAACAACATCATTGAGCGTAATCCCAGTCCAAAATACATTCTCGTTCAACCTCTTTACGCTCCGTAATCTGTCGCTCCGTAACGGTCGAAACTTGGGTTTGTCAAGGCGTCAGGACACGGAAAAAGCCTTGTAACTACAGCGTTTCTGTAGCTACAAGGCTAAATTTGTTTCGTTTCGCTATGTCGTTTTGAATGCCTCAGTGCGTCAGGTCGCCAGATTCAGCTTAAGTGTCAGACGCACGTTCAAGAGGCTTGTAAGCGGACAACACGTGTATTATTCCCACTCGATCGTGCCGGAGGGCTTGGGCGTAAGATCAAAGAGCACGCGGTTGACGCCCTTCACTTCGCTCGTGATGCGAGCGGTGATATGCTGCAGCAGCCCGAAAGGCACGTTTTCAACCGTTGCGGTCATCGCATCGCGCGTATTGACGGCGCGGATTACGACAGGCCATTCATAAGTGCGCTTGTCATCGCGCACGCCGGTGGACTTGTAGTCCGGAACGATTGTGAAATATTGCCACACCTTATCGGCAAGGCCGTTTTTGGCAAATTCCTCGCGCAGAATGGCGTCGCTTTCCCGCACGGCTTCAAGACGCTCGCGGGTAATGGCGCCGGTGCAGCGCACCCCGAGACCGGGGCCGGGGAAGGGCTGGCGGTAAACCATACCATCGGGCAGACCGAGCTGCTTGCCGACGACGCGCACCTCGTCCTTGAACAGGAACTTGAGCGGCTCGACGAGCTCAAACCGAAGATCATCGGGCAGGCCGCCGACATTGTGATGCGCTTTTACGGGACCGCTTTCCAGAATGTCGGGATAAATCGTGCCCTGCGCAAGGAAGGCGATCCCGTCGAGCTTGCGGGCCTCTTCCTCAAAGACGCGGATAAACTCGGCGCCGATGATCTTGCGCTTTTGCTCCGGATCGGCGACGCCCGCCAGCTTATCGAGGAAGCGGTCAACCGCATCGACATAGACGAGGTTGGCCTTCATCTGATCGCGGAACACGGCGATAACCTGCTCGGGTTCGCCCTTGCGCAGCAGACCGTGGTTTACGTGCACGCAGGTCAGCTGATTGCCGACAGCCTTGATGAGCAGCGCTGCGACGACGGAGGAATCCACACCGCCCGAGAGCGCCAGCAGAACCTTTTTATCGCCGATCTGCTGTCGCAACGCCGTGATCTGCTTTTTGATAAAGCTGTCCGCCAATTCTGCGGTTGTGATGCGCTGCATATCTTCGGGTCTTCTGTTATTAGCCATAATGTAGCCTCCTGTCGAATCATTACGCTCCTATTATAGCGCCTCCGGTTTTGACACGCAAGACAAAAACCGCACAAAAAGAATATGGTTCAATGCCGTCTCCTGCCAAAAAAATCAAAAGCGCCCCGCAATCGGCGAAGCGCTTTTCTGCAAAAAAGTCCCCGTACCCGCCCTCGCAGGCAGCCAATGTCCGGTGGTAACGATGCGCAAAAACGGTGCGTTTGTGCACGATCGGGGCGTCACGATCCTCGAGGATTCGAACCCCTGAGCCGGCCCTTCGGCGCACCGTACATGCGGACTCATTCTCAGCCGCAGAGATGACATTCGCCCTGCCCGCTACACACGTAAAACGCTGCATTTCGGGCAGCATTTAACATAGGTTAGCTCAAAGTCCGATCAGCTCGGTCTTCCAGTTCGTCTCCTGCAGCGTGTTGTCTGTCAGGCGCAGATCGCGCGCCATGTCGTCGGCGGCCTTCTGCAGCGCCTTGACATCGACCGCGGAGAGGATGCGGATCTCGCTTCTCGTCGCGCGCTGCGCAAGGTGGCTCGCCTCGCTGATGACGCTGCGGTAGGCGGCCAGGCGCACCGAAAGCACGTCCCGCGCCGCGATCAGCTCGGTGAGCGTCGTGCCGTCGACGCTGGTTGCGCTGTTCGTCAGGTTGATTGCCGCGATCAGCGCCTGCAGGCGGTCGGCGGCTTCATTCAATTCAGAGAGCAGCTCGGAGGGCTCCTCCGCGGGGGCTTCGCCCTCCTGCACGATGCAGTTGATCTCGAGCCGCTGCTGCAGCTGCGCGAGCTTGCGGTTCAGATCGGCGCGCTCCTGCAGCGCTTCGGCCAATTTCATACCGGTCACGTCCTTTCGCCGCATTGATGCTTCCATTATAAGGCAGATGGGGGAGAAAAGCAACCGCTTGCCGTTCAGCGCTCCCAGAGGATCGCGTCGCGGCTTTTGTCGCGGTAAAGAATGCGGTCGATCGTCCGGAATTCAAGGCTGGCCCAGTCCTGAGTACCGATCGCGCGGCTGCCCAATACCGTCGTGCGCGCTTTTGACAGTACCAGCGCGGTTTTGCCGTCCTGCTGCAGCTCGATATCCCAACGCATTTCGCGGATGTGGTACGGACAGGAAATGTGAATTTCGCTCAGCGCGCCACAGGTATCGATCACCTCCTGCGACACATCGGCGGTGATCTGCCCGCCGTTGAGGGAGATCGTCACCGTCTCGCTGTCGTCGGATTCTCCCTTGGTGATGACGACGCCGTCGCCGCTCGCCGGCACGCCGTTTGTGATG
>Ga0208297_1002200_pt1 | contig 12366 bp, 13 predicted proteins | sample LMS_cellobiose_e_FD_187367 | JGI IMG/M metagenome (GOLD analysis project Ga0208297, IMG submission 187367) | Rumen-fistulated moose microbial communities from Alaska, USA - LMS_cellobiose_enrichment (SPAdes) (version 2) | ecosystem: Host-associated > Mammals > Digestive system > Stomach > Rumen... | reverse complement strand
CATGTAGCCGGAACACAGTGGGGCAACAAGAAGTACATGAACATGAAGCACTTGGAGGCGATGGACACCGCCTCCCTTGCCGGCTGACTTCGTTCGCCGGAGCTGCAAACTGAATTTGCGCAATTATCTTGACACTACCCCGCCGCATGTCATCTCAGTTTATGTCGATAAGGAAAAAAGGGAAATCATATGCCGCCGCCCATCATCCTTTTGCATGAAACCGACTTATCGACCTTTCCGTTGCATATGACGTGCAAAAAGCGAATAAAACCTCTCCCCAAGCGCGTCGGCCAAAATGGAGCGCAGCGTCAGCGATTGAGTCTCTGTCATATCTCGTGTCGGTATGATAAACATCTGCTGTCCCGTCACATAAAGGAGAAAGCAGTGCGCGATTTCAAAGGCATACTGCAGCTTTGCAATATCGTCGGCAACAGAAAAGCCGCGTGCCGATATTGCGATGGAAAATTGCCTGTTGTCGAATCTTGCCGTGTACTTCTCACCGATCAAGGTGTCCGGCGCCTTCGCATAACGCAGTATCTCGCGCTCGACGGAGGCAAGCTGCAGCAGAATCCAGATCAAATAGCCTCCGGCGACAAAAGCCGCAGCCGGCTCCATGGTTGTGACGTGGTTGAGGCAAAGCACCGCATACGCAAAGAATATGAGCAAAACGATCATCGCCAGGCGGAAAGCCGTCCTTTTTCGCATAAAAAGCGCGTAATAGCTGGCCTCTCTGAAATCGGCAAGTCCTACTCGATAGTTCAATTCAACACCGCCCATAAGCGATACGCTCCTTCCGTTATGCGCGAGAGGGCCTGCCCGTACGGCAGGCCCTCCCTTTGCAGTGAATTGTCGTTTCAGAGGATCATTGGCTTACAGAACGCCCTTTTCCTGATAGAACCTGACAGCACCGGGGTGCAGCTCGCTGTTTTCAAGGCCGAGCAGCGCAGTTTCGAGAGACAGATTTGCACCCTGAGTATGCGCTTCAGCAACAGCGGGAAGGTTGCTGAAGAATGTGTCAAGAATGTTATAAACCAGTTCCTCATCCATATCGGCACGCACGCACAGCGTCGCGGGAACACCGATCGTATGCGCGGTGTTCTTCATGCCGGAATAGACGGCAGAGTCCATCGTGGTCTCAACGCAGAACGGCTGGCTGGCTTTGAGCAGTTCAATCTTGTCAGCAGGAATATCGATCATATAGAAATCGTTCTGCGCACCAAGCTCCAGCAGGCCGGAGGTCGGAGCGCCGGCCCAGATGATTGCTGCATCCAGCGTCTTGTCCTTAAGACCGGTGGACGCATCGCCGAAGCCCAGGAAGTCTTCCTGGATATCGTCATAGGTCATGTCGTAAAGGCCGAGCAGTGTACGGGCCATGACCTCCGTGCCGGAACCGGCAGAACCGACCGCAACCTTCTTGTCCTTCAGAGCTGCAATAGAGGTGATGTTGGGGTTGCAGGAAACAAGCTGGACGATTTCATTGTAGATGGACACGATGCCCTTAATGTCCTTGGCGGTTCCGTCAGAGAAGTCACCCTCTCCATGCTGCGCCTGATAAACCGTGGAGGCATCGACAAAGCCAATGTCAATCTCGCCACGTGCAAGCATCCACGCGTTTTCGACAGCACCGCCGGTGGATTCTGCCGTGCAGGTGTAGCCGGGAATGTTGTTGCTGATCAGGTTGGCGAACGCGCCGCCAAGCGGATAGTAGGTGCCGGTCACGCCGCCGGTGCCGAGAGACAGATACTCCGTCTTACCGCTCGGTGCGGGCGTGGTGGCGGGAGTCGTTTCGCTGTTCTGGGATGGCTCCTGAGCGGGAGTTCCTTCCTTGTTGCCGCACGCAACCAGGGAGAACAGCATCAGAAAAGCAAGAGTGAATGACAGTACCTTTTTCATAGCGTTCCTCCTTATCATAATGTGGCTATATTGTTTTGACAGCCTGACGTCAGGCCGCAGGGGCCGGGTTTTCCTTGAATTCACGCCTCTGAATGAAAATCATGACTGCAATCACCACAGCGCCGAAGATATCCGTGACGGCTGCGGGGTGCATCAGAAGTGCCACGCCAAGGAACATAAAGATGCGCTTCCAGAGCTTCAGCGGACCGAAGAAATATCCGATCGAGCACCCGCACAGGCAGATCATCCCGACAAACGAGCTGAACAGACCGGAAAACATCCCCGTGAGGCTGGTATCCACAAACAGCAGCGAAGGATAATAGCAGAACATAAACGGGATGAAGAATGCGCCGATGGATATCTTCAGTCCCTGCAGTGCCGTTCGTACACCCGGTGCCTTTGCAACCGCAGCGGCGGCATACGAAGTCAGTGCAACGGGCGGCGTGACCTCGGCAATAACGCCAAAGTAAAGGATAAACAGATGTGCGCCGACCAACGGTACGCCCAATTTGACCAAAGCGGGCGCCGCAATGGCGGAAAGCACGATATACTTTGCCGTCGTCGGCAGACCCATGCCAAGGATAATGGAAGCAATCATGGTCAGCAGCAGCGTCAGGAACAGATGACCGCCGGATGCGCGCAGAATCAGGTCAGACAGTTTCAGGCCCAGCCCGGTCAGCGTGATAACGCCGGTAACGATACCGCAGACTGCGCAGGCAACACAGACGGTAATGGAATTGTAGGCCGCCTTGGTGAGCGCTTCAAACGTGCGCTTGCCGTTGAGTCGGGTTTCCTTGCTGAGGAAAGACATCAGAATCATTGCGACCGTCGCGTAAATCGACGCTTTCAGCGGTGTAAAGCCGATCACAAGCATGACAATCAGCGTAGCGATCGGCAGCAGCAGCGGATAGCAGCGCTTGAGCGTCGGCAGAAAGGGCGGGACCTTGTCTTTATCCACTGTCTTGAGATGGCAGCGCCGAGCTTCAAAGTCAACAGAAAGGAACACGCACATGTAGTAGAGCACTGCCGGCAGCGCCGCAGAGATGCAGATCTTCAGATAGGGAATGCCGGTCGTCTCCGCCATGATGAACGCCGCTGCTCCCATGACGGGCGGCATGATCTGACCGGCCGAGGATGACGATGCCTCAACACCGCCGGCAAACGTGGGATCATAGCCGCAGGATTTCATCAGTGGAATCGTGAAGGTGCCGGTCGTGACAACATTTGCAAGGCCTGAGCCGGAGATCGTGCCCAAAAGGCCCGAGGCAACCACCGCAGTCTTTGCCGGTCCGCCGGCAAACTTACCGGTCATGGCAAACGCAAGGTCAATAAACAGCCGCGCACCGCCAGTGACCTCCAGAAAGCATCCAAACACGACGAAGCTGTAAACAAACGTGGTCATAACCGCCATCGGCGTGCCGAAAATTCCCTCCGCCGTCAGAAACATCTGCGAGGCAATGCGGTTGACCGAGTATCCACGGTGGGAGATCATGCCCGGGAGATAAGGGCCAAAGTATGCATAGAGCAGAAAAACGACCGCGACAATCACCAGCGGCTTGCCAACCGCACGGCGCGTTGCCTCCAGGACCAGCAGAATCAGAACAATGCCGCAGATGATATCCATCTGCGTCGGGTTGCCTCCGCGTTTGGTCAGGGTGCTGAATGTTGCAATGATATACACGTCCAGTGCAATGGCCGCGATCGCCAGGACCCAGTCATAAATCGGGACCTTGTCGGTGTCCTTCTTTCGCATCTTGAAGCAAACAAAGCAGAGAAACAGGCCGAACGACAGCGTTGTCATGCGCTGGATCATTGCAGGAAAGAGACCGAAAAGCGCGGTATAGATCTGGAATACAGTCCAGATGATCGCGATAACGGCAACCATCTTCTTCACCCAGGATGGCAGATGCTCCAGGCGGTTGCCGGATTCCACTTCCAGCTCGTGCAGGTCAACATCCACGACCTTGTCTTCCCGTTTTTTGAAGAGCGCCATATGAAACCTCCTATCTCATTTATTTTGCGCAAGTGAGCAGGGATCCGCCGTACCAGCCGCTGTCAGCGGTTATAGACGCCCTCGTTGAGGTAAGCAAGCAGTTCCTTCTTCGGCATGTTGTCGATGCCGAGATAAGCAAGATTATATCTGCTTTCAAAGAAGCTCTTCTGATGCATGGCGCCGGCGAGAACAATCATTGAGTCAATGATCGGCGTCGGGACGCCGTAAGCCACACCAAGATCATGATAGACCTTGCAGCCGATAGGAACATCCTCGGTCATATAGCGGTGGTGAATGCTGTTCGGCCCGGTATTGCCTTCGTCAGAGGGTTGATCAAGCGGGAACACGACATTGTCGTCGCCGTTTTCATCGAGACCCATGTATTCCTGCGTCAGCACGCTGCGCCGGGAGAAGAACATCTCCTTTTTGTATTTGGGGGTTCCGACGCCGATCGCCTCAGCCAGCGCGATCTCCTCGTTGTAAAACTGATACTGCACCTCGCAGATCGACGGGCACAAGCCGTGTGAATACATTGAGTAGGAGTTGTGGTCATAGCCGCCGAAGATCACGCCCCAGTTCTCCATCGTAGACACGCCCAGAACAGTAGCGGGAACGTGGATAACGGGGTTCACATTGGCAAAGTCCACGTCAAGAACGGTGTTGCCTTTCGAGGGGCCGTCCCCGTGCGTCACGGCGTCCATGCACGGCAGGTACCTGGATGCTTCCAAAAAATCGTCGGTGTCTGTCATCGGCAGCGCCGCACCGCGCAGCGTGATGGCGCGATATTTCGCTGCAACATGAGGAAATACGCACTTGCCGATGCTCTCAAGGCGCGTGCCGTAAGGAGCGGAAGACCATCCGCCGACAATGACTTTCTTGGTGCACCCCATCTCGCGCATCAGTCTGCGCAGCAGGAGGCAGCCGAAGTTGTCGGCAAACACGTTGACGACCTGACCATCTTCCAGATAGGGGATCATCGCGCGGAACATTGCCTCATGGCCCCAGGAACCGCAAGAAACCACGATGTGCCCCGCCCCTTTGACCGCCTTTTCAATCTCACTGGTAATAACATCAATGAACGCACGGCCGGAGCGCACAAAACAGTACTTGTTGCGCTGGATCCCATCCAAGAGGATGCCCGTTTTGTCAAGATCCTTCAGCGACTTCTCCGCAAAGGGCATTACGTCAAAAAGACGCACCTCCCTGCCGGCCAGCTTAATGTCCGCTGCGCAAGTTTTCCCCACCGCACCGCCGCCAAGCACCGCGACCGGCAGGTCTTTCAAATACGCCATATTGCTCATTTTTATATGCTCCTTTTGTCAAAATAGACAACATTATTGCGTTTTGCGAATTCGCTCTTTGCAAATTTGATTATACGTGATATAAATACATTTGTAAAATAGATGAAACAGATTTTAACAATCGATATTCTTGAAGGATTTTGCCATATGGATATTCAAAGCTTGGAAACCTTTCTGCAAGTTGCCGATATCGAAAACTTCACAAAGGCTGCTGAGATGATGAACTATGCACAGTCTACAGTGACCATGCAGATCAAGCGGCTGGAGCAGGAGCTTGGCTTTCCGCTTTTCGAGCGGATCGGTCGAAAAAACTATCTGACCGCCGCTGGAAAGAGCTTTCTTCCGCAGGCTGCAGAGATCATTCGCATTTTACAGCGTGTGCAGACGCTCAACGCCGAACCTGCCGAAATCAAGGCCACGCTTCGCATTGGCGTGTTGGAATCGTTGATGTTCTCCACGGTTCTGCATATCATTCCTTATTTTTCCGAGCGCTATCCGAATATAGACATCATGCTGAAAATCGGGCAGGCCTCCGAACTGATGTCTTTGCTGAAACAGAACCAGTTGGATCTGATCTATATTTCCAATACTGCGATTCAGGACAGTGTGCTGAACTGTTGCTATAAAAAGCCGGAAGAAATCATTTTCGTCGCTGACGCGGAGCACGCTTTCTCGAAGCGGAAAAGCATCCCAATCGGAGAAGTGCTTCATTGCCCGTTTATTGTGGCTGAGCCGACGGGGCGATGCTTTGGTCGATTACAGGAAATCGCCGCAGAACAGAACGCTTCATTTCGTCACGCCGTTATCGTGGATAATATCCGTGCGATCGCCGAACTGCTCAAGGATGGGCAGAGCATCTCCTTTTTGCCCGCCTACTCACTAAAAAAGCAGCTTCAAAAAAAAGAACTGGTCAAGCTGGACGTTGACTTGCCGCCACAGATTTATTACAGCCAAATCCTCTGCCACAATGAGAAATGGATGGCCCCTTACATGGAGTACTTTATTGACCTGATTCGTAAGGAACGCCCTGAGCACGGAAGCACAAATGCGGACGTATAATCCAAAATGGAGCGAAGGCTGAATGTGATACGCACGTTCAGCCTTCGCTCCGTAAAAAGGAGATTTGCAGCAAGTATTGCTTATCAAATGTTCACTTTCAGGGAAGCATTGACCTGTGCAATCACTGTGCGGACCGGAATATTCGGGCATTCGGTCATCAGGCGCAGCAGTTCGTCCTGCTTCATCGGATCGATCATCGGCGCCGTGATCCTTTTGAATTTGCGGAGAATCCAATCCAACCCCAGTTCCGGGTCATCCGGCTCTCCGGCAGCTTCATAAATGCGGGACTTCAGAGTACGGCTGTCCTTTAGAACAATTTCCACCCACGCAAGGCGCTTGCCGGGAAATTGGCAATCCAGCTCCGGATCGACTACAAAAGAAAGACGTGACATCATCCCAAGAACATCCGGATCGTCCAGCGCTTCCTGCCGCACCTGCATAAAGCCGACATCTCCATGCGTCAGAACGCTGGCGACGGGGAATGCAATGTTATACTGCGCCTCGTCGGTTTCGTGCGGAACGATTTTGCTCAGCCGCGCCGCAGCGGTAAACGTGTGGACAACAGCACGCTCTACATCTTTTCCGGAGAAGCCGTACTCCCACATCAGATCCTGACAGGCTTTGATCGGCTGATGCGCCCAACGGCAGCAGGTATAGGGTTTATAATACAATTCGGTCACATAAAAGCGTTTGCCCAGGCTGTCCAGATACTCTTGATACTCCGGCATCTCCATCAGGTGCGTCTTCCCGGAGGAGCCGCTGAGCGTTTCCAGCACCGCCATTGTTCCCACCAATGCGCCAAAAGGAACACCGTCCTTATTCATCGACGGAAACTCCACTGCGCGCATTACCGGCGTCATCGGCGCATGAAAATCGGCGATAGAAAGCGCAGTATTGAGCGTTTTCTCATTAAGTCCGATCAGGCGGCCGACGCCCGCCGCCGTACCGAAGGCTCCATACGCGCCGGTGCTGTGCAGGTAGCCGTAATGCGCCTGCATAGCCAACCCCCAGCGGATCGACGTTTCATAGCAAACGGCAAGCGTCGTCAGATATTCCTTCCAGCTCACATCTTTTTGCAGGGCAGCCGCCAGAGTGCCGGCTACAAAGGAGGTTCCTGGATGGCCGCAGATTGCCTTAAGGCCATCGTCAATATCAAAGGAGTTGCTCGCATGGCCCATGGCGATGGCAGCACCCAGCAGGTTGTAGCGGTTTTGACTGCCAACGACCGGGATCTCGCCGACAAGGCTCATCGACTGCGCCAGCTTTTCACCCGCTGCAAACTGCTTTCCGTAGCTGCCGAGGATCAGTGCCATCATAAGATCAACGCCGCACATCAAAACATGAGTCTTTGCTCCTTCCGACAGATCTTCCCACTTTGTGTTCAGAACATATCGCTCTGTCCGATAATCGGTGATAAACTCCATCACGATCCCTCCTTTCTCTGTTAAGCCCAGTGCGGTCTATCCCAAAGCGTCAGCTTTTGTCCGATCCCGAGGCGCAGCGCCTCCTGATAGACGTCGTAGCCCCAAGCCACATCCTCTACACCCATTCCTCCGGTCAGGAAAATGAAAACATCATCGTCACTCTGCCGCCCGAGCTTCGGATTTGCCAGAACATCTCCAAAGCTCACCATATGCCCGGCGTCGACTTCGCCCTTAGCTACCATCAGCAGTAATTTGGCAGACGGATGTCCGGCGTTTACACCCAAAAGCCGTTCCGGCTCATCCCGAAGCTCGTCCAGCCAGTCTTTGTGCATCCGCCAATTGTCAAATACAATGTGCTCACGTGTATAGCACTCCTTGCTGAACATGGCTGCGCCTGTTGCAATGACAAGCATCCCCGGTGCAAGCCACTCATCCGGGATATCAACCGGAGCGAGGCCGGACGCTGCAACGCTGACCACATCGCAGCCGGCAACGGCATCCCTCATTTTCGCAACAGCACGAATATTGAGGAACAGCTCCGCGCCCATCTCCCGGGCAAACTTCTGTGCCTTTTCCGGGAAAAGATCATAAACCCTCACTTCTTCCAGCGCCGTCATGGTTTCCTTGATTGCAAGCAGGCAAGAACGGCTAATGACCCCCGCGCCGATCACACCCAATACACGAGCATTCTTTTTTTGCAAGTATTTGGCTGCCACGCCCGGTATGGCGCCCGTGCGCGTCGAACTGAGCAGATTTGCTGAGAGCAGAGCCAGCGGTGCACCGGTATCCACATCATTCAGCATAACAGTAAGGATCGAGCGCGGCAGGCCTTTTTTTTGGTTTTCAATGTTGGAGCCGTACCATTTATTGCCACAGACATTGAAACGGCCGCCAACAAACGCAGGCATCGCCATAAAACGGCGGTCCGGCCCTGCAACAGGCATCTTTTCCGTCCGTTTCTCCAAGGGAAACCAGAGCATCATGCCGTGATGGTTTTCGCTGGGGCCTCCCATCAGATAATCTCCCTCGCCCATCAGGTGAAACAGATCGTCCATGGACTGCACGCATTTTTTCATATCAAGAACGCCAGCCTGAATCATATCCGCTTCATTCAAATACAGAAAATCCAGACTCATAACAGCCTCCCATCCGTGTTTTCAGCAAGCAATCACTTGTAGATATAAAAATCATAGTATGCACCTGTTTTGTTTGTCAAATTTGGAATAATGATTCGAAAAATCACAAAACTTGATCGTAGTACAGGGCGCCGTGAGGCTTTTACTGTGTATTCCGGGACAAAAAGCGCGTATTCATAACGAATGCGCGCTTTTTGTCTGCGGTAATCGGTCAGAACTCTTATTTGCAGTTAAGGCTGCGGGAAGGAAGGCAGGCTGTATGGCAATCATTGCCACCCCGCCCCTGCGAAGTCGTGCGCCTGACAAACTCCTCCACCGTCATCTCCGGATCCCGCTGCGGCTCTACAGTCTCATCATAAAAATCAATGACCGTGATCTTCCAATCTTCACCGTCCCATACCAGCGCAGCTTCGTAAGGGATGTGTATCCCGGAAGTGAAATCCGGGACGATCTCCTGATTCAGCGTTGAGACATAGATGTAATTTTCGTCGACCGTGAGAGAAGCCGTGTCGCCGTCGATCCGGATATTGGAAAACGCAAGGACGGTTTCGCTGCTGACGATGCCGATCTCCTTTGCCCGGAGAACCGCCTGCTCGGCCTGCACGACTTTCTCAAAAAATGTCATAGTCTTTCTGCTGATACATGCCGACAAACCAATCATACTTCGTTTCTACATCTGCGATGAACCACTCTCCTCCCAGTTTAACCAGAAAAACCAGGTGCTCTTCCTGACAAAATGAGGGGTCTTCTGTTTCCGCATATCGGAAGCTTATATTACCCAGAATTTCGATAACCGCCGCGTTCCTTTCAACAGCCGCATTTCTTGTTACGTAGAGAAAAAGCATCATGGCGCAGCGGAGAAGCCCTCTGCGCCATGATGCTTTTTTTGAGATTGTATTGCGGGATCTCAAAGGCCGACAAAGTATTTTTCCACCCTGTACGGTTCTATTATGACTATGTCGGCAACAAAATCACTGAGCTGACGGCAGCCGACGCTGAAAGAGACCTTGCCTTTACGTCGATGTATGAGTACAATGAAAATGGTCAGGTCACAAAAGCCTACAATGCCGCAAATGACTATATCACAAACACTTATGATGCGCTGGGCAATCTGGCCTCCGCGACCGACTATGCCGGTACGCCTGCCGCCTATACTTACGACGCGCCGGGGAATACGGGGACCTGCAGCCGCAATACGCTCGGGTATGTATAATGGAAGCACCCTCCCAATTCCTGCATTTGGATAAACAGTGAATTTGAAAAACCTCCCCGGCTCTCGCCGGGGAGGGCAATTCAGAAACTCGCTTTTATGGAGGAACTATGATGAGCTGCACCATTTTTTACAAAGGCGCTCTGAAAGAAAAATACAGCCAACTTGATGTTCTCCATGTCGTTACACAACATGTTCGACATATGAACGCGGAAATCACACAATCCGATCCCTCCATCATCATTCATTTTCTGCATGGAAAAAGTGAACCGTTGGTTCTTGACTTCAAAAGCAAAAGCGTGGATGGTTTTTGCAAATGGAACGGTGAATCTCCCGAAGAGTTCTACGGGATATTTGATCTGTTCCTTGACCTGAAGCCCCTTTTTCGGTCGTTGAGAATCGAGGATGACGGAGGTCTTTGGCATGAATACACACTTCAAAAAGGCCATGCAAAATCAAACTAAGGCCCTTATCCTCCGATGAAATGAAACTTCTTGACCGGATAAAGGCAAACGAAATGAATCCTCCGACCGAGATCGAAACGCTTGTCATGAAAAAAACCGCGTTGAGCCCGTTTCATCAATCGCTTCTGAGGATCATTGTTCAGGATTTTATTAAAATCATGAATATCGATTGCATGGACGACTTCAAGCCCCAGAGCATTGCGGATCTGGCCAATGAATTAAGGTTTTTGGGGAAATATCACCATAAGTATGAAGTGAATTGCTTTGATTTTGAATTTCCGTCCATATTATTGCAAATATGGATGAGTTACTCTTTTGAATATAAAAAGATGGGTATTGTTAAAGAGGTTTCTGAGGATATCCGAGGCTTCTTCACAAGTAAAATAGCTGCATGCGAAGGAATCAAATCCATCTTTCTCAATCGTCACAGCGGCGGCGCCTCTAATGCAAAGGAGGCAGAAATGATAAAGCTCGCAAAAAAATACTACAAAACAGGTGCTTTGGGAGAAGTTATGGTAATAGATAAACCGGAGAAAGAATTAGAGTTCTTTTTTTCAATGATGGATTATCTGGGCTTCTCTTATGTGGGGCAGACTGAATAGAATCTTTGAGCCTCTCGTTTTCCAAACAGCGGTCCGAACCTCCCGGACAACCCCCGTGTTGAAATGTTTGGGGATACAGCAAAGCGTCTCGACAATTACTCACAATCGATCTCCATTGATTATTCCTGAATATGTCAAGCAAGCTGGTTCGTTTATTAAGCGGGCGCAAGTGGAACTTGAAAACACCCAACGTTCGTGGATTATTGAACAGTTAAGCTCTTACTTCTGTTCTCTGGCTCTGTGGTTGAATTGCCTGTCCGTTTGTGTGCGTTCTACGGTTTCCGGCGCAGCGAGGTGCTCGGCCTGAAATGGGGCGCCATTGACTTTGAACGACGAACGGTAAGCGTAGAAACTACATTGCAGCAAGGTATAGGCGGCAACTACGAAGACGAGACAAAAACGGAAAGCAGTATGCGCACGCTTCCCATGTCGCAAAGCATCTATGATCTACTCAAGCGCCAGCAAGAGCTTCAGAAAGAGCGCTGCAAGCTCATGGGTGAATACTACATCGACAGCGACTACCTTTGTACATGGCCGAACGGTGCTGTCATCACACCAAACTATCTCTCAAAGTCGTTCCATGATGTCATAAGCAAAAGCACCCTGCCGCAAATCCGGCTGCACGATCTCCGCCATAGCGCGGCAACGAATCTCTTGGAGCTTGGCTTCAATGTCGTACAGGTCGCGGAATGGCTCGGTCACGAAAATCCTAACACTACGCTCAAATTTTACGGCCACGCAGTCAAGACTTCAAAGATGGAAATGACCGATGCACTGGATAAAGTGTTAGAAAATTGAGCTCAACTGTTAGACAGCGTTTTTCTCCAAACTATTGCAAGCAAAAAAAGAACAGATCCCTTGGATTTCTCCAAAGAATCTGAACTTCTTGGCAGGGGCAGAAAGATTCGAACTCTCGACACGCGGTTTTGGAGACCGCTGCTCTACCAGCTGAGCTATACCCCTTTATTGGTGGGCCTTCGGGGACTCGAACCCAGGACCGACCGGTTATGAGCCGGCTGCTCTGACCAACTGAGCTAAAGGCCCGCGTTTTCATGTTCCCTACGGTAAAAGGAAACGGCGCCGCCACCTTCGTGGCGGCGCTGCTCCTTTGGCTCCCCCTGTTGGACTCGAACCAACGACACCGCGGTTAACAGCCGCGTGCTCTACCGACTGAGCTAAGGAGGAGTGTTGGCGCTACCTATCTTTCCGGTCCGTCTCCAGACAAGTATTGTCGGCAGAAGCGAGCTTAACTTCCGTGTTCGGGATGGGAACGGGTGGACCCTC
>Ga0208297_1002198_pt1 | contig 12378 bp, 9 predicted proteins | sample LMS_cellobiose_e_FD_187367 | JGI IMG/M metagenome (GOLD analysis project Ga0208297, IMG submission 187367) | Rumen-fistulated moose microbial communities from Alaska, USA - LMS_cellobiose_enrichment (SPAdes) (version 2) | ecosystem: Host-associated > Mammals > Digestive system > Stomach > Rumen... | reverse complement strand
CGGTCGGGCGTTTGGGGCGCGCTGGCGCGTATGCAGGCGCCCGACCGCGAATAAGCGAATAGGACCTATAGGACATATAAGACACATAGGACGGGCGTGGCTGGAAACCGCGCACCGGCGGGGGGCATACGCTGACGCGGGAGACGACCGCAAGCGGTAAAACCGCACTGGCGGGGGGCACACGCTGACGCGGGAGACCGGCGGGAACGGGAAGTGGTAAACCCAGGCCCCGCGTCCCGTGCAAGCGGCAAAAAACGTCCCATTCGTCCCGCTTGTCCGTGCGACGGGGGCGACAACTTTTGAACCATTAACCTTGAATCCTTAACATACGGGGGTATCCATGAGAAAACATTTTACGCTGATCGAACTCTTGGTCGTCATCGCGATCATCGCCATCCTCGCCGCGATGCTGCTGCCCGCCTTGCAGCAGGCGCGCGCCCGGGCGCAGAGCACCCGGTGCGTCAACAATCTAAAACAGTTGACGGTCATCGCCCAAGTCTACACCAACGACAACCGCGACTGGTGGCCGAACGGCAACAAGAACGTGAGTTTTACGGATTCCGGGTGGACCTATGCGCTCCAGAGAGCCAAGATCATGGCGCAGAATATCGACGACAAGGATATGTCGGATGGGTTTTACCGTTGCCCGAGCGTGAAGATCATGCCGAACACCGACCGCGCGAGTTACGGTTTGCAGGCGTATGCGTCGCCCTATGCGCACAATCACAACCTCGGCATGGGTTATGCGCTGAACGATCCTTCGCTGAACCGCGGATACAACAAACTGGTGTCGGTCTCGGCGAATTACGACAGTTATATCGATGCGAATGTTTCCCCCTCCAAGCGCGTCTGGTTTGCCGACAACACCAACGGCGGCGCCAAAAACGGCGTCCAACCGTTCCGTCAGGTGGAGCGGCTGTATATGAATACCCTTGCCGCCAATTACGCCGGCGGCAATCAGGTCGGCAAGATATCACTGAACCACAGCGGACGCACCAACGTCGCCGCAGTGGGCGGCAATGTGGCGACCGTCGGCGCGGACGACCTCAAGGAATGGTACACGTTTGCGATCAAGAACTTTTCCTCGGTAGGCAACAAGCGGATCTCGGTCAAGTTCGACGGCGTGCTGGATTATTCCTCCGGCGGCGAGATCAATCTCTGGAACTGACGGAACCGTGACACATCCGGCGGGGCGCAAGTCCCGTCGGATCGACTTTGTTTGAGGTGTCTTTTTATGAATCCCATTTGTCGTGACGAACTCCGCAAATATCAGGAAAAATATCACGCCGACTATTCGCTCGGCGATCTCGCTTCCACGGTCTGCGGACTCTTCGCTCTGCCCGAACCCGCCGACAACGGCGGCACCCCCGCCGCCCCCGTGCTCGACCGCGCCAACGCCCTTTTCGGCGGCGCCGGCAAGGCACAGCGCATCCTTATCCACTGCCCCGACGCCGTCGGCGACATCCACTATCAAAAGCATCCGGAACTCCTGCGCCGGGTCGAGAACATCGCGGATATCAAACTGCTCTCGACCGCCGTTTTCCCCAGTGTGACCCCGGTGTGCTTCTGCACCATGTTCTCCGGCGCTTCGCCGGAGGTACACGGGTTCAAGAAGTGGGAGCAGAAGATCGTCACCGTCGAGACCATCTTCGAGATCTTCGCCAACGCGGGCAAAAGCGTCGCCATCGTCGCCAAGGACAGCAGCATGGCGCGCATCTTCCGCAACCGCAAGATCGACTACTACACCCTCCGCAGCGACGACATCGCCCGCCGCCTCACCAACCGTCTGATCGAGGAGGACGAGTACGATCTGATCGTCAGCTACACCTGGCAGTTCGACCACTGCGGCCATCACAACGGTCCCGATTCCCCCGAGGCGCTCGCCGCCCTCAAATACTGTGTCGAGAGTTTCGAGGAATACGCCGCGCAGGTCGAAAAATACTGGAGCAAATACAACCGCGTCCTCGTCTGGGCGCCGGATCACGGCAACCACCGGGTCGACGAAGTGTCCGGCTCGCACGGCAAGGACATCCCAGAGGATATGCTGGTCAATCACTTCTACCGGATCGCCCCCGGCAAATGAAAAATCACACACCCTAATATAAGGATGATGCAACTATGATGAGAAGTTGGAAAATGTTCGCCGCCGCCGGAGCGCTCGCCTGCGCGGGCACGCTCGCCGCGGTGGAGGTAAAAGAACTGAATCTGCTGACCGACAGCAAGTTTTCTCCCGTCGAAATGCACGGACGCACCACCGCCGCCTTCGGTTGGGGAATGACCGACACCCCGCGGCTCCGGGCGGGCGGTCTGCACGGCAGTTACCTCTCGGGGGAGGGGCTGTTCGATCTGGAAGTCAAAGACGGCATCATGACGGTGAAGTACCCCGAAAAACTCCACCCGGTCTACCAAAAGAAAGGCAGCGAAGTCAAATTCGGCAACAACGGTCCGTATTTCGGTTTCGAGGGCGGTAAGTTCCGCGTCCGCGCGCGGGTCAGGGTCGAGCGCGGCCGCTTCGCGTTCTCCGACGGCAAAGTCGTCAGGAACAGCCCGGATTGGCAGAACATCGACTATGTCAGCAAACGCCGGATCGGCGGCTTTTCCTACCACCCCGTGGCGAACGGCGGCTTTTCCATCACCGACTTCTCCGTCTGCCCGGAGTTCGACAAGATCGGCGGCGAGATCAATCTCCCCGACGGCGGCAAGCTGACGAAGATCCTGCTGCCCCAAAACGCCGATCACATGATGCGTATCGGCATTGCGTCGTGGCAGCATTGGCTCCATAAACTCACCGGCATCGCCTTGCCCGTTGAGGTCGTTCCCGAAGTCAAGCCGACCCGGGGCGCGCTGGCGATCGTCAATGGCAAGACCGCTCCCGGCGGCTGGCAGCTCAAGGTCGACAAAAACGGCGTCGTCGTGACCTGCGCCGAGAACGCGGTCTACATCCCCGCGATCTTCGACTACCTGCGCGAACTGGGCTACACCCATTACACCAACCGGCAGCCCGCGTTCAAGATCAAAGCCGATCCCGCCTTCGTGCTGAAAGCGGCGGACAAAAAGATCACCCCGCGGTTCCGTTACTTCGTCTACGGCATCGACGGCGTCGGCAACAACGACCGCAACATGCTCTACACCCGCAACACTGTCGATTACTTCCACCTGCCCAAGCCCACGATGGACCATGTACTCAACGTGGTGCTGCCGACCGAGATGTACTTCAAGGATCACCCCGAATACTACGCGCTCAACGAACAGGGCAAGCGCGCGGTCGCCAGTTACATCATCCGCACCAGCCCCTGCTTCGCCAACAAGGACGCCTTCGAGATCGCCGCCAACAACATGGTCAGGTATGCGCTCGGTCAGCCGCGTCGTCCGCATCTGCTCTTCTACATCGGAGACGGCGGTCACAGCTGCCTCTGCGACGAATGCGCCAAGGTCAACCGCGGCGTCAAGGGCAACTACAGCCAAATGATGATGAAGTTCTACAACCGGCTCGCCAAGGAGATGCAGACCAAGGCGCCGGGAGTGCGCGTCGCGTTCGGCGCCTACTCCGACTATCAGGAGCCGCCGCTCACGATCAAGCCCGAACCGAACATCTACTGCACCTACGCCGTCAGCCACAAGCGCGGCTTCCACTGCACGCTGCACCACGAATGCGAACTCAACAAGGCGGGATTCGACGAGATCCGGGCGTGGAGCAAATATATCGGCCGCGACAAACTCGGTCCGATGACCTACCGCGACATGCGTCCGTTGCACAGCGTCGAGCGGTTCAAGGAATACAACAAGTACATGAGCTACGAGATCTTCAGCTGGATCTGGATGGGCTGGTGCCCGGCGAATCCCTTTGTCTGGACCCGCTGGAACTACGGCGAAGACGACGCGCTCGCCTTGCTCAAGGAGTTCAACGACCACTACTACGGCAAGGCCGGCAAGTACGTTACCGAACTCCATCTGATGCTTGAGGATTTCGCCAAAAACTACAAGCACAGCCAGCAGGAGATCGAACTGGCCCGCAAGAGTCCGCGTCCGATCCACATCGGGCTGCGCTGCGGCGAACTCAGCTCCAAGACGGTGATCGACCGCCGGATGTTCGACCGGATCTACGCGCTCCTCGACAAGGGATTGGCCGAGATCGGCGACTCCGACACGTACGCCCGCCAGAACACGCTTCACGAAAAGGCGTATTACATCTACGAGGATCTCAACCGCTACCGTCTCAGCGACTGCAAGGACGACCGGGAACTCGCGCAGTACGCCAAGCGCGTCGCCGAACTGGCGAGCATCGCCCGCGAAGTTCCCCAGACGCGGAAAAAACTGATCCCGATGCACAACACGCAGGAACTCTTCACCCTGTTTTCCGGCATCTCCATCGCCCCCTCCAAGAAGGAGTGGTGCTTCACCCCCGAGGTCGAAGAGTTCCTCAAGGATCCCGTCAAGGCGCTCGCGATGGAGCCGGAAAAGATCCCCGGCGGACTGCTCTTCCCGCCGCGGCTGATGAAGGGCGGCGTCGGCACCACCAAGTACAGTTACAAGTGCCCGCCGCGCATCGCCAACTTCGTCCACCGCGCCTCGTCCGGTCGCGGCGAGATCACCATCAACTTCAACCTCGCCAAGCCGATCCCCGAGACCACCATCCTGGCGATCACCGGCTTGGATGACGACAAGCCCGGCGTCGGCCGCTTCGCCGTCGAGATCAACGGTACGCGGGTGTTCGAGGGGGCCAACCTCTTCCCCGAAAACCGCTGGGGCGACATGGGGATCCAAGTGCCAGGCGGACTCTACAAGGCCGGCATCAACATCATCAAATTCATCAACACCACCCATGAGGATTCCGGCACCTACAATGTCACCGAGGATTACACCAAGGGGTGGGTCGGCTTCTCCGACGTCGCGCTGCTGAACCCGAACGGCGAATTCAAGACCTTCCTGCGCGGCGGCAAGTTGAACCGGACCAACTGGTATCAGGGACAGCAGAAGTTTCACCAGCCCAAAGGTACGGTCGCGGTCAAGGACGGCAAACTCCAGTTGGAGGGCAAGGGCGCTTTCCGCACCGGACTGGCGTTCTTCCGTTTGCACCGCTACCCCAAGATCGCGTGCCGTCCGTGGCGGCAGGTGAAGTTCAGCGTGACCGCCTCCGGTACGGGTGAACTCGTGATCGGTTTTTGGCCTTACGGCGAAAAGGGGTATCTGGGCAAAAAGGTCGCCGGCACGACGTGCAAAAAGTTCAAACTCGACTCCGCGCCGAAGACCTTCGAATGTGTCGTCAACATCCCCGCCAAAGCGATCCGGATCGTGCCCGAGATCGCCGTCAGCGACAAGGATAAGGCGGTGGTCGAGGCGTTCAACATGGAATTCGTTAAAGGTCAGAAGCGCTCCGGCAAATAACCGGGGCGGACTTTCGGCGCAGATAGCAATGCGTTGATTCGAGCGGGACCGTCGGAGTCGGCGGTTCCGCGATTTTTATGTCGTTCCGGATTGCCAAATGGCGCGGAACGATGTATCTTATGGCGGCCGAGAGGATCCGGCCGTCAAGTCAGGGGGACGAGATAATGAAAGTATGCGCCATTCAGATACCGTATGCGCATGATCCGCGGGATGCGGAGTCGTCGGTGAATTTTTTGATTCGGGAACTCGACAGTTGCGACGAGTCGCTGGATCTGATACTTACGCCCGAGTATTCCAACACTCCCGCCGAGTTTCCGGCGGGTGAGAATCTGGCCTTCGCCGAAGCGCACACCGCGCTGCTGGTGGACGCCGCGCGCAATGCCGCGCGCCGTTGCCGGGCGGTCGTCGCCTTGTCCTACTGTGCGCCGACTCCGCACGGCTGGCGCAACACCACGCGGGTCTTCAACGCCTCGGGCGAGGCGGTCGGCTATTATTACAAGCAGCAGTTGGTGCTGAGCGAACCGCGCGTCCACGGAGTCGATTCGAGTTATACGCGGAGTTTTCGCCCGCCGGAGATCGTGGAAGCGGAGGGGCTACGCTTCGGATTCGTGATCTGCTACGACGCCTACTTCGAGGAGTATATCGAACACCTGGGACACCGCCGCCCGGATATCGTGCTCGTTTCGGCGTTCCAACGCGGGGAACCGGCCGAAAACCTGCGGCTGATGAACCGGGCGCTCGCGTATCATACCGGAGCGTTCGTTGTGCGCGCCAGCGTCGGCATGGGCGAAGCGTCGTCGGTAGGCGGCACGTCGCTGGTGGTTTCTCCGGCGGGGGAGATCCTCGCCGACGCCGGGCAGCGCAACGGCAAACTCGTCTGCGACATCGGCGACCCGCACCGGAAGTATCGGCGCAGCGACAGTTTCGGCGGCGGGATGATCCTGAACCGCGATTTCATCGAGCAGGGTCGTACCCCGTGGAGTTACCGCGCCACCGGCAGTTGCGTCAAACCCGGCGATGCCGACATGCCCTATCCGCGTATCTGCGCCCACCGCGGCTTCAACACCATCGCGCCGGAAAATTCGCTGCCGGCGTGGGGCGCGGCGATCGCGCTCGGCGCGGAGGAGATCGAGTTCGATCTGTGGGAGACCGCCGACGGGGTGCCGGTGTCGATCCACGACGAGACGCTCGACCGCGTTTCCAACGGCCACGGCAAGGTGCGCGAAAAGACCCTCGCCGAGTTGGAGCAACTGGACTTCGGTTCGGTGCGGGATCCGCATTTTGCCGGGATGAAGGTCGTGAAGTTCGAAGACATTCTGCGCGCGTTTCCCCGGCAGGCGGTGATGAACATCCACATCAAGGCGTCGTCGTCCAAGGAACGCTTTTCCCGGCCGTTCGTGAAGAAGATCGCCGATATGCTGATCGAATACGACTGCGCCTCGCATGCGTACTTCATGACCGGTCCGTCGGTGCTGGAGGCGGCGCTGGAGGTGGCGCCGTGGGTGCCGCGGTGCATGGCCTCGGGGCCGTTCGAGCAGAAGATGTTCATCGTCGAGCGGGCTTTGGAGTGGCAGTGCCAAAAGGTGCAGATGTTCACCCCGTTCTACAATCAGTCGATGATCGACCGCGCCCACGAACTCGGGATCCGCTGCAACTTCTTTTACAGCGACCGCCCGGAGCAGGCGCGGGAATTGTTGGAGATGGGAGTGGATACGCTGCTCACCAACGATTACTGGAACATCGCCCAGGTCAAGGAACAGTTTCTGCGGGATCAAAAAGCGAACCGCTGACCTGCTTTTTCCATATTTACAAAAAATCCCGTCCGCGGTCAACGGACGGGATTTTTCGTCGGTCGGACGGTCAGAGTTTTTCTTCCAGAAACACCAGCCGCACCTGACGGCGGGGACGCGGTCCGTCGAATTCGCAGAAATAGATCCCCTGCCACTGACCGAGCGCCAGTTTGCCGTTGCGGATGGGGACGCATGCCGAAACGCCGATCAGCGAGGTTTTGATGTGGGCGGCGCTGTTGCCCTCGGCATGGCGGTATTCGGGATCCTGCTTGGGCGCCATCGCCTCCAGCCGGGCGAGGATGTCGTGCTTCACGTCGGGATCGTAGTTCTCGTTGACGGTCAGACCCGCCGTGGTGTGGGGCGAATAGAGCATGCAGACGCCGTTTTTCATCCCGGCGGGGATCTTGGCGGCGACCTTCGCCGTGATGTCGATGATCTCGCATACCGCGTTGCTGTTGACCTGAATTTCCGCCATGAAAAAATCCCTTTCCGCTGCATTTGCGCATCCGTAGCCACCGGAGTGAGCACGAAGCAATGTTTGTCTTATGGTATATAATGTACAGCGGTATGCGGTATTTGCAAGAGGCTTTTGCTCGCGCGAAGTCAAAAATCCCGCCGCGGCGACGCGGAGTCGGGATTTCCGCCGCCGCCGGCTTGAAAATTCGCGGCACCGGAATTACCTTGTATAAACGGTCGATCCGTCTGGCGGCCGATCGCGGGAGCGTGCGGTGAAAAGCGTTAAGTTGAAAAAATTACTGAAGCGGATGATCTTCACCGATCTGGTGGAGGATGTCTTCGACGGGCGTCATCCTTTCGATCTGGATCGGCTGCCGCCGGAACAGATCCGTTCTTTCGGCGACGCGAATCCGGACAAGACTTTCTATGTGATCTGGCGCGACAGTCTCGGCAGCGGTTTTTTTTCCAACTTCACGCAGGTGTTGTCGCACATCCAGCGGGCCGTGGAGCTGGGGATGATCCCGGTGGTGGACGGCGAAAACTTCCGCACCCTCTACAACGTCGATGCTCCGGTAAACGGCTCGCTCAACTCCTGGGAGTATTTTTTCGAGCCGCTGTCACCGTACCCGCTGAAGGAGGTTTACCGCAGCGCCCGGGTCTTCTTCTGCCGCGGCGATTATCCGCGCGGCTACACCTTCACGACCAACGCGCAGTATCGGGAGTTTCTCGCTCGACACATCCGCCGGAAACCGCAGGTCGCCGAGCGTATCGCCGCGTATGCGGAGGAGTTTCGCGGCGGCGACGTGCTGGGGATCCACTTCCGCGGCAAGGAGATCAATACCGCCCCCCGTCATTCGTTCGGTCCGACGATCGAACAGATCGTCCGCCACGCCGACCGGCTGCTCGACAGTTGCGACCTGAATCGGATCTTCCTCGTCACCGAGGAGCAGTTGTATCTTGACGCCCTGCGCCGCCGTTACGGCGGGCGGCTCTTCTGTACCGATGCGTTCCGGTCGGCGAAGGTGAACTCCTACAATCTGGATCCCCGGCCGCTGCATCGCTATCGGCTGGGGCTGGAGGTGCTCGCCGACGCGGAACTCCTCGCCCGGTCGGCGGTAATACTGTGCAGCAATACCGGAGTCGCCCAGCACGCGGTGCGTTCGGCGCGGGATCTGAAAAAGGCGGTCTGCATCGTCAACGGCAAAAACTGCCGCAATCACCTGCTTGCCCATTATATGTACGCCATCCGTCGCCGGCTGTCGCCGGGGTGGGGCGGTCTGCGCGACGAGGCAGTCGAGTGGTCGGCCGCCGACCTTGCGCGCGGCTTTTTCGTCGCGCTCTGATATCGGACCGCGGGGAATGAGCATCCCTTACCGGGATCATGCGTAAATCGGCGCTTTTTTTTACTCCCGTCCGTCGCGTCCGGTTGCATTTTGCGCAGTCGGGAGTTATCTTATATTATCGAGGGTAGTAATATTTTACCATATAGTGATAATTTCATCAAGAGGTGTTGTCATGAGTACGTTTTGCGTCGCCGGTTTCGGCGAAGTGATGCTGCGGCTGTGTCCGCCCGGGAAAAAGCGCTTTGCGCAGACTCTGCCCGGACCGCTGGAGGCGACCTACGGGGGAGGGGAGGCGAATGTCTGTGCTTCGGTCGCCATGCTGGGGGCGCGCAGCCGTTACCTGACGGCGCTTCCGGACAATCCGGTCGCCCGCGCCTTTGCCGCCCAGCTCGCGGGGCTGGGTTGCGACGTTTCGCGCATCCACTACGACAAGCAGGGACGCATGGGAGTGTACTATGCGGAACACGGCTCCAACATGCGCGGCTCCAACGTGATCTACGACCGCGACGGATCGACGGTCTCGCTGCTGCCGCCTGCCGCCTACGATTTCGACGCGATGCTGGAGGGCGTCACCAATCTGCACCTGACCGGGATCACCCCGTCATTGACGCGGAACGCTTACGAGACGACGCTCGCCATCGCCAAAAAAGCGGCGGAGCGCGGGATCTCGGTTTCGGTCGACCTCAACTACCGCAAGAAACTCTGGAACTGGGAACCGGGCACCGCCAAGAACCAGCTGGCGTGCCGCTGTATGGCGGAGATCGTTCCGTTCGCGGATGTAATCATCGGCAACGAGGAGGATGCCGCCGACGTCTTCGGGATCAGCGCCGACCGCACTTCGATCGAGGCGGGGGAACTGAACATTGCGGGATACCGTGAAGTCGCCGCCAAACTTGCCGCCAAGTTCCCGCGCGCCAAGTTCGTCGCCATCACGCTGCGCGAAAGCATCTCCGCCGACCACAACAACTGGGGCGGGATGCTCTACGACTGCGCCGCCCGGCAGGCGCACTTCGCTCCGCTGGGGGCGGACGGCGCCTATTCGCCGTATGCGATCCGCAACATCGTCGACCGTTTCGGCGGCGGCGACTCCTTCTGCGCGGGATTGCTCTACGCGCTGAACTCGGAAAAATTCTCCGCTCCGGCGACGGCGATCCGCTTTGCGGTCGCGGCGAGCGCGCTGAAGCACACGATCCCCGGCGACTACAACTACTCCACGGCCGCCGAAGTCGAGTCGCTGATGAACGGTTCCACCTCCGGGAGGGTCAAAAGATGAAAGAGCGTTTTGAAAAACTGTTGTCCGGGTGTCCGCTGGTGGCGATCCTGCGCGGCATCACCCCCGCGGAGGTGCCCGCGGTCTGCGACGTGCTCTACGAAAACGGGATCCGGCTGCTCGAGATCCCGCTCAATTCGCCCGAACCATTGCGGAGTATCGCCATCGCCGTTCAGCATTGCGGCGACCGGCAGATGGTCGGCGCTGGAACGGTGCTCACCGCCGAGGCGGTGCGCGATGTGAAACAGGCGGGCGGATGCTTCATCATCTCGCCCAACACCGACGTCGAAGTGATCCGCGAGACCAAGAAGCAGGGGATGCTGTCGATCCCCGGCTTCTTCACCGCCAGCGAGGGCTTTACCGCGCTTAAAGCGGGTGCGGACTATCTCAAACTCTTTCCGGCGATCCTCGGCCCCGGCTACGTCAAGGACCTCAAGGCCGTCATCAAGGCGCCGATCATGGCGGTCGGCGGCGTCAACGCGCAGAATTTGGGCGATTTCATGAAAGTCTGCTGCGGCGCTGGCATCGGCAGCGCGCTCTACAAGGCGGGCAAGCCCCTTGAGGACCTCGCGCGCGATACCGCCGAACTCGTGCGGATCGTGAAAAAATAGTACTATAACCATCAAACCGGGATCAATAATATGAAAATCACCTCTCTGGAACTCTACAAGGTCGCTCCCCGCTGGCTCTTCCTCAAAACCGTGACCGACGAGGGCATCTGCGGCTGGGGCGAACCCGTGATCGAGGGGCGCGCCGAGACCGTGGCGGCGGCGGTGCGGGAACTTTCGACCTACCTGATCGGACGCGACCCCTTCGCCATCGAGGATATCTTTCAGACGCTCTACCGCGGCGGCTTCTACCGGGGCGGCCCGGTACTGTCGAGCGCCATCTCCGGCATCGAGCAGACGCTTTGGGACATCAAGGGCAAGGCGCTGAATCTGCCGATCTACGAACTGCTCGGCGGCGCCGTCCGCGACAAGATACAGGTGTACTGCTGGATCGGCGGCGACCGCCCCGACGACACCGCTGCCGCCGCGAAGGAGAAGGCGGCGCAGGGCTACCGCGCCGTCAAGATGAACGGCACCGCCGAACTCGACTACATCGACTCGTGGTCGAAGGTCGAAGCGGCGGTCAACCGGGTGGCGGCGATCCGCGACGCGCTGGGCAAGGAGTTCGGGATCGCGGTGGACTTCCACGGCCGCGTCCATCAGGCGATGGCGCGGGTGCTGATGCACGAACTCGAGCCTTACCACCTGATGTTCATCGAGGAGCCGGTGCTGATCGAGAATATCGAGGCGTTTGCGGAACTTCGGCGTCACACGACCACGCCGATCGCCACGGGCGAGCGCAACTTCACCCGCTGGGGGTTCAAGGACATCCTGACGCGCGGCATCGCGGACATCATCCAGCCGGATCTGTGTCATGCCGGCGGCATCTTCGAAGTTCGCAAGATCGCGGCGATGGCGGAGTGCTTCGACGTGGCGGTGGCTCCGCACTGCCCGCTGGGGCCGATCGCGCTGGCGGCGAGCCTGCAGCTGGACTGGTGCACCCCGAACTCGGTGATCCAGGAGCAGAGCCTCGGCATCCACTACAATCAGGGGGCGGACCTGCTCGACTATCTGGCGGATCGTTCGGTCTTCGAGTACCGCGAGGGCAATGTGTACCGCAACACGCTGCCGGGATTGGGCATCAGCGTCAACGAGGAGGTGGTCCGCGCGGCGGCGCAAAAGGGTCACGACTGGAAAAACCCGGTCTGGCGTACCGCCGACGGAGTGGTCGCCGAGTGGTGATCGGCCGGTGTTGACATCAAGGTCTCGAAGAGGCTGTTGCAAAACCTGCTGGTTTGCGACAGCCTTTTTTTAGCAGAAAGACTATATGAATTTACGGCACAAACCGTCGGAGAGCCAAAAAAAACCGGTTTCGGCAGACGTCTGTCTTGAAAATCCGCCCAAGCGGGTTATATTATAAAATCGCTTGCGATGCGTCTCCATCGTCTAGAGGCCTAGGACACCGGGTTTTCATCCCGGCAACACGGGTTCGAATCCCGTTGGAGATGCCATTTTTTTTGCCTTTATTTCCCTGCCGTTCAACGTATTAAGCGAGATTTGATTTTTTTGTGGGTGCGCCGCAAAAC
>Ga0208297_1002196_pt1 | contig 12413 bp, 6 predicted proteins | sample LMS_cellobiose_e_FD_187367 | JGI IMG/M metagenome (GOLD analysis project Ga0208297, IMG submission 187367) | Rumen-fistulated moose microbial communities from Alaska, USA - LMS_cellobiose_enrichment (SPAdes) (version 2) | ecosystem: Host-associated > Mammals > Digestive system > Stomach > Rumen... | reverse complement strand
TGCAGAAGAATTCCTACTACCGCTTTTTGAAGGAAGATCTTAAAGAGGTTTTCAACGACATCTCCCCCATCGTCGACTATTCCGGCAAGCTCGTCCTGGAGTTCGTGGACTATCGGATCGACCTCGACAAGCCCAAGTATACCCAGGAGGAGAGCAAGGAAAACGATGTGAATTACGCCGCACCGTTGCGGGTCACCGTCCGGCTCATCAACAAGGAGACCGGCGAGGTGAAGCAGCAGGAGGTCTTTATGGGCGATTTCCCGCTGATGACGCCCCAGGGCACCTTCATCATCAACGGTGCAGAGCGGGTCATCGTGAGCCAGCTGGTCCGGTCCCCCGGCGCCTATTATTCGGTCAGCACCGACAAATGGGGCAACCAGCTCTATGCCGCCCAGGTCATCCCCAACAGGGGCGCCTGGCTGGAATACGAAACCGACAGCAACGGCATTCTCTATGTGAAGATCGACCGGCAGCGCAAGGTGTTCATCACCTCCCTGCTGCGGGCCATCGGCTATGGCACCAAGGCGGAGATCCGGGAGCTGCTGGGCGAGGACGAGCGCCTGGAGAACACCCTGCAGAAGGACCCCACCAACTCCGTGGCGGAGGGCCTGATCGAGATCTACAAGCGCCAGCGCCCCGGCGAGCCGCCCACGGAGGAGAGCGCCCGGAGCCTTTTGAACGGCCTGTTCTTCGACAACCGATATGACCTTGCCCGGGTGGGCCGGTATAAATTCAACAAAAAGCTGAGCCTGAAGGCCCGCATCGTGAACCAGATCGCCGCCGAGATGGTGGCCTCTCCCGTCACCGGCGAGGTGCTGCTGGAGGAGGGCGCCTTCATCGACAAGCAGAAGGCCGAGGAGATCCAGAACGCCGGCGTGAACGCGGTGACGGTCCGGATCGAGGACAAAGCCGTGAAGGTGGTGGGCAACAACTTCGCCTCCGCCGCAGGCTTTTTGCCCTTTGCGCCCATCGAGGCCGGCCTCAACGAGGATGTCCACATCCCCACCCTGCTGGCCCTGCTCCCCGAGATGCAGGCCATTGAGGATGCGGAAGGCCAGAAGGACTTCCTCCGCAGCCACTACTATGACCTCATTCCCCGCCACATCGTCCCCGACGATATGGTGGCCTCCGTGTCCTACATGATCGACCTGAGCTATGGCATCGGCAGGACGGACGATATCGACCATTTGGGCAACCGCCGCATCCGCAGCGTGGGCGAGCTTCTGCAGAACCAGATCCGGGTGGGCCTCACCAGGCTCGAGCGGGTGGTTCGGGAGCGGATGGGCCTGCAGGACATGGATGTGGTCATGCCCAGCAACCTCATCAACATCCGCCCGGTGACGGCCGCCATCAAGGAGTTCTTCGGCTCCTCCCAGCTGTCCCAGTTCATGGATCAGACCAACCCCCTGTCCGAGCTGACCCACAAGCGGCGTCTGTCCGCCCTGGGCCCCGGCGGTTTGAATCGGGATCGGGCCACCTTCGAGGTCCGCGATGTGCACTACTCCCACTATGGCCGCATGTGCCCCATCGAGACCCCTGAAGGTCCCAACATCGGCCTGATCAACTCCCTGGCCACCTATGCCCGGATCAACGAATACGGCTTCATCGAGGCCCCCTATCGGGTGGTGGACAAGGCGCACCGTCAGGTGACCGAGGAGATCGTCTATCTGACCGCCGACGAGGAGGACGGCGCCATCGTGGCCCAGGCCAACGAGCCCGTGGATCCCGAGACCCATTGGTTCATAAAGGACCGTGTGGTGGCCCGCCGGCTGGACCAGATCATCGAGGTCCGCAACACCGAGATCGACTATCTGGATGTGTCCCCCAAGCAGCTGGTGTCCGTGGCCACGGCCATGATCCCCTTCCTGGAGAACGACGACGCCAACCGTGCCCTGATGGGTTCCAACATGCAGCGGCAGGCCGTGCCCCTTTTGAAGCCCGAGGCCCCCGTGGTGGCCACCGGCATGGAATACAAGGCCGCGGCCGACTCCGGCATCGTGGTCCTGGCCAAGGAGGACGGCGTGGTCAGCTATGTGTCCGCCACCAAGGTGGTCATCACCACCCCGGCGGGCGTGCCTCACGAATATAAGATGACCAAGTTCCAGCGGAGCAACCAGGGCACCTGTTTGAACCAGCGGCCTGTGGTCAGCAAGGGCGAGGTAGTCAGGAAGGGCGATGTCATCGCGGACGGCGCCTCCACCGACGGCGGCGAGATCGCGCTGGGCCGGAACATCCTCATCGGGTTTATGACCTGGGAGGGCTACAACTATGAGGACGCGGTCCTCATCAGCGAGAAGCTGGTGAAGGAGGACGCCTACACCTCCATCCACATCGAGGAGCACGAGGTGGAGGCCCGCGACACCAAGCTGGGCGCAGAGGAGATCACCCGGGACATCCCCAACATCGGTGAGGACGCCCTGAGCCAGCTGGACGAAAACGGCATCATCCGTCCCGGCGCCGAGGTCCGGGCGGGGGACATCCTGGTGGGCAAGGTCACGCCCAAGGGCGAGACGGAGCTCACGGCGGAGGAGCGGCTGCTGCGGGCCATCTTCGGCGAAAAGGCCCGGGACGTGCGGGACACCTCCCTGCGCGTGCCCCACGGCGAAGGCGGCGTGGTGGTGGATGTGAAGGTATTCACCCGGGAGAAGAAGGACGAGCTGAGCCCCGGTGTCAACCAGATGGTCCGCGTTTACATCGCCCAGAAGCGGAAGATCTCCGTGGGCGACAAGATGGCCGGCCGTCACGGCAACAAGGGCGTCATCTCCCGGATCCTGCCGGAGGAGGACATGCCCTTCATGCCCGACGGGACCCCGCTGCAGATCGTGCTGAACCCCCTGGGCGTGCCGTCCCGAATGAACATCGGACAGGTGCTGGAGCTCCACTTGGGCATGGCCTGCAAGAAGCTGGGCATCCACATCGCCACCCCTGTGTTCGACGGCGCCACCGAGGAGGACATCAAGAGCCTGCTGGTGAAGGCGGGCTGCGACGAGGACGGCAAAACCGTGCTCTACGACGGCCGCACCGGACAGCCCTTTGAGAACCGTGTTTCCGTCGGCTATATGTACTATCTGAAGCTCCATCACCTGGTGGACGACAAGATCCACGCCCGGAGCACGGGCCCCTACTCCCTGGTCACCCAGCAGCCTCTGGGTGGCAAGGCCCAGTTCGGCGGCCAGCGCTTCGGCGAGATGGAGGTCTGGGCTCTGGAGGCCTATGGCGCCGCCAACACCCTGCAGGAGATCCTGACCGTGAAATCCGACGATGTGGTGGGCCGTGTGAAGACCTATGAAAGCATCGTCAAGGGCGACAACGCCAAGACAGCCGGCGTGCCCGAATCCTTCAAGGTGCTCATCAAGGAGCTCCAGTCCCTGGCGCTGGATGTGAAGGTCCTGCGCGAGGATCGAACCGAGATCGAGATCACCGAGGACGACGAGGACGATCTCAAGCCCATGGACATCAACATCTCCGGCATCGAGGATATGCCCGATCTGCCGGCGGATGAGGGCGGCAAGGACGAAGAGGACGATGATTTCGGCGACGACGACTTCGGTTCCGACGAGGACTTCGGTGAGTTTGACGAGCCCGGCGAAGACATGCTGGAGCGGGAGGACGACGCGGGTCTGGACGATCTGCTGGGCGACCTCTCGGACGGCATGGACAACGGCGATTTGGATTTGGACTAAGGTAGGCAGGATAAAGGAGAAAAGGAATGTTTAATCTCACTGATTTTGACGCGCTGCAGATCGGCCTCGCCTCTCCGGAAAAGATCCTGGAGTGGTCCCACGGCGAGGTGAAGAAGCCGGAGACCATCAACTACCGGACGCTGAAGCCGGAGCGGGACGGCCTCTTCTGCGAGCGTATCTTCGGGCCCACCAAGGACTGGGAGTGCCACTGCGGGCGCTATAAGCGGGGCCGCTACAAGGGCATTGTCTGCGAAAAGTGCGGCGTGGAGGTCACCCGGGCCAAGGTCCGCCGGGAGCGGATGGGCCACATCGAGCTGGCTGTGCCCGTAAGCCACATCTGGTATTTCAAGGGCATCCCCTGCCGGATGAAGATGCTGCTGGACATGAGCCCCAAGGCCCTGGAGCAGGTGCTGTATTTTGCTTCCTTCGTGGTCATCGACCCCGGCGAAACCACCCTGCAGAAGAAGCAGATCCTTTCCGATCGGGAGTATCGGGAGTATCAGGAGCAGTTCGGCCCCAAGAGCTTCCGCGCCGGCATGGGCGCCGAGGCCATCCGGGAGCTGCTGGCGGAGATCAACCTGGAGGAGCTGCGGGATCAGCTGCGCAAGGAGATCGAGACCTCCGGCGGCCAGAAGCACACCAACGCCGTGAAGCGGCTGGAGGTGGTGGAGGCCTTCATCAAGAGCGGCAACCGCCCCGAGTGGATCATCCTCACGGTGCTGCCGGTGATCCCCCCCGATCTGCGGCCCATGGTCCAGCTGGACGGCGGCCGGTTCGCCACCAGTGACCTCAACGACCTGTATCGCCGGGTCATCAATCGAAACAACCGCCTCAAGCGGCTCCTTGAGCTGCGGGCGCCGGATATCATCGTCCGCAACGAGAAGCGGATGCTCCAGGAGGCGGTGGACGCCCTCATCGACAACGGCCGCCGCTCCCGTCCCGTCACGGGCCCGGGCAACCGGCCCCTCAAGTCCCTGTCCGACATGCTCCGCGGCAAGCAGGGCCGGTTCCGTCAAAACCTGCTGGGCAAGCGGGTGGATTATTCCGGCCGTTCCGTCATCGTGGTCGGTCCCGACCTGAAGATGAGCCAGTGCGGCCTGCCAAAGGAGATGGCCCTGGAGCTCTTCAAGCCCTTCGTGATGAAGGAGCTGGTGGAGCTGGGCTATGCGCAAAACGTGAAGGGCGCCAAGCGGATGGTGGAACGCAACGCCACCGAGGTTTGGGGCGTGCTGGAAAACGTGATCAAGGACCACCCCGTGCTCCTCAACCGGGCGCCGACGCTGCACCGCCTGGGCATCCAGGCCTTTGAGCCGGTGCTGGTGGAGGGCCGGGCCATCAAGCTTCATCCCCTGGCCTGCACCGCTTTCAACGCCGACTTCGACGGCGACCAGATGGCCGTGCACGTGCCCCTGTCTGTGGAAGCCCAGGCCGAGGCCCGCTTCCTCATGCTGGCGGCCAACAACATTCTGAAGCCCCAGGACGGCAAGCCCGTGGTGTGCCCCACCCAGGACATGGTCCTCGGCTGCTATTATCTCACCCAGCTGCGGGACGGCCAGAAGGGCGAAGGGAAGGCCTTCGCCTCCGAGGACGAGGCCATCATGGCCTATCAGTGCGGCGAGGTCACGCTCCAGTCCAAGATCCGGGTCCGCATCTCCCGGGAGTGGCAGGGCAAGACCTATCAGCGCCTGATCAACACCTCCGTGGGCCGGCTCCTCTTCAACGCCGCCATTCCCCAGGACCTGGGCTATGTGCCCCGGGAGACTCTGGACGACATGTTCGTGCTGGAGATCGATCGCCTGGTGGTGAAGAAGGACCTGGGCAACATCATCGACATGTGCTATCGCAAGTATGGCCCCACCATCACCTCCGAGGTGCTGGACAAGGTCAAGAAGCTGGGCTACACCTATTCCACCCGGGGCGGCATCACCGTGGGCTATCAGGACATCAAGGTGCCTGAGGAGAAAAAGACCATCGTCCACGAGGCCGAACAGCAGGTCGTGGAGGTGGAGAACATGTTCAACATGGGCCTGCTCTCCAACAAGGAGCGCCGGGAGAACGTGATCGGCATCTGGGAGAAGGCCACGGACGATGTCACCGCCGCCCTGATGGACTCCCTGGATCCCTACAACCCCATCTACATGATGGCCAACTCCGGCGCCCGCGGCAGCAAGGCCCAGATCCGTCAGCTGGCCGGCATGCGCGGCCTGATGGCGGACCCCTCCGGCCAGATCATCGAGGTGCCCATCCGGGCCAACTTCCGCGAGGGCCTGTCCGTGCTGGAGTTCTTCATCTCCTCCCACGGCGCCCGCAAGGGTCTGGCCGACACGGCGCTGCGTACCGCCGACTCCGGCTATCTTACAAGGCGTCTCGTGGATGTGTCCCAGGAAGTCATCATCCGTGAGGAGGATTGCTTCGCCTCCCGGAACGACACCCCCAAGGGCATGGTCCTCACCGCCATCCTGGACGACGGCAAGCTCATCGAGCCCCTGTCCGCCCGGGTGGTGGGTCGCTATACCATCGATCCCGTCGTGGATCCCAAGACCGGCGTCGAGATCGTGCCGGCGGATTCCATGATCAGCTATGAGCAGGCCGACGCCATCGAGAAGGCCGGCATCACCGAGGTCCTCTGCCGCAGCGTATTCACCTGCCGCAGCGAGCACGGCGTGTGCGCCAAGTGCTATGGCGCCAACCAGGCCACCGGCGGCCATGTGGAGATCGGCGAGGCCGTGGGCATCATCGCCGCCCAGGCCATCGGCGAGCCCGGCACCCAGCTCACCATGCGAACCTTCCATACCGGCGGCGTGGCCTCCAGCGAGGACATCACCCAGGGTCTTCCCCGCGTGGAAGAGCTGTTCGAGGCCCGCAAGCCCAAGGGACTGGCGGTCATCACCGAGATCGCCGGCATCCTGCATCTGGACGAGGGCAAGCGCAAGGCCATCATCTCCAACGACGATGGGGAGAGCGCCGACTATCACATCCCCTTCGGCAGCAAGCTGAAGGTGAAGGATGGGGACCATGTGGAGGTTGGCCAGGAGCTGACCGAGGGTTCCGTGAACCCCAACGACATCCTGCGCATCCTGGGTGTCAAGGGTGTTCAGGCCTACCTCTTGAAGGAAGTCCAGAGCGTGTACCGACTCCAGGGCGTGGAGATCTCCGACAAGCACATCGAGATCATCATCCGCCAGATGCTCCGCAAGGTCCAGATCGAGGACGCGGGCGACACGAAGCTCCTGCCCGGCGAGCTCTGCGACATCTTCCGCTTCGAGGAGGAGAACGAAGCCGTGCTCACGGCCAATCCCGAGGGCCGGCCCGCCATCGCCAAGCGCAAGCTTCTGGGCATCACCAAGGCCGCCCTGGCCACGGAGTCCTTCCTGTCCGCCGCCTCCTTCCAGGAGACCACCCGGGTCCTCACCGAGGCCGCCATCAAGGGCCGCATCGATCCGCTGGTGGGCATGAAGGAGAACGTGATCATCGGCAAGCAGATACCCGCGGGCATCGGCCTCAAGCGGTATCGGGATGTGACCGTGGTGGCCAAGAGCGACGCCATGGGCTTGAACTAAAGGCAACTGTCTTTCGGAGGTGCGCATGGAACAGGAACGGACCGATCGAAACTGCCCCCTGTGGGGCACGCCGACCTGCGCTCGGCTCAACATGCGTGCCTGCCGGGAGTGCCCCGTCCAGGGCAAGGACCCGCGGGAGGCCAACGACATCCGCGGCGATGTGGAAACCCTCTATTCCTTTTTGCCGGAGGAGGGCATCCATCCCCTGTTTTCGGGGGAGGAATGCACTCTGTGCAAGGGGGAGAAGAAGGGACGGCGGGAGAGCTACGCCCTCTTTGACATGGGCCATGCCGATCCCCGGTCCACAAAAAGGAAGCTGAGCTTGTTTCGGGGCAAGACCTATGGGTTTGTGGTCCCCCTGCAGTTCGGCTGCTGTCGGGACTGCCGGCGGCGGTTTCAGCTGCTGAGCTGGACGCCCACGCTGGTCACCATCCTGATCCTGGGCCTTGCCCTGCTGCTGGTGTCCCGGGAAACCCTGGCCCAAAGCATGCGGGATGTGTGGCGGGGGCTGCCCCTGCTGGTGCTGCTCATCGCGGCAGGCGTCAGCGCCCTGCTGGGACAGCTGCTCAAACGGAACCTCCGCTCCCGGTTCAATGCCCTCACCTATGTGGATTTGAATGACCATCCTGTCGTGAAGCAGATGGGCTCCCTGGGCTGGGAGGGGCTGACGGAGGGACGATATCCCCAGCCGGTGTTCACCCGCAAGCGGCTCAGCTACGGCATCGGCACCGCCGTGCCGGCGGCTCCGGCGGGAAAAACCGAAGGAAACGGCGAAATTGTGGATTGACAAGTCCTCGCCATCCTGATACAATTTCTCTTCGCGGCGTGTGAGGAGGCCCATGCGCTGCTCTGGCGGCCGTTGGAAGGGCCGCGCCGGGTTTATTCCCGGCAAAGACGGACAATACTCTCTACGAATTGGGTTGCAGAGAGATTGAAATAACAATAGATATTTTTTCATCATTCTATCAGGAGGAATTCTCATGCCGACCATTAACCAGTTGGTTCGCAAGGGCCGGGAGCAGGTGCAGTACAAGTCCAATGCGCCTATCCTCAAGCAGTGCCCCCAGCGCAGGGGCGTTTGCACGGCGGTCCGTACCATGACCCCGAAAAAGCCCAACTCCGCGCTTCGTAAGATCGCCCGTGTCCGTCTGACCGACGGCCTCGAAGGCACCGCCTATATCCCCGGCATCGGCCACAACCTGCAGGAGCACTCCGTGGTGCTCATCCGCGGCGGCCGTGTCAAGGACCTGCCCGGCGTCCGGTACCACATCATCCGCGGCACCCGCGATGCAGCCGGTGTGGCCAACCGCCACCAGGCCCGCTCCCTCTATGGCGCCAAGCGCCCCAAGAAATAAGGAGGAACACCTATGCCAAGACGTGGATTTATCCCCAAGCGGGAAGTGCTTCCCGATCCTATCTATAAGAGCACCGTGGTCACCAAGCTCATCAACCAGGTCATGCTGGACGGCAAGCGGGGCGTTGCCCAGGCCGCCGTGTATGAGGCTTTCGACACCATCGCCGAGAAGACCGGCCGTCCCGCTCTCGAGGTGTTCGAGGAGGCCATGAACAACATCATGCCCGTGCTGGAGGTCAAGGCCCGCCGCGTCGGCGGTTCCACCTACCAGGTCCCCATCGAGATCCGTGCCGAGCGCCGGCAAACCCTGGGCCTTCGCTGGCTCGTGTCCTATGCCCGCGCCCGCGGCGAGCGCACCATGCGTGAGCGCCTGGCCGGCGAGATCCTGGACGGTGCCAACAACGCCGGCAACGCGGTGAAGAAGAAAGAGGACACCCACCGCATGGCCGAGGCCAACAAGGCCTTTGCGCACTATCGCTGGTAAACCAATGCGCGAGATACCGCTGGAACTGACCAGAAACATCGGCATCATGGCCCACATCGATGCCGGCAAGACCACCACCACCGAGCGGATCCTGTTCTATTCGGGCAAGATCCACAAGATGGGCGAAACGCACGAAGGCGCGGCAACCATGGACTATATGGCCCAGGAACAGGAGCGTGGTATCACCATCACCTCCGCCGCCACCACCTGCTATTGGAAGGGTCACCGCATCAACATCATCGACACCCCGGGACATGTGGACTTCACCGTTGAGGTGGAGCGCTCCCTTCGGGTGCTGGATGGTGCTGTTGCTGTGTTCTGCGCCAAGGGCGGCGTGGAGCCTCAGTCCGAAACCGTGTGGCGGCAGGCGGTGCGCTATGGCGTGCCCCGGATCGCCTATGTGAACAAGATGGACATCGTGGGCGCCGACTTCTTCAACGTGGTGGACATGATGCGTCAGCGGTTGGGCGCGAACCCCGTGCCCATCCAGCTGCCCATCGGTGCGGAGAACACCTTCCGCGGCCTGGTGGATCTGGTGCGGATGAAGGCGGAAATCTACTATAACGACGATGGCACCGACATCCGGGAGGAGGACATCCCCGCGGACATGCGGGACCAGGCCGAGGAGTATCGAAACAACCTCATCGAAGCCGTCATCGATCAGGATGAGGCTTTGATGGAGAAGTACTTCGAGGGGGAGGAGCCTTCCGAGGCGGAGCTCAACGCCTGCATCCGCAAGGCCACCCTTTCCGGCAATGCCGTCCCCGTGACCTGTGGCAGCTCCTATCGGAACAAGGGCGTCCAGCCCCTGATGAACGCCATCGTGGAATATCTGCCCTCCCCCCTGGATATCCCCCCCGCCAAGGGCACGGATGCCGAGGGCAACGGGGAGATTCTGGCCCATGCGGACGACAACGGTCCCCTGGTGGCCCTGGCCTTCAAGATCATCTCCGATCCCTTCGTGGGGCGGCTGGTGTTCTGCCGGGTCTACAGCGGCACCCTCAAGAGCGGTACCTATGTATATAATGTAGGTAAGCAGCGCAAGTCCCGGGTCAGCAAGGTCCTCATGATGCACGCCAACGTGCGCACCGAGGTGGAGGAGGCCTATGCCGGGGACATCGTGGCCCTGGTGGGCATGAAGGATGCCTCCACCGGCGATACCCTCTGCGGCGAGGACCATCAGATGCTCCTGGAGAGCATGACCTTCCCCAACCCGGTCATTCAGGTGGCCATCGAGCCCAAGACCAAGGCGGGGCAGGAGAAGATGGATCAGGCCTTGCTCAAGCTTCAGGACGAGGACCCCACCTTCCGCACCTATGTGGACCAGCAGACCGGCCAAACCATCATCGCCGGCATGGGCGAACTCCATCTGGAGATCATCGTGGACCGGCTCATCCGGGAATTTCGGGTGGAGGCCACGGTGGGTAAGCCCCAGGTGGCCTACAAGGAGACCATCAAGTCGGCCGTCAAGGCCCGGGGCCGCTTTGTGCGTCAGTCCGGCGGCCATGGCCAGTACGGCGACTGCCTGGTGCTCTTTGAGCCCCGGGAGAACGGCGAAGGATATTTGTTCACGGACAAGACCGTGGGTGGCGTGATCCCCAAGGAGTTCATCCCCGCCATCGACAAGGGCATCCGGGGCGCTCTCCAGTCCGGCCCTCTGGGCGGATACGAGGTCATGGATGTGAGCGCCACGGTGCTGGACGGCTCCTATCACGAGGTGGATTCCTCGGAGCAGGCCTTTGAGATCGCCGGGTCCCTGGCGGTGAAGGAGGGCCTCAAGCGGGAGAACAGCGTGCTCATGGAGCCCGTCATGGATGTGGAGATCATCGTCCCTGACGAGTATGTGGGCGACATCACCGGCGACCTTTCCAGCCGCCGCTGCCGGATCAACGGCATGGAGACCCGGAACATGGGCACGGCCATCGACGCCCTCTGCCCCCTGTCCGAGATGTTCGGCTATGCCACGAGCCTTCGGTCCCACACCCAGGGGCGCGGCACCTTCACCATGCAGTTTGCCCACTATGAGCGGGTCCCCGAGACCATCGCGGAGAAGATCCTGGGTCGCTACAACTATAACTTCTAAATCATCAAATATAAAAATAATCAAGGAGAAACTTCAATGGCAAAGCAAAAATTTGAACGGACGAAGCCCCATGTCAACATCGGCACCATCGGCCACGTTGACCACGGCAAGACGACATTGACCGCGGCGATCACCATGACCCTGGCCCAGAGCGGCGAGGCGGTGGCCATGCGGTATGACGAGATCGACAAGGCCCCCGAAGAGAAGGCCCGTGGCATCACGATCAACACCGCCCATGTGGAGTATGAGACGGCGAACCGGCACTATGCCCATGTGGACTGCCCGGGTCACGCTGACTACGTGAAGAACATGATCACCGGCGCTGCCCAGATGGACGGCGCGATCCTGGTGGTTTCCGCCGCTGACGGTCCCATGCCCCAGACCCGGGAGCACATTCTGCTGGCCCGTCAGGTCGGCGTGCCCTACATCATCGTGTTCCTGAACAAGGTTGACCAGGTGGACGACGATGAGCTGCTGGAGCTGGTGGAGATGGAAGTGCGGGAGCTGCTCAGCAGCTACGACTTCCCGGGCGACGATATTCCCATCGTCCGTGGTTCCGCCCTGCAGGCTCTCGAAGCCCTGACCGCCGGCGAGGACGCCAAGACCTGCCCCGCCTGCAAGTGCATCTACGAGCTGATGGACGCGGTGGATTCCTACATTCCCACGCCGGAGCGTGCTTCCGACAAGCCCTTCCTGATGCCTGTTGAGGATGTGTTCACCATCACCGGCCGTGGCACCGTGGCCACGGGCCGTGTGGAGCGCGGCACCGTGAAGGTGGGCGATCCTGTTGAGATCGTGGGTCTGGTGGAGCAGAGGCGCACCAGCGTGGTGACCGGCGTGGAGATGTTCCGGAAGCTGTTGGATCAGGCCATCGCGGGCGACAACATCGGCATTCTGCTGCGGGGCATCAACCGTGACCAGGTGGAGCGCGGCCAGGTCGTGGCCAAGCCGGGCACGATTCATCCGCACACCCATTTTGAGGGTCAGGTATACGTGCTGACGAAGGAAGAGGGCGGCCGTCACACCCCGTTCTTTTCCGGCTATCGTCCCCAGTTCTATTTCCGGACGACGGATGTGACGGGCTCCATCCAGCTGCCTGAGGGCGTGGAGATGGTGATGCCTGGCGACCACGTGACGATGACGATCCAGCTGATCACCCCCATCGCCATGGAGGAAGGCCTCCGGTTCGCCATCCGCGAGGGCGGCCGCACGGTGGCTTCCGGCGTCGTGTCCAAGGTCATCGAGTAAG
>Ga0208297_1002189_pt1 | contig 12464 bp, 12 predicted proteins | sample LMS_cellobiose_e_FD_187367 | JGI IMG/M metagenome (GOLD analysis project Ga0208297, IMG submission 187367) | Rumen-fistulated moose microbial communities from Alaska, USA - LMS_cellobiose_enrichment (SPAdes) (version 2) | ecosystem: Host-associated > Mammals > Digestive system > Stomach > Rumen... | reverse complement strand
CCACCGCAGCAGGGGACCTCCATACGCACAACGGTGACGCTGTGGATGTCATTTTGCCGGATGATTTCGGTGAGCTTCTCGGCGTAATCGCCTTCATCCAGCTTGGGGCAGCCAATCAGTGCCACCCGGCCACGGATGAAGCGGCGGTGGAAGTCGCCGTAGGCAAAGGCGGTGCAGTCAGCGGCGATTAGCAGATCCGCGCCGGTGAAATAGGGCGCGTTGACTGGGGCAAGTTTGATTTGCACTGGCCACTGGGAAAGTTCGCTGCAGGCAGGCTCCGCGGCTAAAGCGGTCTGCTCGGGCGTGCGGCGGATGTGTTTGCTTTGACTGCCCGGACAGCCGCAGGGGAGCGGCGCGGCCGCTTGCTTGGCGGCCATCACTGCCGCGTGGTCGTAAGCGGGGGCCTCCCGTTCCTCAAAGGTGATCGCCCCGGTGGGGCAGGCCGGAAGGCAGTCGCCCAACCCATCGCAGTAGTCCTCGCGCAGCAGTTTGGCTTTGCCGTTTACCATCCCGATGGCGCCTTCATGGCAGGCCTCGGCGCACAGGCCGCAGCCGTTGCATTTGTTCTCATCAATTTTTATAATTTTGCGTTTCATCATGCAAACCTCTTTCTTTTCCAAAGCCTCTGGTTTTCCGGTTTCTCTGTGGAATATTGTCTTGCGGCAAAGATACTATAACATAAGGGGGGCCGTTTGTATGTTGCAGTTGCAACGTACAGCGTTTTTTGATATGCTGAAAAGAATGAACCGCAAAGGGGGCAGAAATTTGGAGCTGTTTGGGGAAATCGGGGAACAGGAACGGGATTCCATGCTGCGGTGTCTGGGCGCGGTCACCCAGAAATACCGGAAAAATGAATATATCTTCCTGGAAGGGGAACGGCTGCACCGGATCGGCGTGGTGATGTCCGGGATGGTGCAGATGGTCAAGGAGGACGTCTGGGGGCAAAAAAGCATCCTGCTTTCGATCGGACCGGGCGAGGTGTTCGGGGAGAGCTTTGTCTGTGGGGAACAGACCGGCAGTATTGTTTCCTTCCCGGCCGCGAGCGACTGCACGGTGCTGCTGCTGGATTTTTACCGGGTCCTGCACACCTGCGGCGCGTCCTGCGAGTTTCATCAGCGGCTGATCGAAAATATGGTGAAGCTCCTGGCACGCAAAAATGTCCTACTGATGGAAAAGATGGAGATCATCTCAAAAAAAACTCTGAGGGAGCGGATCCTTGTCTGGGCATCCCAACAGGCGCAGAGAAACGGCTCGCGGAGGTTCATAAGTCCGATGGGACGCACCGCGCTGGCTGATTATCTCTGCGCGGACCGCAGCGCGCTGAGCCGCGAGCTGGCCCGTATGCGCGCGGAAGGGATCATCGACTTTGACAAAATCAATTTTGAGTTGAAGGAATAAAGGGAATTCCCCGTTACACCGGGGGATTCCCTTTGCGGGATTTACGGCCTGGAATCAGGAAAAACGGCATATTTCCGGCGGGCGGCTTCTGCCGCGCCGCATCGAATGTGTCACAGAAAGCGCATGAATAGCCAATGGTATCAAATTGGAAACTATCGCACAATAAAGTGCTTACTTTACAGCGGGGATATTCGGGCTTATCATGAAAACAAAGGCGGTGAAAAGCCGCCGGAAACATCAGACGCAATGGAGGTCATATCATGAACGAAGTCGTAAAATTCCTGTCCGAAAACCCGGTGCAATATCTTGCCACGGTAGGCCGTGACGGCAAAGCAAAATGCCGCCCTTTCATGTTCTGTTTTGAGCGGGAAGGAAAGCTCTGGTTCTGTACCAACAATACCAAAGAAGTCTATCAGGACATCCAAAAAAATCCGTACATTGAAATTTCAGTTTCCAACGCCGACTTTGCCTGGCTCCGCCTGAACGGCAGAGCGGTGTTTGAAAATAACCGGGCGGTCAAGGAGGGCTGTATGCATAATCCAATCGTCCAAGGCCAATATCAAACCGCTGACAACCCGATTTTTGTGGTGTTTTATCTGGCGGATGCCCATGCGGTTATCGCTGACTTTTCCGGCGAGCCGCCCAGGGAGTTCAACCTTTGAGAAAATGCTGGAAGGCCCCGGCGCATAGCGGGCGCGCCGGGGCCTTTTTCATATGTGTCCGGACCCGCGCGGCTTTACGCGTGCTGGATTTTGCAGTAAAATGAAAAAAGAATGCTTATCGTGCAAACTTCGAAAACCCTCCGCGTTTTGCAGCAGGAGATCTGTTTTTGCGATGTCCGCAAGGGTTTCGGCAGGAGCGCTGCCTGCACAGCGGCAAATGCGCGCGGGCTGTCCGCGGCGTGAGATTCTAAAAAGACAGGGGTGAATGCATGGAACGTTTGGAACAGATCGAATATTGTATCCGGATGCTGCTCCGTGATCTGCCGCAGTATGCTGCGTGGGCGGAAGGCTTCCCGCCGGACGAACCTTCCCGGCGCCGGCTGCTGCGCAGTCTGATGAATCTGCGTCCCGCATGGCCCCTGCGGACGGATTTTCTCGCGGCGCAGGATGAAATCCTGCGCGCAGAACGGGAGGAGAAAGGTGTGGTGGATGCCGCGGGCCTGCCGGTGACCTGCGCAGACCCGCGGCTTGCGTTGTGGCGAGGCGATATCACCAGGCTTCGGGCCGATGCGATTGTGAACGCTGCGAACAGCGCCTTGCTGGGGTGTTTTTATCCCTGTCACGGCTGTATCGACAATGCCATCCATTCGGCCGCGGGATTGCAGCTGCGGGACGCATGCAACCGGATAATGGCTGCGCAGGGACATGAGGAACCCACCGGTCAGGCAAAGCTGACCGAAGGCTACAACCTGCCGGCGAAATATGTCCTGCATACGGTGGGGCCGGTGGTTTGCGGGAAGCTTACGGCAAAGGACTGCCGGCTGCTTGCCGGATGTTACCGCTCCTGCCTGGAGCTGGCGAACGAAAACAGGCTTGCCAGTGTGGCGTTCTGCTGTATTTCAACGGGGGAATTCCATTTTCCAAACGAAAAAGCCGCGCAGATTGCGGTGGAAACGGTTCGGGCGTTTCTGGACCGCACCGGCAGCGGCATGAAGGTGATATTCAATGTTTTTAAAGAGGTCGACTACCGGATCTACCGGCAGCTGCTCGGAACAGGCCGGCCAGCTGCGGGAACTCCTCGATAAAGCGGACGCGGTGGTGGTTGGCGCGGGCGCGGGACTTTCCGCTTCGGCGGGGCTTTCCTATTCCGGTTCGCGCTTCACAGAAAACTTTGCGGACTTCATTGAGAAATATGGGCTGCGCGATATGTATTCGGCGGGCTTTTACCCATACCGCACACTGGAGGAATATTGGGCTTACTGGAGCAGGCATATCTATCTGAACCGCTACGACCAGCCGGCGCGGGAACCATACCAGCGTCTGAGAAAGCTGCTGGAGGGCCGGGAATATTTTATCATCACCACCAACGTGGATCACAGTTTCCAGCTGGCCGGCTTTGAAAAGCGGAGGCTGTTCTATACACAGGGGGATTACGGCCTGTGGCAGTGCGTGAAGCCCTGCCATCAGAAAACCTATGACAACGAGGATATGGTGCGCCGGATGGTCCGCGAACAAAAGGAGATGCGCATTCCCCAAGAACTTGTTCCGCACTGTCCGGTCTGCGGCAGGCCGATGGCAATGAACCTGCGTTGTGACGCAAGTTTCGTGCAGGATGAGGGATGGTACCATGCAAAACAGCGGTACGAGACGTTTCTGGACCGTCATAGGGTCGGGCGCGTTCTGTACCTGGAACTGGGCGTGGGCGCGAACACCCCGGTGATCATCAAATATCCGTTTTGGCAGTTCGCCCGCAGAAATCCGGACGCGGTATATGTCTGTATCAACAATGGGGAGGCGGACGCGCCGCATGAAATCCGATTCAGGTCGCTTTGCATCAACCGGGACATCGGGGAAGTGCTGGCCAGTCTTGCGCAACCTGGATGAACCCGTGTGAAACGGTGGAGGAGGAACGGGGCCGGAAGCATGGGCCTGCGCCCAAAGCCGGGATAAAACGCCGGAAATGATTGACATTCCCCAATTCTGCCCTTAAAATGAAAACAAGGAAAAAAGAGGAAGGGGTGGATCAGATGGCGAAATATCAGTGCGAAATCTGTGGATTTATCTATGACGAGGACGAGCAGGGCGTAAAATTTGACAACCTGCCGGAGGACTGGAGCTGTCCGGCCTGCGGGGTGCCGAAACGGATGTATAAAAAAATTCCGGAGGAACCGGTTGCCGCCGCACCCGCAGAGCCCGCGCGGCAGGACAATCCGCTCGCATACCCGAAGGAGTTTGCCCGCCTGAGCGACGAGCATGAGCCGCATATGGCCACCATCCATACGATGGCGCAGACCGGACAATCGGTTATCGAAGCGATGGGGACCCGTCTGCCGGTGATTGGCTGGGACCAGATCCTCCTGCTTGGCGCGCAGCTTGACCCGCCGCCGCTCGATGAGCACGCGCTGGTCAACACCCGCACCGTGATTGGAAAGCATGCCGAACAGCCGATGGTGCTGGAAACGCCGGTATACGTTTCCCACATGTCTTTCGGCGCGCTGTCCGAGGAGATGAAGGTCGCGCTCGCGAAGGGCTCGGCCATGGCAAAGACCGCGATGTGCAGCGGCGAGGGCGGCATCCTGCCGCCGGAGAGGGACGCGGCCTACAAATACATATTCGAATACGTGCCGAACCTCTACGGCGTGACCGATGAGAACCTGCGCCGTGCGGATGCGATCGAAATCAAGATCGGACAGGGCACCAAGCCCGGTATGGGCGGCCATCTGCCGGGGGAGAAGGTCACCGAACAGATCGCGGCTCTGCGCGGAAAGCCGATGGGGGAGGATATCGTGAGCCCGTCCCGGTTTGAGCGGCTGAAGAGCAAGGAGGATCTGCGTGAACTGGTTGCGGAACTGCGGGAACGTTCCGGGGGCAGGCCGATTGGCGTGAAGATCGCCGCGGGCAGGATTGAACGGGATATGGCGTTCATCGCGCATGCGAAGCCGGATTTTATGACGATCGACGGGCGCGGAGGCGCGACCGGCGCTTCCCCGAAGCTTTTAAAGGACGCGGCCAGTGTTCCGACGATCTTTGCTTTGCACCGCGCACGGAGGTATCTGGACGAGCACCACCTGGATATCGACCTTGTCATCACCGGCGGGCTGCGCGTCTCGACCGATTTTGCAAAGGCGCTGGCCATGGGCGCGGACGCGGTGGCAATCGCGACCGCGTCGCTGATGGCCGCGGCCTGCCAGCAATACCGCATCTGCAACACCGGAGCCTGTCCGATGGGAGCGGCCACCCAGGACCCGGAACTCAGAAAACGCCTGCGTGTCGATATCGGTGCACAGCGGCTGGCGAACTTCCTTACCGCGTCGACCGAGGAGCTTAAAACGCTGGCGCGCTGTCTGGGACATGACGATGTGCACAGCCTGTCGCTGGAGGATCTGGTGACGGTCAACCGCGAGATTGCGGAATATACGTTTGTCCCGCATGTATGACAGATCCGGGGCCTGCCGCGTGCTGGCGGGCCCCGTTTCTGGCCGCGTGCGGAAAATCATTTTGGGGAGGGGTGCGGGATGATGGAAACCATTCTGGAGAAAACCGGTTCGGATGAGCAGACCGTACAGCCCGGGCAGGATGCGTTCATCCCGCTTTTGCGGCAGATGCAGGAAGAAAGCGCACGGCAGACCGCCTGCCTGAAAAAACAGCTTTTTATGGCGCGGCTCTGCGCGGTGTTTACCGGGGCGGCACTGCTTGTGGTGATCGTGCTGTTTTCACTGCTGGTTCCGCGGTTGACCGGGCTGGTGGGCGCGGCCAACGACGTTGTGGGACAGGCGGGCGTTGTGCTTGCCGACCTGCAAAATGTGAGCGCTGAGCTTTCTGAAGCGGATATCGGCGGTGTGCTGAAAAATGTGGACGGACTGGTGCTGCAGAGCAGGGATGGGATCGTCAAGGCGCTTGACGACGTGGAAAAGGCGCTTTCGGTGATCGAGGGGGTGGATATCGCCACGCTCAATAAGGCGATCAAAGACCTGCATGACGTGGTGAGCCCGCTCTCCCGGATGTTCGGCGGCGGACAGTGAAAAGGACCGACGGTAAATCACGGCCGGGGCGAATTCGCTCCGGCCGTGATTTTTCCTGTAGGGAAGATGGACAAACCCCGCGGATTGTGATAAATTGGATGGGTTGGAAATGGACGGGAAAGAGGGAACTTTATGTCGACAATGTCTAATCGCAGCATTTTTACCAAAGAGCCGGTCATCATCCTGGTTGCGGTGATCTGCACCCTGCTGTGGGGGAGTGCGTTTCCATGCCTGAAAATCGGATATGAGCTGTTTGCGCTTGCAACCAACGATATTCCGGGAAAACTGGTCTTTGCGGGCGTGCGGTTCACGTTCGCCGGGCTGGTCACAATCGCGGCGGGCAGCTTGGTGAGCCGCCGCCTGCTGCTGCCCGATCGAAAAAACATTCGGGGGATTATTTTGTTGGGGTTTGTACAGACCTTTCTGGAATATTTATTCTTTTATATCGGCGTGGCCAACACCACTGGGGTGAAATCTTCGATCCTCAATTCAGTTTCCTCCTTTTTCGCGGTGATCCTTGCGCATTTTTGTTATAAGAACGACCGCATCACGCCCAAAAAGGTAGCTGGCTGCATACTTGGCTTCATCGGCGTGGTTCTGATCACGCTGAGCGGCGGCAGCTTTGGGGCGGGATTCAATTTTACAGGGGATGGATTTGTCATCATCGCGGCAATTTCCTTTTCGGTCGGATTCGTGATCAGCAAGAATGTCTCGGCCAATGGGGATTCGGTCATGATCAGCGGATGGCAGCTCATGATCGGCGGCGTCGGGCTGCTGGCGGTGGGGCTCGCGTTCGGTGGGAGCTTAAACGTGGTCACGGCGGAGGGGATTGGCCTGCTTGTCTATCTGGTGATCCTTTCAGCCCTTGCCTTTGGCGGCTGGACCATCCTGCTCAAATATAACCCGGTGGCGAAGATCAGTATTTATAACTTCCTCACGCCAGTATTCGGCGCGTTGCTTTCGGCGGTATTCCTGCATGAGATTTTCTTTACGTTTCAGAATCTCGCGGCGTTGTTTTGCGTCTGTGCCGGAATCTATGTCGTCAACCATCAAAAAGCTGTTCCATTCACGGACCGTTCATAAGATGCGTTCTTTTTGCCCAGTGGATGATGCAAAAGTGACAATTTGGTAACAAAAGGATTGAAATAGTTACAAAAGGGTTACAAAATCCGTTGACTTTTCCACTTCATTCGGGATATAATAAAAGCAAGAAACAACGTGCGGAAGGCAAAATGGAGAGTTGCTTTCCGCCGATTCCGAACCAGAAGGGGAATTCCTATGAAAAAGCTAACAGCGGCGGCGCTTGCCGTCCTGCTGGTCTGCAGCCTCGGCGCGGTCGGCGTATCCGCGCAGGGAAGCGGCGGGGTTGTCCCGGCAGCATCGGCGGACCTGATAAATGAAGACGGAGCGGTAAAGGCTTCCACGGGCGACGCGCCCTCCGGAGGCAGCCTGTCCTTTGATGTCGCGCCCAATCAGACGCTCTATCTGCGGCTGGGGCCGGCGGATTCGGGTGCCGGCCGGTCGGTGGCGCTCATTGAGGACGAGAGCGGAGAAAGCTATGTTGAAAACAACGTCACGCCGAAAGAACTGGCCAATTTAGATCTGTTCCGTTTGAAAAGCGACAAGGACGGCGCTGGAAAAGGCCTTGTCAAGGTCAGTCAGTACAATGAAAAATCCATCGGTGGCAGTGGGCGCAGTGCATGGCTGAAGATCGATATCGGGGAATCTCAGACGGATGAGGAGCTCAAAGCACGTCTTGATCTCACCTTTACGGCGCGCAGGGACCAAGAAACCGACGACGGGGATTTTTTATGGAAAAAGGGCGATTATGCGCTGCTGCGGCTGACCTTCTATATCAATAACGACTTACAGAAAGGCGACGATGTGGACGCCGACCCGGGTGATGAATTTGTCTATGATCCGGTGTCTAATGAGAAGAACATGGTGACCTGGGATCGTGTCGCAACGCTGGCTTTCACCGCGGACGATGATGCGTCGAAGTTCTATGCGAAGCTTTCGACCAAGGCGAACCCGGTCATCTACGAAACTTATGGCGATCCGGCCGGCGCAGAGTTGTTTTTCCGTGATTTTACCGGTTCGCCGGCAATTTCCGCGACTTCGCGCGCTGTGCTTACGCTGCTCTATCCGTGGCCGGAGGAGGATGACGGCGCGCCTGTCCCGGAAAAGTGCAGGATCTATTCTAAGAATGTGGATGGGGAATTGACGGATGTCAGCAGTCTGTTCTCTTATGTGGAAGAGGATGAGGACGGAAATGAGGTAAACGGCTGGCGCACCAAAATCCGGACTTTGGGATGCTATATCATCTCGGACAAGGAGCTGGACACGTCACGCAGGCCTCAAACAGAGCCCGAAACGCCGGCGCAGACCTGGCAGGCTCCGCCGGCTGTCGATGTGAATAAAAATACCAAGGTGAACCCGCCCACAGGAAAGTAATGGGAACAAAAACGCAAAATGCCGCAGACGCCCAGTCTGCGGCATTTTTTGCGTTTTCATTCGGAAAAGAAGGGATTTATTACTATTTGTATATTCTATTAAATGGAAGAAAAATTGGAATTGGACAAAAAATATTCATAATAAATTCATATTTATGGCCGTAAATTGTCGATTTTGGTTCCATATATTACAAATTGGTTACAATATTGCCTGTAAAGATTACAAAACGGTAACAAAAACGCTTGACATTTCCAAAAGGCAAGGATATACTTGGGGTACACAAAGGGCAATGTTGGAGGACGTGCCCAAGTGTATCAAACTGTTTTTTCTTAAGGAGGAACAAACCCATGAAAAAGATTCTTTCGGGAATCCTGGCCGCGGCGATGGCGATGAGCGTCATGTCCGTGGCAGCTTTCGCGGCGGATGCCGCGGACGGCACCGTAAACTTTGCGGGCGCCTGGGACGGCAACGATGAGGCCGTCGGCCAGGTTGAAGTGACCGCCAACACCATCGAGGCGGACACCATCACGCCGAACAAGAAATTTTATGTCCCGCTCGTAAATTCCAAAGCGGCTGACGGCGATGTCGAAGCGGTCGTAAACCCGGTCTGGGACACCGACACCGACGCCACCACCAGCGACCTCAAGGATAAGGACCTCTTCAAATTTGATTACGACAAGGATACCAACAGCAAGATGATCAAAAAAATCGAGCTGCTGACCGACAAGCGCGTCAATGGCGTTCGTTACGATGCAGTCCTGTATTTCGAGCTGGCCGATTCGATGACCACTTCTGAAATCCACACCGACGGCGAAATCACCTTCACTGCGAAGCGTGATTCCAAAACGGGTGAAAACACCTTTAAAAAGGGTGATAAGGTCACCATTGATTATTCCTTCTGGATCAACAACGAGGAAAAGACCAACGACGACAATCCGGAAGCGGGCGACCGCATCTACTATAACCCCGAAGAAAACGAAACCAACACCCTGATCTGGGGCGACGACCTGGCCGCGCTGGAGTTCGAAGCGGACGATGACGCCGGCAAGTTCTATGCGCGCCTGTCCACCAGCGCCGACCGAACCATCTACTCCGAGTATGCGGATCCGGTTGACGCGGACCTGTGGTTCTATGATTTCGTCGGCAATCCGAGCATTCCGGCAACTTCCCGTGCCACCCTGGTCCTCGGCATCCCGTGGGATGAGGATGCGGACTATGTTCCGAATCCGTCCGATGCGTACATCTATGAGAAAAATTCCGACGGCACCCTGACCGATGTCACTGAGAAGTTCACCTATTCCGAGGACGAATATGAGATTCCTGGCTGGGGTATCAAGACCCGCACCCTGGGTTCCTACATCGTTTCCGACACCGAGCTTGACATCGAAGTGGATGAGGAAGAGGAATCCTCCTCCAGCGCATCCAGCTCCACCTCTTCCAACAGCGGCAAGGACATCCCGCAGACCGGTTCCAGCGACATGGTAAATGTTGCGGTTGTCGCGGCTGTCCTGTCCCTGGCTGCGGCTGGTGCGGTTGCCTTCAAAAAAGTGTCCAAATAATTGGGCCTGATCAACCTGGTTAATTTGACAAAATGAATGCCCGGCGGCTGCCTCCACAGCCGCCGGGCATTTTTCTCATGCAGTGCATAAAAAAGGCAGCCAGCTCTGGTAAAGGCTGACCGCCTATTTTTATGGATTGGTTTTCTTTTTTGAGGGTTTCTTATGGAGCTTGAGCACGATGTTTTGCTCTTCTGCCAGCGCCCGCAGGAGATCCGCAGCGCGTATGGCCTTTTCTTGCTGCGGCAGGTCGGCGGTTTCCGCGTCCAGTTGACGCAGGACCGCAGCAAGGCTCTGCGGTTCCAAAAGCTGCGCCGCAAGACAGAAGAGGCTCTTACGCCGCCCGTCGTTATAGTTTTCCAGCAGACGGTTTAAAACGGCGATTCGATCCGCTTGTTCGGCGTGATAGGCGTCCTGCCCAATCCGCCTGAATCGCTCGATGTCCCGCATTCTATTGCATTTCGAAAGGAAGGTATCATACGTGTCCGTTTGTGTGTAGCGTGCGCAGGGAAATTCTTCACACTGGAAGCAGTATGCGAAACCGCCGCGCTCCAGGCTGCATCTTGCAATGGGGCAGGACTGGTTGCCGGCTCCGCCGCCGCAGCCGGGGCAGTAGCGGTCAAGTTTCATCGGACAGAGCCCGCAGTTGAGGCCGCAGAGGGAGAACGAGAGGTCGCTGCGATCAAAATTTTTCATATGGAGCTCCTTCCCTTAAAATGATACTGTTACTGTACCATATTCCACAATACGTGGCAAGGCGGGGAGCGCGCGTATCGGTTGACTTCGCAGGTTTTTCCATGATATAATGCAGATGTGGAAGTATCTGAAATTTGGTTTTTGCATCATATTACAGGAAATCGAAAGGTCGGGTGCGCAATGAAACGGTTTGCGGCGTTTATACTGGCGGCTGTCCTGGTGATGACGCTGGGTGCGGTCGGGGTGTTCGCATTTACCTCCGATGGGACGGTCGGGCTTGGTCCCGATATCCTCGACGAGGACGGCGACACGCTCGATTACGCGGAATTTGACATCTCTGACAGCTATGTCTACGGCGAAGCGGTCCCGCCCGGCAAACGGTTTTATGTCGAACTGGCCGGTCCGGCCACGCTTGAGGGTGGAACCGAAATCGATCTGGAGGACCTCACAGACAAAGATTATTTCAATTTCCGGCTCGACAAGGACAAGAACGGAAGCCTGCTCAGTTCGGTCAAGCTGGTCACCAAACGGCTTGGCGGCGGCAGCCGCAACCACTATATCGAGGTGAAGCTGAAGGATTCGCGCATCACCGAGGAAAAACAGCTCAGCTTTGACGCCTACTTCAAGGCCCGCAGCACCAAGGATGATCCGGACAACCAACGCGTCTGGAATTCCGGGGACATCATCAGCGTCCGGTTCGAGCTCTGGATTGAGAACCCGGAGGAGGAGACCGACGCTTCGATTGAGACGGGGGAGGGGGTTGTCTTTAACCCGACCTCCAATGAGGACAATCTGATCGCGTGGGGCTATGACGAAGACATCGCCTGCCTGGAGTTTGAAGCGGACAGCGACGCGGACAAGTTCTATGCGAAGCTCTCCACAAAGAACATCCGCAGCATCTATGAGGATTACGGCGATCCGGCCGACGCGGATCTTTACTTCCGGGATTTTGTCGGCAATCCGGCGATTGACAGCACCTCCCGCGCGAAACTGACCCTTTATAATCCCTACAGCGACTATTACGATTATGACTACCGCTACGATGTGAATCCGCGCGACTGCTTCATCTATCTGGTGGACAAGGACGGCTATCTTGAGGATGTGACCGATCGGTTCACCTATGTGCACGAGGATGAAACCGACGCGGGTATCGACGGCTGGCAGACGCGCACCCGCACGCTCGGAACCTATGTTATTTCGGACGTTGAACTCGATTTGTGGGAAGATTATGAAGGCGAGCCGCAGGACCCGGAAAATCTGCCGCCAGAGCAGCAGACACCGTCTGATATGGCTCCGCCGCCGCCGAAACCGCAGAATCCGCCGCCGTCGACCGGCGCAAGCGACTTTGTCGGCGCTGCGCTTGCCGCTTTGGCGCTTTCGATGGGCGTGTATGCTTTCACGCGCACGCGCAAATAAAGAAGATTCATGCAAGTCCGCCCGCCGCGTTTTACGCGGCGGGCGTTTCCTTTTTCTGGAGGAGAGAAAACGAAATGGGAAGAAAAGGGGAAGGGAACACAAAGCTGACAGGAAAATTAGCGGAAGTTGGACAAAAGGAGAGTGGATATCTGGGAATTATCATATTTGACACATTTTGATTTACTAAATAAAAGTTTATTGTGTATATTATACGACAATTATTACAATTTGGTAACAAAAACCTCTTGAAAATCTGTTGA
>Ga0208297_1002187_pt1 | contig 12473 bp, 11 predicted proteins | sample LMS_cellobiose_e_FD_187367 | JGI IMG/M metagenome (GOLD analysis project Ga0208297, IMG submission 187367) | Rumen-fistulated moose microbial communities from Alaska, USA - LMS_cellobiose_enrichment (SPAdes) (version 2) | ecosystem: Host-associated > Mammals > Digestive system > Stomach > Rumen... | reverse complement strand
GACTTTGGTGGGCAGCTCGCTGCCTACCAAAGAAACAGCAACAAACTGCCGATGCGCCCTCTTCATTGGATTTCTCCACTGGATACCCTCAAAAACTTCACTGTCCAATATGTTTGACAAACCAACATAATTTTGTTGCGGAAAGACTCTCGCACAGGCTGCGCGGGAGTCATGCCGTGATGCACACGGTCAGTCGGTATGCTCCAAGTATTGCTCATAGGTTTCCCCAAAGCCATCGTCGTCCCACCAGTCCGGGCTGCAGCCGTATCCGGGCGGAAGATCCTCTATATCCACCCATTTTCCGCCAATATACGCCCCAAGCCGCTTTTCCGGCTCGCAATAATCATCGTAATCCTCCGGCTCGGGCAGGTTGTCCCAGTCGATCATTTTCCATGCTCCTTTCTCAGAAAAACAAACCGCTTACACGCTCTTGCTTCGGGAAGAATCCGGGCATTCGCTCAGAAGGATCAAATCTGTAATAATATATGCCGCGGAATGTCCCTTGGGAAACTGATATTGTATTTTGCAGATATGCTCAATATACCATTCGGGAATACCCAGCTCCAGCAGGATGCGGCGCGTCTCTTCGTCCATGCCCTTCTTTGTGTAAAGGCCTTTTCGCACATTTTCCATCACCTTGAACGGAAAGCCAATGCCGCTGCTGTTTGCCGGCGTCATTTTTCCCAGCACGTAATTCCACACGTCCTCACGAAATGCCGCCAGGTCTTCCAACTTTGCCGTTCCGCTTTCAAGGAGATGTTCTCCGTTATCCTGCCAGATACCGCTTCCGTGCACCATGCCCTGCATCTGACATAAATCAGTAAACGAAACCCGGTCGTTTTGGGATTTGTCCAAGATACCTTGATACACCTTCTTTTGTTCCGCAAGAAACTCATCTTCCTCTTGGCCCAAATAAGGCTGTTTCCAAGAATCCCACTTTCTTCTCAGCAATTCGGGCTTTTGCAGAATGGGGAGCAAAGAATTGTAACTGTTTTTTTGCAAATCAATGGTTTTGCCGAGCACGGGGGAAGTAAGCAAATGGATTTTTGAATAATTCCAGTATATCCTCATATATTCCGCGTCGCTCACATGGATCGGCTTCGACCTGTCACCGGCAGGGCCGCTCGCGGTGGGCGGCACCAGCAAATAGGTTTTGAATTCGTCCCATGAACTTGCGTCGTACGATGGAAAATCAACAACAATCGGAACCGGGTCGCATATATCCTGAAAATAGTCCCGAATCATTGCCTCGGTTTTTTCGGTCATCGCCGGGGGAATATTCAGGTCAATATCATAATGGAGCTCCTTCTTGTCCTTATGGGCAAACACATCAAAAGGCAGATTATGGCCGTCGTTGACCATCCATGCGCCGCACGCGCATTTTTGCTGCGGCAAGTCCCAGCCGTCTTTGGCTTCCGGATGCAGCACGGTTCTGTGGCATTGGGGACAGTGAGAAAAAGGAGGAAGCGGGTTTGCGTAGGTAGCGCCCAGCAGCCATGCGGCAAAGAAATTGCTGACCCATGTCCGCGGGATGATAAGCGAATGATCCTCCCTGGCGGCCTCGGCGACCTGGCTGACAAAATCCAGCCGCAGTATCACGTCCGTCTGCTTTATAGCGATCTTTTCTGATTCCAGCCGTGCCAAAAAGCTGATGGGCGGCTTGTCCCCATATACTTCGTATATCTTTGCCCGCGCTTTTTTCCAAAGCGCTTCTTTGCGCGCCGAAAGATCATCCGGCTTCGGCTGCCCGTTCATTTCCAGCAAATCTTCCAGGGAAATGCCAAAAACCTCTGCCAGCCGCCGGCAGGTATTCAGGCGCGGCTTTGATTTTCCCGTTTCCCATTTGGATACGGCCTTGTCGGAAACGCCCATCAGCTTGCCCAGCTGGAATTGGGAAAAGCCATGGCCGATACGCATATTCATAATGAAATTGCCAAATTCGTAATCATTCATATAAAGTTCTCCTCCCCGTACGCTCGCTTAATTCTGGCATACAGCCAGCTCCTCGATCAGCGAAAGCACCTGCGCAATGTCCCGTTTCATTTGCTTTTGTTTCTTTTGCTTGGCCTTGTGCTGGCCGGCCTTGCTGCGTCGGGACGGATTGCCTCTTTTATCATTTCTGGTGCTTTTATTGCTGCACGCGCCCTTACTGGCTCTGTATACGTCATGATCGGCAATGTATTGAAGTAGCTCCAGCAATGTATCAGCGTGCTTTCCCTGTTTGTGATACTGGGGAATCCCGCTGTCTTCTTTGCGGAAGCTTCTTATTCTGTTGCGATGATACAGTTCGGGAGAGCCCTTGTATCGGTCAATAAGGATCCGCCAGAAATCATACTGAGAAATGACGTGAATACAATCTGTTTCCAGTGAGACTTTCATGGAATGTGTGAGGCAGAAATCACGGATGGCAGCTTCTTCCCTTTGATACAGCTTCGCCAGCGGGCTGCACGCTTTGCAGAGGCAATATCCGTTTTTCCAGGCGCTGTCAAGCGTGGCAAAGGTGCGAACGCTGGCACGGGGCGTTCGATGGATGATGCCGCATTCCTGAAAATGGATGATTTTTCGGGAAGACCGTGTGCTGTACAGCAGTCCTTCATACGGCGTTCCTCTTTCTTGCCAGTACTTTTCCGCGTCCTTTCTGCAGCAGGAGCAGGGAAACAGTTTTCTTTTCATGCAGCCCTTCAGCGTTCCGAATCCCTGCATAAAAGCAGCATCGTCCGTGCATTTGGGGCAGCCAGGCACATGGAAAAGCCCGGTGGATTTATCGTGAATGTAACGAAATCCCTGCACCGAAGGACATGGGGCGGGGATGCTTTTCATCGAATTCAACATTTCTGTCATGGCCCCGCACTCCTTTCTGTTTGCTGATGATATTGTATCAGGATGGAAAAGCATAGACAATAAGGCAGATATCGAATAAAAGTAGAGCTTGCTGCCGGATAAAAACCGTGTTTTAGCACGGGACAGCGGATATAATCACCAATCGCAATTTGTTCCCATCTTTTCCCTGCGGTAACGCTTAGCCGACGGCTTGACCCGTGTGATGGGATTGAATCCCCACTGCCTGCGTTTTTGCTTATTCATTTCGTGCTGCGCCTTTTTTGACATTTTGCTTTTTGCAATTATCGTTCGCACATTGATCCCCTCCAATGCTGATTGATAAAAAACGCTGATGTGCTCAGCGTTTTGATGTGGTTACACGAGGTGAAGCTTCGGTTTTGCTTCCATCTGGCGGGCCAGCTCCTCGTTCAGCTCCTGCTCCGCCGCGGCCAGCGCGTTCTGTGCGTCCTCGATCGCCTGCTGGTAGCCTTCGATCTCCCGTTTCAGCTTCTCGATCCTGTTTTCCGTCTCAGACATCCTTCATGCCTCCTTTTTATTCGGTGCGATTTGTATTGTACAGATTTTTGCCGTTCGTGTCATTGAACTTGCGGTTGAAAACGGTCACAACTGGATGATCGGACAGACAGGCACGCCGCCTGCCTGGGGCAGCGCGCGCTCCCCCGTAAGGAGCCTGCGTTCCAAGCGCGCCAGCTGTCCCAGGGCTGCGCCTAATCTGGTCTGAACCAGACCGCGCAGATCCTGCTCCGCGGGGTTCAGCAGCAATGTGATCGTCACTTTTCCTTCCCGGGTCACTTGGCTTCCATAGACCGCGCCATATTCCTTGATCGATCCGTACCCGTCCTCTATATCCAGCGCAAAACAGGGCTCGCCAGCTTTGTCCAGCAGCTGGAGCAATTCCGGATTCGTATCCTTGGTATGCTTGATTTCGTCGGCGCTCAACGAGGAAATGATGACGCACATGCTTCCGGCCAAAAACGCCTTAGGCGCATCCGACGTCTGAAAGGCCTGCTCCTCCGCCAGCTGATCCGGCTTGACTTCGATGATATAATGCGTCAGCTCGTCCGAAATACCGCTGAATTTCGTATCCAGCCCCTGCGTCCGGATGGGCAGGGCGTTCACATACACCACAGCGCCTTCGTAGGCGATGCCGTTCTCCTCCAGCACCTGGCGGATCGTTTTGCCTTCCGGTACGATCACATTGCGGATCACGCCGTTGATATAAAGGGTGACTTTGATCATTTTTACCTCCTGAACAAATTATCAGCCTGCCGCCGGGAGCTGACTCCCGGCGGCGTTTAGTGTTACATCTGCTTGATCATCGCCGTTGCCCTGTCTTGGGCTGCCGCCAGCGTTTCCATCTGCCCGAGCAGAAACGCTTCCATTTCCTCCAGACGGAGGAGTGCGGAGCCAAGCCTGTCCTGCGCAAGCTTCAGCTTGTTTTCCTCTGCGGGGTTTATGATGACTGTGATGGTGGCCTTGCCCTCAGCGGATGTGGCGCAGCCCAGAACCGCGCCCTCCGGCGAGATGCTTCCCAGGCCGTCGTCATCAATATCCAGCCGGAAGACCGCCTCGCCGTTTTCGCTCCTGATCGTGAGCGCGTCCGGCGAGAAGGTTTTGAAGCGATGTACGTCCTCCGGCGTGAGGCTGGAGAAGATCACGCACGCACTTCCCGCGATGATTGCCTTGCTCATGTTTTCCGCCCTCCCTTTCTTCGTCCGTTCCTGCTGTGCCTTGCTTTTCTGCTGTCCGCCTCCCTTTTGCCGGCCTGCGAAGGGCATTATACGGCAGGGAGCCTCGCTTGTCATTGAACTTGCGGTTGAAATGCATCATGAAAGCTGCTTATTGAAAAAAGCATGCAAAAAAGATTGCATGCTTTTAACCATCAGATAATGAAGGCCGTATGTCTATGGCAGCACCCAAAAAGAGGTAAAAGAAAAGCTTCAGGAGATTCAGACGGAAATCGCCAATGGAACTTACGTGGCGGAGAATGAGATGACTGTTGGCGAGTGGATGGATGAGTGGTTTGAATGCTTCACTTCTGGCGTGAAAGCCTCTTCCAGAGAACGGTACGAGCAGGATATCAGGATTCACATCAAGCCTGGCATCGGTCAAATCAACCTTCAGGATTTGAAGCTCCTGCATGTTCAGCGTTTCCTGAATCAGTGTAAAGACAAAAAGAATTTGGCGTAAAAGACGGTGAAAAACATCTACCTTGTCTTGAACAAAGCCTTGAAAAAGGCGCAGAGCCAAGTGCAGAAAGACTGCGTTTCAAAAATGGAGTCTTTCATTGCTTCGTTGTAAAAACTGTGGCATAACTGTGGCATAAAAACAAAGAAACCCTTGAATTCATTTTCATAAGGAACTAATCATCAACCTCAGCACAGCAAAGTCGGCAACCGTAGTGCTTAACCCATTTCACAGCACCAAACGATCATACTTGAAGGAGGAAACGATGATGAAGTCCCTGTATGAAGAACTTGGTGGCACCTACACCCTTGGTGATGATGGCTTGCTGTATCCCGATTTGGCAATCGGTGATAAGGACCCGCGTCCCATTGGAAAATGGGGCAGGATGCACATGAAATACCTGGAGGCAAAACATTCAGGGCTGTACGAGCGGCTCATCCTGAACGGAGCACTTTACAGGCATCTGGCGGATGCGAATGAAAGAGCAACAAGCATGCTGGAAATGCTGGTTAAGCAAATGGCAGTTCAGGAAGGCATCACGGAGAGCCTGAAGAAAGCACAGCCCCTTGAATGGGTCAGCCGAATGAACAGCATCCGCAGCAGAGCGGAAGAAGTCATCCTGCATGATGTCATTCTAACCTTATAAACAAAAGTGCCGGCACGACCATCAAGGCTGTGCCGGCATAATTGTGTTGCTGATTATGCTGCAAAAACGCCGGATGATTTTGGGCCGTTCAGAACCATACAATATATAGTGCTTAGCAGGATTTGATCAATCAACATATGGTATGGTTTGAACTCGTTTTCGATTCTAAGAGGCCGAAATTCCAGAAAACGAGGATTTGACCATCTGCATAGAGAAAAAACGCTCTCAGGACAAAATCAAGGTAGTTGGTGGCAGTTCATATATGGCAAACTGCTGTTTATAGCCGCCTGTTCTGCTCAGATTGAGGTCATTGCTTTATAACTGTTTAGCTCCGGAATCTCGCAAAGATTCTTTTCATTCGATCTCTTGGTGTTCAGGCATAGTGCTAACCTCCTGTTTAGATGGATTCAAGATCTCAATATCTCTCCTATCTGATCAATTCTTCAATCAACTTACTGCTATAGTATTGATTAGGATCTATTCCTTCCGCTTTTAGTCTCTCCTCCAATGCTTGTGCTACTTCCATTGTCATAAGCGGTAAAAAAGGAAGTATGATTTCAGAATACTCATCGTCTTCTGTCATATTGTCTATATCAGTCTGTTCAGAGAGTTCGTCTTTTTCTGTAAAAGGCACTGCATCAAACAGCAAGAATACTTGCCATGTTTCTGGATTGTTCATCGCAAGCTTCCAGTCCATGCCAAGCGAACGAATGATGGAACTATGGCTGAACCGAAGCACACCGTTTTCTGTTCGTCTAAACGTTTGTTTTAGGAAACCTCTCTCTGAGCCGGTCTTAATCCGCAGTAGCTTTTCCTCACTATTAACGAAAAACAGTTTTCCCATATGCTGATTTAACCCATAGGCACATCCCTTTGATTCAAATGTCTCTCGGATGTCCACACCTTCGATCAAATCAGTGAATTCGCTGTTTGGAAAGAAAACTACGTTGTCATCACGAGGATCAATATCTGATGTGTCCATAGATTGCCAATGAAGCAAAGTATTACATACAAACAGATAACAGAAATCTGCATCCCGTTTTTCCCAGCTTCTTTGCAACACATATTGTATAGCATGGCCTTTGCAATATTCATACGGTATATACTTGGTATATTCTAGATAGCGATTGTACTTTCCCATGTCTACTGATAACGCCGTCATCCAGAGAGTATCATGGATATGCTCCAGAAAAGGGGGTATTTCAGCACCACCGTTTCGTGCCTCAACAATTGCCGGACCGCTTGATAACTTCCCATGACGGTATAGTGAATTCTGAAACGTAGCATAGTCGAATGCATCGCGAACATCTACGATTGCTTCAATATACTTCTTATCTGCTATTTTTTGTTCAGCTCTTGCAATTAGGCTCTTTACAAAATGATCTTCAATCAACGTAGAAAAATGGAGATCAGAAAGCTGGATGCCAAAGTATCGGTTTAACACACGGGATAAAAACTTCTCGCCATTTGCTATGTATATTTTCATCTCTGATGCTGGGTTAGTAATAGCATGCTGAACTAAGTTCCTCTGCTTCCGGATTAGTTTAATGTCGGAGACACACGGAAGAGCAGGCAAACTGTTTTCGTCAAAGAATTTTGAGATGATTCCGATTAACTGGTCAATCTCTGATGTCTCTACGCTTTTTCCTGCTACAGATTCTATGTCGAAATGCTTAATTAAAATACGAAGAATATACTCCAAAGCATTGTCCAAATTATGAATCGAAATCATCACATCAAACTCTGTGCTTGAAAGAGCATGTTCTTTTGCATGATTTAGGAACTGATTTGCCCTGATCAACATACGCATGATCTCTTCAGTAGGAGCCTTGGGACAGGTTATGCTGCTTTCTTCAGGCATTCTTGTTTTTCATTCCTTTCGACTGTCAGCTATGTTTGGCTGCTTATCTTTACGAAAAATCAATTTCCCTGCATTTCCAGATTTTAGATGCTTGTATTCATTTTATTATCAGCTGGCAAGCAATAAGTCCTTAATTTTCCGAATAATCGTATTGCGAATTTGAATAACCGCAGAATTGTTTTCGCTTAATTCTGTGTAAAACTCGGCCTTATCGGTATCTCCGCTCATTGTTCCGTCAAAAACGCCATCCATAATACGGGAAGCAACCCTTTCAGCAACCGCTGCTTCATAAGCACTTTCGCTGCTGTTCTGTACATTTGATTGCAGATCCTTATCATTGCTCAGATCGTTGATAATACCGCTGATTTCAGCATCGGCATTCGCATAGCGCGAATTGAACTTTTCAATGATTTCATCAATTAAGGATAATGTTTTATCAGCAGAAGCAACGTCTGTAGAAACACCATCAAATGCCTGATCTTCCGCATGAAGCTCTATCGTGAACTCTTCCTGTGTTGCTTTTGTAGAGAATTCCACAAGATCTACCAATTCAGAAGCATCAATCGCTGGCGTCTCTTCTTTTTCATACAATACGTTATACAGGACATTGAAAACAATTGCTAATTGCTCCATCTCCTGATTCCAGGAATTATAGACCGCGGAGATATAGTAGAAAAGCTTGCCGAATTTCTTGAGTTCAGCAACAAAGAGTTTTTTGCGTTCTTTCTCCAATTCCTGATATTTGCGAATGATGCCAGCAAGAAGCGAAGTCAGTTCGGCTCCGTGCCCATCTTCAGCCATAATCAGTTTATAGATTTTTTGTGTATCAAGGAGCGTAATAACGCAATAATCAAGGATATGATCTCTCTTGGCAAACAAGATATTTGGATCGGTTTCATTTTCTGTTGGCAGATATAATTCTCCTCCGTAATACTGTGTAAAGAAGACCTTTATATCCTCAGGATTGTTGATGAAGTCCATCACGAATGTACGCTTGTTTTTTGCCGGACGATTAAGTCTCGAGATCGTTTGAACAGCTTTTACCGCACTGCTCAGCTTCTTGTCAATATACATTACACACAAACTGTCTTCGTCAAAACCTGTTTGAAGTTTATCCGCAACGATGATGATCCTGCAATCCTCATGGTTATGAATGATTGCCTTAATATCATAAGGGACACCGTTTTGGATGAAATCACGATTCATAGCTTCTTCCGTGAACTTCGTTCCATCCAATTCGATGGTTCCCGTAAAAGCAACACAGGATCGAAAACTGCATCCATGCTTCTTGAGATATTCATCAATGGCCAATTTATAGCAAACGGCATGCTTTCGTGATGGGGCAATGATCATGGCTTTCGCTTTTCCAGATAGCCAGCCGCTCCTCCGTTCAATAAAATCATTCAGCATAATTTCCGTTTTGGTTTGGATGACCTCATCGGAAGTGGTTACATAATTCAGAATAGCTGCTTGTGCTTTCGCGCTGTCATATTCTGTATCATCGTCTTTCTTTTTCTCAATTCGGTAAAAGTCTTTATAGCTTGTATAGCAAAGAAGAGGATTTAGAATAAACCTTTCCTCAATTGCCTGCCTCATGGAGTATTTATCAAAATATGTTTTACCTATTTCCTTTCGCGTCCCGAAAAGCTCCATCGTTTCTTTTTTTGGTGTTGCGGTAAAGGCAAAATAGCTCACATTCTTTGTATTGCGAATTGCCGCACTTTCTTTCAAAATCTGGTTCTGTCCATCCTCCAGCTCGTCGTATACATCATCCAATTCGGCAGATTCCTTCAAAGACTTTCCCGTTAAGGTTTCTGATGCTTTGGACATTGATTTCCCAGCAGTTGAGGAATGGGCTTCATCGATGATGATGGCATAGTTTCGATCTTCATATCGTTTGATCTCATTCAGAATCGGATGGAACTTCTGCAAGGTCGTTACGATAATATAGCCGCCGTCATTCAGCTTCTTCAACAAATCTTTTGAAGTGGTATCTATATGCTGAGCGACACCCTTCTTTCCGTCCACGTTCATCAGCTCTAAGCCGAGCTGACCATCAATCACTGTTCTGTCGCTGATAACAATGACAGTGTTGATATTGGGCTGATTGATCATTCTTTTGGCCAGCCAGGCAATCGTTTTTGTCTTTCCGCTGCCCGCGCTGTGCCAGATCAGGTAGCGGCCTCCTACACCATTCTCCTGCACGTCTTTTTCGCAACGCAAAACTGCGCGAAGCTGATGGTAGCGCGGAAAGATCATGTTGCCTTCATCATCGATGAACATAAACTCCCGGATGATACGCAGCAGCATATCTTTTTGAAGGATGTTTTCCCACACATAATACGTGCAATGCTTTCCTTCTGTCACAGGGTTTCCGGCTCCCTCTCCTTCAGAGCCTTGATTGAAGGGTAAAAAACGGGTATCCTTCCGATCCAGCCGTGTGGTCAGGAAGGCCACCATCTCATCCATGGCAAAGTAAACCAACGTGCGCCGATTGAAGGAAAAAATCAGCTCATCTGGGTTACGGGACGTTTGAAATTGCTTCGTACCCTCAAAGGCCGCTTTCTGTCCGGCAGTCTGCTTTTTCAGTTCGATCATCACCAGAGGAATACCGTTCAGAAACAGCGCCAAATCCACCCTGTATGGGTCGGGTTTATCTTCAAAGGTAAACTCCCGCCGTACAGAAAAAATGTTTTTTTCATACAGGCGGATACTTTCAGACATAGTATCCAACCCCGTTTTGAAATACGCCAGGCTAAATTTTGTATTGCTGGCATAGTCTTCCACCCATTCATTAAGGGCTGTCAGCAATCCCCGGTTTTCTATTTTTTTGCACAGCAAATCCACATACCGGGCTTTATACCCCGCTCCATAGGTTTCCTTGAACTTTTTGAGCTCCTGCGCTTGAGTTGCTTCCAGAAACTCAAACAGTTTTCCCGTGTCCAAGGCATGCTGATAATCGTAATCTGCTTTTTTCCCTTCTACATATTGATGGGCAAGCAGATAATTGTAAATTTCATCACGGAACGGGTTTTCACGCAAGATGCTTTCTGCCATGTTGATTCCTCCTTTAACCAATGAGGTCTGGCACCCTCATGTGGAGAAGGTTTTTTCTGTCTTAATTCTTCAAGCTGATCCAGATAAGAGGAGAAAGATTCATATTATTTACTTCTCGTTTAAAATCATTTAATGCGTCCAAGAGATGAAATGATTTGAAATCGGATAGTTTATTGAGTTTTTTTCTGTTTATTAGCATCCACAGGCAAACATTATGGCCTATAAATCTGTTTTCTGGCAATTCACCAGATGCAGATAAACGCAGTGAGGTTGTTGCTTGTTTCACCAAATATACCAGATCAGATATTTGATTTTGGTCTTTAATCATAATTACATTGTCATCATCCATTAAATCTGCTTCTTCAATACAATAGCCTCTAATGTACACATTTTGCTTATGTAGCTGTGTATACTCTCCCGTGGAAACAAGACTATCAATTAATTCATCTTCTGTTTTGTTTCCACAGTCTTTTATTTCGAATGGTATTGTATCGGCTTGTTCTTTAATATATGCAATATACGATTCGCTAAATTCAACCCAGTCGTTTTTAAATAAAACATAGTATTTTCCATTGTGTTCTATTGTCACCTGAATGAGTTCAAAAAGCCATCTAGCAAAAGAAGGATTATCGTCATCATCAAAAAATACAACTCTGATCTTATCAAAGTCTGTTCCAACAATCTCCGTTTTTTCTGCAATAGTTTGTTTTATTAATGACGTATCAATGGTATCTATTATCTCAGTTAGATTTGTATGTTTAAATCGAAGTTGATAACGATAATCGTTTGCAAAGTTAAAACTGACACCTGTAAGCCAGTAATCATCTACATCAACACATTCAAGAAACTCTTGAAAATGCCTCTTAAGTTCATCTCGAAGATGATCCAGTATTGTTTTATCCGTTACCTTTCGGTAACGTGGTAATTTGACTAGAGACTCAGTTGAAAGACGCTGGTGAATTCTATCTGTAAACATATATAGATTTTCAGGGCTGTATGAAAAACCTTTTCCAAAGGAAAAGCGCGCCGATTCTCCAAAGTCTGCTGATTCTCCCCATTCCTCCTTCCTTATCGTTTTACATTTCACATAACTAAACGCTTCACCATATTCTTGTGAATCATTCATGTCCCTTCTGCTAGTATAGGAAGTAATGTCTTTTTTACTGGCAGAAGTAAAGGTTTGCGAGTGCTTCATCTTTAATCCTTTTGGATCAACAATTCTTTCTGCTAAATCTAGGCCAAAATCTTTATCGCAAAATTTTCTCACAATGAAATGTGCCTGCCCGTGAGCAATAGCAAAATTATATTTATCTGTTTCAATAAGGAATACCCCTGACAAAGCATCACTTCCTAAATCAGCAGTCAAATCCGAGAAGTCTTCATCCGAAACTATATTTTTATAATAATTTAGCCATCCTTCATTTTCAAAATGCTTTTTCTTAACATACAGCACGAAATGACAATGCTCATCTTCTTTTTCTGCTGCGATTTCATATTCGTTTTCCAGCAACTCATCAGCCAAATCGGAAACGGAGTCATTTTCAATTTTGAAAACATTGATCTTCAATTCCGTCCCCCTCCTTACCACTTTTTCTTCAGATGAATCCACTTCCCAGAACGAGGAAACTGTTTGGTTTTCCAATCGCCATCGACCGCTGCTAAGAAAAGAAGCTTCTCATTATCCCGTTCATTAAAGTATCTCAAAACAATCTTATCGAAAGATAGGTCTTTTCCATTTTCTTGCTTTAGGCTGAAATAACAAGTATACTGGCGAATGCTTTTGGGTTCTGCCATAAATGAATAACTGCCATCATTTGCATAGATATACTCATTATCGTTTTTTCCACTTCTGTTAATCTGTATCATTTCAGCGACTCTTGT
>Ga0208297_1002175_pt1 | contig 12547 bp, 13 predicted proteins | sample LMS_cellobiose_e_FD_187367 | JGI IMG/M metagenome (GOLD analysis project Ga0208297, IMG submission 187367) | Rumen-fistulated moose microbial communities from Alaska, USA - LMS_cellobiose_enrichment (SPAdes) (version 2) | ecosystem: Host-associated > Mammals > Digestive system > Stomach > Rumen... | reverse complement strand
CCGTCGCCTTCGAGGAACAGAACGCCTCGGGCGATTCCGCCAACTGCGCGACGATCTGCAGCGGCTTCGCGGCCAACAACGTCGACCTGATCATGGCGAACGCCACGCCGGCGCTGCAGGCCGCCGTTTCCGCGACGAACGCGATCCCGATCCTTGGCACGTCGGTCACCGACTACGCCTCCGCGCTCGATATCTCGGGCTGGACGGGCGCGACCGGCATGAACGTTTCCGGCACCAGCGACCTTGCCCCGCTCGACGGGCAGGCGCAAATGGTCAAAGAACTCGTCCCCGACGCCAAGACCGTCGGCATTCTCTCCTGTTCGGGCGAGGCGAACTCGGCCTACCAGGTCGCCACGATCACCCCGCTGCTCGAGGGGCTGGGCTTTACGGTCAAGTCCTTCACCTTCGCCGATTCCAACGACGTTGTGAGCGTGACGGAAACGGCCTGCGGCGAGTGCGACGCGCTCTATATCCCGACGGACAACACCGCCGCCTCCTGCTCCGAGGCGATCGCCAACGTCGTGCTCGGCAGGAAGACCCCCGTGATCACCGGCGAGGTCGGCCCCTGCCGCGCCTGCGGCGTTGCGACCCTCTCGATCGACTACTACGATCTCGGGCTGGAGACCGGCCGCATGGCCGCCGAGGTGCTGCAGGGCGCCGACGTTTCAACGATGCCGGTCCGCTATGCGCCCAACTTCACCAAGATGTACAACGCGGCCAACTGCGAGGCGCTGGGGATCGCGGTCCCCGAGGGCTACACGCGCATCGAGTGATCCGCGGGGAAAGCGGCCTGCGCGCCGCTCAAACCGGCGAACTTTGGGAGATCGCATCTGTTATGCGGGGTTTGCGCGGAACTTTTGGTGAAGTTGTCGCTTGACTTTGCCAATTTAAAGTGATATACTTCGGGGCATCAAGAAAACAGCCGCCGATTTCGGCGCCGGACGGGGATTTCTTTCTGAGGGAACCCTTTCCGCAAACAGAAGGAGGTTGTCCCCATGACGATGAAAAAGACCTTGGCCCTGTGTCTCGCGCTGGCAGCGGCGATCGCACTGACGGCCTGCGGCGGTTCCGCCGCTTCTTCCGCAGCGCCCGCGCCCTCTGCGTCCGCTGCCTCTTCCGCCGGCCCCGAAGGGCAGACCTACACCGTCGGCATCTGCCAGTTGGTGCAGCATGAGGCGCTCGACGCCGCGACGAAAGGCTTCCGCGATGCGCTGACCGAAGCGCTCGGCGACGCCGTCGCCTTCGAGGAACAGAACGCCTCGGGCGATTCCGCCAACTGCGCGACGATCTGCAGCGGCTTCGCGGCCAACAACGTCGACCTGATCATGGCGAACGCCACGCCGGCGCTGCAGGCCGCCGTCTCCGCGACGAACGCGATCCCGATCCTCGGCACGTCGGTCACCGACTACGCCTCCGCGCTCGATATCTCGGGCTGGACGGGCGCGACCGGCATGAACGTCTCCGGTACCAGCGACCTTGCCCCGCTCGACGGGCAGGCGCAGATGGTCAAGGAACTGTTCCCCGATGCGAAGACCGTCGGCATCCTCTCCTGCTCGGGCGAGGCGAATTCGGCCTACCAGGTCGCCACGATCACCCCGCTGCTCGAGGGGCTGGGCTTCACGGTCAAGTCCTTCACCTTCGCCGATTCCAATGATGTCGCCGTCGTCACCGAGACCGCTTGCGGCGAGTGCGACGTGCTCTATATCCCGACGGACAACACCGCCGCCTCCTGCACCGAGGCCATCGGCAACGTCGTCCTCAACAAGAAAGTGCCGGTCGTGGCCGGCGAGGTCGGCATCTGCCGCGGCTGCGGCGTTGCGACCCTCTCGATCGACTACTACGATCTCGGGCTGGAGACCGGCCGCATGGCCGCCGAGGTGCTGCAGGGCGCCGATGTTTCAACGATGCCGGTCCGCTACGCGCCCAACTTCACCAAGATGTACAACGCGGCCAACTGCGAGGCGCTGGGGGTTTCGGTCCCCGCCGACTACGCCGCCGTCGAGTAACGCCGGCATTCCCGTCTTTTGCAGCGCGCCCGATCCAACCTGTCGGGCGCGCCGTTTCCCTGTCTGAGAACCGCCCGGTTCGGACGCTCCGCGGCAGCGCGGGGCGATTTTCCGCGCTTTGGGTTTGTGCGCGGTGTCCGGCGCGGTCTCGTGGGTCCTTTTTGGAATGCGTCTTTTCGAGTCACTTCACAATCAATGGGAAAGGAGCGGCGTCTGCATGAATGCTGCGGCCTATTTTGCCTCGCTCGATCTCTCCACGCTTCCCGGGCGGCTGCCCGGCGGCGTGGCGCAGGGCATCATCTGGGGTCTGATGGCGATCGGCGTCTACATCACCTTCCGGATCCTCAACCTCTCCGATCTGACGGTCGACGGCTCGTTTACGACGGGCGGCGCGGCTGCGGTCATGCTGATCCTGGCCGGCCGGCCGGCGTGGCTGGCCGTGCTCGTTGCAACGGTAGCGGGCGTGCTCGCGGGCCTCGTCACGGGCCTTTTGCATACGCGCCTCGGCATCCCCGCGATCCTCGCGGGGATTCTGACGCAGTTTGCGCTTTATTCCGTCAACCTGCACATCCTCGGCGGCGCCGCCAACAAGGCGATCAACGCCGACAAATACGCCCTGCTGCTCTCGGGACGGCATGTGATGCTGGCGATCGCCACGGGGGCGCTGTGTGCGCTGCTGATCGTGGAGGCGCTCTACTGGTTCTTCGGGACGGAACTCGGCAGCGCGCTGCGCGCCACAGGTAACAACCCCGCCATGAGCCGCGCGCAGGGTATCAACATCGATGCGATGAAGGTGATCGGCTGCGCCTGCGCGAACGGCATCGTCGCGCTCTCGGGCGCGCTGATGGCGCAGTATCAGGGCTACGCCGATGTGCAGATGGGCCGCGGGGCGATCGTGATCGGCCTCGCTGCCGTCATCATCGGCGAGGTGCTCGGCGAGGCGCTCTTCAAAAAACACCTCAACTTCAACGGCCGCCTGTTGTTCGTCATCGTGGGCGGCGTCCTCTACTACATCGTCGTCGTGATCGTGCTGTGGTTCAAACTGCCGACGAACGACCTCAAACTCTTCACCGCCGCGGTTGTGGCGCTGTTCCTTGCGGTGCCATATCTCCGCGAGCAGCGCAAATCCTCGTTCCGCGCGGCAGGCAAAAACAAGGGAGGCGATCGCTGATGCTGGAACTCAAGGCTGTCAGCAAGACCTTTAACATCGGCACCATCAACGAGAAAAAGGCGATCGTCGATCTCGACCTGCATCTGGCGCGGGGCGATTTCGCCACGGTGATCGGCGGCAACGGCGCGGGGAAATCCACGATGCTCAACGCGATCGCCGGCGTTTGGCCGATCGACGCGGGGCAGGTGCTGATCGATGGGCAGGACGTGACGGGCCTGCCCGAATACCGCCGCGCGGCGCTGATCGGCCGCGTGTTCCAGGACCCGATGATGGGCACCGCGCCCGATATGCAGATCGAGGAAAACCTCGCGCTTGCGGCGCGCCGCGGCAAACGGCGCGGCCTGCGCTGGGGCGTGACGGCGGGCGAACGCGATAACTACCGCGATCTGCTCGCGACGCTCGGCCTCGGCCTGGAGGACCGTATGACGGCGAAAGTCGGCCTGCTCTCGGGCGGGCAGCGGCAGGCGCTCACGCTGCTGATGGCGGCGCTGCAGAACCCGAAACTGCTGCTGCTCGACGAACACACGGCGGCGCTCGATCCCGCGACGGCCGAAAAGGTGCTCGAACTCTCGGACCGCATCGTGGGAGAAACGGGGCTGACGGCGCTGATGATCACGCACAATATGGCGGATGCGCTGCGCCACGGCAACCGCCTGATCATGATGAACCAGGGCCGCATCGTGTTCGACGTCTCGGGCGAGGAGAAGAAAAAACTCACACGCCGCGATCTGCTCGACGCCTTTGCAAAGGTGCGCGACGAAACGGATTCGGTGCTGCTTTCCTGAAAAGCGCAAAACGGGACGGGAACCGCGGTTCCCGTCCCGTTGTTTATGCGCCGAAAGCGCCCGCCGCCTTATTGCGGAGCGCCGACGGCGCGCGCGCTTGGCGCGTCTTCTGCCAGCAGAAACCGCAGGATGCGCTCCTTGAAATCGGGCGCCTCGTCGTAAACGCCGTGGCCGTAGCCCTCCCCGTAGAGAAAACAGTTGCAGCCGAGCAGCCGCGCCGTTTCGCGCATCCGCGCGGCGGGGATGACGCGATCGGCTTCGGCGCCCAGCACGAGCGCGGGGCAGCGCACCGCCCCGACCCGCGTGCGCAGGTCGAACCCCGCGCAGGCGGCCGCAAGGCGCGCAAAGCGCTCCAGGTCCGCCTCGGAAACGGCGGGGGCCTCCTGCAGCAGCGCGGCGTTTTCCCGCAAAAAACGCGGGGAGAAGAGCATCTTGGCAAACTCCTCAAACAGGGTCTGCGCATCGCCCATCCGGGCGAGATCCCTCCACCGGCCGAGCACGGCAGCGGCCTCGTCGGGGAGGCAGGAACACGTCGAAGCGAGGACGAGCCGCCGCACGCGCGCGGGGCAGTCGGCTGCGAGATACTGGGCGATCATGCCGCCCTGGGAAACGCCGAACACGTCCGCCTGCCCGATGCCGAGGGCTTCCATCGCAGCGGCGGTGTCGCGGGCCATATCGCGCATGGAAAACCCCTCGGGCAGATCCCTGCGGCGGTCGAACAGCCAGACCGTGTAGTGCGGCGCAAACACCGCGTAGGCCTGCGCCACGGCCTCGGCCGAAGCCATGACGCTCTGAAGGCTCAGCCCCGGCAGGATGACAAGGGCGCGGCCGCCCTCTCCGAACGAAAAAAACGCCGTCTCGGCGCCGCCTGCGGTCACCGAGCGCACGGTTGCGGTCTGCATCGGCTTCTCTCCTTTCCGAACTGCAACGAGTATAGCACCGCCGCGGCGCTGCGTCAAACCCCCGCGCGCAAAGAGGCCGAGCCGAAAATCGTTCGATTTTTCAAAAACAAGAAAATCAGAAGATTTTGTTTTGCGTTTTTTGGGGGAGGACGGATTGACTTTTTCAAGGGCGCTGTGATTAAATTGGAGTGGAGGCGATGGAGCGAAACCAGGGAGACTTACGCATGATGGATTTTTTGCGGACAGCGATCTCATTCTTGACGGACATCGGAATCCAACTGTTTGAAATGGTCGGCGTTGTCGTTTTGCTGGTCGCGGGGGCCCGGGCAGTGGTCGGGTACCTGAGGAAAGGGCCGCACACGTCGGTGACGCTGGCGCGCGGCGCGGCGATGGCGCTCCAGTTCAAGATGGGCGCAGAGATCCTGCATATCGTGCAGGTGCGGGAGATGCAGGAACTCTACCTGATCGCGGGCATTGTCGTCATCCGGATCGTGCTCGCGCTGATGACGCACTACGAGATCCGGGAGGGCGACCAGCGCCGCCTGCAGGAGCAGGAAGCCCCGCCCGCGCAGGTCCCGGCAGAATAAGCGACAAGAAGAACCGGCCGGGGGCGGCAGCCCTCGGCCGGTTTTGCGTGCGGGTTTACGCCGCACGGCGCTTTTTCCCGAAGAAATATCCTGCCGCCATCACGGCGCAGGAGGCGAACAGCCCGGGGAAAACCGGATCGACCGGCCATGTGAGCAGCAATTTGCTGATCATCGAGACGACCGGCCCCGTGATGGTCGCCGCCGCCGCAAAAGCGGGCGGGATGCGGCCGGGCAGATAGACCGCGCCGAGCAGTGGGGCCATCAGCGCCGCGCCGCGCAGGCCGAGCGAAAGGAAACTCCACGAAAGGATGAGCGAACCGCCGCCGCCGATCAGGCAGACGAGGCCGAAAAACGGCAGCACCGCGATGATCGCCGTAATCATGCGGCCGAGCGTTTTTTCGGGGGTGTCGGGCCGCAGGTTCTTGTAGATATCGCGCACGAGGTTGGTGCTGATGCCGACGGAGAGGCCGGCGATCGGCCCGACGACCGTGATCAGCAGCGCCCCCAGGAAGAACCCCGCGATCGGCGTGGGCAGTTTTTGCAGCAAGAAGAGCGGCAGCGCGGTGGCGGGCGTGATGTCCGGCGCATGGATGCGCATATACTGGCCGACCAAAACGGAAGCGACGCCGATCGGCGGGCACAAAACGCCGCACAGCACGCAGACGCGGCGGTGGATGCCGAGGTTGCGCGACATCAGCAGCACCTGGAAGTAGGTCTGCGTTGTCATGACGCCGAGCACGAGCGAAAGGCCTGCGCCGAGGTCCGTCGCGGCGCCGCGGCTGATCAGATTGAAATATTGCCCGTGCGGCAGGGCGGCGCGCAACGCGCCCCAGCCCCCGTCGGACGAAAGCACGAGCGCTGCGTTGATCGCGCACAGCGAAAGGAGCAGCGTCGTTTTGACGAGGCCCGTCGCGCCCGAGCCGCGCATGCCGCCGAAGATGATGTAAGCGACCGCGATGGTCGCAACCGTGATCCCCGCGGCGAGTTGGTCGAAGGGCGTGATCGTGCGCACGAGCGCGATCCCCGAGAGGATGTTGGAGACGACGGTGAGAAAACTGCCGAAAGCGACGGAGGCCGCCGAAAGCATGGCGGCGCGGCGGCCGTATTCGTTGCCGATGAACTGCGAGAGCGTCACGTTGCCGCTCTCATAGAGGCGCTTGCCGAAGCCCGTCAGCAGCAGCGTCCAAAAGGCGAGCCCGAGCCCGAGCGTGAACCACCAGGCGGAAAACCCATAGGTGTAGGCAAGCTGCGCGGTGCCGATCGTGGAGGCCCCGCCGGTCGCGAGCCCGATCATGCTGCCGGTGACCGCCACCGTGCCGAGCGAGCGCAGGCCGGAGGTGGATTTGCCGCTTCTGCGCGAGCGGAAGCCCGAGATCACGCCTGCGAGGATGACGGACGCCACGCCGATGACAATGCCGATATAAAGTTGCCAAGACGGCCCAGCCATGCGGACCCCTTCTTTCAAGTGATGTTACAAGATAGACCTATTATAGAACGGAACGCGGCAAAAGGCAATCCCGCGCGGGGAAAACCGGCCCGATTTTTTCGTGCGCGCGGACAAAAAACGCCCCGCTGCACACAGGGCGTTTGAACGTCGGGGAAGATCAGCGGTCCTCAGGCCAGGGTGCGTCCGGGGCGGAAGGTTCATCGGGTGCGGCTTCGACAAATTCGGCGTTTTCGAGCACGGCCTGATCGGCTGCGGCTTCCTCCGCAACGGATTCGAGCGCCTTTGCCGCGCGCGAGAGGCGCAGGATCAGGTAGAGGTCGACCGCGCCGTTGTAGATCAGCGCGATGCCGATGAGCACCACCAGCACGGCGAGCGACCCGAAGGGATCGACCAGGATCAGCACGCCGAGCGCGACCGGCAGCGCCGCCAGCAGCAGGGGCAGCCACCCGCCGCGCAGGGCGATCGCCGCCTGCAACTCAATGAGCCCATGCAGCAGGATAAACGCGCCGAAGACATATTGCAGCAGCGCGACGACCGAATCGGGGCGCAGCAGCAGCCACAGGCCGAGGATGCACAGCACGATCCCGATGAACAGATCGAGTTGGAACGCCGAGAGCGCGCTGCGCCCGCGGAAGTAGGAGATCAGGTTCCACGCGCCGGCGAGGGCGAGCATCGCGCCGAAGGCCATGCACACCCAGCGGACGGCGTCCTGCGGGAAGGCGACCAGCACCGCGCCGATCAGGATGCAGCCGGCTGCGCCGAGAATGGAACTTTTTCTGCGTTCGGAGAGGATGGTTTTCATGGGGCGGCCTCGCTTTCTGTCAAGTTTTCCGGCGAGGGACGCCCCGCCGGCTCAGGGGTCGTAGCGCGCGGCTTTGAGTGCGCGGCGGAACACCGGCAGCAGCACGAGCGCGAACACAACGGCCAGCGCGGCGTTCGTCAGCGACGAAACGGCGCGGGTGCCGAGTTTGATGAGGACGGTCTCCATCGGGTTGCGCAAAAACCACGCCTCGGTGACGAAGTTTTTCCCGAGGTAGAGCACCACGTAGGTGAGGCTCCCCGCGACGGCGGCGACGGCGTTCTGCCAGAAGCGCTGCGCCTGCGCGCCGCCCGCGCGCGCGACGAGGCCCGTCACGGCGGAGAGCGCGAACTTGAACAGGAACGTGATCGGCGCGCCCGCGGCGTAGAGCGGGTTCGTCAGATCGTAGAAAAAGGCGCCGATGCCGCCGCAGAGCCCGCCCGCGACAGGGCCGAGCAGCAGGCCCGAGAGCACGCAGAACACGTTGCCGAAGTGGATGCGCGAAATGTCCCCGATCGGGATCGAGAGGTAGTTGGAGAGGAAGCAGAAGGCGGCCATCACGCCGATGAGCGTGATGCGCCGGATGGAAAAAGCGCTGCGGTTTGCCATAAAACATTCCTCCGTTCGGCGCCGCAGTCGACCGAACGGCGGCGCAAGGTCACAACAAATGATAGGCTCCGCCGGCGGCGGGGCGCAGCAACTCGCCGAGCAGCGGCTCAAACATCACGCCATAGCGCGGGTCGGAGCCGTAACTGTAGGTGGTGCGGATGGCGAGTTCGGTGAATTGGGCGGCGCGGCTCATGGCGATGGGCAGGCTGTCGCCGCCGCAAAGGCCGCCCGTCAGCACGGCGGCGAAGAGATCGCCCGTGCCGGGGTAGCGCGCAGGCACCTGCTCGCCCGCGGTGTACCAGAATTTTCCGCTTTTGCGGTCGTAGCCGAGGTTGACGAGGCCCTGCGCGAGCTGCAGCGAGGCGCCCGTGATGACGACGCGCGCAGGCCCGAGTTCCGAGAGGCGCACAAGCAGGCTGCGCGCCTCCTGCACGGAGAGCGAGGCTTCGCTGTAGGGGGTGCCGAGCAGGAGCGCGACTTCGGTGCGGTTGGGCGTGATCACGTCGGCATGCCCGACGAGCGCGCGCATGCGGCGGCACATCTCCTCGGTGACGGTGCGGTAGCGGTTGCCGTGATCGCCCAAGACGGGATCGACGACGGCGAGCGCGCCCGGATATGCGGCGATAAACCGCTCGCAGGCGCGAAACTGCGCCTCCCCGTTGAGGAAGCCGCTGTAGATGCAGGCAAAGTCGATGCCGAGCGCCTGATAGTGCGCCAGCGCGGGCTCGATGTAACCGTCGAGATCGCGCACGACGACCTCGCCGAGGCCGCCGGTGTGCGACGAAAGCACGGCGGTGGGAACGGGGCACACCTGCAGCCCCTGCGCCGAGAGGACGGGCAGGATGACGGCCAGCGAGCACCGCCCGAAGCCGGACAGGTCGTGGATCGCGGCGATTCGTTTGATTCGCTCCATCGGGACATTCTCCTTTGTGTATCGTAGCGTGTTCGATCGCAAAATGCCAATCGGGGAAAACCCGCAAGGAAAGCGGTTTGAATTGGCAAATTTGCAAAAAAATTCCGAAATGGACCAGAAAGAAATCAGATGATTTGCACAAAATAGATTTGGGATTGCGGGCCGCCGTTTTGTGCCGAAGGGAAAAACTGCCCTGCGCGAACCGGCTTTTCGCCCGCGATTTGGGCATTTCGCAGAATCGGCGCGGACCTGTTTTTGCCGCTGCGCCGCGCCCGCGGACGCTTTGACAAAGAATGGACGAGGGCCGGTCGAAAAAACCGGGTTTAAAACTTGCCCGTCTGTCTAAACTATAGGCACGGGAGGTGGAAATATGACGGAAAAGAAAGGTGCGGCCGCCGTCGGCATGGCGATGGGTGTCGCGGCCGCTGCCGCCGTCTGGAAGATGGCGGCGCCGTCGGTACAGCGTCGGATGCGCACCAAGCGCTTCAAAAAAGCCGCTGCCCGCACGCTGGAAAGCATGGGCGCAGCCATGAGCGAATTCGCGGATCGCGCATTCTGACCGGCGGATGAAGCATGCCCGCAGGGGTTCCCGTTTGGGGAGCGCCTGCGGGCAACTTGTTTACGCCGTTTCGCGCGGGTAGCCGAGGCGGTCCATCGCCGTGGTGATGAGCATGCGGTCGTTCTGGAACGTGACGGCCTTGAGTGCGTCGCCGATCGGCACCCAGCGCAGTTCGCTGATCTCCTCCTCCTGGCGGACCAGGGCGGCGCTGTGGGCTTCGCCCAAAAAGTAAACGACCTGCTTTTTCACGCCGGGTTTGGGGCTGTATTCGACGGCGTGGCGAAAGCCGTCCTGCAGGGTGACCTGCACGCCCGTTTCCTCGAAGATCTCGCGGTGGGCGGTCTGCTCCTCGGTCTCGCCGGCCTCGACATGTCCCTTGGGGAAGGACCAATGTCCGCCGTGGCGATGGCGCAGCAGAAGCAGCATCAGCGCGCCGTTTTCATAGCGGTAGACGAGCGCGCCGCATGATTTTTCTCGCTTCAAACCGATTTCCTCCTGAATCCTTGGTGACTCCGCCCCTACTATACCACGTTTTTCTCGACAAGAAAAGCCCCCCGGCAAATTTCACGCCCGCCGCGGCGCGCCCGCGCGGGGTTGACGGGCGCCGCAGCAGCAGATAGAATGGGGTGGTGGACGAAGGGAGGGACGGCGATGCGGATGGATGCGATTTTGCACGCGGCGGTGCGCCGCTCGATCGGGGACGGCAGCGCCGAGATCCTCGAACGCGGGCGCGGCGGCCTGTTTTTGCGCGATCGGCGCAGCGGGGCTTATATGCTGGCGGCGCGCGACGAGGCCCTCGGGACACAGTGGCTGCGCCGCCACGAGGGGACGGGGTACCGCCTTTTGACGGTCTGCACCGCGCCGCTGCGCGATTACGCCCGCCGCCGCTACGGTTTGGATTCGACGAACTGCCTGCAGGCGGCCTACCGGCGGCCGGAGGTGCCCGCCCGGGAGACGGCCCTGCGCCTGCGCCCGGCCGCGGCGGGGGATTTTCCCTTTGTGGAGCGCCACTACGGCATGCTGGGGGCGTGCGAATTGCGCCGCACGATCGAGGACGGCCGGCTGTGGATCGGCGAGGAGGAGGGCGCGGCCGTCGGCTTTATCGGGGAGCACCTCGAAGGCAGCATCGGGATGCTGTTCGTCCTGCCCGCACACCGCGGGAAGGGCTACGCCGCCGATCTCGAGCGCGCCATGATCGCCCGCCAGTTGCGGCGGGGGCTTGAGCCCTTCTGCCAGGTGATCGAGGGCAACGCCGCCTCGGCCGCCCTGCAGCGGAAACTCGGGCTGACGTTTTCCAGCGGGCGCATCTACTGGCTGTATTGAGGCGCTGCGTTGCGCGGCTTGACAAGGTCCGCGGCGGCGTTGTAAAATAAGCGGCGGAGCGCCGCGCTGCGCGCCTTTTGTCTCCGTAGCTCAGCCGGATAGAGCATTCGCCTCCTAAGCGAAAGGCCGCGCGTTCGAATCGCGCCGGGGACGCCATCGAAAACGGCGGGAAGCCTCAAGCGGGGCTTCCCGCCGTTTTCTCTGCGCCGCGCGGCGGGGAAGAAGCGGCAGGGGCAGGCAATTCCCGCTTGCCTGCGCCGCAGGGGCGCGTTATAATAGACTGGAACAGGGCTGCAGCGCCTCTGCGCCCGCAAAATCGACCGAGACCGCCGAAAGGAGACCGCCATGAAGTATCGCGTTACCCTGCAAACGCTCCCCAAAACCCCGGAGGAGCTCAAAGCCATGCCCGAAGCGGCGCTCAAAAAGCCCGAGGAGACTGCGGCGCTCACGGTCGCAGCGCTGTGCGCCTATCCGCAGGATCCCGAGGCCTGCTGCGCGATGCTCGACTTCCTGCGCGGCCCACGGCCGCTTTCCGGGATGGAGAAACAGTTCCTCCGCGACCGTTTTCTGGACGGGCGGGACTACATCCCCCGCTCGTATTTCGAGGGCGCGACGCCCGAGAACGGCTATACGCCGAACGTGCCCTATACGGTGGAGTTGAGCGACAGCGCCGCGCAGTTCGCCGAGAGCGGCTACAAGCGGTTCGACGTGAGAAGCGGCGGCGCGGACAGCCCGCGGCAGATCACCCTGCGGCTCAAGCCCTCCACAGGCGAGTGGTTCCTCTGGGAGCAGATGCTGCTCGTGCAGATCCGCGTTCCCAAGAGCGAAGATCCGTGGGCATAACACCGCGCAAAACAATCCGGCGGCGTCGCGTGACGCCGCCGGATTCTCTTTTTTGCAGCGTTCCCCCAGGTGTGTATCGCGCCGAAGGAGTAGGCCTTCCCCAAAAGCCCGAAAGGCCGATCGATTTGACGGTGTGAGGAATAAGCCCCCGCCCGTTTTCCCGGGCGGGGGCTTTGGGGTCGAAAGCGGGCGGTTTAGTTCGCCCGTGTGCCGGGACCGAACGTCCAGCCGCCGTAGGCGGTCGCGTTGCGGCCTCTGACGCCGTACTGGTAGTACGTTCCTGCAACCACGTTCGTATCCGTGTAGGTGCGGGCCGTCATCGTAGAGGAGATCGTCGTCCAGCCGCTCCAGCCGCTGCCGGAGTTGCTGCGGCGGGCCAGCACATACTGCGAGGCATTGGCGGAGGCCGTCCATGTCACGGTGTTCTTGCCGGCCGCTGCGGTCGTCGTGACCGTTGCAATCGCACCGGGCGTCGCCGCGAGGGCCTTGGTGCCCGGGCCGAACGTCCACGCGCCGTAGGCGGTCGCGTTGCGTCCTCTGACGCCGTACTGATACCACGTGCCCGCGACCACATTCGTGTCGGTGTAACTGCTGCCCGTCAAG
>Ga0208297_1002173_pt1 | contig 12558 bp, 13 predicted proteins | sample LMS_cellobiose_e_FD_187367 | JGI IMG/M metagenome (GOLD analysis project Ga0208297, IMG submission 187367) | Rumen-fistulated moose microbial communities from Alaska, USA - LMS_cellobiose_enrichment (SPAdes) (version 2) | ecosystem: Host-associated > Mammals > Digestive system > Stomach > Rumen... | reverse complement strand
TCTTGAACTCGCCGTTCTGATAGGCCTGTACAGTAAAATCGTTGATTTCCTTGTTGATGAGAGACATGGTTGAACCTCCTGTTCTGTGTCTGTGATGATTGTTCTTACAGTGTGAGCGACGGCGCGGAATACACACGGCCCTTCAGCTCGCTGTTGAGCATATAGAGGCCCTTGCTGTCGCCGCCGAACAGCTCCATCTTGGTGATCATGTCGGAGGCGTTCTTCTCCTCCTCGCCCTGCTCCTTGACGAACCAATCCAGCACCTGCATGGTGCGGAAGTCCTTCACCTCGTAGGCCGCAGCGTAGATAGCATTGATGAGCGCGGTGACATACTTCTCATGCTCCAGCGCCTTCTTCAGCGGCGTCATGTTGTCGCCGCGTTCCCACTCCGGCTTGGCGACGGCCTCAAAGGTAACGGTCTCGTCATTGTTCCGGAGATACTCGTAAAACAGCAGCGCGTGGTCCCGCTCCTCCTGTGCCTGGATTTTGTACCAGTTGGCAAAGCCGTCCAGACCCACCTCGTCGTAGTAGTTGGCAAAATCCAGATAGAGATAGGCGGAATAGAATTCCTTGTTGATCTGCTCGTTGAGTAGCTTCTTCACAGTAGCGTCCATAATGATTCCTCCTTTTGGGTTTAATTACTGTTTTGTTGACATGTCCTCCATGCGCTTTTGGCAGGCGGGACAGACGCCCTCAAAGACGGTCCGATGGCGCTTCACCGCAAAGCCAGTCTTTTCCGCCAGAAGCGCATCCGTCGATGCGTTATAGACAAGGGGTACATCGCAGACCGCACCGCATTCCGTGCAGATAAGATGGTAGTGGAGATCGGTGCGCTTATCGTAGCGATCCGCGCCGGGCACCTTGATGTGGTTGATCTCCCCACCCTCAGACAGGCAGTTCAGATTGCGATAGACGGTCCCGCGGCTGATACGTTCATCTACGGTATGCACATCCAGATAGATCTGATCCGCCGTGGGGTGATCGCAGCGGGCGCGTACCGCCTCCAAAACAATCTGACGCTGCCTGGTATCTCTGCGCTGCTTCATTGCGAAAATACTCCTTTTCTTCTTACTTGGGATAGAACCGAGACTTGTACTTATACACTAATAGTATTAAGTCCTAATATTATTATATTCATTCACTCCAATTTGTCAAGAAGAAGTAACGTTTTTTTGAGAGCCTTGCTCACTAATCGTGTGCAAGACTTAAAAATCCAAACGTCAATAAGCAACAGAAAAAAGTAGAGGCTCTATGAACACAAAAGCCAATAGCTGCGTTCTACAACTATTGGCTTCGCTTATATGGAGCTTAAGAGTACGGGGAAAATCTTTAACTCCGCTGGAAAACAACGACATCTAAGCTAACACTTATAATGCGTCACAGATGGATTTCTTTGGAGATTCCCTAACAAATAGTATGACGTTCCTTTTTCACGATTCGAGGCAACACACCGTATTTCTTTTGAAATGCCTCAGAGAAGTGGCTGATGTTTGTATATCCCACAGCAAAGGCGGCTTCGGTCACATTACATCTACCACTATCCAATAGATGATATGCTTTTTCAAGACGCTGTTCCCTGACATATTCATAGACCGTTTTCCCGAAAAGGAGCTTAAAAGCACGTTTTAACTTGCAGTCATTCAAATGAACCAGCCGTGAGAGCTCAAGCAGTGTGGGAGGGGATTCCAGCCGATTTAACAGGATTTCACGGGCGTATTTCAGGCTATCTACTTCCGTTCTGGACAGGATGCTCGCGGCTTTCGCGCCACCATCATAAAGCAAACGTTCCAGATTGATAGACAACAACTCCAGAACACAACTTTCAACCAGCAGACGGTTTATCGTATCACGCTCGTCGGATAAGCAGCCGTCCAATTTCCCCAAAATGCTTTCCTCTCGCATATCCATCCTGCACTGACGGCATGCGTAATTCCTGTTCTGGAAATCCTGGAAAGAGATGTCGGTTTTTCCGCAGACGGCTTCACAAAAGCCATTGAACGCACGTGGGCTTGCCCAGATCGAATACAACTGTACGTTTTCGCCTCTGTCATATTCTGCGTGTGCGCATACGGAGCCCATGAACCCAACCAGCGCGTGTCCGGGCTGCACTTCTACAAGGGTATTGTCCACTTCTCCGCTGATAGAACCCTTCCGGGTGTAACTCAGCTCAAACATGGGAGATGTAGTGGCCGTATCTCGCTTTGTTTTGTTTTGGAATGTGCCGGCGGACATGATGATATGCAATTCCGGGCGTATGGGAAGTATCCGGCGCGGAAAAACATCCGAGGCTTCATATCGAAAAGGTGCGTAAATCATGTATATCATCCTTTCGCAAGGGGGTGTTTTCAGAAGACGGTCAACCTTTATACCTGACGGTATGATCTTATTATAGTTAGATATTGCTAACCGGTCAAGTTAATCTTTTTTGAGAGCTATTCAGATAATCCGTCAAGGGGCAAAAAAGCTCCCTCTGCGGGCAGAAAAGACGAATCAGGCAGCGTATACTTATTTCGTCAGTTTGAGCTGATAATTTTTTGCCCGTAAGTTAGCTTCGTCTAACGCACGGCGCTATTATTTGGAGGAAAACACAATGAAGAAGACTATCATGCTTATCTTGTGCCTTGCACTTGCGCTTTCTCTTGCCGCCTGCTCCACGACAGGCGGCGGTACGCAGGGATCGAAGGATACCGTTGTCGTCAAGGACATGAAGGGAGAGGTTGCTATCCCCGCTGATCCGCAGCGCATTGTTGATGTAGCGGGACTGACGGAGGAGCTTCTTATCCTGAATATGAACGTGATCGCTTCAGCAAATACCAGTATGTTTGACGGCGTATCCGTTCCGGATCATCTCAAACAGGTATTCAGCGAAAAGAATATTGAGGTCGTGGGGAATTATTCCGGCGCTTCCTCAACGGGCGACTTGAACCTGGAGAAAATCGCTGAATTGAAGCCGGACCTCATTATCATGAACGTCCGGCATGATAAGGTCTATGAGCAGCTCAAAAACATTGCTCCGACGGTCATGATCGACGACGACATCAGCTATGTGAATTGGCGAGGACGCTTTCAGCAGTTAGGCCAGTGGTTCAACAAGGAAGCCGATGTGGAAAAATGGCTTGCGGACTATGATGCCAACGCTGCCGAGCTTGCGGCAAAAATCCAGGAAGCCGTAGGCAATGAAACCTTTGCTGTCATTGAGGCCAATTCTGTACACTTCGGTTCTTACTATGTCTATCGCACCGGCGGCCCCGGAGAACTGATTTACGATGAACTGAAGCTCATGCCCTCGGCGGGCGTCCCGGAGGACGTTTGGGGAGAGGTCGTTGACGCCGAATACTTTTCTCTGATCGACGCAGATCATATCTTCTTCTTCAGCGATGACGGCACCGTTGGGGATACGGGGAACCTTGCTGCCTGGCAGAGTCTGAAAGCTGTGCAAGCCGGCAATGTGTATTACGGCAACAATGAAGAACAGTACAACATGGCGTACACGGCTATGGGTAAGGCGCTCTATTTGGAAAAGCTCGCGAACGCTGTTTTGAATCACGGAAATGTTGAGTAATGAGGCGGGGGCGACCACAAAGAAGCAGACGAGGCTGAAATATCGACAGTCTGCAACATCCTTTGTCATTATCCTGATCGGGCTGAGCCTGCTGCTCATCCTCTCGCTTGCGTTTTCTGTTTGCACCGGAATAGCAGGCGGGAACATCAGAATCCTCGCCGACACCATCATGCACCCTGCCGCCGCTTCGGACATAGGCAAGATCATGATAGATATGCGTATGCCGAGAGCATTGGCCGCCTGTCTTACAGGGGCGGCCTTTGCTCTCGCCGGCGCTGTCATGCAGGGCCTTACCCGCAATCCATTGGCTGACGCAGGGCTGTTGGGTATCAACGCAGGGGCTGGATTCTTTGTTGCGCTGTCCGCTGTATTGCTCCCTTCCGCTTCGAGCATCGTTACCATCCTTTCGGCCTTTGCCGGAGCCGCGTTTGCGGTGATCCTGGTCTATGGCTTCGGTGCGGGAAAGAGAAAAACGGAATCGTTCCGGCTGATTCTGGCGGGCGCAGCGATTTCAGCTTTGCTTACTGCAATGAGTCAGGCGGTTTCCCTTGCCTTTGGAATTGCGAAGGCCCTCTCCTTCTGGAGCGCAGGGAGCCTGTCCGGAATCACATGGCAGAACCTGAAGCTGATCGTGCCGTTTATCGTTATCGCCGGGATCGTCGGACTGTCGCTCTCCGGCCGCTTGTCTGCGCTGGCTCTCGGAGAGGACAGCGCCATCGGCCTTGGTATCAATGTCCGAAGCGTCAGGCTGATCGGTATCCTCACAGTCCTGCTTTTGGCGGGGGCGAGTGTTTCGCTTGTGGGGGGCATATCTTTTCTTGGATTGATCGTTCCGCACATCGCCCGCTTTCTTGTGGGTGGAGATTACCGGAGGATCATGCCGGTATCCGCACTGTTGGGCGGCGTTGTGCTCGTCTTGGCGGATGTGGCAGCCCGTACAGTAAACGCCCCTTTCGATACGCCTGTCGGGGCGCTGGTATCCATGATCGGCGTTCCTGTCTTTTTTGCACTCACCTATCGAAAGGAGGCAAGGGCACTGTGAAAAGAGCACATAAGCACTATCTGATACCTCTTGTTCTGCTGCTGCTCATAGCCATGGGAGTGCTTTTGTCTGTGAACAGCGGCTACGCGAGAATACCGTACCCGACGGTTTTTCAGAGCCTACTGCATCCGAGCTCAGGCGAGGCGTCTGTGGTGGTCATACAGTTTCGGCTTCCTCGTATCGTGCTTTCGCTTTTGTGCGGGATGGGGCTGGCCCTGGCTGGATGTGTTATGCAGACAGTGACGGGAAATCCGCTTGCCGATCCGGGGATATTGGGTATCAATGCAGGAGCCGGCTTTGCCGTCATGCTGTTTCTGGCCTTCTTTCCTTCGCTGCATACCCGCACAATGGTGTTTCAGCCGATCTTTGCCATAGCGGGCGGCCTTTGCACAACCGGAATCCTGTACCTCTTTGCGAAACGGAGAGGAAAACTCCATCCCGCTTATTTCTTGCTGGGCGGAGTCGGTCTTGCGGCGCTCTTTTCATCCTTCATGCTGATTATGGCTTCAAACATGGATAACAGCAGCTACCAAATCGTCGCAAGGTGGCTTGCGGGGAATATATGGGGGACAAGCTGGTATCAGGTCAAGACGCTGCTGCCTTATCTGCTCCTTCTGGTCCCGATTCTTTTTGCAAGAATGAATGTATTGGACATCCTCACTCTGGGGGAGAATCCAGCCCTGGCCCTGGGTGTCCGCGTGGAGAGGGAGCGCAGGATTCTCCTGTTCGCCTCGGTTGCCCTCACGTCCGTATGCGTTTCCGTCAGCGGCGGTATAGGCTTTGTCGGCCTCGTCTCCCCGCATATAGCACGGAGAGTGATCGGCGGCAGGCATCGGGCTTTAATGCCTGTATCCATGCTTTTCGGGGCGCTGATGCTGCTTTTGGCCGATACGCTTGGCAGATCGGCCTTTCAGCCTCGCGAAATCCCCGTGGGGATCGTAATCTCCGTGCTCGCGGCCCCGTACTTTCTGTTTTTACTTCGTAAGCGGTTTTAAGGAGGAGTATCTATGCAATCTCGCATGCAGGCAAAAGGATTGTCTGCCGGCTACAATGGCGAAAAAGTATTCAGAGAGCTTGACTTAGATATTCCTGAAGGCAAAATCACAACGCTGATCGGGTCAAACGGCTCCGGGAAATCCACCATTTTGAAAACGCTGTGCCGCATCCTTTCTCCCGATTCCGGGTATGTGTATCTGGACGGAGAAGCGATCCATAAAATGCCGACGAAGCTCGTTGCGCAAAAACTTGCGCTCCTGCCGCAGGGCGCGCAAACGCCCTCCGGCATTACGGTAAATGATCTCGTTGAATATGGGCGCTTCCCTTATCGTTCCTCCTTGGGCGGACTGAGTGTGCAGGACAGGGAGATCGTTGGATGGGCGCTTGCCAGCACGAACATGACCGAGCTCTCCCATCGTGAAATGGGAGAGCTCTCAGGAGGACAGCAGCAGCGGGCGTGGATCGCTATGGCGCTCGCCCAAAAAACGGAGCTGCTGTTTTTGGATGAGCCAACGACCTACCTGGATATTTCTCATCAGTTGGAGATTCTGTATCTCTTGCGCAAGCTAAACAGGGAGAACGGTGTGACCGTCGTCATGGTCCTTCACGATCTGAACCACGCCATCATGTTTTCCGACTACCTTGTGGCAATAAAAAACGGAAGGCTGTTTGCCTCCGGAACGCCGACGGAGATCATCACCCCACAGACCCTGCGTGAAGTGTTTGACGTTGAAGCAGAGGTTATCAATCATCCGATACTAAATGTCCCTGTGTGTCTCCCATACAGGACAACAGAGCAAAAAGAGTTCATGGAAAAAGGAGGAGAAACAGAAAGATGAAAATGAGAACACTATCTGCCGTTGTACTTTTGATTTGTGTCCTTATGCTTATGGCCGGCTGCGGCAAGTCAGAAGCGATCTATACCGCCGGCGTTTACACCGCGGCTGCCGATGGATACGCCGGCCCCGTTTCGGTAGAGGTGGAGTTTGACGAGCACAGCATATTGGCGGTTCGTATCCTTTCTCACAATGAGACTTTGGACATAGGAGATCGCGCAATAGACGAGCTGCCGGCCAAAATTGTGGATGCGCAGACATGGGATGTGGACGCAATTACCGCGGCGACAATCACAAGCGGCGCGATCCGCGAGGCGGTGAAAAACTGTATGGAGCAGGCAGCGACAAAGAAATAATGGCCGCACACCGGCATGACTTCAAAAGCGGCTGCCCTCTCTGCAATGCTGTCTACGATTGTAAAGGAGAACATGAGAATGGATAAAAAGAAATCAGGGATCGCCTACCTGCTTGAGCTGGCAGGAAAACACCGACTTCATCTGTTGTTTTCCGCGCTTTTCGGCGTGCTCAGTTCGCTGTGTGCCTTTATCCCTTATGTGATGGTTTATCGCACATTGATGTTTCTGTTTGGGGGAACCTTTGAGACAGGCGTCATCCTTCGATACGGCATTATCGCCGCTGCCGCTGTTGCGGCAAGATTTGTGCTGCTGATTGCCTCGTCAATGCTTTCCCATTTGGGGGCATTTAACACGCTGTACAATGTGCGCTCAAAAATCAGCGCCCATATCGCAAAGGTGAACCTCGGCTTTTTCACCGACCATACCTCCGGGGAAATCAAAAAGGTTATCATTGAGGATGTTGAGCGCATCGAAAAGTTTTTGGCGCATCAGATCCCGGATATTTCTTCTGCGATTTTCGCTCCCATCATTATGTTTGTCTACATGCTGACGGTCAATCCGATTATGGCGCTTTGCCTCCTGGCTCCGTTGATCCTCGGCGCGCTTGTTCAGGGGATCGCCTTGGCGGTTACAGGCAAACAAATGGCAGAATACCACCGTTTGCAGGGAAAACTCAATTCCACGGTCATGCAGTTTATCAATGGCATGCCGGTCATGAAAACCTACAATCTGACCGCAGAGAGCTATAAGGATTTTGCCGGCGCGGTACATGAGTACAATTCCTTCTGGAAGCGGAACACGCGCAGCCAGGGATATACCTATGGCGTTTTCGTGGCGCTGGTGGAAAGCGGGATTTTGTTTACCTTACCGGCCGGCGGCCTGCTCTATCTGAACGGCACGCTTGCCGCACAGGATTACCTTTTCTTTATGGTCATGAGCCTTGTTTTCCTTTCAAGCCTGTTGAACCTCGTAAACCTTGCGATGCTGTTCAATCAGATCATGAGCGGGCTGCGTCGCATCCGGGGCATCATGGACATTCCCAGCACGATGGAGGGAACGGCGGTCCTGGAAAAGGGGCAATCCCATAGCGTTTCTTTTGAAAATGTTACATTCCGTTATGACAAGGCGGACGTTTTGCAGAATATCAACCTGAACCTCCCCGCGGGCAGCCTGACTGCCTTTGTCGGAGCATCCGGTGCCGGGAAATCGACGGCAGCCCAGCTTATACCGAAGTTTTGGGAGGCAACGGAAGGCGCCATCAAGATAGACGGCAGAAACATAACGGAATTGAAAGACGAAAACCTCATGGACCTGGTGTCGTTTGTCTTCCAGGAAGCCTTCATGCTCAACGACACCATTTACCGCAATATTGCCATCGGGCAAGCCGACGCCACGCCGGAACAGGTCGAAGCGGCGGCCAAAGCTGCACAGATTCATGACTTTATCGTGAGCCTGCCCGACGGGTATAATACCAGACTTGGTGAAGAGGGAGTAAAGATGTCCGGCGGTGAAAAGCAGCGTATTTGCATTGCAAGGGCGATTTTGAAGGATGCGCCGATCATTGTCTTCGATGAGGCGACCAGCTACACCGACATTGAAAATGAACACAAAATCCAGCTTGCGCTGCAAAACCTGCTGCAAGGAAAAACGACGGTCATGATCGCCCATCGGCTCCATACGATTGTTGGAGCAGATCAAATTTGCGTGTTCCGGCATGGACAAATAGCAGAGAAAGGAACCCACGAGGAACTTTTGCGGAAAAGGGGGCTTTACGCCGGCATGTGGGAAACCTATACGGAGGAGGAAGCGTCATGAGAAACTTTTTGAAAACAGTCAGAGGGATCGCTGGGAATCAAGTGAAAGCCCTCTATCTTCCCTTGGTTCTTTCCTGCATGGATTCTTTCCTTCACATGGGAATGTTCTCGCTGTTTATCATGGTGATCGGGAAGATCGTCACCGCCTCCTTTACAACGGAAAACCTTCGGCTGTACAGCGTGATCCTTCTTGGATTGTTTCTGCTACGTGCCGTGCTCTATTCCATCAACTATGTGCGCACACAGTTTCTTGGGGCGGATATTTCCGCGGACCTGCGGCTGTCGCTGGGAGATCATATCCGCAGCCTGAATCTTGGCTTCTTCAATAAAAACAGTATCGGCAGGCTGATGTCCAATCTGACCACCGATATTGCGGACTTTGAACAGGTCTTAACGCATCTTTTCACAAACATCTTTAAGGTCCTGTTTTTCAGCGCACTGTCCCTTATGTTCGCATTTCTGATCTCATGGCAGTATGGGCTGATTGCTTTGGCCTTGATCCTGATCGCCTATCCTCTGCTGAATGTGGGAGGCAAGCTGGCACGAAAACACGGAGGGAAACAGAAGCGCAGCATTAACCGCGTCATATCCAGAACGGTTGAGTATATCAATGGGATCAAGACATTCAAGCTGTATAACCTCATTGGCACGCAGTTCGAGCGTCTGGACGACAGCTTTACAAGGCTGAAAAAGGATTCCATCGAGCTGGAGCTGTCCGTTATGCCTTTTTCGCTCCTGTTCTTTATCGTAACTTCGCTGATGCTCCCCGCGGCGCTCATTACGGGCACCCTCCTTTTCTGGCAAGGGGCCTTGGACACGCTGCGCTTCACCGCTGTTATCATGGTCGCCGCGTCGCTCTCAGGCATGATGTCAACGCTTGGCAGCCTGTATCCTGAAATGGTTTATTTCAGCAAGGCGGCAGAGAACATCGCCTCCGTACAGCAGGAAAAACCTCTGCCCTATCAGAAGGACGCAAGCGGTCTTATGGAATATGGGATTACCTTTGAGGATGTCAGCTTCTTCTATGAAGATGATGTTGAGGTGCTGCATGACATTTCTTTTGACGCAAAGCCCGGAACGGTTACGGCCCTTGTCGGCCCGTCCGGCAGCGGAAAGACGACGATCATCAGCCTGATTTCACGTTTTTGGGATGTCCAGCGTGGACAAATCCGTATTGGGGGCACGGATGTCAAAGAGATTTCCCCGGATGGCCTGGCGAGCTGTATAGCGGTTGTTTTTCAGGATGTATATCTTCTGAACGACACGATAGCGAATAACATCCGTATCGGAAAACCGTCAGCGTCCATGCAGGAAGTTGAACAGGCGGCGCGGGCGGCACAGTGCCATGATTTTATATCTGCGCTCCCTGACGGCTATGATACCGTCGTTGGCGAGGGCGGCAGCACGCTGTCGGGTGGAGAAAAGCAAAGGATTTCCATTGCAAGAGCTCTTATAAAAAACGCCCCTATCGTTCTTTTGGATGAAACGACCTCCAGCCTTGACGCCGACAATGAGCGTGAGATCAATAAGGCCCTGGATAGCCTGATGGCGGGCAAAACCGTCGTCGTGATTGCCCATCGGCTGAACACGATTATAAACGCCAATCAGATTATCGTTTTGGATAAGGGCCAAATCAAGGAGCAAGGGACACACAAGGAACTACTTTCTATGAACGGCTGGTATTCACATGTGATTGCGGAACAGGAGCGAGCCAAAAAATGGACGGTCTGATTGTCAGGCGCTTGTATTTACTAACGAAGGAGGGCGCAAACATGAAATTACGCAGTTCCGGCGAGGACTACTTAAAGGCGATCTATGTCCTTCAGAAAAGCAAGGGCTTCGTTCGCTCGGTAGATGTATCCGACTATATGGAGGTTTCAAAGCCCAGCGTCAGCCATGCGGTCAAGATGTTGCGAGAAGGCGGATTTATTGTAATGGATGATGACAATACTTTGCATTTGACAGAATTGGGACAGGAGATCGCAGAGAAAATCTATGAACGCTATCAGTATTTCACAAAACACCTTGCCAGTGCCGGGGTCGATTCTACGATTGCCAAAGAGGAAGCCTGCCGCATGGAGCACACAATCAGCGATGAATCGTTCCAGAAACTAAAGGGACGAAAACAAAACGAATGCCCGTTTGCGGATGCCTGTGATCTCATAGTCGAGAAATCAAGAAGCCCCGATGCCCCGTAGTTTACCCCCGGTCATACAGAGATAACGCAATAGCAAAGCCGATAATCACACATCGAACGACTGCGATTATCGGCTTATTCGCAAGAATCGCTTACATCTCATTTCGAGTAGAGGAGGACGTTCTATACGGGATTGCTCGGTTTGAACGAACAAAGCACAACGCGGCCGGGCATCTGCCTGACCGCGTTAGTTCTTTTCTTGCAATGCTTCAGCTTGCTGGCATAGAGCAATGTACTTCTGAATTTCAGGTTCACTCTTTCCTGCAAAGAAATCTATAACGCTCTTTGAAACATTGCTCGTGGACATGTTCTGAAAGACGATGGCGTCTAAGCTGACATTGAGCTCTCGCGCCAACAGCATAACAGTTTCAAACTTCGGGCTGCTTCTGCACCGCTCTATTTCAATGATTGTGCGGACACTCATATTCAACCGCTCTGCTAAAGCGCGCTGTGTCAGTCCACGTTTGATCCTTGCGCTTCGCAGAGCTGATGCAAACAAGTCCAGCAAATTGTTCATTATGCATCACCTCAATGATATTATATGGTGCGCTTGAGATCATATAAACCACCATGTAAATCATGTCAGGTGATGTAAAGATCATTTCCGGAAAGGAGATGACCACTATGACGACAAGGAGGGCTCCGTAGAAGAATCTTCTTCGGAAGATTCAAGAAGCAAAGGAAATACTTTAGAGAACGGACTGGAAACAGCCCTTATGTTGCGAGTTGCGCTCACGCGGGTGAGTCGCAGCTCTCTTTTTATGCGCTCTACACCACTTCTCCTTCGTATGAAGGCGAAAAAGAGCTCGTTTGCCCAGGCAATTATAAGCAGTCGCTTCAACAGCGGTGTAGATCTCCACCCTCCGATTTCGATTCTCCACGCCACAACAATCGAAATCGGAGGTAAACAATGAAGACAATCAATTTGCGGGAATACTATCCCTTTTACAACACGGATGTATTTCTGGAGGTTTCCGATGAGGTCGCTTCGATCCTGGAGGAAGATAAGCGGCGTCAGATCAACTATGAGCAGTACATCCGCGACAATAAAGCGTTCTTTTCGCTTGACACCGGAGACGGAATTGAGGCTTCTGCGCTACACAAGCCTGAACAACCGGATGAGGCCATGTTCCGGCGGGAGAGAGACGAGCTCCTTTATGCGGCTCTGGCCTCTTTACCGGAGAAACAGCGTCAACGTATCTATGCACATGTGGTGCTTCAAAAAAGCAAGATCGAGATTGCAGAAAGCGAGAATGTCAGCAGCGCCTCTGTTGGTGAAAGCATTAGGAGAGGAATTGCGAACCTCAAAAAAATTCTAAAAGATTTTTTCTGAGGAGCCCTTAATTTTGGCCGATTTTTCTTTAGGTATATGAGAGGACCTTTTTCTCGACCAGTACCTTGACAATTTCATATACACCGTTATGAGCACAGACCCCGTGCGGCAAAACTGCCAAGCGAGTTAAGGTGCGCCGCCATGACGACAGCCTGCCCCTCCTACGGGGCGGGCAGGCTGTCTGAGCGATCTACGCAGCCTTACACCTGATGTCCAGGCAACATCAGGCGCGATGACAGCACGGGCGAATGCAACTCCAGCTACGGCCTCCCACTGACTTGAGGGGGAATACGGTGCTGTTCGTCAGCCTTACAAGCGACGGCAGCGCGGTATTGGGACAGCCTTGCCAAAGGCGGCTTATAACGGTCCCTGGGGCGTTATCACGCCTCATGCCGGGGGATGTGATAAATACGGCAGAACAT
>Ga0208297_1002168_pt1 | contig 12601 bp, 9 predicted proteins | sample LMS_cellobiose_e_FD_187367 | JGI IMG/M metagenome (GOLD analysis project Ga0208297, IMG submission 187367) | Rumen-fistulated moose microbial communities from Alaska, USA - LMS_cellobiose_enrichment (SPAdes) (version 2) | ecosystem: Host-associated > Mammals > Digestive system > Stomach > Rumen... | reverse complement strand
CCGCGCCCGCGGCATCCGGATCGCCGCCGACCGTTATCCTTATACGTATTCGCAGACCAGTTTGAGCATCGTGCTGGCCGCGCCTTACGACGCCATGACCGATGCCGCGATCAGATCGGTCCTGCAGCACGATCACGCCGCTTATGAACGAGCCCGGCTCGATCTGGAAAATTCCACCCGGGACTGGTCGAGGGTCATCCTGACGCAATCCCGTGCGCAATGCGCGGCGGGTCTTGCCGGTAAAAATCTCCTTGACGCGGCGGGCCTCCGGCAGCGGACGCCCGCGGAACTCGTGATGGAAATCCTGCGTGAAGACGCGCCCGGTTCGATGGCGGCCTTCGGCGGCATGTCGGAAGAAAATCTCCGGCGCATTCTCGAACGGGACTGGGTGAGCTGCGGCACCGACGAAACAGCACGGCCGGTGGACTTCACGTTCGGGACGTCCCATCCGCGCGGCTTCGGTTCGTTTCCGCGCTATATCCGGCTGCTGCGGGAACACGGTGTGCCGATGGAAAAGATTATCCAACGCATCACCGCGCAGCCGGCGGCGTTCTTCCATTTGTCCGGACGCGGCGTGATCCGCCCCGGCGCGGCGGCCGATCTGGTCGTATTCAATGAAGAAGAACTTGATTCCGAAGCGGATTTCACGTCTCCGCACACCCCGGCGGCAGGCATTCGAAGCGTGTATGTCAACGGTGTCGCCGCCTACGACGGAGAACTCCGGCAGGTCGTCGCCCGGCCGGGCCGCGTGCTCAAAAGGCAGTAAAAACCCCGAACCGGACAAACCGGTTCGGGGCTGAAAATCTTTCGGCAGATTTTTACTTGACGGTCAGGGAAATATCCTTGAACTGGGTGTCAAGTTTTTTGTTTCCCCAGTCGGCCAGGATGATGATCTGAGCGGTAACGGCGCCGGTCGGCCAGGCGGTCGAGGACCAGGAAGCGCGCTTTTCTCCGGTAATGGTCCCCTGCATGGTGGCCCAATCCTTCCTGGCGTTTTTGATGCCGGCGGTGTAGATGAACCCGGCCATGGAATGCTCGCGGACCATGGTTCCGGCCTTAACGGCGCTGGTCAATGGTCTTTCCAGCGTGATCTCCCACACGTCGCCCTTCTGTTCGACCGCTTTCACGGTTCCCAGATAATTGAAGTTCGGCAGATCGGAGAGGTCCTCTTTGGCGCCGGCCATGATAGTCTTGAACCCGGCTTTGTATTTGGAACCGTCTTTCACGGTGATGACTTTCGAGCCCTTGGCGGCATCGGCGGCGACTTCGGTCAGGGTGCCGGGCATGACGTTCACGTTGAGACTGCTGATCTGGCGGCCGTTTTTATCGAACACGTTGAAGCCCGCGTAAACCTGCGAAAAAACTTTCCCCTCGGCATTCGGGGACATCACGGAAAGTTTGAGGGTATATTTTTTGGTAAGGTCGATCGGGAATTTCTTGCCGACCACCATGACGCGGCCTTTGGCGGTCAGGATGCCGTCGACCATGGACACGGCGGCGCTCAGCTTGGGTTCGGCGGCCTTCCAGTAGTCGGGCGAGTTGAAAGTCTGAGTCTGTTCCTGAGCAGCGAGCGCACCGGCGGCAAGCAGGACCGCGGCGCAGAGTCCGAGTTTCATCCCTTTTTCCATCGAAAAAATCCTTTCGTTTGAGTTGGGAAATCAAATCGATTGCAAATCCGTCCGGGGAATATGCCATCATTCCGGGAAAATGTCAAGCGCGATTCCGCCGATTTCCGGAAAATCCGGACGAAAAACACTGTTTTTTATCCGTTTCACTTGCAAAGCGCCCCGGACCGGAGTATTTTATTATTTTATCGAAAACAGCTTCGGGAGAAACGAGAATATGGAAACACAACGAGAAAGTCTTGGTTCAAGATTCGGCTTCATCATGCTGGCCGCCGGCAGCGCCATCGGACTGGGCAACGTCTGGCGCTTCCCCTGCATGGCCGGCGCCAACGGCGGCGGATTGTTCGTGATGTTTTACCTGCTCTTTTTGCTGCTGCTCGGATTCCCGGTCATGACCATGGAACTGGCCATCGGACGCGCCTCGCGGAGAAATCTCTACGGGGCATTCCGCGACCTTCCGGAGAAACGGCCCAGCCGCTGGCGCTTCCCCGGCGCGGTATTCTTTTCCGGCAATCTCATCCTGATGATCATGTACACCACCGTCACCGGCTGGATGCTCACCTATTTCGTCGATTTTCTTTCCGGCTCCCTTTCCGGAGTGACCGCCAAAGAAGAACTGACCGGAAAATTCACAGCGCTGCTGGAAAATCCCGGCCGGATGAGCATTTTCATGATGCTCACGGTGCTGATCGGGTCGGCGGTCTGCGCCGGCGGACTCCGGAAAGGCGCGGAACGGATCACCAAAATCCTGATGGTCGGACTCTTCCTGCTGCTCGTTGCGCTGAGCGGCTACGCCCTGACGCTGCCCGGCGCGGGCGCGGGCATGACCTTCTATTTGAAACCCGACCCCAACGGAGTCAATCTGATGAAGATCGTCAGTGCCGCGATGTCACAGGCGTTTTTCACCCTGTCGCTCGGCGTGGGTTCTTTGACGATCTTCGGCAGCTATATCAACCGCGAACACGCTCTCTCCTCGGAATCGCTGACGATCATTCTCTGCGACACGGCGGCGGCACTGCTTGCCGGCGTGCTGGTCTTTTCCGCCTGTTTCAGCTACGGCATTCAGGTGGACGGCGGACCGGGACTGGTGCTGATTTCGCTCACCGGCGTCTTCAATCATCTGCCCGGCGGACGGATTTTCGGAGCGTTGTTCTTTCTGTTCCTGAGCATTGCCGCGATGACCACGGTGATTGCCGTCTTCGAAAACCTGATCGCGTTCATGATCGACGAATGGCATTTCAGCCGGCAGAAAGCCGCGCTGGTGAATTTTCTGACCGTGGGACTGCTTTCGTTTCCGTGTCTGCTGGGCTTCAACTGCTGGAAGAACTTTCATCCGCTGGGCGGAGCATCGAGCATTCTGGATTTCGAAGACTGGCTGCTGAGCGACATCTGTCTGCCGCTGGGTTCGCTGGCGATCGTGATTTTCTGCTGCTGGAATCTCGGCTGGAACTGGCATGACTTTCTGCGCGAGACCAACACCGGCAAAGGGATGAAATTCCCGGCCGGACTCCGCTGGTATTGCGTATTTTTGCTGCCTCTGCTGATTCTGTATGTCTTCGGCATGGGTGTTTACGACCGCTTCTTCCAGTGACCGGGAAGACTCCAGAAAAACAGGGAATACTATTTCCCGCCGATCTCGCGTCAGCCGCTCCGGCAGACAAGCTGTTCCCCCGATCTCGCGTCATGCGTTGTCATGCGTTTCCCTCCGCAGTCAGGAATGCCCGAATCGCCCGATAAACTTCATCAACCGAGACATCCAGAAGACAGGGAAAGGGCTGATTATCCGCCTTGGGAAAGACGCATTCCCCCAGGCAGCGCAGGCAATCTTTTCCGGAATAAAACGAATGATTCAGCAGGTAGTACGGATTCGGCAGAAAGCGACCGAATTCAGTACCGAATATCACAGAAAACGAGGGTATCTGAAACGCCGCGGCAGCATGAATCCCGCCGGAATCGTTGCCGATCACAAAAGCCGCTCCGCTGATCCAGGCGAAAAAATCTTTCAAAGAAGTTTTTCCGCAAACCGAATGTATCTTTGACAAATCACCGATCTCCGCCAGCAACAAGGATTCCATATCCCGATCATACGCTGAAGCGCCCGCGATTACCGCATCGTATTCGGGAAAATCTTTCCGAAGCCGGTTGACCAGTTCCGCAAAACGGTCAAAAGGCCAGCATTTTTTCGGTCCGGAAGCACCGGGAAGCAAAAGATAATATTTTTCCGGAACATCTGCTTCGCCCGGACTTCGGGCAGCAGTCGCCGCAAATCCAGCGGACGGTGGCTGACCGTCCGTCCGGTGATCTCATGAAAAATCCGCACATACTGGTCCTGCATGCAGATTCCCGGAAGAATATCATGCCGATACTCATAATGACGAGTCAGCCAGAGCAGATTTTTCTGCCGGAACAGGACCGGCTGAAAAAACAGATGCTTCTCGCGGGCGAAAGAAAACAGTTCGATAAAATACGCCTGATTCGGCACCACCATTCCCAGCAGAACCCGGATATTCATTGCATACAGCTTCCGCATGATCCGCGTCCGATACCGGATATTTACCGTCTTTTCCGGATCGATGCCGATCACACGGTCGCAGGGACAAATCCGCATGGCCAGTTCGATATAGGCCGGCTCCACCAGAATCGCCACCGACAGGCCCTGTTCATGATAATATCCGGTCAGCTGTTCGATGAAGGAAACGGAACACAGCAAATCGCCGAGATGGTCCGTTCTGACGATCACCGCCCATTTCCGCCGGTCCGCGATCCGTTTCCCGATGGAGGCAAAATACAAAACTTTCAGCAGAAGAAAATGGATCAGAAATTTGAGCTTTGAAAATAACGAGTTCATTTTCCCAGTTCTCCGGGCCAGGCAATCAGCGTCAGTTCGGCAAAGGCGACCGGGAACATCAGCATTCGGGCAGCAAAGTGATAATTCAAATCCCAGCTTTTCAGCGTCCGGTAAATTCCGAACAGTTCGTCCCGGTTGTGATAAATACACAGACTCAACACCGGACGGTTTTCCCGGATCGTTTTTTCCGCCCCCAGCAGCATATCCAACCCCATACCCTCGATATCGGCCTTGATCAGCTTCACCCCGGAGATTTTTTTCTCCGCACAGAAGCGGTCGCAGGTGGTAATGTCGATCCCCGCCGTTCCGTCCTGCCGATTCAGCAGGGAATTGCCCCCGCCCTGCGATTCACAGTAAGTCAATGAAGTGACCTCCTTGCCCAGTCCGAGAGGAACGATCTCATACCGGGCCGGCTCGATCCCGTTCAGACGCATGTTTTCCCGGAAAATTTTCAGATTCGGGGCGGAGGGTTCGAATGAAATGACTTTTCCCGGCTGGTAATGTTTCAGAAACACCAGCGCGGAATCGCCGTAACACGCCCCGACGTCCAGAAACACTCCCCCGCGCAAATATTCCTTCACCGCGACCGGACAATCTTTCAGTCCGTGATGTGCCAAAACGGATTCATACGACCCCAGCGGGATCGGCAGCGTGTTCCGGTATTTCCGCGCTTCCCGCCGGAACGCGGATTCCGTTCGGCCGATCTGCCGGACTTCTCCCGGACGGTAGAATTTGGAATAATTATAGAAATAGTATGAAGGATTCTTGTCCAGAATCATGAAATCGCGTTTGATCGAAATATACCGGAGTATGTGGTCCAGAGATTCCGCATCCAGCTCCGCAAACACGGTCCGGATCTCCTCGTCGGTGGTGTTTTTGAATTCTTCGACCCAGTCTTTATCGAGCTGATACATGCGCCATTCGTGGAAAAGCACGTTGGCCGCCATTTTCAGCTTGTCCGAAAAACGTTTTCCGAACAGCAAATCGGAGATTTTACATAATGAAGTCGCGATTGACATTTTTTATTTTCCCGTGGTAATTTATAAAAAGTTGGTTTGAACAAACGTTTGTTGACTCGTAAAGACGAAAGATTGGAACGAAGGAATCTCTCAGTGTTGTTTTTTATTCTCTGACTCATCCGACATTGTCCGACCGGTCCGACAATTTGGAGCCCGCGTTTTTTCGCAAAAAACCCCGCCGAGTAACCCCGGCGGGGCAGGAATGCTTCTTCAATTGTCGAAATTAAGCAAGGCAGGTTTTATTCGGCAGAAGCACCGAGCAGCACGCCGTCAGCATTCTGGGGACGCATGTTGTTAGCATTCTTGAATTTGCCGGGAGTGGCAACGGTACCGTCTGCCTTGACGGGAAGATTCTTGTTGGTGGAACCGTAGTAGGCGATCTTTTCAGACCAGTCGTTGCCGGATTCGCCGCGGGCGGAACCGTCGACGAAGCAGATGTTGCCGTATTTTTCATGGTTCTGCTTGCCGCTGGCGACTTCGTCGGCGGCATCAAACGTGAGACCGCTGTCCGGACTGTCGTTTTCGTTCATGCCGGCGATGAAGCAGTAACCCAGGTTGCTGTCGCCTGTTTTTCCGATGGTGACCTGCAGTTCGAAGTTGGCCGCATCATCGGTAACGGTTTTGAATTTCTTGCCGCCAGTGATGGTGCCGGAGGGGCAGACGAAGGTCTTGTAGTCGGTGTTGTAGTTCTGGCTCATCAGCAGGGTGATGGACGGGCCGTTGTGATAACCGAGGTCCGCTTCTTTCCAGCCTCCCGCTTTGCCCTCGTAAAAATCTTTCGAGCAGGGGAACTTTTCGGAGTTGTCGCCGGCATACATCTTGGCGGCCAGACCGATCTGTTTCAGGTTGCTGGCGCAGGAGATGCGGCGGGCTTTTTCGCGGGCGCTGTTCAGAGCGGGCAGAAGCATGCCGGCCAGAATAGCAATGATCGCGATGACGACAATCAGCGCTATATTAACTATTCATACAAAAAAATATCTGATACGTTCGCAAGAAGTCAAAAAAACGACACCGGGAGAAAAGATTTTCCCGGCGACTAAAAAAGGAGGATGCGGCATGATGTCGAAAGCCGTAATTTATGCCCGGCAGAGTTCGGGTAGCGATGATTATTCCGATTCGGTGGAGAACCAGATCGCCAACTGCCGGCGGCTGGCCGAAAAAGAGAACCTGCAGGTCATCGGATGTTTTTCCGACCTCAACACCAGCGGGAAAACCTACCCCGAGGGTGCGGAGACTATCGCGGGAAACGACCGTGCGTTCCAGCTTTGGTTCCGGCAGCAGACCGGGACCAAAAAATTCCGTCCGGGGCTGGGGAGGGTGTTCGAACTGCTCGGAGAGACCGATTTCATCATCGTGGATGAAATGACGCGGCTCTATCGTCCGGTCACGCGGAGTTTTCTGGAATCGTTTGTCAATCAGAAACTTTCGGAAAACCGGGTGCAGATTCTGCAATGCAAAGGCGGCAGGCTGGACCTCAGCCAGTTCGATCAGCAGCTGATCCAGACCTTGAAAAACCAGATTCAGGACGAAGCGATCGCCAATCAGAAAAAGAAATCGCGCGAGCAGTTCCGCAAACTGCGCGATGCCGGATACCAGTGCAACGGCGCCAAAATGTTCGGCATCCGCTACCTCGGCGGCAAAAAACTCGAAGTGATCCCCGAATGTGCCGAGGTCATCCGCTTCATCTATGAAAACATCGCCGCCTGCCGTCCTTACAGCGCCATCATCCGGGATGTCAACGCCGGATATGCCGACCGGTTCCGGCAGGGACGCTGCTACGAATCGACTTTCCGCTCCATTGCGCGCCAGCCGATCTACTGCGGGTATCAGTATAATTCCCGCGGCGAACTGATCCGCAATGTTCAGATCGCCGGACAGGAAATTATTTCTTATGAATTGTGGCACCGGGTCGGAACTCTGCTGAACGAACGGAGAAAGGAGCCGCCCGTCCGCGCGAAAAAGCACTGGCTGCCCATGAGCGGACGGCTGATCTGCGGCAGCTGCGGCGGACGGCTTACGTGTCAGATCGACCGGGGAGTTCTCTATTATATCTGCAACAAGACCAATCTGCTTCACGCCCCGGACTGTTCCGCCAGCCGCATCCGGTTCAACGGCGGAGAAAGGAACTGCCTGTATGAGACGGTCTATCCCATGCTGCTGATCGCGCTGGAGGAACGGTATCGGGAAAATGAACTTCTCGCCCGACAGTCGAAACATCAGGAAAACCTGCAGCATCGGATCGATAGCATGATGGAAAAGGAACAGCATCTCTGCGACTTGTATATGGATGGGTCTCTTTCCGCCGCCCAATTGGATTTTCTGCTGAGCAAATACCGGGAACAGCGGCGGATGCTTCAATCCCGGCTTCGGTTGTGCCGGCTGTCCGCGTCTCACCGGGCGGAAGAGGAGCGGCTGCACCGTTTTTCGGAACTGTTCGGCCGGATACGGGATGGTAAACTTTCACATACGGACTATGAACAGCTGTTCCGGGAGACGATCCGGCGGGTTGTGATTCATGGGGACCGGGTCGATTTCGAAACAGCGGCGGGAAAATTGTCTCTGCCGCGCTTCCGGGAAAAAAGGCGCCGGGTCCTGCCGCCGTGGGAAATCTTTATACCGGAGGGCTTTGCCGAGCCGGCGCTGTTCCGTTCCGGACCGAAACTGCAAGTCCGTTTCCTGATCGGCGAACCGCACATGCTGCTGGAAACGGAACACCTGATCTACCGGACGGAATGAATGGGAAGACGCCATGTATGGAAATACGGGATGATATATGTTTCCATCGTCCCCGGACTTGATTTTTTCCGCATGCGGGAATATATTACAGGATATTTTTCATCAGGAGGACTTTCATGCCGAATCGGATACTGCATTTTGTCTGCGATACGATTCTTCGCAGAGTGTTTCCTTACGGATTTCTGATCTGCATTCTGCTGGTGGAAATGTATGCGGCCTATTATCATCAGCGCGACATTCTGATAGACCGTTTCACTCCGGTCTGCCTGATCGTCCTGTTTTTCGCCCTGCATCTGCTGGGGGTGAAGATCAGGGGATGGAAGAACATTCCGGTCTGGATCGGTCTCTGGCTGATCGGTCTGATCCTGACCGTGCACACCGCATTTCTGTTCGGAAACGGCGGCGGGTTCACCCTGGAAAACAGCATTCATATTCTGCAGCTGAAGATGATTACGGAATATGTGAAGATGTGTCCGCAACACGCTTTCTGGCTGATTCTGCTGGTCATGGCGTTTCCGTTTCTGGTCCGGGGCGCGGGTTTTCTGCTGTACTGGAGCATTCAGCCGCTGCCGCAGAAGAACCGACTGGTCAAAATTTCCGGCTGGTTTTTCGCCATAATTTCGATTGTGGTCCTGATCGGCTGGTTCGCCCCGGCTTACGAGCTGAAATCGCTGCTGAACGCTTATGATTACGTCAGACTGGACCGCTCGGTCTATCTGAATTCCGGAGTCAAATTCTCGCCGGTCGATGATGAAGACGTCCAGGCCGCGCCGGGCAGAAATCTGGTCTTCATCATTCTGGAAAGCACGGAACTGGCTTTTCTGGATGAAAAGACTTTCCCCGGACTGCTGCCGAATTTGAAAAAACTGTCGCAGGAATCCCAGCTCTTCACCAATGTCAGGATCGCCCAAAATGCTTTCGGCACCTACGGGGCGATGAACTGCATGTTCCTGGGATTTTACCTGACCAATTCATTCGTCAGGCGGAATTTCATGCTCGAAGCGCATGAGGGAAATCAGCTTTCCTCCCTGCCGCGGATTCTGAACAAGGCGGGCTACCGGCAGTATTTTCTGATGGGCTGTTCGGGCAATTTCGCCGGCACGGGAAGACTGGTCAAAGATCATCGATACGACGTCACCTGGTTCGGCATCGATGATTCGAAGCGGGAAAAGCGCTGGGAGCTGGGCGTCCGCGATTCCGTCGTCTACGAGCAGGCGTGGAAATGTTTTCAGGAAGCGGCCGGAAGCGGCAAACCGTTCCATATCACGGTTCTGACCATCGATGCGCACGGTCCGAACGGTTTTTACGATCCGAAGGAACCGCCGTATCCGCAGCAGGGGAAAACGGTGATTCCGCTGTTCAACGCCATGTATGCCAGCGATCATGCGCTGGGCCGGTTTCTGGAACGGATACGGACCAGTCCGGCGGGCAAAAACACCTGCATCGTCGTCACTTCCGATCATCTGGCGCATCGTTTTACCGACACCGGCGGCCGGCTGCAGAAATTCAACGACCGGAAAATGCTGTTCATGATCTGGAATTCGGCCGTTTCGAAATATCGCGCACAAGCGCCCGGCCGAACCTTCGACGAACCGCCGACGATTCTGGACGCACTGGGCGTCAAACACAACTACACGTTTCCGCTGGGCGAAAGCCTGTATTCAGACGCTCCGGATGAACGGCGGCTCACCTCCAGCGATGAACAGCAGGCGGCATTGAATTCTTATATTTCATTGAAATCCCGGTTCCCGGTCAAACTGCCGCAGCAGATTTCCACCGCCCGGAAGCCGTATCTCATGCTGCGGATCGGAGATTTCCGGATTCCCTTGAAAATAGAGGATCATGTGGAAGATCTGCCGCACGGGGACGAAGTCTTCATACTGAAAATCCCGAACGACCGGATCATCCGGGATTCCGATATTCAGTTTTGCGGCAAATTTTTTGCCGGCCTTGCCGCGATCGGGAAATCAGGCGACTGCATCTGGCTGGCGGAAAACGGCAAACGCTCCGCCGCGCACTGGAATCTTCCCGACGACAAGGGATATCTTCTGGGAATACACATCAACGGGAAAACGCTGGTGAAGAACGCCGGACGTTTCGACGATCTGGTCATCCGGCGGCAGGAAATCGAAGAACTGCTGAAATGAAATCGGCGGGAAAAGGAGGTTTTTTCGGTCGAAAGCGAAAAAAACGGAAAAATTTTCATTTTTTTTCGTTTTGGGTATTGTCATTTGAAAAAAAATGACTATAATATGTAATCAGCTGTAAGGAATGCAGAGTTCCCTTAACGGATCACCTATGAACAGAAGGAGGCTGCAGAGACAAAACAGAAAGAACATGAAACTTCATTCCGCGAGGAATGGAAACCGGATTTCGGACATGGGGTCTGAAACCGGAGCAAATCATAAACAACAGAAATTTTGGAGAAAAACAAAATGAAAGCCCGTAAAGAACAGATCTTTACTCTTATCGAACTCCTCGTCGTTATCGCGATCATCGCCATTCTGGCCGGCATGCTTCTGCCCGCTCTGAACAGCGCCCGCGAAAAAGCCCGCCGCATCTCCTGCGCCAGCAACCTGAAACAGATCGGTCTGGCCGCCAAGATGTATGCCGGTGACAACTCCGAAAAGTTCCCCTGCTCTGCGTCCTTCTATGTGACCAGCACGGGCGGCTGGGTTGCCGGCGGCAAAGGCTATCACAACGGCCCGTCCGCGACTCTGCTCATGAGCCAGAACTACAACACCGACTATAAGACCTTCGTCTGCCCCTCCGGCACCCTGAACGGCGGCAAAAACTTCAGCAAAGTCACTTCCGATGCGGCCAACTACGAGCTGAGAGCTGTTGCGGGCACCCCTGCTGAAAGCAACCTGTCCTATGCCTTCATCGCCGGCATGAACGAAAACGACAGCCCGGACAGCGGCCTGGCCTTCGACGCTGCCTACGAAACCGCCAGCACCAAAGCCAACCATGAAAAGTATGGCAACATCTGCTTCGTCGACGGCTCCGCCCGCGGCGAATCCGGCAATGACTGGGCCGAAAAGATCGCCTACTACGGCACCACCGATTCGGCTGAGCCGAAGAAGTTCAGCGGCGCCTCGGATGCTCCCGGCGTCTTCAAGAACGTCGCTGGCTCCCGCCCCACCAACCAGGACGGCGTGCTGGTCGTCTCCGGCAAATAATTGTCTGATCTGACAATTAAGCACTTCAACCCCGCCCGTAAAAAGGCGGGGTTTTTTGCGGAAAAATGCGGGATTCAAAGTGTCGGAAAATATCGGACGAGTCGGAGAAAGTGAAAAGCAGCACGCGGCAATCGGAATGTGAGGAATAAAAATGTCAATCGCGGATTCATTGTGCAAAATCTCAGATTCCGTTTTCGGGAAGCGTTTTTCGGACAAGCTGAAAATGGCGGCCAACGTGCTTTTCCACGAGTGGCGGATGTATCAGCTCGATAAAGACTGGGCCGGAGAATTTCGAACCACCACCGACGAGGAAATCCGGACCGTGTTTGCGGATTTGGATGCGGAATCCCTCGACCACATTCTGCGGTATATTGCAGTCAAACGCGATTTCATGATTCTGGACAAGAATCCTTCGTATTATTTCTATAATTATTCCAAATTCTACCGTCCGGGAGAAGTCCGGCAGATCGGCCGGATGGAAGCCGCATTCCGGCGGGAAGCGCGGAAATACCGGAACACGCTGCCGATCCCGCTGGGGTCGTATGAATCCGTTTTGGCACATCATGGACTGAAAGATTGTCCGGCCGCGGTAAAAGAATATTTGCGCGACGGTGTGTTTCTGGACGTCGGAGCCTGTTACGGCGATTCCGCCGTGGTGTTTCTGAAACATTATCAGCCGGGAAAAGTCATCTCGTTCGAACCTTCCGCTCCGAATCTGGAAATATTTCGGAAAAACATGCAGCTGAACGGGATCGACGCTTCACTGTATGAGGCGCTTCCGCTGGCATTGGGCCGGGAACAGACTTCATTGACCTACTGCGAGTCGCAGGGCGGAGACAATTCTCTGCTGAATCGGCGGAACGGCACCACGCAGATCGACATCACCACCTGCGACCGCTTCTGTGCGGAGAAAAAAATCTCCGGCGTGAAGCTGATCAAGGCCGACGTCGAAGGCATGGGGCTGGACATGCTGCTGGGAGCGGAAAAGACGATCCGGGAGAACCGTCCGGTGCTGAGCCTGTGCATTTATCACAACCGGGACGAGCTGTTCGGGATTTACCGGACGCTGAAAAGCTGGAACCTGAATTATCATTTTGCGGTGCGGATGCTGATGTTTCCGGTCGCCTTTGTCGAGCTGACGCTGATTGCCTGGCCGGAGGAAGTCGAAAACAAATCGAATGCGGTTTCGGGCCA
>Ga0208297_1002163_pt1 | contig 12666 bp, 9 predicted proteins | sample LMS_cellobiose_e_FD_187367 | JGI IMG/M metagenome (GOLD analysis project Ga0208297, IMG submission 187367) | Rumen-fistulated moose microbial communities from Alaska, USA - LMS_cellobiose_enrichment (SPAdes) (version 2) | ecosystem: Host-associated > Mammals > Digestive system > Stomach > Rumen... | reverse complement strand
CTTCCAGTAAGCCTGCGGGACCAGCACCTTGCTTTCCTGAAGCAGGCGGGCGATGGTCTCTATACCTTTGCCCTCCAGATGCATACGGAAGATGTCACGGACCACTGCTGCCGCTTCCGGGTCGATGATCCACCGCTTTTTGTTTTCCGGGGACTTCATATAACCGAATGGCGGCTGGGACAGAGGCTCCCCGCTGTTGCCGCGGATACGGTGGGCGGAACGGACCTTTCGGCTGATGTCCCTGGCATACATCTCGTTCATCACGTTGCGGAAGGGTGCAAGCTCATTTTCGCCCTCCTCACTGTCCACCATGTCGTTGATGGCAATGAAGCGGATGCCGTGCTCCGGGAAGTAGGTGTCAGTGTAAAACCCGACCTGGAGATAGTCCCTACCAAGTCGGCTCATGTCTTTCACAATGACCGTGGAGACGTAGCCCATTTCAATATCTTCCAAGAGCTTCTGAAAGCTGGGACGGCGGAAGTTCGTTCCGGTGTACCCATCGTCAACATAGTACCTGGTGTTGCCCAGGTTATTCTCTTTTGCGTACTTCGAGAGCATGCGTTTTTGATTTGCTACCGAGTTGCTGTCACCGTCTTGGCCGTCGTCGCGGCTGAGGCGGCAATACAGCGCCGCGATGCCGGTCTGCTGTGTTTTCTTCTTCGACTGCATTTAATCCTCCTCTCCGGCAGCCGAACAAGCATATTCATCGTCAATTATATCCGTCTGCCTTGGAATGTTCAATTTTGCGAAACCGCTTCCGATATGGGAATGGAGCCTGTCGGAAAGGGTCGGCTCGCGCTTTTCCTTGATGCTGGTCGGGGCAAAGCGGGAGGACACGACGTACTTTACCCCGTTTATGGTATAGCTGCGGTCCTCCATGCCGACGCCCACGATCCAACTGTTGCTTTTATTCGTTTTCATCTGTCATGCCTCCCTCATCTGGCGTCGCGCTGGCGCTGCAAGTGCTTCCGATAATAGTCGCAGGCTTTCAGAATGAACTCCTCAGCCTGTTCTCCCTCCACGCCGGAGGGCAGCACCTCCCGCAGCCGGTCTGCCCGGATCTTGACCGTCTCCCGCTGGTTGGGCTTCTCTTCGGATAGGATCGCTTCGATCTGCTCCGGGGTGCTGACGGCTGCCCTGTGCATCCGCGTCGCCTGGGAATAGGACGGTGTCATATCGTCCCGCTCGGCGATTTCGGCGATATACGCCTGAGCTGCTTCATCCAGATAGGACAGTTCCACGCCCACGGAGAAGGCGATCCGCCCCTGATCCACCAGGTCCAATAATTCTGGATCAAGGTGGGTCAGGCGGATATAGCGTTTAACCTGTCTGCCGCTGTCATCCTCCGAAATGGTGTCCACCGTCAGCTTCGGGCCAACCTGTCCCGAAGTACGCCCCTGGTGTTTCATGGCTTCAAATTTCAGCTTGTACGCAAAAGCCTTTTCGCTAGGCAGGATGTACTCCCGGTGCAGGTTGCTGTCCACCAGCAGAATGGAAGCGGCGTCCCGGTCAAGTGCTTGGACAAAGGCGGGTACCGTATCCAACCCGGCCCTCTGCGCTGCGTGTACCCGCCGATGTCCGGCAATAATCTCATACTCTCCCGGCATGCTCTCCAGTGGCCGCACTAGCACCGGCGTTAGCACCCCATTTTCCCGGATGCTCTCGGTCAGGCTGTCCATCTCCTCATTGTCCAGCACCTTGTATGGATGGCCCTCAAAGGCATGGAGCTTGCTGATCGGAACTTGTGTGATCTGTGTATCGTTTTTGGTATTATCCGGCGTCCTCGCGGACGCATCCCATAATTCGTTCATTCTCAATTCCTCCTCATTTCTGTGTGGCTTAATCTTAGCAAGCAACGAATGTGCACAAGCACATTCCGCTCGTCAGGGGGAAAGCCCCTGAAACCCTTTTTCAGCATGTCATCAGCCGGGGTCAAAGGGGTTCCCCCTTTCAAGTAGTCGAGTGATATCACGAGGCGTTGCTTGCCAAGATTGCGTCACGTACATTTGCCCCATCATGGTCAGTCTCCAGGATGACTTCTGAGGGCGGCTCCGGGTCTGCCTGCTTCGGCCTTTTCTTACGCAAAAATCCAAACATTTTCATCGTTCTCTCCTTGCGTCATCATCCTCGTTTGAAAGATGGCCAACAATCATAAAAAGTTGGCCATCTTTGGTTTTTTCGCCCTCTCAGGCGCAAAAAGATGGCCAGCATTTGCTCGAAAGTGGGCCAACTCCGGCCATCTATGCCGATTGAACCGGCTGAAAAGGAAATATAGGGGGCCGCTTCTGCAAAAAAAGGGCCCACTTTTGAAACTCCAGCTCATTCGTAATAAAAAAGGGTCCACTATTGCTGAAAAAAGGGGGCATATTCATCGTTATTTGCAAGGGCGTGATCATCGCAATGGCGAAACTGACCGAGATCAGACTGAAGCTGCTCGATCAGTCGCTCTGCGTCCTTTATGATGAAGCGGTCAATCACGTCGATCACGACGGACTTGTTCTCTTTTGTGAGAACATAACTAAGCTCTGTTAAGGTCTGCCGGATTGTCCCGGAAAACAACTCAGCACTGAGTCGAATATCATCAGCCAGATGGTCGATGGTGAACTCTGGCACTGTGGATCGGTCGTACATATCCCGCTCTATCTCTGCGATTTCCTCGTACGCTTTTCGCTGCTCTTTCGTTCCCCCGCGCGGCATTCTTATCTGCCTGGGGCTCGGCCCTCCGCTGACGATGGCATCGGCCATCTCCCTTACCATTTCCGGCTCCAGCTTTGGAATGGCGCGGATGTCCTTCCAGGGCACTTCCGCCTCGCCAGAAAGGACTTTTTCCGCAGCGTCCGGCGATACCTCCCGCAGCGCATCCACGCCCTGAGAGAACTCGCTTGCGCGGCGCACCGTGCGGCTGCCGATGCCCAGCTCTGCGCCGATCTCCTCATCGGTCCTGCCCGGAGAGTCAGCAGAGGAAATGATAGGGTCACCGTGGCCCGTTCGTTTCTGCGCGTTGGTGTTGCCGACTTGTCCGCCGACGCAGTGCTTCCGGGCGTCGTACATTTTCCCGATCATATAGGCCCGCTGTTCCTCCGTGAGATTCCGCCGTCCGAGCTGCTTTCGGTACATCCAGTCGAAGGCGGCCCATTGGTCCGGGAAATCCATCTCCCTGGTGTGGTACTTATCCTTGAGCTCATCCCAATGCTCCTGGATGATCCTCCAGCGGTTGTGTCCGTCAATGATCGTTCCGTTCCAGGTGATGATTGGCTCATATACCTCGCCGTCGGCAAGAATATTGTCCCGGAGCTGGCTGTACTCTTCCTCTGTCAGCGGCGGGATGGCGTTCTGAAATATGGGATCTGTTATTATCGTCATAGCTTCCTCATTCCTTTCTTTCAGCTGGTATAAATATCTCAGTCTTGTTCTCTCAGTATGATTAGGGTCGGTTTTTCCGACCTATAGAAGTCTGTTTTTCCGACTTCTTGGAAAAGTGCTTCACATAGATGCGGGACGGGTTGCCCCGGCCCTGGCGCTTCTTCTCGATCAACCCGGCGCTCTCCAGCTCGCGCAGGAGCTTACAGGCCTTTTCCTTGCAGCAGCACAGGTCAGCTTGTATGGCTTCTATCCTGTAAAAGAGATAGACACTGCCGTGCTCGTCCAGCCACCGTTTCTTCATGGAAAGGTCCATTCGGTCCAGCAGAAGTCCGTACAGCAGCTTTGCGTCTGTTGAGACCGAATGATACAGAGGGTCCGTAATCAGCGCCTTGGGGATGCGATAGAAGGGGTATTCAATGGCGTCCCGCTCAGTGAAATTATCGTTCAAAGCGTTATCTCCTTCGTAATCGTCATCATGTGCCGTCGTTCCCGATCCCGTTCCTGCCCCGGCGTCTTACCGCAGCGTATCGGCCCGTTGGCGTGCTCATATCCTCGCATACTTCTCCCGAACCATATCCAATCGGACGGCTATTCAGTTATCAGGGCGATTGATCCCCTCATTATGTTTGGACAAAGGGCTGCCGAAAAAGAGGCCTGTTTTGAGATTTTCTTGAAAAAAGCTTCCTCCAACTGTTAAGCCATGAGAGGCCTCGTTTAGGGGGGGTGTCCAGGAAAAAAAGATGAAAAAGTCTTTCATTCTCTTACCGCAACATGGAGGGCCAAAAAACGACATTGAATTTCGAAAAAAGTGAAAAACTCAAGAGGACCCTGTTTCCCCCTCACTTCTCTACAGCAACTTTTTTGAGTCCAATGCGAACCGAAATGCGTAAAGAATCTGTGAATTCTGCTGTTTCGCCTCCGCCCTCACTAATTTGTAGTGAAAGCTGAATATGCACACCCCGATTTCTAAAAACGTTGAAAGAACGCTGTTTCCCCTCATTCCTTTACAGCAACATAAGAGGCTGAAAAACGACATTTTTCTTCTCGCGCCCCTTTATGGCAAGCTAAAATGCATAATTGGCCCTCAATATACGGTCATTTCAAAGACTGAAACGAAAGGTTTTCCCGGAAATGCTGTGCACAAAATTTTTCCTCCCGTACTATAATTGGACAAAGGCCGCTTGCTTATGAACCTAAATAGCTCGATAGGAGCAGCTCTCATCCTTCTATTGCGACAAAAATCTGAAGAAACGAAACCTCTCAGCAACAAAAAGCGCCCGTGCCGCTCCTTCGATTGGAGCGACACGGGCGAAGACGCAAATTTATCCGGTATTCGAGGGCAGAACTGCACGTCAATCAATAGCAATTTTATTCACAACAAAACCACAAATTCGTTCGCCATTGTTGACTGTATATCGAGACCGTGCTATAATCAATCTATCTTAAGTGGTATGGGAGCGAACTCCATGCAGAATTATATTCCGCGTATATGTGATGATGAGCTTGCTTTGAAGCTGGAGGCTTTCGGCGCTGTCCACATTGTTGGGCCGAAATGGTGCGGAAAAACGACAACTGCCAAGCAGTTTGCCAAAAGCTATATTGAAATGCAGGACCCGGATAAACGGGATATGTATTTGGAAACGGCAAAGATAAAGCCCTCCAATCTTTTGGTTGGGGCAAATCCCCGATTAATTGATGAATGGCAGATCGCTCCGAATCTCTGGGACGCCGTGCGTGTGTCTGTGGATCGCAGAGGCGAAGAGGGACTATATATTCTTACTGGCTCCAACTCCATTGACCGGACGAAGATCATGCACACGGGGACCGGGCGCATCGATACGCTGGTAATGTATCCAATGAGTCTGTTTGAGACCGGAGAATCCAACGGCACGGTCTCACTGTCAGAGCTGTTCAAAACAAAGGCCATACCGGAGGATGGCTGTGAGTCATCCCTGTCCATCGATGATTTGGTATTTGCCGCCTGCCGCGGAGGCTGGCCCTCTTCTCTGCAAAAGAAAAGCAAGAGAGCGCAGCTTCTTGTTGCACAGAGCTATTTTGAAGGCCTCTGTCGAGAAGATATATCGAATCTGGACGGCGTGAAGAGGGATGAAACAGCAACAAGACTACTGCTGCGTTCTTATGCCCGGAACATTTCCACCCTCGCTTCCAACCGCTCCGTCATCCGGGATATCAATGCGAATTTCGATATGGGTGATACGACGTTTTATGACTATGTGAAGGCCCTGAAAAAGCTGTATGTCATTCAGGACGTAGAAGCCTGGTGCCCAGCGATTCGATCAAAGAGTGCAATACAGGCGTCCGACAAAAAAGAATTCGTTGACCCCTCTCTTGTTGTGGCAGCGCTTGGCATGGACCCGGATTACTTCAATCTTGACCTGAAAACCTTTGGTTTCATCTTTGAAACGCTCTGCATTCGGGACCTGAAAATCTATTCCAGCGCATTGGGCGGTAAGGTCTCCTATTATCATGATCGTTATGGACTGGAAGCAGACGCCGTTTTGCATCTGCGGGATGGACGCTATGCACTGATCGAGTTCAAGCTCGGCTCTGCAGATATCGATGATGGTGCAAAGCATCTGTTGGAGATAGAACGGCTTGTATCTGCCTACAACGAAAATGAAACGCAGGCCAAGCTGCGAGCCCCGGACCTGAAAATTGTTATCACTGGAACACAGTACGGTTATCAGCGCCCGGACGGTGTGTTTGTGATACCGATAGGCTCACTGAAGGACTAAATCTGTTTCATATCAGATTAGAAACACGATACAGCATGACGGGAGCAAAAGAATGTCGAAAACAAGACTTGAATTGACCTGGTACAACAAGGATAAAGCCCTGATTCCTGTTGCAGCAGGCAAATATGACTATATGTGGGTCGATCCGAGCGATCCGCGCTACTGCGAGACACATACGCTTGTATATGATGAGTATGTTCAAGGGGAGCAGTCACCAAAAAATCCAAAATACCAATACTCTGACCGTGCTGATCTTGAGCCGCAGGAAGATAATCTTTTAATTCTCGGAGAATCCGGTGATGTTCTTGAAGCACTCACCCGCGTTCCTGAATTGGCTGATAAGTATGCAGGGAAAGTCAAGCTCGTATACATTGATCCGCCATTTAACACAGCCAAAACCTTTGATTCTTATGAGGATAATCTTGAACACTCAATATGGCTTACGATGATGCGGGACAGGCTGCTGCATCTCAAAAAGCTGCTGTGTGATGGTGGCTCCATTTGGGTTCATCTTGATGATTCAGAAGTTCATCGTATGCGATTGCTGATGGATGAGATTTTCGGGACGGATCATTATATTGCAGAAATCGTGTGGCAGAAAGCAGATTCCCCCAGAAATGACGCAGATTATTTCTCATCAGATCATGACACAATTCTCATTTACTCAAGAGGATCGTCATTTGTTGTAAATGGGCTCCCCCGAACTGCAAAAGATAATGCCCGTTTCAGCAATCCTGATCATGACCCGCAGGGGGCATGGTGGGATAGCGACCCTACAGCTCCAGACTCCAAAGAGCATCAAGGAATGGTTTATGCCATCCAACAACCTATAACCGGTGAACTTATATATCCCGCAAAAGGGCGCCATTGGTCTTTTGAGCAAAACACAATTCTTGAAAGCATGAATACATGGGCTCCATATACAACAAGGATAATAGATGACGCCGCAAAAAGAGCAGAATTGTGTGGTGTGACTGTTGAGGATGTCCGTCAAGATGTTGCTGCGTTGCTGTTAGCCATACCACTAAACGAGGCAAAGGAAGAGGCTCAGAGGGTATACGGCCAAAAGACATGGCCAACATACATCCTTCGCTCCGATGGAAATGGAGGTCTGGGACGCAAATCTTACATTCCAGAGCGATTGAATGTACCCCGTACATGGTGGAGCAATGACGAAGTAGGTCACAACAGGACGGCAAAAGCGGAAATCAAAGCACTATTTCCTGGTAAATCGCCATTTTCAACTCCAAAACCAGAAAAACTTCTTGAGCGTATAATTCATATTGCAACGGAACCAGGCGACATCGTTTTGGATTGTTTTGCCGGCTCCGGCACTACGGCTGCAGTAGCGCAGAAAATGGGCCGCCGCTGGGTAACATGCGAGCTCATTGAATCCAATTTCCATACTTATGATCTCCCGCGTCTTACAAAAGTCGTGAACGACGAAGATCCCGGTGGAATTACCAAAACAAAAGGAGAACGTATTCTGGCAGACGGTGTGGAATTGCCTGATGGCGTTACTGTTGAAGACGCCGCCAAGTTTACCCAGGTGCTGAACAAACTCATTGATGACCACGATGAGTTCAAAAAAGACAGCATGATCACATGGCTCAAAGAACACACCAAAACCAAGCGCCTTAAAACTGTTATAAACTGGCGCGGCGGCGGAGGGTTCCAGGTAGCGCATTTATCCCCTGCGTGCTTCGATTACGACGAAGAATATAATCGTGTTCTTATGACGCCGGAGGCTACGGGAGAAAACCTGGTCCGTTCTGTGGCTGCTAATCTCGGATACACAATGCTCTCTGCAGATGATGCAGATATCTTTGATGCCCGGCGCGGCAGTTCCTATCTAAAGGTTATCGAGGGTATCGCCACTATGGAGACTGTCGATTGGCTCGTATCTAATACTCAGCAGGGAGATACCATCACCATAGCTGCGTTCAGCGTTATGGATGGCGTCCGCGAGCATTTGCGCAAATCCTGTAAAGGCTCTCGTATTGTTGCTCTTCCGGATGACGTATTTCATTATCAACAAGGAGGCGAAGACGAGTAATGGCGAAGAAACTCAATATCCGTTACGATTCTGAACTGTTGGAACGGATCAGCTCAGAGTTCGATCTTCGTGATCCAAACAAAGAGGCGCTGCGCAAGCTCATATTCACTCTGGATGGGAATTATGATTCTGAGGTAATGCAGGTCATCAATCTTGCCACAGGCGTCGGAAAAACCTATCTCATGGCGGCTTTCATAGAGTATTTACGGAATCAGGGCATCGGCAATGTCGTCATTGTGACGCCGGGTAAGACAGTTCAGGCAAAGACGATACAAAATTTCACGCCTGGAAGTCCGCGCTATATACAAGGAGCACATATTCCTCCCGATATTGTTACTCCCCAGGACTATTCTGCATGGATAGCCAGGGAAAATGAAGGGCGTATTGCATTTGGGCGAGAAGTTCCTGTTCTTGCCTTCATCTTCAACATCCAGCAGCTTATAGCTCCCAAAACTGCTGAGGGCAACACACACGGCAAGACAGATGATGCAGTTCGGCGCAAACCGCGGACTTTCGATGAAAACGCCGGTGTTCTGTTTGACTATCTCAAAGGGCTGGATGATTTGGTTGTGATTGCAGATGAATCTCACCTGTATTCCACCAGTGCCGTTGCGTTTCACGCTGCATTACAGGAATTGAACCCCGCTGCCGCAATCGGCTTAACCGCATCTACGCTCCCGGAAGACCATGTTATCTGTGAATATAAGCTATATGAGGCAATCCACGATCAATATGTTAAGGCCCCTGTCCTTGCCTTCCGCAAGGGAGGATATGGTGACGATCAGGCCTCAGAAGAGCAGCAGCTCCGTGATGCGCTAAAGCTTCGTGAGATAAAGCAAACCTGGTATGATGCCTACACAAAACAACACGGATTACCGCATCTAAACGCAGTAGTTTTTGTTGTGTGTTCAGATGTGGACCATGCCACACAAGTATCCGCCTTGCTGCGTTCCCCGGAGTACCTGGGCAACACATGGTCTGTTCTTCAGGTCGATTCCAAACATGATGATGACTCAACGCTTCTTCAGCTGAACAATCTGGATCAGGATGATTCCAAGGTCTTGGCTGTTGTTAGCGTGAACAAGCTGAAAGAAGGTTGGGATGTAAAGAACATTGCAGTCGTTGTCACTTTACGGGCCATGGCCTCTGAGGTCCTGACACAGCAGACGATGGGGCGCGGCCTTAGGCTTCCCTTTGGCAAATATACTGATATTCCGCAAATTGACCAGTTGGATATCATTGCCCATCAGTCTTTCCACGAACTGCTTACTGCAGAGAATGTCCTCAAACAGTTTGGCTTGGAAGAAGCAGTCTCTTCTTCGGACAAAACAAAAGTCGATGCTGCTATCCGCCAGGCCGCTGGCCAGGCAGATTCACAGTCCTGTCCTACTCTGCCTGATTCAGCATCGCCGTCCGAAAACAGCACGGCACAAAGCAACACGACAGTATCAACCTCAGAAAATGAAGAGGTTGCTTCCCCATTCACATCCGGAACTGCACCGATTGGCGGCGGAGATGAGCGGGCGACGATAGGGATCCGTACGATTGATGACAGCAACGGTTCAGTTTCTTTGAGCATAGAACCAGTCATAATTAAGCGAAATCCAAGGTTCCGCTCTGTTAGCTATCAATTCCCTATAACAACAATTGAATTGAAACAACCACCGATTGACCTTTCAGAGATAGAAGATTCGGCTATCAGTGATGCGGCTAAGAAAGTCACATCTACCGGCGATGTTCTCTATCGAAAGGAGATTGTAGCGTCGCTTGGGAAGAAGCTGCAAGTTGTTGATACAGAAAGCGCCGAAGTTGATTCTCTTCCGGTTGAGGAATCCGATGCGAAGTCTGCTCTTGTAAAGCTTGTCCTGGATATGCAGCTCGTCCCCTCGACAGTACCGACAGCTCGATATGTCGATCAGTTCCTCGTTCCCAGGTTTATGAAACAGGTCAGCTTTAGCGGGTGGACTGTAAAGTCGCTGGGTTCTGCAAGAAACCAGCTTCAGCAACTGATTAAGGGATATATCGACAGTGTTCGGCGAGCTACCAAAGAAGTCCCTACCGTCCGCGCAAGGATAATCAAATTAGAGGATTACCAGTTGCCGCTCTTGGAACAGGTGTATGAACAAATCGAAACACGGTCTGATTTTGTACGCGGAAGGTATTATTCTGGCTGGCGCAAATCCTTATATGAATCTGAGTCATTTGACTCTTTCTCTGGCGAATACCAGCTTGCCCGGCTTATGAATACCTCTCCAAATATCCAATGGTGGCATCGGCTACATTCATACCACAACGCATTTATTTACTACAATCCGAAAGATCGGTATTTCCCGGACTTCGTTGCCTTAGATAAGGATGACATCTACTGGATCATTGAAGGAAAGGCGAAACGTGGCAGGGATGAGGATAGCGTCCAGGCGAAGCGGAAAGCCGCTGAAACTCTTGTTCGTAGACTTACTATAGAAGATGCTTTCGCCGGTCAGCATTGGGGCTATCTCATTGCCTACGAGGATGATATCGAGAAAGCGGAGTCTTGGGATGATCTGAAGTCGCTTTCTCAGCCGGTAAGCAATGTGACATGAGCCATGATTCATTTTGACCATGGAGTTGTGCTGTCGATAGCTCTTTAGGAGAACTGTAATGAATTGGAATAGGCTTCAAACATATGGCCTGTCTTCTGATAAGGCCTTTGAGATGCTATGTAATCAGTTATTTGAAAATTGGTGCAAAGAGACGTATAAGGATTCACTCTCTACATTTAAGGTTGTAAACGGTTCTGGTGGAGATGGTGGGGTAGAATCATATGCGGTTTTAGCGAATGGCAGTATAATTGGATTACAAGCAAAGTGGTTCCCTTCAAGCATTGAGCCAAGCCAGATTAGTCAAATTCGGAATTCTTTGAGGACCGCTGCAAAAATCCGTCCAGAAATTACCGAATACATTGTTTGTGTCCCAAGGGATTTGGCCTCGGAAACTGGACGGGGAACGAATACTGAAAGTAAGAGATGGGATGACTTTGTAAGCAACATGGCTACAGAGCTTCCAACAGTAACCATTGATCTTTGGACTGACACGAGAATTACTGCAGAAATGCAGAAGCCAAGTGCTACTGGAATTCATAAGTATTGGTTTATTAACTCTGAGATTGATTCTGATGCCATTTCCTCTTCATTTTTTAAAGCAAAAGGCAGTTGGTTGACCACAAAATATGTTCCGGATCTGAATGTTCCGGGGCAGATTTCCAAGTCACTTAAACGCATAATCGGAGATTTTGATTCGAGACAAGGATTAGCTGAAAAACTAGCGAATGTTATTAAGCTGTGTAAGCAGTTTGAAGCTGCTGCAAACACTCTAAGTTCAGCATGTGCCAGCATAGGGCAAGAAATGGCTACTCTTCTCTCACGGTCTAGAGAAGAGATACAGAATTTGCAACTTGAGTGTGAGAATCTTTGGCGCTGGTTTTCTGATGAATACGAGAAACGTCCAATATTTGATTCCGATAGGTTTTTTGTTTCATTTGACTCAATTATACGAGCTTTAAGGAATAGCTCTGTTCTGTTGTCATATCATTTTCATTCGTCAGAAGTTCTAAAGATTTTGAACAAATTATCCGATATTGATTATTATGAGCTAGCATCGGAAGCGAACGCGTGTTTATGCAATCAGAATATCATTATTCTCGGCAATCCGGGCACAGGAAAAACTCATGGTGTGAGTTCTTTTGTAGAGAATCAGCTTAATCAGCATTACCATATTCCGATCATCACTCAAGCGCGAAGCATTCCCGATAACCTTAGTTGGAGAGATATAGTAATCGATGTGCTCGGCCTGTCCAACACTTGGAGCGAAGACGAACTATGGCAAGCCTTGTTATCTGCGGCAAATAGGAACCGATTTCAAGAATTGTTCATTGCTAAGAGTATTTCACTGTGTCCTAAAGTTCTGGTTGTCGTTGATGGTGTTGATGAGTCAGCTACACATGAGAGATGGGTTGATCGAATCAAAGAAGCTAATATCATTAGCGCCAGATATCCACAGATAAAGTTTTGCTTTACTTCCAGGCCGACAGCATTTTCTGACACAATTGACTATGCTGATGTAATCAAATTGGATGACGGAGGCGATGTACCTACCTTTAAACTCTTTGAGGGTTACACAAAAGCATACAGTATTACTGTTCAGAATAATCAATGGCTTCGGTATGCACTTAACACGCCACTAGCCTTGAAGTTATTTTGTGAACTCTACGAAGGACAAAACTTATCTGTATTCAACTTGTCAGATGTGTCCATGGATCGGCTGTGGCGTGAAAAAATCAATAGGATCCAAGCTGAATATAATATCAAGACCAATGTATCTCTGCGAAATCAAGATGTTATCATGGCGATTACCGCCCTTTCAAAGCGCTTTGTCGAAAACGGGTATGTAGAAAGAGAGTTCCTGATTTCCACCATAGAGGATTATTGTAAAATTGATAATACTCGGGCGAAC
>Ga0208297_1002162_pt1 | contig 12677 bp, 14 predicted proteins | sample LMS_cellobiose_e_FD_187367 | JGI IMG/M metagenome (GOLD analysis project Ga0208297, IMG submission 187367) | Rumen-fistulated moose microbial communities from Alaska, USA - LMS_cellobiose_enrichment (SPAdes) (version 2) | ecosystem: Host-associated > Mammals > Digestive system > Stomach > Rumen... | reverse complement strand
CCTGCTTCGGACCACCCCTGGCGGGGTGGATTTAAAATCAAACCTGCTATATATAATAACACACAAACAGGGAGGGGGTGACATTTTCTCAGAACAATTAGAGTGACATTTTCTCTGGTTATTGACAGCAAAAAAGCAGCCGCAGCGGAAAATTCGATGCGGCTGAGATATCTTCCGAAGGTGTCGCGGCGCATAGGGTTTCAGCGGGCCTTCGGCAAAAAAAATTTTACATCGCGCCGGCCGCCGTCGACTCCTCTATTATCTTCTCTATGTCGCCGCGCAGCGCGTCGGGCAGCCCGAGGATGTCGAGCGAAAGGAAGCCCTTGACGATGAGCGACTGAGCCTTCGCTTCGGAGAGGCCGCGCGCCATCAGGTACTCGGTCTCTTCCTGGTTGATCTTGCCGACCGCGGCCTCGTGCGACATCTCAAGGTCCTTGTGCCGCGCTTCGAGCTCCGGCACAGCGTGAATCATACCGCTGTCGGAGAGCAGCAGCCCGTTGCATTCGAGATGCGCCCTGACGCCGGCGGCTTCGCCGATGAGATGCCCGCGCGCATAGACCGTGCCGCCCGTCGATACGGAGCGCGATACGATTTCTGCGCGGCTGCCTCTGCCGCGCAGATAGACGCGCGAGCCCGTGTCCATCTTCGAGCCAGGGCCGGCCATCAGCACGGTGTTGAAGGTCGCCACCGAGTTTTCCCCGTTGAGGTAGACGGTCGGATACATCTGCAGGTCTTTGGCCGGCTTGAGGCAGATGTAATTCGATATGTAGCAGCCGCCCTCTTCGACCACGACCGTCGTGCGGGGGCGCACCGACATCTCTTCGGCCCAGTCGTGCACCATCGTGAAGGAGAGCGTCGCGCCCCTTTTGACGTACATCTCGGAGACTCCGACGTGGAGCCCCGAGCGGACGTTGGGCCCCGACGCGCAGCCGGATATGATGTTGAGCTCGGAGCCCTCTTCGGCGATGACGACGTTGTGGACGTCCTGCGCGAGGGCGTTAGTTTCGAGGTACATGCAGGCCTGCACCGGGTAGTTCACCTTCGCGCCCTTTTCGCTGCGTATGAAGTAGCCGCCCTCTTTGCGCTTCGCCGCGAGCTCGGTGAAGGCGTCCCTCTCTCTGTCCATTATCTTCCAGTAGTAGTCCCTGAGTCCGTCGTGCTTGAAGAGCGCGTAGGAGATGGGCGCGATTTCCACGCCCTTAAGGTTCGAGTTGCAGTAGACGGTGCTATGATCCGCGTGGACGAAGGTGCCCGCCGCCTTCTGCTCTTCGTCTATGCCGGCGCGCAGCAGTCTCTCGCGGTCGTCCGCAGCGAGCGCCGCGAGGTTTTTTACTTCTTCGTGGCTCGGGGCTTCGCTGGAAAAATCTTTGATGTGTTCTTCGACTTTATATTCCTTCATTTCAGCCTCTCCTGTCGCAGCCGACGCAGCGGAAGCACTCTGTGTAGCCGTGGCTGCGTATCTCGCCGAGCAGCTCCTGCGCGTTGCCCGAACATACGATTTCGCCGTTCATCAGCACGTGCCCCTTGTCCACGTAGATATGATCCATTATCTGTCCCGTATGCGTGATGACGAGCCCCGCGCGGTAGCTGCCGCGGCGGCTCTTTCTCGTGCGGAGGCAGGAATCGCCGCCGACCTCTTCGCGTCCGAGCGCGATTCTCGCGGCGCGTCCGATCAGCGCCATGTTTTCAAGGTCGACCCCCGATTCTGGTTCGTCGAGGCAGACGAGCTCCGGCTGTTGCAGGATTATCTGCAGCATCTCGGTGCGCTTCATCTCCCCGCCCGAGAGCCCGGCGTTTACGTCGCGGTCGAGGAATTCCCCGGCGTCGAGCTTTGCCGCGGCGTTTTTTATCTCCTCGGGCGTCAGCCCCTCTCTGCCGAAGGAGATCAGCGAGCGGAGCGCTACGCCCCTCACGGTCGGCGGCCTCTGGAACGATATGCCTATGCCCGCGCGCGCGCGCTCGTCGATCGTCGCCCCCGTGATGTCGCGCCCCTTGAAATAAATGGCGCCCTCGGTGACCTTGTAGCGCGAAAAACCTATAACGGTATTCAGCAGCGTCGTCTTGCCGGAGCCGTTGGGGCCGAAGAGCGCGTGTATTTCGCCCGGACCGACCTCCAGCGAGACGCCGTTCAGCACCTCGCGCCCGTCGACGGAGACGTGCAGATTCTTTACTTCGAGCAGATTCTCATCCGCCATGATCTCAGCCTTCCCTTCGCAGCAAATTAAAAAGTTCTCAATCTCTCACTGCGAAAAGTATATAACGTTCTGGAAAATAATAAAAGCGCGCTATTTGAGGCAGCCGCAGATCTCGGTGTTCTCGCCGTTCGACGGGGCCGCCTTAACTTCCGTTATTTTTATTTTTCCCATGCGGTGCAGCGCGAGCGCGAGCGAAATTATCGTCGTGGGCGTCACGCCGATGTCCTGCGCGAGCTCTTCGGGGATGATCGCGCCGTCTTTGTCAACAGCGTCGGTCAGAGCGCCGCCGAGGCATTCGATCCATTGGTCGAAGAGCAGCTGCATCTCCTGCGTCGCGCCGCCGGCGAGCTGGCTCGTCTTGACGACGGAGTCGAGCACGCGCGCCGAGACGAGCTCGAGCGATTTGACGAGCTGCTTCATGTCCTGCTCTTCGAGATTTTTTATATCGATATTCATACAATTTGCCTCCCGTGGTGTTTATCTTTCATACCGCTCTGAATTATAATATTAAAATGGCTTTTTGTGAGAAATAAGGGGATGTGGCTTTATGTTCGCTGAAACTATAGACGACAGGAAGATCGGGGTGCTTTCGGACACGCACGGCAGCTGCTTAGCGTGGCGGAGGGCGCTCGTCCTTTTCGGCCCAGAGGTCAGAACGGTGCTGCACGCCGGAGACGTGCTCTACCACGGGCCGCGCAACGCGATACCGGGAGGTTATACCCCGGCCGACCTGGCAGAGGAGATAAACAGATTCGGCAAAGAGGGAGGGCGCGTCTTTATCGCGCAGGGCAACTGTGACGCGGCCGTAGACGCGATGGTGCTCGACCCGCAGATGACGAATCATGTCGCGCTCGTCTGGCGCGGCAGGAAGGTGCTTATGATGCACGGCGACAATTTCCCCCTGCTGAGGGCGGTGGCGCTGAAGAACGACGTCGACGTGGCGATTTCCGGGCACACTCACGTCGGCTCTTTAGTGCGAGAAAAGAAAACGATATTTTTGAACCCGGGCTCGACGACTATTCCCAAGGGGCGCGACCCTGAGAGCGCGGCTATTATGACGGACGAGGGAATCAGGATAATGACGCTCGACGGAGAGGAACTCCACTTTGAAAAGTGGTAAAGGCTCTTTAACTCCGCTTTTCAGGCCCCGCAAATTCTGGGCTTCGGCGATCCTTATCGCCTTTCTTGCGGCGGGGGCGGCGCTCAGCTGTGTGTTCGGCGTCTTCGCCTTCTTCGCCGCGACGTTAGTCGCGGCGTTTATGGGGCTGAACGAGTTCGGGCGCTGGCCCTACAAGACGAACCTCGTGATATGCGCCGGCTCCGCGGTCGCGGCGGCGGTCGCTGGTGTCTTCACGTGGACGGAGGTCGCGTCGCTCTTCGCGCTCTTCTTTGTGATAAGCTCTTATCTGCTATACTTCAGAGACAGGTCGGAGCGGCTCGCGCCCGCTCTTGCGCTCTTCGCGGAAAAGCTGGCTAAGGCCGAAAGTTTCGACGCTGTGATAGAATGCGCGTGGCGCTCGCTTCAGGAGATGGCGCCGGAAGCGGCGGTCTTTATAATCCTAGCGGACGTAAAGGGCGACCTCTATCTGCCGGAGCATTTCGGCCTGCCGGAGCGCGCGCTCAAGAGGAACGGCGGCGTGCCGTGGAAGGTCTACGGCTCTGGCAGGAGCATGAGGATAGCCAAGGTGTCGACGGGGCGGGATCAGCCTCTCGACCGCGACGCGCTCTCTATCCTCTCGGCGCCGCTCGCCGCGCGCGCCGAAAAGCTCGGCGTGCTGCAGCTTGAGGCGGGCACGGCCGGAGCGTTCGGCGAAGAGGATGTGGCGAAGCTTGCGCTGGCGGCGGCGATTCTCGCTCACGAGCTTTTCCTGCGCGGCGCCTCCGAGCCGGGAGACGATGACGATAAGGAAAGGCGCCGAGATGATGATGATTGATATGCACGTCCACAGCAGCTATTCCGACGGTACTTGCACGCCCGCGCAGATAGCGCTTCTTTCGCGACGGCACGGGCTTTTTCTCGTGGCCCTCACGGACCACGACACGACGTCCGGGCTCCTTCCCTTCTCGAAAGCCTGCGCAGACGAGGGGATACACGGACTCTGCGGCATAGAGCTTTCCGCCGAAGCGCCGTATACGCTGCACATCTTGGGCTACAGGATAGCGCCGGGCTCGCCCCGCCTTGAAGAACGCCTCGATTATATACGCCGGTGTCGCGGCGCCAGAAACCTGAAGATCTGCGAAAAGCTGCGCAGGCTCGGCGTGGACGTAACGGTAGAAGAGGCGGAAGAGATATCCGGAAGGGAGGTCGTCGCGCGTCCTCATATCGCGCGGCTGCTGGTCGACAGGGGCTACGTTTCGACCGTCGGCGAGGCCTTTACTAAATACCTCGCGCGCGGGGCCGCCGCTTACGTCTCGCGGGAGCGCCTCTCGGCCGAAGAGTGCATCTCTCTGATAAACGGCGCCGGGGGGCTCGCGGTGCTCGCGCACCCGTACCAGACCTGCCTCGACGACGAAGGGCTCCGCGCGCTGATAAAGAGGCTCAAAGACGCCGGGCTGTGGGGGATAGAGGCGATATACGGCTCTAACTCTCCCGACGTGACATACGGTCATTTGAAGCTCGCGAAGAAATTCGGGCTCTTCGCGACAGCGGGCTCCGATTTCCACGGGGGGAACAAAGCCGGCGTGGAGCTCGGCGTGCCCGTGTCCGACGACCTGCTCCCGTGGGCCAGGCTCGGCATAAGATAAAATATAAGAAAGCGCAGATAGAAATCACAGATAATCGGAGGGTGAGACAAATGCGTCATAAAATCATGGACTTCAGGAGCGACACGGTGACCAGGCCGTCGGAGGAAATGCGCCGCGTGATAGCGTCGGCCGAGGTCGGAGACGACATATACGGCGACGACCCGTCGTCGAACGAGCTCTGCGAATACGCCGCGGAGATGACCGGCAAGGAGGCGGCGATCTATGCCTGCTCCGGCACGATGGGCAACCTGCTCGCCTTTGCCACGGCCGGGCGCCACGGCGAGAGCGTCCTCGCCGGCAGGCGCTCTCACGTGTGGTGCTCCGAGGTCGGCGGCCTCTCCGCGATAGCGGGGCTCTGCCCTTATCCTCTAAACGACGACGGCGGCATACCGGCGCCGGAGGAGCTTTCGGCGGCCAGCCGCGCCGACGGGGACATACACCATGCTCAGACTACGATGCTGGCGCTTGAGAACACGCACAACTACGCGGGCGGCATAGCCGTTCCGCCGGATAAGTTCGCCGCGACGGCGCGCGAGGGCAGGCGCCTCGGCTTTCACGTCCACCTCGACGGCGCGAGGATATTCAACGCGGCTGTGCGCCACTGCGTCCCCGTCGACGTTTATGCGAAAGAGGTCGATTCGCTGCAATTCTGCCTCTCGAAGGGGCTCGGGGCCCCGCTCGGCTCTATGCTCTGCGGCACGCGCGAGTTCATAGAAGAAGCCAGAAGGTGGCGCAAGCGCCTGGGTGGGGCCCAGAGGCAGCTCGGCATAGCCGCGGCCGCCGGGCTCTACGCGCTGAAGAACAACGTCGCGCGCCTCGCCGAGGATCACGAAAACGCGGCGCTGCTGGCGAGGCTGCTGAAGGCCGGCGGCGTAGGGGTCGAAGAGGCCGAGAACATGACGAACATGCTCTTCTTCCCGCTGAAGGAGGGGCAGATAAGCGACGCGGAATTCGAAGCGAAGTGCCTCGAAAAGGGGCTGCTCGCCCATGCTATATCGCCGCGCCGCATCCGCCTCGTAACGCATCTTGACGTGGAGCGCGAGGACGTCGTCCGCGCCGCGCAAATAATTTTAGAGGTGCTGTCGGCGTGAGCGGATTTCCAGCGCGCGGCGAAGCCGAGGCCCTTGCGGAATACGCCCTCGGCCGCGCGCTGAAGGGCGGGGCGGGCGGCGCCGACGTGATCTACTGCACAAGCCGCGGAAACGCCCTTTCGCTGCTCGACGGAGAGATAGAGGAGTGCGCCGGCGGCTCCGCGGCCGGCATAGGGGTGCGCACGATAATCTCGGACGGGCGCCAGGGCATAGCCTACGGCAGCCGGCTCGACAAAGCGTCCGTCGGCTCGCTTGTCGAATGGAGCCTGCACAACGCGCTCGCGTCGGAGCCGGATGATGGAGTGACGCTCTACGAAGGGCCGCTCGTCAGCGATCCGGAGCTCGACGCCGAGGATCTAAGCATACGTGCGATAAGCCGGGAGGAGCGTATGAGCCGCTGCCTTGAGATGACGCGCGTCGCGCGCGAAGCTGATCCGCGCGTCAAATCCGTCCGCGAAGCGTACTGGCGCGACGGCTGGGGAGAATCCTTCTTCGCGACGACTAAGGGGCTCTCGGGCTGGGAAAGCTCTTCGAGCGCCGCTTGCGGCGTGCTGGTGCTCGCGGCGGGCGGAGAGTATACGGAAGAGGGCGGTTACGGCATAGAAGCGCTCCGCATGGATGAATTCGACGTTGAAAGAATAGCGAAGCGCGCGGTGAAAGATACGGTCGCGGCGCTCGGCGGCGAGCCGCTTCCGACCGCTTCTTACACCGTGATGATCGAACCTGAGGCCGCCGCGTCGCTTGCGGAGGCCATAGGGAGGCTCTTCTGCGCCTCCGACGTGCAGAAGGGGCGTTCGATGATGCGCGACAGGCTCGGCGAAGCGGTGGCGTCGCCGTGCGTGAGCCTCACCGACGACGGGCGCATCCCGTGGCGGCATGGCACGTCGTCGTGGGACTACGAAGGAGTTCCCACGGGAAGGACCGAGCTTATAAAGGACGGCACGGCGAACGCTTTCCTTTATAACCTCCAGTGTGCAGCGAAGGACGGCGTCCTTTCGACGGGCAACTGCAGCAGGGGGATGTCTTCTCTGCCTGACGTCGGTACGACGAACCTGATCCTGGAGCCCGGCGACGAAAACCCCGAAGCCCTGCGCTCGCGGATAGCGAACGGCCTGTACATAACGGAGTTCATGGGGCTTCACACGATAGACCCAGTAAGCGGAGACTTTTCGCTCGGCGCGAAGGGGCTGCGCATCGAAAACGGAAATCTTACCGTCCCTGTGAGCGGCGTGACTATCGCGTCGAATCTCTCGGACTTCATGAAAAAAATAACGGCCGTGGCCTCGGACCTGACGTTCTCGGGCTCCGTGGCCGCGCCGACGATGGTGGTCGAAAATGTTGTCATTGCGGGTAAATAGGAAAATAATGGCCGCCCTGCTTATCGCGGCGGCTGCGCTCCTTCTGATTCCACACTGCCGCGCTTGTGCGGAGGATACGATCGAGCTGTGGAACGGAGCGGTGAAAAAAGGGGACATACCGACGCGCACGACCTCGTCGTATCGCGAAGTCGCGATAGACGAAGTGCTCATGTCGCTAGGCCTGCTCCCGAACAGGGACCTCACGTCGATATCTTCGACGATGAGCGGCAGAAAGATCGAATTCTGGAACGCGTCGAACGTCGTCCGCTCCGCGGGGAAGATAGTGAGCCTTCCGATTCCCGTTTCGAGCGGCGACGGGCACTGGTGGGGCGAGGCGGGCGGCGTGAAGGACGCGGTGGAATATTTCTTCGCCTCGACCGGCAAAGAAGCGAACTTCCGCTGGGGCGCCACGCCGGCTCGGGAGCCTGCGGCGCAGCCCACGCAGAATCAGAGCGCGCCGGATGACTCTCGCTCCGGCAGGCCTCCTCTGGTGGAGATACCGAAGGCCGAGCCCTCTTCGCCGGAGACGGCGCAGGCGCAGCGCGAAGCGGCGGAGCGCAGGAGCGCCAAGAGCGACGGCAGCGAGCCGGCGCCTCAGGAGCTGATCCCCCGGAGCGCCGAAGCGCCGAAGGCGGAAGAGCAGCCGAGCGCCGAGCCGCCGGCGCCTCCGGAAGAAAAGCCCGCGCCGCCGCAGCCGGCCGCTCCGGCTGAGGCTTCTTCCTTCACCGGGAACAAACGTCCGATAGTCGTCGTAGACGCGGGACACGGCGGGCACGACCCGGGGGCCATGGCCAACAACGTGCGCGAAAAGGACATAAACCTGAAGGCCGCGCTGCAGCTCAAGGGCATCTTGGCGTCGTACGGCGTCGACGTGCGGCTGACGCGCGCCACGGACGTCTTCCTGAAGCTCGCCGAGCGCACGGCCTTCGCGAACAAAAACGATGCCGACGTCTTCGTGAGCCTTCACTGCAATGCGATGCCGAAGGGGCGCGGCGGCGTCGCGGGGCTCGAATACTACATCATGGCGCTGCCCTCGGACAGGGACGCCATGAACTTGGCCATCGCCGAAAATAGGGAAGTCTCGGCCGGCGTGGACAGCGTGGCGGCGGCGAAGAACGCCGACAAAAGGACTCAGCTTCTGTTGAAGATACTCGGCGACATGCAGCAGAACGACAAAATAAACGAAAGCACCGCGCTCTCCGAGATGCTGCACCGTTCGTCGAAGGCGGAGGGGCTTCCGATGAGAAAAGTCGCCCAGGCGCCCTTCTTCGTCCTGCGCGGCGCCGGGATGCCGGCCGTCCTCGTTGAAATGGGCTATCTGACGAACGCGCCGGAGGCGGCGAGGCTCTCCTCGGCGTCATACCGCGACAAGCTCTGCCGCGCGATCGCGCAGGGCGTCGTACAGTACATCAGAGAACATCCGACACAAAGATAACGGACGGAGGGACGAAATGAGAGATCCTGAAAAAAGAGAACGCCAGTTCATCGTACGCGGCAAAAAAGAATACGACTACGACTCGCCGGCGGTGCGGCGCAGAAAGACCCTGCGCGAACGCGAGGAGGAAGAGGAAAGGCTCGACATGGAAGAGCGCCTCCTGCGCGAACGCGGCAGCAAACGCGTGCGCAACGGCGAAGAAGAAGAGGAAGAGGCGAGGCCGACGCGCCGCGGAAGAAGAAGCTCATCCGCGGAAGAGGAATTTCACGAGGAGGATTACGACGAGGGCGGGACGAAGGCCCCGAAAATCGTGCGCATATTCGCCTGGATAGCGCTGATGGTCATTCTCTTCGCCTGCGGCTACCTTGCGACGAACTACTTCTTCAGCTGGTCCGACAGAAAGGGCGGCGAAAGGATAGGCAACGTCTACGGCGCCGGCTCTGAGGTCAAGGAGGCCGAAAAGGCGGGGACGGTCTCGGCGTCAAACGAGAAGTACACGCTTTACCTACCGGAGAACGGCTCCCTTTCGCGGCGCGAGATCGAAATAAGCGGAGCCGGAACGCAGGAAGAGATAATATCCAAGGTTTTGTCGATATACATAGATAGCCTCAAGGAAAAGAAAATACTCGACACCTCCGTCTCTACGTTCGACATCTTCCAGGGAGGGGACTGGCTCTATATGGACATGACGCCCTCGTTCCAGAGCTCTCTTAAGGCCCTGGGTAGACAGAAGGCCGAACTGCTGCTCTGCGGTTTTGTGAAGACCGTCCAGGAAAACTTCCCGCCGCTTAAGAAAATAAAATTCTACGTCAACTCGAAGGAGATAAAGGATCAGAATCCGGTAGACCTTTCACAGCCGTGGGAGAGGACGGAATAATGGAAGAAATTCGGCGCGTCGGCGGGCGCGGGCTCCGCGAGCTGCGCGAAATCTCCTTCGAACGCGGCGTCAACCGCTACGCCGAGGGCTCGGCGCTCGTGCGCTGGGGCGACACCCACGTGCTCTGCACCGCCTCCGTGGAGGAGAAGGTGCCGCCCTTCATGCGCGGCGACGGCGCTGGCTGGATAACGGCGGAATACGCGATGCTCCCGCGCGCCACGGCGCAGCGTTCGCCGCGCGACGCCGCGAAGGGAAGGGTGAACGGACGCGCGAGCGAGATACAGCGCCTTATAGGGCGCTCCCTGCGAGCCGCTGTGGAACTGTCGCGGCTCGGCGAGAGGACGGTCACTATAGACTGCGACGTGCTGCAGGCCGACGGCGGCACGCGCACCGCGTCGATTTCGGCGGGCTTCATCGCGCTCTTCGACGCGCTGCGCTTCATGCGCGAGACGGAAAAGATAACAGAGATACCGCTTAAAAAGCAAATCGCCGCGGTGAGCGTCGGCAAGGTCGGCGGGCGCATCATGCTCGACCTATGCTACGAAGAGGACGCCGCCGCCGAAGTCGACGCGAATCTCGTGATGACGGGCGCCGGAGACTTCATAGAGCTGCAGGGCACCGGCGAAGGCGGCTCCTTCTCGCGCGCCGAGCTCGCCGAGATGATCGCGGCCGGCTGGAAGGGCATCGCAGAAATCCAGCGGATGCAGCGCGACGTCCTCGAACTCAGCGAAGGAGAAAGGGAACTCTTCGACAGATGCGTATGATCCTTGCGAGTTCGAACAGGGGGAAATTCCGCGAAATGAAGGAGCAGCTCGCGCCGATCGGCGTGGAGCTCCTCTTCGGCGGAGATTTCCCTTCTCCTCTCAACGTCGAAGAGACGGGCGCGAGCTACGAGGAAAACGCGCTGCTCAAAGCGCGCGCTTGGGCGGAGTCGGCCGGGCTTCCCGCGCTCGCCGACGACAGCGGCCTGGAGGTCGAAGCGCTCGGCGGGGCGCCGGGGGTACGGTCGGCGCGCGTCGTCGCCGGCAAAGACTCCGCGCGCACGGAGTGGCTGCTTGACGCCATGAGGGGAGAAAAGAATCGCGCCGCGCGCTTCGTCTGCTCGATAGCCGTCGTCTTCCCAGACGGAAGGGGGACTCTCGCCGTGACGGAACACTGCACCGGAAGAATCGCCGAAAGCCCGGCGGGAGAGTCCGGTTTCGGCTACGATCCGGCCTTTATCCCCGACGGATACGATAAAACTTTCGCGCAACTCGGCGAAAAAATAAAAAATACGATTTCCCACCGCGCAAAAGCGGTGAAAACTATAGCCGAAATGCTGCTACCTGTGGTACAATTGTCCGCTGAACGCAATGCGTAATCGCGCTGGGCGGATACGGCCTTTACGTCCGTCGAGTCAGAAAATTTTTGGAGGTGTGGTTTGTGATAATTCTTTTTAGAATCATTCACATCCTTGTATGCGCGGCGCTCATCGCTGTGGTGATGATGCAGCACAGAAAGTCCGGAGGCTTCACCGGCTCCTTCGGGGGCGGCGGCACCCAGGCCGATATGGGCGGCACATGGCAGCGGATGTCGGGGCTCACTAAAGTCACCGCGATCCTGATAGCCCTCTTCATGATTCTTTCGATCGTTCAGGTAATAATCAGATAGAAGGCGCACCATGAATATAAAGCCTTTGGACAAGCTGAAGGATATAGCCTCTTACAAGCATATCGACGGACGCCTCTTCTCCGCGACCCACGAGGAGATACTCGAGGGCTGGACGACCGACATATATTTTTTGAAGACGCGAGACGTGCTCCGCTCGGCCGGACTTCTCGACACCCAGGTCGTAGCCGAGGTGTTCACGCGCCAGCCCGGCATATTCGCAGGCTCCGAAGAAGTCCTGAACCTCTTCCGCAAACTGCCTGACCCGCCGCAGATCGAATCGCTCGCCGAGGGCGAGAGCTTCGAAGCGAAAGAAGTCCTAATGCGCCTTACCGGCAGCTATGAATCGTTCGGGCTTTATGAGACCGTGCTGCTGGGCATGCTCGCTTCGTCGACCGGCTGGGCTACGGCGGCGAGAGAGTGCGTCTTGGCCGCGGAGGGGAGAAGCGTCCTCTGCTTCGGCGCGCGCCACGTCCATCCGGCGATCGCTCCCGTGATGGAGCGCGCCGCGAAGATAGCCGGCTGCAGCGCCATGAGCTGCATACTTGCGGCGAAGCTCTGCGGCGAAGAGCCGAAGGGCACCGTGCCGCACGCGGCCATCCTCATGGTCGGCGACACCGTGAAGCTGGCGAAACTTTACGACGCCCAGGTGCCAGCCGAGGAAGCGAGGATAGTCCTCGTCGACACCTTCAGAGACGAAGCCGAAGAGACGATGCGCGTGGCGGAGGCTCTCGGCAACAGACTCTCCGGCATACGTCTCGACACGCCGGGCGAGCGCGGCGGAGTGACGCCGGACCTCGTCAAGGAGATTCGCTGGCGGCTCGACCTTGCGGGCTTCCCCAAGGTCCAGATAATCGCGACGGGCGGACTCACCCCGGAGCGCATAAAGCTGATGAACGAAGCGGGAGCCGACGTCTACGGCGTAGGCAGCTACATCACCGGCGGAGCTCGGCGCGATATGACGATGGATCTGAAAATGGTCGACGGCAAGCCGCTCGCGAAGCGCGGACGCCTGCCCGGCATAATACCGAACCCGAAACTTAAACGCGTGCTTTAGTCCCGCTTTTCGCCTTCCCCCCACGACGGCCGAAAAGCGTCTCCCCTGCCGGCGCGGCCTATCGCCGCGCGCGTGTGACGGCAGAAGGGAGCAGGTAAAGGGCGCTTTGAGATATAAAAACGAAAAGATAAAGCAACATTTTCTTAAGGAGACCAGCTATTAAATGTCAAGCAGTAAATCCGAGAACATTAACCAAGAATCGGGATCATTAGCGAGAACATCATATAGCTGATCGACCGCCTGAAAAAGGCAAAAGCGCACCTTGAAAACAG
>Ga0208297_1002158_pt1 | contig 12718 bp, 10 predicted proteins | sample LMS_cellobiose_e_FD_187367 | JGI IMG/M metagenome (GOLD analysis project Ga0208297, IMG submission 187367) | Rumen-fistulated moose microbial communities from Alaska, USA - LMS_cellobiose_enrichment (SPAdes) (version 2) | ecosystem: Host-associated > Mammals > Digestive system > Stomach > Rumen... | reverse complement strand
CAACAATCTGTTGTTTGAATTCTTCCGAATAACGGGTACCGTTCTTGGACATTGTTTAACACACACCTTTCTATGAAACATTTTATCGTGTTAAACTTTTCGTGTCCACACTTATATACTAACACCAATATTTAATATGTAATCAACAGTCAATTATGTCAACTATTTAAAGGAAAGGTGGTACATATGAAAAAAATTCAAAAATTTCTCTGCTTATTTATTATTACTTCTTTATTAGTTGCGCCTATCACTGTATCTGCCAGTCTTCCAATAACTGTAGCAACTACGCTATATGTTGACGCTGCACGAATTGGTGAAGCTGACTCATTTTTAATTAGTAAGAATGGCAAGTTCATGCTTGTTGATACTGGCCTGTCAACCGATAGCACAAAAATAATTAACATGCTTTCATCACGTAGTGTAACCAATCTAAAGGCTTTAGTCATTACTCATTATGATGTTGACCACGTCGGTTCTTTTTTAAATGTAATTGATTATATCAAAAACCATAATGGTACAATTGATCATATATATGGTAGGAAGTACACTTCTGCTCAATTAAATACATTGACACCACAGCGGCGTACGAATTATGTTATGTTTATCAATGGAATCTTAAGATATTTAAATCGTAGTTCTGAAGAATTCAACTTATCGAATTACGATACGGTAGCTGTTGCAACAAAGGCAAATGAATTGTTTGGTTCCGGGGATGGATTATGGATATTCCCTACCAGAACAAACCCAATCGCCAACTTTACATTAGATGGCAATACTACTGTAACTTGGTTAAATAAGTGGGATTCTTATATAGTTCCCGGTATGGATCCTGCCGATGTCCCTGCAAATTTTAACAATGATTCTCTGACCTTTAAATTAACTTATGAGAATGGAGAGGCCATGTTATTTACAGGTGATATTTCCTGGACTCCACAACAAGATCTAGTAGATAACTGCTATTCTCAAATCAGTACATGCAGTATCTTAAAAGCTCCCCATCATGGCATCCCAGATTACCAGAAGCCATCATTTATAACAGCTGTAAATCCTTCCTATACACTTGCAACTACCGATTTGTCATACAATAGACTACCCGGAATGATTACTAAGGGAAAATACGGAATGGTTTATTATACCGATACGGCTTCTGACTTCTGTACGATAGCTATACGGCTTAAGGCTCCCTCTGTATATCTTGAAGATACGTCTTTAAGTTTTTATATTAACGATACAAACTAAACTATGTATGCCCGAAGGGTTATTCCTTCGGACTTTTCATTATATCATTTATATTTGTGTTCCTGTGTATACTCCCAGAAATTATTTATAGTATTTATGTCTTATTAATCACTTTTCTATATTTACTTAGCTATCAAATTAATAAATGTTAATCCTTCTTTATTTTTTTAGTTTAAAACTACTCTAAAATTACAACATGAATTCTACATTAAGATAACCCGGAGGTATTACCCCCGGGTTATTGAATCTTTACTAAACCCGTTTAAATATCCTTACAGGTATAGTATTTATATGCATCTCCTACAATGCAAATCTAATTTTAACATTTAACAGCTTATTTTACATTGGTTATAGTTTCCATTTTAACTTACTATTAGTTTTAATTAATACCATTATAGCAAAATCGGGACTTATTTCTTTTCATCTTATTCATAATAAAACATTAACTAATTACAGACTTATAAATAAGCCCCACCTCTATACTTTCTGTATCTTATGATTTCTCTAATGTATTCATTAAACTTTATCCGTCAGGATAGCAATTCTATCAATCATTTTATTAACATTTCTCTAATGTATTCTTAAAAGAAACTTCCAGTAATTAATAGCTCTGTACTTTTATCTAACCTACAAAAAACCTAAGCGTTGTGTTAAATATATATTAGAAGAATTAAGAATACAGAAAATCTGCACTTATAAAGAGATTATCACTAGGACAAAAATACTGTTTCAATTTATCCCAACATGTAATATAATTCAATTGTCTAGAGTAAAAGAAGTAATAGCAAATCGGATTGAAATACCCCCGGATCATCCCCCCGGGGGTATTTTTTTATTCTTATTACGCGAATATAATATCGCATAAAATATTTCGCCAGACAGGGAACCCCAGCGATGTTCATTTGATATCATATCTCTTAAAATAGGAAATCTCTTTTAATCAATTTAATACCCCTGAAAGAAAGTCACATATTATCTTGTCCCATACCATAGAATGTAAAAAAGCACACAAGGTACCTTATGGATTATCATACCAGGCACAAGGAAGAAATTATTTCATTACCCAGGGTATACCCAATAGAAACTGCCATACAAAATAATGATGTTGTTTTAAGTATCGTTCTTCCATACAATAGGGAACGCTTCTTTCTTTTTATTGACAATGCTTCCAATGGAATCCCTGACAAAATCAGAATAATTATCTATAGCTTTGATTCACCTGAGTTATCAAACAAAAGTATCCTTGAATATGACGGCAATATGTTCATATATACCCTGGACAGTCGTTTTACAGGTCCTAGAACTTACTTTGGTCATAAAATTAAAGAGAGTAAGCGTAACGACAGAAAAGATATGATAATTGATTACCATCTACTCACCTATGACGGTAATGAATATCCTGTTTATTGGCATAATATTGATTTCTATGACTGGTCTGTATAACCAAAATCACTATCTGTACAATACATAACTTAGTCATTCCATTTCCTGCTGCATATATTATAGTAAAACATTTGAGGTAATTATAATGCCCGGAGGCTGGAATTATCAGGCTTACATTAGTCCTTACGAGTCTTATATCTTCTATCGTACCATGGATGAGGAGGAAGATTACTTTTATGTTCCCGTAGCAGTTGCTACTCAGATAGTTAACGGCACCAACTACCGTTTCCTTACTATCGCAGAACCAAAAAACGGGAATGGCACACCTTATTTTGCTCTGGTTGAAATTTATAAGCCTATTCAGGGTGATGCCAGCATCACAAATATAACATCAATTCCTTAAAAAGTTAAATGGAGCCTAATAAAGGACTGCCAGATGTATAATTGATGTATCCCCTGTTAAGAGGGGACCTATTATTACTCATTCGCCAATTTACATTCTCTGCAGTCCTTTCATAGTAATAATTTAAGCCTCTAACTGTTTCTCATGCTTTTCAAAGAAATCCTCTCTTGGTTCTAAGAATTTCAATTTGTGATTAGCCTTATCTGCTACCAAATCACTTAAACCAGAAAATGCATATTCCCAATTCCACAACTTCTCATCTACAGATAGATATTCACGGATCCTCTCACAGCCTGTGGGAGCTATGGGGTGCAGCAGCAGTACACCAATACGTACGCCGTATAATGAATCTGCCAATACCTGTTTTCGTAGTGTATCATTATCCGTCGTTTCTGCTGTTCTCATATTATTAACCCAGTATTTATTCATAAATCGTATATAAGAGTCCAAAACATAAGTAAGACTGTGAAATTCATGATTATACATATGCCGCTCATAGGTTAAAACAGCTTCTTTTGATTCCTTTAGCACCTCTTCGCTGATTGCAATCTCCGGTATTTTTGAATCATAATATTTCTGAGCAGTGTAGAAGCAGGAACGTACCAGCCTGTTGAATACATTGGTAAGCAGATTTCCTTCCTTCAATACCGGGTCTACACCTTCTCTCTCATTTTCTGGGAGATACACCTGAGGTTTAAAGCTTACGCTCTTAGAGGCCAAACCGAGGCTTAAGAAATGAATTCTTAACTGTTCAGGAGTATAGAAATCCAGCAGTTCTCTAGCCATTGGAGGTTTAATCTCACTACTGCTTCCTGCCTTCTTATCCATGAATAAAATATGCCTGTTGGCAATCAAATGAGGCGGAACAAATTGATCAATGTCCGCTTTTTCTCCATAAGTAGCCTTTAAAGCAGAAAACAAGGCCATTTCAGCATTTCCATAAAAATAAATATTATCTTCACCTATAAATTGATATACTGCTGCATCTTTACTTTCCCACCAGTTTCTCCATTCCTCCTGTTCCTTCCCCAGCTGTTCCAGATAGGTTCTGGTAAAAGAAATAGGTGCCCAAAGAGATTCCGGCCATACCCAGAAAGTCAGCCCCTGCATATCTTCTTTATCCGGTACCGGAACACCCCAGCTGATGTTTCCAGATAGACGAAAGGGCACTAAAGTCTTACCGGTTCGAAAGCGAATTCCTTTCATATTCAATACTTCTCTTGCTTTATCTCTATCCTGCAAATCTTTAAATATATACGTTACAGAAGCTTTATTATCTTCTTTCGATAATTCATGAGAAGGCAGCAATATGTTTAATTCTTCTTCTGAGGTTTCTGTTCTCTCAAACTCACTTTTTTTCACATAGATACAAGGGGGCTTTAAGAACTCTTCAATGGTTTTTAAGATATATTTTCTGGTATTCCCTTTTCTTTCTTTTGCTACATATTCAGTTAACCATTCAGTACATTCATCCAGTTTAAAGTACCAGTTACCTACTTCTTTCACCTCAGGAGTTTTCCCTGACAAGGTACTTCTTGGATTAATTAATTCACTCGGCATATACTGATGTCCTAAAGAGCATTCATCCGCATAAGCTTTTTCAGAAGCGCACCCTTCAATGGGACAATTTCCCACAACCTGTCTTCCGTTTAGGAACACACCAAAATCAGGATCAAAAAACTGAGGAGTTGCCAGCTTTTCCAGATAACCATTCTTATACAGAGTTTCAAATATTTCTTCTGATACCTTTTTGTGGACCTCTCCGGCTCGGTCAAGACTGGATGCGGCATATAAATTTAAGCTGATTTCATATGCATTCAAGGTTTCTTTCTGGTGATTATGATTCTTTCTGACATAGTCTTCAATGGTCTCCTTGTAAGCTTCTCCTTTTTCTTCTTTTAGTTTTCGGAAGCTTTCCAGGATGGGCGAACCATAACAGTCTGTACCGGATACAAATATAACATTTTCCGCACCAATCCTGTCTCTTAAAAATCTGGCAAACGTATCTGCATGAACAAACACACCACCTATATGTCCGAAATGCAGCTCTTTATTTCCATATGGCATTCCTGCCGTTATTACTGCCCGTTTAGGGAACTCGGGTCTGGTTTCATAATTTTTCATCAACTATACCTTATTAACCTTGATTTTTGTTAAATTGTTTTCTGTACAAGTTTAAGATGTATAAATATATCTTTTAATAACTGGATAAGAAAAAACTTTATTCGCTTAAAAAGGTTAATCCGCTAAATACTTTTTTAGTATTATCAAAGCGTCCTTTCATAATAATAATAATAATAATAATAATAATAATAATGAATTAATAATCTAATCTAATAAAATATCCAATAATCCTAAAATCTCCGTTTATAATAGGTTTTATATTTATTTCTCTCCTATAGCTTAAAAAAGAGTATAAAAAAACACCTCCTGCAATTATTACAGGGGCGAATTATCGCGGTACCACCCTATTTTGCTAATATGTCGCCATATTAACCTCCTTAAGTACAAACATACTCCGGTTCTGTAACGTGAACCCACGTCATAGCATCACGACAGATTAGAGTCGATCCGTATGCAGCTCCGAGGCTTGTTTCGTCTTTCTACCACTGCTCCTTCCCACCAGCTGGAGCTCTCTGTAAGCTTTCAAAAAAGTACTTCCCTCTTCATAGCCTTTTCAATTTAAGTTTAGTATATGCATAATAATTGTTATTGTCAAGGCCTAATTCTATCTTTTATTTTCTTAATTTTGTCTTTTATTCTCGAACTTATAATTCGTTTCTTTCTTCTTTTTTATTTTATTTCTTTATTTCTTATGTCGATTTATCCTCCAATTTGACCGAAAGACCTTCCCCATATAAACGAACTTTTTTCCGAAAATACCATATATTGAAACATCTAAAACATTATTACTTCCCTGGGGAGGCTCTTTATGAATCCTATGACTTACGATTTTGCCGTTATCGGCGGGGATTTAAGGCAGGTTTTTATGGCTGAGGATTTGGTATCCAGAGGTTTTTCCGTGCTCTTATATGGCTTGGAAAACCTTAGCACTAAGGCTGGTATAGAACATGCGAAATCTTTAGCCCAAGCAATAGATTCCAGTAAAGTTATCCTTACACCCATTCCCTTTACCAAAAATGGTATCCAAATTTTATCCTTGGATTCCAAACCGGATTTAACCCCTGAAATTCTGTGCAGTCACTTAAAAAAAGGCCATAAACTCTATGGTGGTTGTTTTACAGACACTATTAAGGAATTTTGTGAGATTAACCAGATTTATTACAATGATTTTATGGAGGAAGAAGAAGTAACACTTTTTAATACCATTGCAACTGCAGAAGGTACAATAGCAGAAGCAATCATTCACAGCGGCGGAAACCTTCATGGCAGCAACTGCTTAATTCTAGGATATGGCAGATGTGCAAAAACTCTTGGTGAAAAATTAAAGGGTCTATGTGAACACATTGATATAGCAGCCAGATCCCCTCTTGCACTTTCTCAGGCTAAGACCTCTTCCTTTGGCGCAATAGCACTTTCTGAAATTTCTGATAATATATCCCAATATGATTATATCTTTAATACCATTCCTGCAATGGTACTTGACAGAGAGTTGCTGGAACTAACCAAAAATGAGGTCGTAATAATTGATATAGCTTCAGCACCGGGTGGTGTTGATTTTGCTGCCGCTAAAGAACTAACCCGCAATGCAAGATTATCTCTTGGATTGCCGGGTAAATATGCTCCCAAAGCCAGTGCGGCTTATTTAACCCAATATTTATTAAGTGATTTAGATGAACTTAAGCTCGTTCAATTGTAACCCGTAGCTTTTGTTTCCGAAAGTGAGGTATTTATATGTCTTTGCATAATAAAAATATCGGTATTGCATTAACCGGTTCTTTTTGTACCTTCGATAAAACCTTTGAAGAAATCGAGAAACTTTTAAGAGAAGATGCAAATGTATATCCCATTCTTTCCTTTAACTCTCAGAAAATAGACTCACGTTTTGGAAAGGCTGAGGATTTCTATAAAAGACTTGTGGACCTTACGGGTCATACTCCTATAACAACCATAGAAGATGCAGAACCAATCGGACCTAAAGATATGTTCGATATTATGGCTGTTATCCCCTGTACAGGAAATACTCTGGCTAAAATGGCGAACGGTATTACGGATACACCTGTTCTCATGGCTGCAAAAGCTCATATTCGTAATAATAAACCACTTGTTATCTCTATTGCTACCAATGATGCTCTTGGCAATAATCTGCAAAATATCGGCAACCTTCTGAATCAGAAAAATATCTATTTCGTGCCCTTCGGCCAGGACAGTCCAAACGGTAAACCAAAATCCATGATAGCACATACTCATCTGCTTACCCTCACCATTGAAAGCGCACTGGAAGGTAAACAGCTGCAGCCTGTTGTAATCAGCCCGTTCTAGTATAAAAGTCTATCAGTAACTTAATGAAAGAAGCTGCTCTTGTTCCTTTTAATCTAAGCAGGAACCGGCAGCTTCTTTCATAGTATACTTCAGACTACCAATATAATTTCCAGTCTTTTTTCAACCTGGTCAGCGCTTCCAGATAAAAATAATCTCCCCAGGTATTACACTCGTCTACACCATAATGGTTACAGGTGTTATATGGTGAGCGGTTAGAGTAGGTGCTGTGAAGTACCAGACCATTAGAGGTTTTATGATCTTTCACAGCGTAATTATCATAAAGAGATTTAATAATTTTTCCAGCCAATCCGTTATAATATGTCTTTTCCTCTTCCTCTAAAAACTTAGCCATTTCCAGCATACCACAGGCTGCTATTGACGCTGAAGAAGAATCTCTGGGCTGCTCTGTACCTTCTTTGAACTCAAGATCCCAGTAAGGCACCATATCCTCCGGCAGTGCTTTTAAGAAAAAGTCTGTTACCTTCCGGAACAGGTCAATATATTCTGTCTTCCTGGTATAACCATAGCTAAGGGCAATTCCATAAATCCCCCAGGCTTGTCCTCTTGCCCAGGCTGATCCATCCCGGTATCCCTGACAGGTGGCACCATGAGAAGGTTCTCCGGTATTCAAGTCAAAATAAAAGGTATGCCAGGTAGAGTAATCTTCCCTTATTACATTCTTTAAAGCTGTATGGATATGTTTTTCTGCTATTTCCTTGTATTTTCCGTCGCCGGTTATCTCACTTGCCCAGTAAAGCAGCGGCAGGTTCAATAAGCAATCTATGATTAAACGGCAGTTATCCGGACTATCCATACTTCCCCAGGCCTGAATATATTCACCAATGGGATGGTAGCGGCTGATTAAGTGATCTGCTGCCAGCAAGGCTGCTTTCTTACCGGTTTCATTGCCGGTCAACTTATAACCGGCAACACAGGAAGGTGAAAACAGAAAGCCCATGTCATGATGATCCACATCCTCCAGTTGCTGAATGCGGTTTAGAAATGAATCAATCTGTATATCTGCAGCTTTTTTAAATGCCTCATCCCCGGAATTCTCATAATCCAGCCATAGTTCTCCTGTCCAAAAACCTGTTGTCCAATCTCTGTTCTCTGTACCTTCATAGAAATTATTTACACTGTATGCTTTTTTGAATTTATGTGTAAAATCCGGTAGTATTTTTTTATCTTGTGCAATACAAAAATCTATTGCCTGGTCAACTTCATTTTCACTAATCGATACTTTCTCCTCAAACAATCTCATTTTGTTAATCCTCTATCCCTTGTCCCAGCCATTAACTGTTCTGAATCAATAGCAGGTACACTCTTTCCTATTAATAATTTTCTATATAAACCAATTTACTTTCTGGTATAAAAATCCTTCACTACCTTTTCAGCAGGTTTACCATAGATATCATAACCGCCATCCTTATCTGCATCATCGATATGATACTGCCGCCATGCCCAGTCCCATAAACCGAAACCAGATACCCAGTCTCTTTTGGAGGCAGTCTCAAACATCTCCTGATACCAATCTGCCTGCTCTTGTAAATTAACTTCTCCTTTTACATTCCAGTCATTTGGAACAGTCATTGAGCCTGCGGTAGACATACAGCCCGCTTCTGCAAAGAAAAAGGGCTTACCGAACTTCTTTACAACTTTTTCAATACGGTCAAGTTCCTGCTCCCAGTGTCCTTTGGGATAATATCCGCTGGAGGAAATGATATCAACACAGTCCCACCAGCTTACATGTTCCTCCTGGTATTTATCGGTATTATATGATACCAGGCCATGATATACTTCTTTGATATCCCCTATGAGTTTTCGCCATTCTGCTTCCCTTCTCTGGGACATAACCATCTCACAGCCGGCAATAAACATTTCACAGCCGGTTTCCTGTGCAATACGTGCAAAATGCAGCTGGAAATCCGTATAGGACTTAAACCAATTGCTCCACTTAGGTTCGCAGTGCACTTCATTATCAAAAAAGTTAATATGGGCTCTCCAGGTTCCATCCAGGCAGTTAACAGTAGGTTTCAAAGCAACACGAAGTCCTAAGTCTTTCGCATAATAGATCATTTCTTTTACTTCTTCACCGGAAAGAGTATGATGAGAAGTATAATCTATCTCTTCTGAGTATGCCTTTTCCTGCATACCGGCGGGTACAAAGATTACAAAATCTGCACCTGTCCTTTCTTTCATCTTTGCTAAGCTTTCCTTAGCTGCTGCTTTTTCAAAACTTCCCTTTAATGCAAAGGATCCAAAGGTTATACCATTAATAAATTCCATATTCCTTACTTCTGCCTCTTTCTTTCTGCATAAATTTCTTTCTGTATAGATTTCATTTGTATATATTTTTTGTATATATTCTTTTTGTATAACTTCTTTTTGTATAACTTTTTTTTGTATAACTTTTTTGTATATTCTATTGTATATTCTTTTTGTATAAATTCTCTTCGTATAAATTATTCTGTATAAATTCTTTAAAAACCTTCCATCTATAAATTTTTTATAGATTTAATATTAATCTGCTTAGCTTAGGTAGGATTTTATCTTTAAATTATTTTTTTATTTCCTTTATAGCATTTTCAAGTGCTGCGATTACTTTATCACACCACACATCGAATTCAGGATCTTCATTCTGGCATTCCGGGTGACTTAGAACATAATCTATTACCTCTTTTACACCCTGATCAAATCTCTTGGTACAAGTAAACCCAGGGACCAGGCGTTTGATCTTTGTATTGTCAAATACAACCGTATTAGCTTTATCCCCTGTTAGGGAACCTCTGAAATCCTCTGTACTGGCTGCATCCAGGAACTCTGAGGATACGTAGCAGGCTTTTAATTCCACACCCAGCGCATCTGCTATAGCCTTATAAATCTGGTTCCAGGTAAGTGATTCGTCTGAGGTTATCTGCACAGCCTCACCAATAGCGTGTATATTTCCCAATAAACCAACAAAACCTTTGGCAAAATCACTGTTATTGGTCATGGTCCATAATGAAGTACCATCTCCATGTATGATGACCTTCTTCCCATCAAGCATTCGCTTAATAACCTGATAACTGCCCTTACTCCCATGAACTCCAAGGGGTACACTTCTCTCATCATAGGTATGGCTTGGTCTGATAATCGTTACAGGGAAACCTTCTTCGCGATATAGTTTCATCAGATAATCTTCACAGGCAATCTTGTTTCTGGAGTATTCCCAGTAAGGATTTGACAAGGGTGTCCCTTCGTTAATCCGGTAGTCAGAGAGGGGCTTTTGATAGGCAGATGCTGAGCTGATAAATATAAACTGCTTTGTCTTTTCTTTAAACAATCTGTAATCTCTCTCAAGCTGTGCAGGTACAAAAGCAATAAAATCTGCCACTACGTCAAAGTTATGCTCCTTTATTAAGTCAGCAACCTTTTCTTCCTCATTTATATCAGCAATTAATACCTTTGCCTGTCCTTCCAACTCTGTATTTTTATTTCCTCTGTTTATCAGATATAATTCATGACCTTCCTTAACTAATGCTTTAGAAATCGCAGTACTGATAATTCCTGTTCCACCAATAAAAAGAATCTTCATAGCTACACCGTTACCTATCGCAAGACCTGATCTGCCTGCGATACTGCCACTTATAATAAGAGTGAAAGAATCTTTGCGTGGCAGCCTTTCCATATTAGATTTTCTTTCACTCTCTACCACTTTGCTAAATGCTCAAACAATTCCGGGACACCTGCTAATCATAGTTTTAAAACTTAGCAGGCTTAGTAAGCCTTCCATAATTCTATCTATTCGCATATTGTCAATACCTGTGATGGTTTATCAAACCCCCGAGAGAATTCCTTCTACCCTTCTAAGTTCATCTCTGATCTTTAAACTCTGGGGACATTTATTTTCACACAGTCCGCAGTCCTTGCAATTGCTCATGGTTTTACCGTCTTTCTTTATATAGTTTGCCATTTCGTTCCTTGCATATTCCGTTAATCCATAAACATTATGATATGTATAATAATTAAATATCTTCGGTATATCAATACCTGCAGGACATGGCTGGCAGTAGGCACATCCGGTGCAATAAAGCTCACTGAATTTCTTCAGATTCTCAACGGATTCTCCAAGTTTAGCCCATTCATCTTCTGTCAGACTTTCCTTGCTGCTTCCGATAACCAGGTTCTTTTCCACCATATCCATGGTTCCCATACCTGATAAGGCACAGCTTAAATAAGGATTGCCAAGGACAAATTTAAATGCAAGTTCATAGGTGGAAATGGAGGGTTTACCTGTCAGTTTCGTATATAAATCTGTTGGAGCAGCCAATCTTCCGCCTCCCACAGGACCCATTGCCACAACACCTAAGCCTTTTGAAGCAGCATACTGAATCATTTCTTCATTGCTTCTGTCCAAAAGATTATACTGAACCAGCATGGTCTCCATCGGAACACCTCTTTCTTCTGCTGTATCGATAATATATTTGATCTGCTCCGGTTTATCATGGAAACTAAAGGATATATGTTTAATCAAGCCTTCCTCTTTCGCACGCTTTGCTTCCTCTAGTAAATTTAATCTCAATACGACGTTGTCATATTCCTCTCTGCTTAATCCCCAAAAGTGATAGAAATCAATATAATCCGTGTCCAGCTTACGAAGACTCTGTTCCAACCGCTTTCTGTAATCAGCAGTTTCTTTACAGGTATCGGCAGGCATCTTCGTTGATATTATAACCTTTTCCCTGATTGGCTTTAATGCCTTTCCGACTGTTATTTCACTGTTATGATGGCAATAATACGGAGCTGTATCAAAATAATTCACCCCGTTTTCATATGCCTTATGGAGCATCGGTATCGCTTTGTCTTCATCAATATACCATTTTTCATCTTTTTCGTATTCGGGCAGCCTCATACATCCAAACCCCAAAGCAGAAATCATTTCGCCTGTGTTTCCAAACTTTCTGTAATTCATTGTGAACCCCCTTAAGAATAAATTTTATCATTTATATAATTAGTATATCCTATAGAGCCTACTCTAGGTCAATGGTTTTTATTATACCTTACCTTGAATGTAAATCGAAATTCCTCTAGACTACAACGAAGTTTTTTGTAATCACAACCTCTACTTTATTGATTTTATTAGTTAATATTACGTTTACTTTTAAATTAATATAGCTATAATAGAACTGTAGACACTGTTTTTAGCTGTTTTTTGCGTACAAAAAGCAGACGTCTGGAAAATACCGTGTAAAAGTAAATTCCACACGATGA
>Ga0208297_1002152_pt1 | contig 12745 bp, 8 predicted proteins | sample LMS_cellobiose_e_FD_187367 | JGI IMG/M metagenome (GOLD analysis project Ga0208297, IMG submission 187367) | Rumen-fistulated moose microbial communities from Alaska, USA - LMS_cellobiose_enrichment (SPAdes) (version 2) | ecosystem: Host-associated > Mammals > Digestive system > Stomach > Rumen... | reverse complement strand
GGCTTCGTGCAGGAGATGATGACCGGCCAGAAGGTCGTCAAGGTCTTCTGCCACGAGGAGCGCGCCGCCGAGGAGTTCGACCGGCTCAACAACGAGCAGTGTGAGAATTCGCGCCGCGCCAACGCCTTCGCCAATACGCTGGGGCCCGTCGTGATGAACATCGGCAACATCCTCTATGTGCTGATCGCAGCCGTCGGAGGCGCATACCTGCTCTCGGGGCTGCCGAGCCTCTCCCTCTCGGGCAAGGTGTTCGACATCAGCATCCTGATCGCGTTCCTCAACATGACGCGGCAGTTCTCCGCCAACCTCAACCAGCTGACCCAGCAGGTCAACGCCATCGCCATGGGCATGGCGGGCTCCGCGCGCGTGTTCGCGCTGATGGACGAGGCCCCCGAGGCGGACGACGGCTACGTGACGCTGGTCAACGCCGAGATCGCGCCCGACGGCACGATCACCGAGACCGGACACCACACCGGCCGCTGGGCCTGGAAGCATCCGCACGGCGACGGCACGCTGACCTACACCGAGCTGCGCGGCGACGTGCGCCTGCTGGACGTGGACTTCGCCTACGACGAAGGCAAGCCCGTGCTGCACGACGTGAGCGTCTACGCCGAGCCGGGGCAGAAGGTCGCCTTCGTCGGCGCGACCGGCGCGGGCAAGACGACGATCACCAACCTCATCAACCGCTTCTACGACATCGCGGACGGCAAGATCCGCTACGACGGCATCAACGTCAACAAGATCAAAAAGAGCGACCTGCGCCGCTCGCTCGGCATCGTGCTGCAGGAGACCAACCTCTTCACCGGCACGGTGATGGAGAACATCCGCTACGGCAAGCTGGACGCGACGGACGAGGAATGCCGCCGCGCGGCGCAGCTCGCGGGCGCGGACGACTTCATCACGCGCCTGCCGCAGGGCTACGAGACCGAGCTGACGAACAACGGCGCCAACCTCTCCCAGGGCCAGCGCCAGCTGATCGCCATTGCGCGCGCCGCCGTGGCCGACCCGCCGGTGATGATCCTCGACGAGGCGACGAGCTCCATCGACACGCGCACCGAGGCGATCGTCCAGCGGGGCATGGACAAGCTGATGGAGGGGCGCACGGTGTTCGTCATCGCGCACAGGCTCTCCACCGTCATGGACTCCGACGTGATCATGGTGCTCGACCACGGGCGCATCATCGAGCGCGGCAGCCATGAAAAGCTGATCGCGGACAAAGGCACCTACTACCAGCTCTACACCGGCGCGTTCGAGCTGGAGTGATCCGGGCGGGTCCCGACGCACAGGACGCCGAAAAAACCGCAAACCGCTTTATGCCTGCGGCGCAAAACGCCGCGCGGCAGCATCAGACAGGGCGTCCGCCGCGGCGGGCGCCCTGTCCTTTTTTCGCAAGGAGCGGCTGCGCCGCGTTTTGCGATGGCATATTGGGACAACGGCGGCCCCTATAATGGGAAGCAGGAATCATAAAGGAGGCTTCCCATGTCCCGTTCATTTCTCAAGACCTACGGATCCCTGGGCGCGATGCTGCTGGCCATCGCGCTCGGCTGCGCGGTGGGCGCGGTCTGGCCCGGCGCGACGGCGCTCGAGCCGCTCGGCACGGTGTTCGTCAACCTGATGTTCTGTCTGGTGGTGCCGCTGGTGTTCTGCTCGCTCGCAGGCGCCGTGGCCGCGATGGAGAGCCCGCGGCGCGCGGGCAGAATCATGGGCGTGACGCTCGCGACGTTCGTGGTGACCGGATTGATCGCGGGGGTGCTGATGCTGCTCGTCGTGCGCGTCTTCCCGCCGGTGACCGCGCCGTGGACCGACGCCGCGGCGGGCGCGGTGGACGACCCGACGCCGCTCGCGACGCTGCTCGTCAACTTCTTTACCGTGGGCGACTTCGCCGCGCTGCTCTCCCGCCGCGCGATGCTGCCGCTGATCGTGTTCTCGCTGCTATTCGGCTTCGCGGTGAACCTCGCGGGCGGTGCGAAGACCCTGACGGCGCGCGTGCTGGCGGACTTCACCGCGAGCCTGCTGAAGATGGTGTCGCTCGTGACGTATTACGCGCCGGTCGCGTTCTTCGGCTTCTTCGCGTCGCTCGTGGCGTCCTACGGCGCGCAGATCACCGCCGACTACGCCCGTGCCATGCTCGCCTACTACCCGCTGTGCCTCGCCTACGCCGCGGCCGCGTTCCCGCTCTACGCGCGCTTCGGCGGCGGACGGGAGGGCGTGCGCGTCATGCTGCGGCACATCGCGCGCCCGGCGCTGACGGCGCTGGGCACCTGCTCGTCCGTTGCGACGATCCCGACGAACCTGGACGCCGCCGCGGACAGCGGCGTGCCGCGCGACGTGGCGGAGCTGGTGCTGCCGCTGGGCGCAACGATGCACATGGACGGCTCGTGCTTCAGCTGCGTGCTGAAGATCGCGTTCCTCTTCGGCGTGTTCGGCGTACCGTTCACCGGCGCGGGCACCTACGTCCGGGTGCTGCTGGTGGCGGTGTTCAGCTCGGTAGCGATGAGCGGCATCCCGGGCGGCGGCTACATCGGGGAATACATCCTCTGCTCCCTCTTCTTTCCCGACCACATGGCCATCGCCTATCCGATCGCGATCACGATCGGCAACCTGGTCGATCCGCCGGCGACGATGATCAACGCCGCGGGCGACTACGTGGTGACGTTCCTCGTGTCCCGCTTCACGGAGGGCAGGGACTGGCTGACGCGGCGGAGATGATTTGAAAATCGGCGCCGCCCGGCGCTGCATCGCCGTCCGCGGACGATCCGGGTCATACGGCGATGCGAAGGACGAAAGATCGCCGCACACCGCCGCCTGCCTGCCAAAGGGCGGCCGCCATACGGCGCGAAAAAAAACGAAGCGAGCGAACGCTCGCTTCGCAGACCACCATGGCGGGGGCGAAAGGAGGCCCCACGCAGGAGGAACCGCCGGGACGGGACAGCGCCTCGACGGAATAAGAGAGGTTGACGGCATGCAGACTTTGAAGCTGCAAAGCGGCATCCGGTATGGCAACGGCAAGCCTTACCGGGGCTTGCACGAGGCAATCGGCATGCCGAAGTGGCAACGCCGCAGCGGCGGGGGCGATCACCTCAAACCCGCCAACCTCAACGCAGAGGGCAGCAGGCAGAAAATACGCGCGTCAAGCGCAAATTTTCTGCGCCTTTGCTCTTGACAGAAGGACGGAAAACCCATATAATACACCTTGCGCGTTTGAGGTGCGGCGTTTCGCCGCGCGGGCGCATCAAACAGCCGGGTGTAGCGCAGCTGGTAGCGCGCTTGGTTCGGGACCAAGAGGCCGTGGGTTCAAATCCCGCCACTCGGACCACGTCGTCGCGGACTTCGTATCGTTCGCGACGACGTTTTCTTTTTCAAAGCAAACGCCGTCTCTCATTCACTCCGTTGCTCCTCCTTTCCGCAAAAGGTCACGCTCGGCTCGCCTGTTCGCTTGTAAACGCGCTCACAACGGCGCGCTGTCGCTACCAACCTTTTGCGGGTTTCAGAGTTTGTCGTTGTCATCATTCATACCACGTCGTCGCGGACTTCGTATCGTTCGCGACGACGTTTTCTTTTTCAAAGCAAACGCCGTCTCTCATTCACTCCGTCGCTCCTCCTTTCCGAATCGAACCCGCTCCGCTGGGCTTCGATTCGGGGATCACGGCCGTCGTGATCATCACTCACACCGCACCGTCGCGGACTTCGTATCGTTCGCGACGACATTTTCTTTTTCAAAGCAAACGCCGTCTCTCATTCACTCCGTCGCTCCTCCTTTCCGAATCGAACCCGCTCCGCTGGGCTTCGATTCGGAGATCACAGCCGTCGTGATCATCACTCACACCGCACCGTCGCGGACTTCGATCCGGTCTTATGGGCGAAGGGCTGAAGCTCCATAATTTCAAATCGAGTGCCTGTAAGGGATTTACAGGCACTCGATTTGTTTTGCATCCGCTGTTTGTACTTGGAGCACAGAAGAGCGCTGATTCCGATCCGAACGGCGATCGCGCGCGAGAAACGCGCAAACGCAGTACGGCCGACCCACGGCAGAGTCATCCGTTCATCGGATCATTCCGCTCCGAGCATACCCGTAAAGGCTTTCGCCGAGGAAAGAACGGTCCCGTCCCGGTCGAGCACCTCGATGACCGAGTCATATCTGGAATCGTCGCTTCTGAAAACGATTTGGAAGCCGTCCCCCAGCTTCAGATCATCCGCGGAATAATAGGCATGATCCACGTCAATGATCCGAACCAGCCAGGTCTGCGCGGGATCGAATTCCGTCAGATAGACTTCCTTCGTTTTGCCTGCGCCCAGTTTTCCGACGGTTGCCCGGCCCCAAAGGGACGTTTCCAGATTTTTCTCTGTCTGCGGCAAAATCCAGACGTCCGCGTCCGCCACTTCGTTGTCAAAAGTGACTGCGATCGTGGTATAGGGCAGCATGCTGTTGTAAGACTCGCAAGACAGGCTGACCTCATGATCCGGCATCGTAAAGGTGAAAACGTATCCATGCCCGGCATCATAGCTCTGTGTCATTTCAACGCTGCTGTCGTCCAGCCGGAAACGATAATTCGTATCGGTCGCAATCGCGTCAAAATACACGGTGACCGTTTCTCCCGCCCGGTATTGAGTTTTCCGGCTTTGAAAGCCGCTGCTGTCAAGATTCAGCTTGTATTTCGGCCGGCCGCATCCAAACAAAGCAAACATCATAATCACCACCGATATCATCAGGATCAACTGCTTCCGACGTCTCATTTCCCGTGCTTCTCCGATCCCTGCAGTTTTCTTCTGTTTCTATTATAGCAGGCAGAAAGGCAGAGCGCAATCATTCACGAGAAAAAAACAGCAGAAGCGCAGGGTTTGAAGAATGATTGCGGCCGGAAACCGGAAGCGTCCCCGGCCGCACGACGTGCGGCAAAAGCGGCCGGATCCAAAGACGCGGTACGTTTTGGGCGGAACCGCAGCTCTCCCCGCGGCACGCGGAGCGAAGCGTGCGGCGGCGTCCGCGCTTTGTCCCTTATTGATTTTTTCTATAAGCTCTTTCAATGATTCCGATTGACAGTGGAAGGCTCCTCATGGTATTCTCTCACCGTTATGTCCCAAAAAATATAAAAAAGGGGGTATTGTTATTATTTTTTCAATCAAATGGGACACAAACAGATTTAGGAGGATATCATGACAAACAACACAAAAGAGAAGATCAGCTTGCACAATCGGTGGCTCAACGGTATTGAGCGTGTCGGCAACAAGCTCCCACACCCCATTGCGCTGTTCGCCATGTTTGCCCTGGCAGTCGTGCTGATTTCCGCGCTCTGCTCCAAGCTCGGTGTATCCGCCACCGGCGAATTGATCTCCGGCGGCGAGCTGAAGGAGACGACTGTCACCGCTGTCAGCCTGCTGACAAAAGACGGGCTGGCCTATATGCTCTCAAAAGCGGTAAGCAACTTCACCAGCTACGCGCCGCTCGGCATGGTGCTGGTCGCCATGCTGGGCGTCGGCGTGGCGGAGCAATCCGGACTGATCAACGCGCTGCTCAAGCGGACGGTCCAGGTCACGCCGAAGGCCCTGATCACCCCCGTGATCGTCTTCCTCGGCGTGATGTCGAACATTGCCTCCGACTCCGGCTACGTTATCCTGATCCCGCTCGGCGCCATGGTCTTCCGGGCCTACGGACGGCATCCCATGGCCGGTCTGGCCGCGGCGTTTGCCGGCGTTTCCGGCGGCTTTTCGGCGAACCTGCTCATCGGCACGCTGGATCCGCTGCTCGCGGGCATCACCCAAACCGCGGTCTCTATTCTCGATCCGAACTACCACGTCGCCGTCATGGGCAACTACTACTTCATGTGTGTCTCCACGATCCTGATCACCGTCCTCGGCACCATCATCACCGACAAGGTCGTGGAACCGCGGCTGGCCGCTTTCAGCGGGCATCTGCTCGCCGAGGAGGACGCGTCCCTCACGACCATCACCGACGACGAGAAAAAGGGCCTCAAGCGCGCCGGTCTGGTCGCGCTGCTCTTTGTCGCGCTGGTCGTGGCCGCGTGCATCCCGAAAAATTCGTTCTTACGCAACGTCAACGGCGTCCTGCTGGGCCGCCCGGCTTCCCCGCTGATCGACGGCATCGTGGTCCTCATCGCTCTGCTGTTCTTCCTCCCCGCTGTGGCATACGGCAAGGCCGTGGGCACGCTGAAGAACCACCGCGAGGTCTGCGGCGCAATGGGCAAGGCGATGTCCACCATGGGCTCCTTCCTTGCGCTGGCGTTTGTTTCTTCGCAGTTCATCCAGTACTTCGGCTATACCAAGCTGGGTACGATCCTCGCCCTGAACGGAGCGAACTTCTTCAAGTCCATCAATATCGGGCTGATCCCGCTGATGGTCATTTTCGTTCTCTTCTCCTCGTTCATGAACCTGTTCATGGGCTCCGCTTCCGCCAAGTGGAACATCCTTGCGCCGGTGTTCATCCCCATGTTCATGCTGCTGGGCTACAGCCCGGAGCTGTGCCAGCTGGCGTACCGCATCGGCGACTCCAGCACCAATATCATCACCCCGATGATGACCTATTTCGCCGTCATCGTGGTGTTTGCCCAGCGCTATGACAAGAAAGCGGGCATCGGCACCATCACGGCGACCATGCTGCCGTACAGCCTCGCTTTCCTGTGCTTCTGGACGATCCTGATGATCATCTGGCTCGCGCTGGGTCTGCCCATCGGCGTCGGCACGGGGCTGGTCTATCCGCCCGTGTGATCTTCCCCCTCTCGCCCAGCCCGGCAGGATCTGTCGGGCTGGGCACCCTTTCTTTCCGACGATACGTTTTCCATCATAACCAGGAGGAGTTTTAGCCATGATCCAAAAAGAACGCCTGCTCAACACGTTCCTCGACTATGTGACCATCGACAGCGAGAGCACCGCGGAAAAAGCGATGGCGGAGCGGATCGCCGCCGATCTGCGCGAGATCGGGTGCCGCATCTATTTTGACGCCAGCCGGGAAAAGACCGGCTGTGACACGGGAAATCTCTACTGCACGCTTCCCGCCACCGCGGAGGGCGAGCCGATCCTCTTCTCGGCGCACATGGACACCGTCGTCCCCGGGCGGGGGATCAAGCCGATCATCAAAGACGGCGTGATCTACAGCGCGGGGGACACCGTGCTCGGCGGCGACGACAAGTCGGGCGTCGCCGCGATCGTGGAGGCGCTGCGCACCGTCGCGGAGCGCGGACTGCCGCATCCGGAGATCCAGGCCGTGTTCACCGTTGCCGAGGAGGTCGGGCTGCGTGGGTCTGCCGCGCTGGAGTATGACCGGATCACCGCAAAGCGCGCGGTGGTGCTCGACAGCAGCGGGGACACCGGAAAAATCATCACGCAGGCGCCCGGACAGTACAAGATCAACGCCGCCGTCATCGGCCGCCGCGCGCACGCCGGCGTTGCGCCCGAGGAGGGGGTCAGCGCGATCCAGGTCCTTGCCCACGCGATCGCCGCCATGAAGCTGCTGCGCATCGACGAGGAGACGACGGCCAACATCGGCACCGTCTCCGCCCAATACGCCACAAACATCGTCCCCGAGCGCGCAGAGATGCAGGCGGAGGCCCGCAGCCGCAGCGACGACAAGCTGGAGGCGCAGGTCAAACACATGGCGGATTGCCTGCAGTCTGCCTGCGACCGCTTTGGCGCGCGCCTTGCGCTCGATTTGAAGCGCGCCTACTCCGCCTATGCCCACGCGCCGGACGATCCCTTCGTGCGCACCGTGGCGGACACCTGCGTGCGGATCGGCGTGACGCCGCAGCTTGCCGCCAGCGGCGGCGGGAGCGACGCAAACAACCTGAACGCGCACGGGATCAAAGCGCTGGTCCTCGGCACCGGGATGACGAAGGTGCATACGACGCAGGAGGAGCTGAGCATCCGGAATCTGGAGGATACGGCCCGCCTGGCGCTGGCGCTCATGACCGTGTGAGCGCGCAGAAGCGAAAAAAGGCAAAAGACCCCGGAGGCAGACGCCTCCGGGGTCTTTTGCTTTGCGCTTCAGTTCGCGGGCCAAGGATGCTCGTCCGCGGACGCAACGACGAACACCTCCAGCTCAAAGGGCAGATACTCCGGGATCTCCTTCCCGTCGCGATACAGGCCGAACTCGTTCCTGAACTTCACCGCCGCGCGGTAGACGCCGGGCCGGCAGTGCAGGCTGCCGAACTGCTCGGGCGTATACTCCTGCCCGCCGAGCACGAGGACGGGGGCGGTGTAATAGTCGTGCTCGAAATTGAAGAAGCTCTCGGCGCCGCGCTTGCCGTCGATGCTGATGAAGTGCTGCTGGCTGACGTAAGCCGCGGGCTTGATGTGGTAGTTCTTCAGCACGTCGAGATGCAGCTTCGTCTCGCTCTCCATGCAGTCGTAGAGGTAGAGCACCCGCGGCACGGCGGCGTGGAGCCGATAGTCGCCCTCGTTCGTCCGGGCCTCGAAGCCCGCCCAATGGGTCGAGGTCACGGCATAGGCGCCCTCCGCGCCCTCGGGCAGGGCGGCAAGATCGGGCGCGGACGTGATGGCGTTCTCCTTCGCGTAGTTGCCGCCGTCGTAGGCAATGTTCTTATCCTGGGTGAGCCGGTTGGGCTTGTAGGTCTCGTGCCGCCACATCATCCAGCCCTGCAGATCGGGAGAATAGTTGCCGAAACCTGCAAACTGCTTCCAGGCCTTCTGAAGGGTCAGGAACTCGAGTTCACACTCGTCGGCATAGAAGGTACTGCCGTTGGCGTCACCGTGCTCGTAGATGTCCATCAGCGCGTTGTAGCATTCGGTGATGCGCGCGGCGTAGGTCGAGATCGCACCGACCTTCCAGTGGCTGAAATCCTCGGTCGAGAGGTTTTTGAGGATCCTGCCGAAGAGCAGCAGTTCCTCGGGATAGTGGAAGCCGGGATAGTCCGTCTCCAGATAGTCCTTCGGCTCCTCGCCGGTGGCCCAGACCCAGCGCTTGTCGGCCAGGGCGCGCAGCTTTTCGAGCAAGGACGCGTTCTGCTCATAGCAGTCGTAGAACGTATAGCCGCTGTTGAAGTCCAGCTTGGTCACGTTCCCGCCGGTATAGACGGCGGGCTCCTCCGTCACGCCGAGCGTCACGCCGTAGCGCGGCTCGGTCTCGTCCGTCGGCCAGGGGCGCTCGTCGGCGGAGGCCACGATGTAGACCGTGTACTCCCCGGGCAGATACCTGGGCTTGTCCTTGCCTTCCTTATAGTAGCCGTGAGGATTCTCAAAGCGAAGTGTGGCCTCGTACACGCCCGGCTCGCACCGCAGGTTGGAGAAGCTGCCGGAGAATTCCTTGCCGTAGAGGGTAATGATCGCAGGCGTATAATCGACGAGGCTCGTCGAAGTAACGCTCTTCGTTGCGTGATATCCCTCCGGCAGACTGTAGGTCACCGTGGTGTCCCTCATCCCGTAGGGATGCTGATAGTAATTGTGCAGCATGTCAACGACCATGCTGACGTTCAGACGCTCGCAGTTGTAGAGATAGAGCACCTTGGGCACGATGGAGCTCAGGGTGAAATCTTTGGTTTCGTATTTTGATTCGCTGCGGCGGCTGCCGCGCAGGGTGAAAACAGAGATCCCGCTCCACTGTTCCTCGGTGTTGATGAACGTTCCCTCCACGCCCTCGGGCAGGGCGTCCAGATTGGGATCGAAGTCGACCGGGTGGCTCTCGGCATATGCCGGGTCGTTGCTGATAGATACGTACTCAGCTTCAAAGGAGTCGTGACGCCACTGCATCCACCCATAGATGTCGTTGTCATAGCCGTTTTCCTGCGGCCTGAAATACGTTTCCCAGTTCGTGACGAGGCCGTGGACCGCAGGCATATAGTCGTCGAGGTAGGTGGTGTTTCCGTGAGAATCGCCGTTGCGGATGATGTTCAGCACCGCCTCATAGCACCAGGTGAGCCGGTCGGCGTAGGTGCGCATCTCCTCGTCCGTCCAGTTCGCGTAGTATTCGCTTGCGGCCTTGCTCAGGGCGCTGTTCATCTGACCCAGCAGTCCGTTGCTGTGGCCCCAATCAGACAGCGAATAATTCTTGAGGAAGGAGTCGTCGCCTTTCGTGTAGCGCACGTTCTGTACGCTCCATCGGCTTTGGACGCAGGCCAGATAGTCCAGCCGCCGGCGCAGCAGCTCATACTCCTCGTAGCAATCGTAGAAGGTGTTGCCGGTGTCGAGCTGAAGCGTGTTCTTGACCGGGATCACCGGCGTGGGCTCCGGCTCCGGCGTGGGCATCGGCGTGAGCGTCGGCGTCGACGTCGGCGTGGGCGTGCCGGTGCTGCCGCTTGCGCCGGTGCTGCCGGAGGGCTGCGGCGCGGGATCGGGCGTCGGCGCAGCGGCGCCGGTGCCCGTCTGCGTCTGCGCGGGCTGCTGCGCGCCGCCGTCCGCGGGGCTGCTCTTGCCGCCGCAGGCCGTCAGCAGGCTCAGGCTCATGACGGCCGAAAGCAGCAGGGCGAATGCTCTTCTCATCGTGTAGACCATCCTTTCGCAATCAAATTACTTCACATATGATAGCACCGAAAATATGACATGTCAAGGCAGATTGCTTGTCGTTATATATTCCAGCGGGAACTGGACAAAGTTTTACCGCGCCATTATAATGAAAAACGACCACTATATATAATTCAATACCGCAAAATGGTGGTGGCATTGTAATGGCGGGGTGACTCAAAATGGATGATATTTCGTTTGCGGCCTTTCTTAAAGGAGCAGAGCAGCTCAACCCGAAGCAATTCAAGCAATTCGTACTTACTTATGCGAAAGCCATGGGGCAGAACGGCAAGCAAGTCTGGGAGAAGTCTGTCTATTGTGAATTGGAGGGTCATTTAATCGACATCGGGGTGAATAAAACTTGTCCTTTTTGCGGCTGCGAGATGATAAATCACGATGGTTATAGCAAAGCGGGTATTGAGAGTCTGGAATGTACCGCCTGCGGCAAACACTTCACCCATTTTACCGGTACTATGCTTGAACGCTCTCGTTATCCGTGGGTGGTATGGGTAAAGATTTTATGTGACATGCTGAACGACATTCCCATCGCAGATTCCAAATCACATCTGGAGGCCGATTTTGCTTGCGAAGGTATAAACATTAAAACGGTGTTCAACATGAGACACAATCTGCTTCACGCGATGGCAAGAGTGCCGCAGCCAAAGCTGAGCGGGGTAATACAGATTGACGAGACCAGCATCCGCGAGAGCCAAAAGGGAAAGGTTGAACTGACCAGTTACGTGCCCGGAGAACAACGCGAGCCTCGTTACGGGCGGCAGCCCAGCAAACACGGGCAATTAGGTCCGGAGTTTGCCACGGTAATGGCCGGTGTAGACAATGAAGGTCGTTGTGCCTGTGCTGTAACAGGGTTAGGGCGAGCCCCTGAAGATGCCGCGGTGGATTTTTATGAGCAACATTGTGAAAATATCGAGTATATCTGTACGGATGGCAACTATATTTATGCCGCTGGCTGCGACCTATTGGATTTGCCCCACTACATTAAACCATCAGAGTATAACACCATCATCAAGAACAGCGGATATATCTTTTCCGATTCGGCCAAATCAAAGGATGCTATACAAAAGCATAACCGCACCATTCTGGAACGCCTCTATATGGATGGACAGATTGACTATATAGAGCACCGCGAAGATCTAGGGTATGCCGAGTTTATCCGGCTAAAGCGTCTTCACCATTTAAATCTTGGGCGCGTCAATGAGCTCCATAAGGATATTTCCAATCTGATTGAGACTAAAATGACCAATGTCAGCACAAAGTATCTGCCTGACTACATCGGTTTTATCGTTTTCTGCAAAAATTGGGCAGTTGAGTACGGCCATGCGCCCGTCAGTATGGCAGACGCTGAGATGATATTGAGATTTCTGCTTCCAACGAAGATAAGGCTTATGCCCGCCGAGCTTGCAAATTTGAAGTTGGATTTGCCGAAACCATCAGGGAGGGCAATGCAGATTTTGGCGGAGAAGACCACGCGCGCCAGAGAAATCACAAAGAACAAGTACTTTAAATTTCGGCCCGATGAGCTTCCTTCTTTCAACAAACGGCAAATCCTTTTGGATGCTCCTCATAGCCGGTTGCTTGAAATAGGGAAGAAACATAAAATCGAACGCTACACCAAACTCACCCATTGGGGTCTTGCTTCTGCCATAGCCAAGTTGCCGGCGGCCGAGGGTATCATCATCGAGCTGCTGATAAAAAACAGAACCTATATGCTGGATGATGAAGATATCAAGTATTTGACAAGCCAACGCTACGCAAAAATAAAAGCGCCGTGACATGCCACGACGCTAACACAAGATACGGCAAGGGCCCGCGGGATATTTCCCGCGAGCCCTTGCTCTACTACTATTCTATTCTTCTGTCGCATATCTAAACAGCAGCCCTCTGGCGAATCGAACCATATCCATAAAATCTTTTGCCGCATGCTTCCCTTCGATGTAAGAGGATACTGTTATTTCTTGCAAGGAGAAATCCCTTAGCGTATCTTCCAAATCATCCAGAACAGCGTCCCAATCTTCACCATCGTCACCGCCATCGGCTAAGTCCAACACGGTACCCACTATCAAAGTATCATCTCTTCCCACTTTACGCAGAATGACGTTGTCTATCGTGCGTTCCAGCGACACGTCGCGACATTCGATAACGCTTTCCTCGGACAGCTCCACTTCTTCCTTCTCTGCCTGCTGATATACCCAATCTGTTTTGCGAGAATTGTTGACGAACACAAACTTTCTGCCTTCTACCATTTTCTTCCCCTCCT
>Ga0208297_1002146_pt1 | contig 12798 bp, 10 predicted proteins | sample LMS_cellobiose_e_FD_187367 | JGI IMG/M metagenome (GOLD analysis project Ga0208297, IMG submission 187367) | Rumen-fistulated moose microbial communities from Alaska, USA - LMS_cellobiose_enrichment (SPAdes) (version 2) | ecosystem: Host-associated > Mammals > Digestive system > Stomach > Rumen... | reverse complement strand
TCCGGCTCTGCGCCGGGTTTTTAAAGACAATTGAGCTTTTCCTGCTCACGCTGGCCGGAGCTGTTCCCCTTGGACTTGTAGTGGCCTTTGGTTCCATGACCAAGTTCAAGCCCCTGAAATTTCTTGTCCGTTTTATAGTCTGGATTGTGAGGGGAACTCCCCTCATGCTCCAGCTTATTGTTATCTATTATGGTCCCGGTCTTCTGTTCCACCAGAACATCTGGGGCATGGGCACCTCCGGCCGTTTCACCGCCGTAATGGTTGCCTTCATAATCAACTATTCGTGTTACTTCTCTGAAATCTACCGTGGAGGCATAGAAAGCATCTCCAAAGGGCAGTACGAGGCTGGGCAGGTGCTGGGTCTTACACGGCGCCAGGTCTTTTTCAAGATAGTGCTTCTGCAGGTGATCAAGCGGATTGTCCCCCCTATGGGCAATGAAATAATCACACTGGTAAAAGATACCTCTCTGGCCCGGGTGATTGCGGTATATGAGCTTATCTGGGCAGGACAGACATTCATCAAGTCCGATGGAATAATCTGGCCTCTGTTTATGACAGGAGTTTTCTATCTCGTCTTCAGCGGCATACTGACTATTCTTCTGGCAAAGTTTGAGAAGAAGCTGAGCTACTTCAACTGATGGAGGGAGATATGCCGATTCTGGAAGTAAATAATATTCATAAGAGGTTTGACAAATCTGAGGTTCTGAAAGGTATCTCCTTCTCTCTGGAGAAAGGCGAGGTCCTGGGAATAATCGGATCCTCCGGCGGGGGAAAGACAACCCTGCTTCGGTGTATTAATTTTCTTGAGCGGGCAGACAAAGGTACTATTTCTGTAAATGGCAAAATTATCTTTGATGCGGATCAGCGCAACCTGACTGTGGAACAGCAGCGGGAGAACCAGCTTAACTTTGGCCTGGTGTTCCAGCAGTTCAACCTGTTCCCTCAGTATACAGTGCTTGAGAATGTGGAGCTGGCACCCCGCCTTTTAAAACGCTATCCCGACTCCGAGATAAGGGAACGCTCCATGATGCTCCTTAAGCGGGTGGGCCTTGAGCAGAAGCTTTCTCTATATCCCTGCCAGCTTTCTGGAGGTCAGCAGCAACGTGTTGCTATAGCCCGGGCTCTGGCGATGAATCCTTCCATACTATGCTTTGACGAGCCTACATCTGCCCTGGATCCGGAGCTTACTGGCGAGGTTCTTAAGGTGATCCGGGAGCTGGCCGAGACCAACATGACCATGATTGTGGTGACTCACGAGATTGCCTTTGCCCGGGATTTGTCGGACAAAATAATCTTTTTGGACCATGGCGTAATTGCAGAGCAGGGACCTGCAAAACAGGTTATCGACAACCCTCAGAATGAACGCACCAGAGCATTCCTTAGCAAGTACTGATATGAAATACAAGAATATCTTTTTTGATCTGGATGGCACCCTTACCGACTCAAAGCCCGGCATAGTACGGAGCGTGCAATATGCCCTGCGCTGTTTCGGTATTGACGAGCCAGACCTTGATAAGCTGACCCCCTTTGTAGGACCGCCGCTGGCCCACTCTTTTATGGAGTTCTATGGATTTACGGAAGAAGAGGCTAAAGAGGCGGTAGAATGTTACAGGGAGTATTATGCCGAGAACGGCCTGTATGAGAATCAGCTTTATGAGGGTATTACTATGCTGCTTAATTCCCTTAAGGAGAAAGGGTACCGCATAATTCTGGCATCTTCCAAGCCCCGGATTTTTGTAAAAAGAGTCCTGTCTTATTTCCGGATTCTGCGCTACTTTGATATTGTTGATGGAAGCGAGCTGGATGGAAAAAATACTGACAAAGCCCAGCTTATTACCCACATGATGGAAAAGTGGGATTTAAATGCAGCAGAATCGGTGATGATAGGGGATCGGAAATATGATATCCAGGGAGCCCAGGTGAACGGCATGGATTCTATAGCCGTGGGTTATGGATATGGCTCTGTGGATGAACTTTCTTTGGCAAAACCTACCTTTTTCTGTGGAACTGTAGAAGAACTGGCAAAACTTTTTTGAACTTATTTGCACAATAATTTTCTTTTAAGATTGAAAAATCAGAATATAGGTGATATTCTGTTGGTATAATTCTTAAAACAAATAAGGGATAAAACATGAATTATTCAAAAGTAGTTAACTTGGGTATTGTGGCGTGTCCAGGCGGTGAAGCGTTCTGTGACACCATTGTCGATTATCTTAAACGGAATTATACAGCCAAGCACAGACAGAAAGTTGACCTGATTGCAAAGGCCTACGGAATTTCCAGGGACGAGGCAGAGGCTAAGATAAACATGCAGTCTGATATCCTGGATCCAGACAATTTTGATGCGAATAAGGATATTCACTCATACCAATGTCCGGAGTTCAAGATTCCTACAAAGTGCACCCGGTTTGCCAACGGTGAGTTCAAGACTGAAATTCTTTCTTCTGTCCGGGGTATGGATGTGTTCATCATCCAGGACTGCGAGAATCACTATCCAATCGATGTGAATGGCGACGGCAAGAAACATGTCCTCTCTGTTCCAGATCATGCGTTTATCCTTTTTGCGACAATAGATGCTGTAATCCAGTCCGGAGCCCGCTCTGTGAATGTTGTGGTTCCTGTATATCCATTTGCCCGCCAGCACGAGAGAAAAGGAAGAGAAGCACTTACTGCATCCCTCTTTGGAAGAATCCTTGAGTACATGGGAGTAAAGAAAATCATTACACTTGATATCCATTCCAAGGAGATTGAGAACAGCTTCAACCGTCTGCGCATGGAGAACCTCCACGCATCCTATCAGATTATCAAGGAGCTTTACGAGCTGGTTGACCTTGAGGATGAGAACCTTGTTATCGTATCTCCGGATACCGGTGCTGTTGACAGGAACAAGTTCTATGCCAACAACCTGAACAAGCCGCTGGCTCTTATTTATAAGGAAAGAGACTATTCAAAGGTTACAGGCGATGCAAAGAGCACAAACATCGTATCCATGAAGCTTCTGGGAAATGTAAAGGGAAAGACTGTGTTCATGGCAGACGATATGCTGGGAACCGGCGGAACTCTTATCGAAGCTATGAAGCATCTTAAGGCAGAGGGTGCAGAAAAGATTATCTGTGCAATCAGCCTGCCTCTCTTTACCGGAAAGGCAATCGAGAGCTTCGACGAAGCTTATAAGCAGGGATACTTCACCAAGCTTATCGGAACCAACGCTGTATATCATGGTGACGACCTCCTTAACAAAGAGTGGTATGTAAGCGCAAGTGTATCCGACCTGTTTGCACGGATTATCGCACGGCTGCACCAGAACCGGCCTATTACACCGGTTGTTGACAACAAGATGATTATCCAGCAGCTGATTCAGAGCAAGAAGTGATGTATGCCCTCTGTCTGGATATCGGTACTTCCAGCCTTAAGGGAGCGATAATCTCCTCTGACGGAAAGCTGATTTCAGAAGGGCGTATATGGTATAAGGAAAGTGCGGTCTGGTCTCAGGCTCTATCTGAGCTTGCAGGAAAACTGGATCGCACTTTTTCTGTTTCTGCGGTGGCGGTAAGCGGGAACGGTCCCTCTTTTATTCCATTATATAAGGAAGGAACTTTTGGAACGCCGCTCCTCTGGTTTGAGAAAACAGATGGTTTTCCCATTCCAGGTCTATCCCTCTATCTTCCCAAGGCACTCTGGCTTAAGGAACATAGGAGCCGAGAGTACGAAAAGGCAGTACAGCTTCTGACTGCCGACGGATTCTTCAATTATCTTTTGACAGGCATCTCTGCAACAGCAGTTTATGATGACAGGTTTATCCCTTTCTTCTGGACCCAGGAAACAGCGGAAGAGCATGGTATTGCATACGATAAACTTCCTCCGCTGGTTCATACTGGGGATAAGATAGGTACAGTCACAGAGAAAGCCGAATCGCAGTTTGGCATAAAGGCTGGAATTCCGGTATTTGCAGGGGGCAGCGATTTTCTTATGGCAATACTGGGGACTGCAACCCTAAGACCAGGTCAGGTCTGTGACAGAGCAGGGACATCGGAAGGGATAAATTACTGCAGCTCTGGGGAGAAGAAAACAAAGAACAATGCAATCAGGATAATGCCCCACATTGTCCCAGAATATACCAATATCTCGGTCCGGTTACCGGACAGTGGCAAGCTCTTTATGCAGGATAAGGAGCAGTATGGTCTTAGGCTCTGCCGCCTGCTCCAAACCTTGGAGCAGGAAGGCTGCCCAGTCGAAGCGCTCCGCCTGACTGGTGGACAAGCCAGAAATCCAGACTGGAACCAGCTTAGGGCAAATCTGACAGGCAGACGGGTTCTGGTTCCAGAGATAGAGGATGGCGAACTTGCCGGCTGTGCATCTGCAGCCTTCGCCGGGCTGGGAGTCTACGATACCCCAGTCCGGGCGGCAGAGGCTATAGTGCGGATTAAGCAGGAATACAATCCAGAATAAACAGAATCATACTTCTCTGATTTTTGTATATTTTTTTTGCATCTCTTCTGCTATCCGCCTTCCAGTAGGGGTGGTAGTTGCTCCGATTCCTTTGCATTTGCATACAACCTTGCCGATAGTGACAAAAGCATCATGTTCCTCGTCAAAGGGAATGACGGGGTCAAAGCCAGCCATGACTGCATTGGCGCAGACAAAAGATGTGGCTACAGCACTCATATTCCTGGCTATGCAGGGAACCTGCACTGTTCCAGCCACCGGATCGCACACCAGACCAGAAAGGCATTGCAATGCCATAGAGGCGGCGTCGCAGGCCTGCTTGGGATTCCCACCCAGCATCTGCACCAACGCAGCGGCTGCCATGGCTGCACCGCAGCCTATCTCGGCCTGACATCCGAGAGCACCGCCTGAGAAATTGTTGGTCCTGGCCATAATTACACCAATGACACCTGCCGTAAGGAATGCTTTTACCATAGGTTCAACAGCAGTTGCTGTTCCCGATGCGGCGCTGAATATGGCAGCCGGTACAATGCCGCTGGAGCCGCCGGTGGGCAGGCATACGATTATGCCTGCTGCATTGCTGTATTCCATGACTCCCAGCGACAGGGGGACTGCGATGTTCAGCATTCCCAGCGGATAGAATTTTTTGCAGTCCGCTTTGGAATAGTTCTTTAAAAGTTGGTTCGCCTTAGGTGTTATCATACCGTTGATATCAAAGTTCCCCTGGGATCCTTTGATTATCCCTTCAAGGCAGATATCCCACAACTTGGATGCATACTCATAAACTGCTTTCTCGGTCCAGCCGCTTATAGCAGATTCATATTTTATGGCTGCCTTCCATATACTGCACCGTTTTTTCCTGCAGAAGTCGCAGAGTTCAGCTGCTGTCTGGAAAGGAGGTTCGGCCCCTTCTCTGCACACTACAGGATGTACCGGATCCAGAAATGAGGCATGGCTGAACAGCTCTTTATGCTCCATTGCTTTTCTCCCAAGGGCCTTTTTCTCTTTCTGGGATGTGAATAGTATCGAAAGAATAGCTTTACCGTTGTTGCCGATAGAGCTTGTAGGGTTGTATTGTTTTAGAAGCTGCTCAAGCTCCTTTATATTGTCGATGTCGGTAAACAGGAGCATCACATAGGAGTCACCCCGTATATCCAGCAGGCAGCTGTCTATCTCCTTTATAAGCACTGTGCCGCCACCTGTGGAATCGGCAATTATAACCATGCCATTCACTGTGATGCGGCTCCCTTTCATAGTTCCTGTTCCAGCCCAGCTTTTGTTGTCAAATTGAATGGAAAGGCCTGCTTTTTTGGCATCTTTGTAAGCATTTGCGATATCATAGCTGGTTATCTCCTTGCCTAAGAGCCCGCTTATAAAAGCCAAGTCGCTCTTGCTTCCCAGGAAGGTCCGGGCAAAGCTGGTGCTGGAAGCCAGCTCCATAAGGATTTTATCTGGAGTTCCACCTGCAATCTGGCGCACCAGATTTCCTATCCGGTATGGAGCGGCAGTATTTGAGCTGGATGGGCCGGGAGCCACCGGTCCCAGCACGTGGTTGAATATAGAGGGGTATGATTTCATGATGCTGTTTCAATCCTTTGTAATATTAAGCAGAATTTCCCTGTTATAGTTGTCGCACCATCCTTCCAGGGAAGTCATAACCTCCTGAAGCATAGGCGAAATATATTTTTCTTTATGATATATAAGGAAGAAATAACGGAAGAGTCCGCCATCTATAGGAATGGATACCAGCTTTCCGCTCTTTACATAATCTCTGATTATATGCTTTGAGATTATAGAAATAGTATCGGTTCCGGCAACTGCATCAGCCACCAGTTTAGGAGAGTATATTTCATCTGTAATATCAAGCCGGATAGAATTTCTTGCCGTATAATCCTCTATAGCCTTGCGGGTTGAGGAACCAGGCTCGTGCATGACAAAAGGATGGTTGATTAAATCTCCAGGGTGGATGATAAGCTTGTGTGCCAGCTCGTGGTCTGGATTGCATATAAGATGTAGAGATTCCCTGAGCAGCGGCTTGATTACCAGCTTAGGATGCTTTACCGATTTGCCCACTATTCCAAGGTCTGTCTCAAGTTCCAAAGTCTTCTCCAGAATCTGGTCTGAGCTTTCGGTAGTTATAGAAAGCCGTAAGTTGTCTTGAAACTTGCTTATGAGGGCAGGAATAAAGTTGCCCATATAGTAGTCCCCGAACGGATGGGTTGTACAGATGCTGATCATTTCGTTGGCAGTCTCTTTGTTGCCCAGAATTATCTCCTCTGCATCCTCTTTCAGGGCAAAGAGTTCCTCGCATTTAAAATAGAGGGATTTTCCTACTGGAGTCAGGAATATTTTCTTGTCAACAATATCCAGAAGCTGGACTCCGCATTCCTTCTGGAAATTCTTAATCTGAAGGCTGACGGCTGGTTGACTGATCTGCAGAACATTTGCTGCTTTGGTAATAGATTTGTACTTTGCTATGTAGTAGAAAAGGTACAAATGATGCAAATTAAGTTTTTTCATACCTTATAGTAACATGGAAACATTTTCCCAGTAATAAAAGTTGTAATTTATAAAAACAGTATAAAAAAAATAAATGATATAGATAAAACAAACATATTAATTTGTGAAAATTTTAACAAAAATTTGACAAACAGCAGTTCCTCAATCAAAAAGTAAGTAAAAGATTTTGGAGGAAATATGAAAAAATTTTTGTTAATCGCAACTATGATCTGTCTGGTAAGCAGCCTGGTTTTTGCAACTGGAGCAGCCGAGCAGACAAGCAATGCAGCTGAGAAGGGTGCATTGATGGGAACATCTGGAATGACAGGAAGCTGGTATCCAGTAGGTGCAGCTGTTTCCAACCAGGTTAGAAAATATTCAGATTACGTTCTTACAATCCAGGCTTCTGGCGGTTCTGGCGAGAACATCCGTCTTATGAAGCAGAGAGAGTACCAGCTTGGTATGATCAACACTGTCATCATTGACGATGCATACAATGGAACTGGAAACTTTGCCAAGGAAGGCCCCTGGCATGATGTAAGCTTCGTATGTAACCTGTTCCCTACAGGAATGCAGGCTGTTGTATGGAAGGACAGCGACATAAAGACATTTGCAGATCTTAAAGGAAAGAAACTCTCTCCTGGCGCTGCTGGATCTGGCGACCTTCTGCAGTACGAGGCAATCCTGAAATTCTACGGAATCGGAATCAAGGATGTAGACTGGAGACCTCTGACACATACAGAGCGTGTTACTGGTATGCAGGACAGACAGCTGGATATGGCTGGATATGCAACAGCATGGCCATCTGGATCTATCATAGAGCTTGCTTCTGCCCGCCCTGTAAGAATCCTGGGTTTCAAGGATCCTGCAAAAGAGATTCCTGAGTTCCTTAAACTCTATCCTGCATACGGAACAGAGACAATGAAAGCTGGAACATACAATGGTGTAGATGAAGATGTTCAGCTTATCACAACAGGTTCTATCTTTGCAGCACTCCCAGACCTTTCTCCAGATTATGTATACAACATGCTGGACTGTATGGTTAAGGGCATAGACGAGGTTCAGGCTGTTCACGGCATGACCAAGTATATCACCCCTGAGAACATGGTAAAGATGCGCGGTGTAATTCCATGGCATCCAGGCGCAGAGAAGTTCTTTAAGGACAAAGGACTTATTAAATAAGGGAGACATTATGATATTAAAAGGCGGACCTAACACCTATGGTGCAGATATTGGAATTATGTGCCTTGAGTCCTACTATTACAAGGTTCCAGGCCATATAAAAAACCACCATACATTTGACTTTCCTGTTGTTTTCAAGGTGATTGACGGAGCTACTCCGGCTGTTGTAGTGCGGGATAAATGCGCAGATCTCCTTCCGCGTTTTATCGCTGCCGCAAAAGAGCTGGAAGCTATGGGTGTAAAGGCTATCACTGGAAGCTGCGGCTTTATGGCACTGCTCCAGGATAAGATTGCAGCCGAAGTAAATATCCCTGTGTACATTTCCAGCGTAATGCAGGTTCCACTCATCTCTCAGATGATAGGTGGCAGGAAGCTGGGAATCCTGGTGGCAGACAAGGGAAGCTTCACACCAGATTACTTGAAGATAGTGCATGGCGAGAATGTCCCTGTATGTATTGCTGGAATGATTCAGCACGACGAGTTCAGGGATGTCATCATTGACCGTGTCAGAACAGATCTTGATATGGACAAGCTCCGCAAGGATGTTCTATACGAAGTTGGCAAGCTCTACGAGGAGAACCCGGACATGGGTGCCCTTCTTATAGAGTGCACCGACCTTCCACCTTTTGCACAGGATATACAGAAGCTTATAAAAAAGCCTGTATTCGATATCCTTACCCTTACAGAGATGGTTCATGCCGCTGTTGTAAGGAAAGATTATCCCCTGGACTGCTGAAAAGGAGCAGTGATCTGTGCTGCTCTGCATAGGCAGGGCAGCATTTTTTCACACAAAAGAAGGAGATTCTATGAGTGATACGTCAAAAATGACTGTCGAACAAGAGATGAAGTTCATCCAGGAAAAATCTGACAAGCTGGAAAAGCAGATTACTGGATACAGAACTCTTGGGAAGCGGGACACTGCTGTTCTGGTTATTGCAGCAGGTCTATTCGGTCTGTTCCACCTTTATACAGCCTGTGCAGGACTTTTTACTGCAATGGTTCAGAGAAGTGTGCACCTTTCATTTGCACTGAGCATCTGTATGTGGAAATTCTCTGCAAACAGAAACTCCGGTGCCAGGAAAGAACCTTTCGGCCCATTTATTTTCCTGGGTCTTGGTGCTTTTATTTCCATCTTCCTGACTTTCTATGTCAAGAAGATAACAGCCCCCATGCCTGTCCATTTGGCATATGCAATTATCATTGCTGTGCTGGGTGTGATTGCATATCGGCTGACTAAGAAATCGAGAATAAAAAGAAACGAGGAAGTCGAGACCAAGGTCTACTGGTACGACTACTTGTTCATTGCCCTCAGCATTGCAAGCTGCTGGTATATTACTCTTTTTACCAACGACATTGTAATGCGGCAGGGAAATGTATATCTGATTGACCAGATTATGGGTGTATGGCTGCTTATCTGTATTCTTGAGGCAACCAGACGTTCCATAGGCCGTGTCCTTATGACTATCGGTATAGCAATGATTCTGTACTGCAAGTTCGGTTATATGTGCGGCGGTGTGCTGTGGCACCCTGGCTTCAAGGTCTCCATGATCATGCGGCACTTCTACCTTACCGACGTAGGTATCTGGTCAACCCCAATCGGCGTTTCTTCTACATATATCGCCATGTTCCTGCTGTTCGGAGCAGCACTCCATGCAACAGGACTTGCAGATCTGCTCCTTAAGATTGCAAAAGGTGTGTTTGGTTCCATGGTGGGCGGTCCTGCCAAGATGGCAGTTGTGGCATCCTCCATGTTTGCAATGCTCTCGGGCTCTTCAACTTCCAACGTTGCAACCACCGGTGTAATCACCATTCCTCTTATGAAGAAGACTGGTATTCCAGCAGCCCTTGCAGGAGCTACCGAGGCAGCATCCTCTCTGGGTGGACAGATTACTCCTCCGGTAATGGGTTCTGCAGCGTTCATCATGGCAGAGTACCTGGGTGTCAGCTACCTTTCTATCGTAGTGGCTGCTGCACTTCCAGCTGCTCTGTACTATGTGTCTGTATTCACCATGATCCATTTCGAGGCGCACAAGATCGGTGCTGTGGGACTTCCTAAGTCAGAGCTTCCGCAGTGGAAGGGCGAGGCTGCACGGAAGTGCTACCTGTTCCTCCCTGTCATCATACTGGTGGCTCTGCTTATACTGGGATTCTCTGCCCTGTATGCTCCGTTTGCAGCATTCATCACTGCAGTGCTCCTGAGCATGATTGACAAGAAGACCCGGCTCAATGGAAAGAAGCTGTGGGACATCTTCTCCAGCGCAGGACAGACTCTGACTGTAGTTGCAATCCCATGTGCGGCAGCCGGATTTGTAGTAGGTACAGCCGGACTTACAGGACTTACACCAGCCCTGACATCATTGCTTACCGCACTCTCCCAGAACAACTTTGTGCTGACCCTGGTTCTGACCATGGTACTCTGTCTGCTCCTGGGAATGGGCGTTCCGACAACGGCAAACTATATCCTTATGACAATCATGACAGTTCCTATCATGGTCAAGGTTGGAGTCATGCCTCTGGCAGCCCATCTGTTCTGCTTCTACTTCGGTATTATGTCAGAGCTCACACCGCCTGTTGCAATCACCTCTTACACCGCATCTGCAATCGCAGGAGCTCCATTCTGGCCTACAGCGTTCAATGCAGTGCGGTTGGCAGCAGTTGCATACATTGTGCCGTACATCTTTGTATTCAACACATCGCTCCTTATCGGAACACAGCCGTTCACATTCAAGATATTCATCACAATCCTTACCGCATGTCTGGGCGCACTCAGCTTTGCCATCGGTATGGCAGGTTTTATCCGGAGAAAAATGTTATTGGTGGAACGGTTCCTTATCTGTGCCGGAGCATGTTTTGCAATCAAGGTTGGAACTCTTTCCGACTGGATTGGAATTGGCCTTATAGCATTGGTAGTTGCTATGCAGTGGATTTATAAGAAGAATCCAAAAAATTACATCCCACCAGAGCCAAAGAAGATGGTGGATTGAGATAAAAAGGAGTTATAAAAAAATGAAAAAGCAGATCAGATTTCTTTCACACGAAGATATTCTTTCAATGAATGTAAGTTTTGAGACAGTAGTCAAGGTTGTCGAAAAGGTGCTGACAGAGCACTCTGACGGCTTCTATGTGAATCCGAAAAAACCGGCAATCCATCCAGACCCGATTTCCTTCTTCCATGCAATGCCAGGATATCTGCCACGGCTCCATGCAGCAGGTGTCAAATGGGTCAGCGGATTCTCTGCCAACGCAGCAAAAGGGCTTCCTGGAATCACCGGACTTACCATTCTGAACGACGATAAAGAGGGCTTCCCCACAGCAGTACTTGACTGTGCATGGACTACAGGTATCAGGACAGGTGCTGTATCTGCAGCAGCAGCAAAACACCTTGCTCCACGGAATGCAAAGGTTTTCACAATCATCGGAACTGGAATCCAGGGAAGAGTCCATGCTGCAAACCTGCAGAAAGTTATTCCGACCCTTGATACAGTGAAAGTGTTTGATGTGAACCCGAAGATGGTAGAGTCTTTCACACAGTATGTTAAAGAGCGGACAAATCTTAAGGTTGTTGTTGAACCAACAGCAGAGGCTGCGATCAGAGATTCCGATATTGTCATCACCTGTACTGGAAAAATTACAGATCCTATCTTCAACCGGGAATGGGTTAAGAAAGGTGCGCTGGTAATGCCTGTACACTCAAGCGGCTGGACCAAGGATTATCCGTTCAAGGCAGATAAGTTCATCGTAGATGACTGGGGGCAGTTCCGTGAGTCAAATATCGATGACAAGGGCTATTACAGAGAGCTTCCGGACCCTTATGCACAGCTGGGCGAAATCATCAGCGGCAAGAAGCCTGGAAGGGAAAATGATGACGAAACTATCCTGGATCATAACTATGGACTGGCTATCCACGACATTGCACTTTGTCAGGAGCTTATAAAAATTGCTGAAGAAAAGAATATAGGAACTGTACTTACATATATGGACACAGATAAAAATATAGTTTAATGTGTAAGTTATAGGAGAGAAATTTTATGAAATTAAAAGAAATGAAAATTTCAAAGACAGTCAGAAAGACTATCCTTCTGAACCCAGGTCCTTCAACAACAACAAAGACAGTTAAGGCTTCCCTGATTCAGGAAGATATCTGCCACAGAGAAGGCTCATTCGCAGCTATCACAAGAAAGGTTGCTGATGACCTTGTAAAGATCGTTCATGGAAAAAAGAACGACTATGTAGCAACACTCTTCGCTGGTTCCGGCTCAATTTGTATCGACGTTGCAGTAGGCTCTCTTATTCCGGACGGCAAGAAAATCATGATTGTCAACAATGGTTTCTACAATGACAGAGCAATGCAGGCAGCTGAGTACTACAGAATTCCTGTTGTAAACTGCGCATTTGACATTCTGCAGCTCCCAGACCTCAAGAAGGTTGAAGAGACTCTGGCAAAGAACAAAGACGACGTAGCAGCTGTTTACATGGCTCACCAGGAGACAGGAACAGGACTCTGCAACCCAATCAGAGAGGTTGGTGCCATCGCTCACAAGTACGGAAAGATCTTCATCTCCGACACCACATCCACACTGGGAATCATCCCAATCGACGTATACAAGGACAACATCGACTTCTGTATGGCATCCAGCCAGAAGGGTATCAACGCATTCACAGGATGCTCAT
>Ga0208297_1002144_pt1 | contig 12808 bp, 10 predicted proteins | sample LMS_cellobiose_e_FD_187367 | JGI IMG/M metagenome (GOLD analysis project Ga0208297, IMG submission 187367) | Rumen-fistulated moose microbial communities from Alaska, USA - LMS_cellobiose_enrichment (SPAdes) (version 2) | ecosystem: Host-associated > Mammals > Digestive system > Stomach > Rumen... | reverse complement strand
AGGACGGCACAGAAATCACACAGCATCTTGAAAACAGAAAAATCACCAAGTAATGTGCTCCTGCTTTCTGCAAAACCTTGTGCCGCAAGGCTTTGCAGAAAGTAGGAGTTTTAACCGATTGATACAGTTCATCCCCGTCCATCCTGGGGCGGGGGTGTTTTTGTATCCGGAAAGGAGCATTCCATGACCAAGCGGCAGCGGTGGCTTCTTGCGCTCAGTCTTCTGGTGGTTGCGCTGATTTGGGGACAGTCTGTTTTTCCGCCATCCATCTCCCGGGAAGAAAGCGGCTTTTTTGCCAGATTGATTGTCCGGTGGTTCGGTGGACGTGTATCTTATGTTAACCACGTTCTGCGCAAGTGCGCCCATTTCGGTGAGTATACCATCCTTGGCCTGGTGCTCAGCCTGTGCTTTGCCAAGCGGCCTCGTTATCTGATCCTCTGCGTCCTTGCTGGGTTTGCGGTGGCGTTTCTGGATGAGACGATTCAGATCTTTTCCAGCAGGGGACCGGCCATTGCCGACGTGTGGCTGGATACTGCCGGCGTGCTGACTGGAACGCTTCTGGCAGCCCTGATCCATCGCCTCCGGCGCAGCAGGGGATCGTAGCACTTTTTCCTTGCAATCCGCAGTTTGATACGATATAATAAACAAAACGCCGGCGTGATGGAATTGGCAGACGTGTTGGACTCAAAATCCAATGGGCTAATCACCCGTGCGGGTTCGACCCCCGCCGCCGGCACCAAAGCAATATAATCCGAACCCGTTCCCGATAGGAGATGGATTCGGATTAATTGTTTATTTTGATCGCTTCGAAGACACCTATTTCCGAAACGGGATCATCAAACGCCCGGAATCAAAACCAAGAGGGCCACGGAAAAAGAAGAAATCATAGGGATAAGAAAACAGCGGGACGCCACCTTGGGTGACGCCTCGCCTTTTCAAATTATTCCGCGTTTTTCTCTGTTTGTTTCTTTGCCTCCTGTTCTTTCTTCCATTCCGCAAACTCCCGCTGTCCTTCCTCGCTCTCGTAGTAGGCCAAAATATCCGGCAGGATACAGCGGGCAATGGCCTCGATTTTGTGCTCCGGAATATTGGTGTTGTTGATCAGCTTCTTTCTACGTCCCACATGTGCCTCCTGTATTCCGTGCAATTCTTATCGTTCAAGAGCTTTTTCACTTTTGCCCGATTCTGAAGCTGTTCCCTGATCTCCGGTGGGATCTTTGCCACTAACTCCCGGAGCCGCTCATTCTCATGTTTGAGCTGCTCCGCTTCCAGCCTCTTTCGGATACTTGTCTGGTCAGCGACCTTTTTTTCAGCCCGGCGTTTTCCTGCGTCAGATTGTCGATCGTGGCCTGATACTTCTTCACCTGTCCCAGATGGGCTTCCAGCCTCGGGAAGTACCTGTCCAGAAGAGCAAGGGCTTCCTCTTTCTTCTTTCCGGCATTCATCATGGTGATCTCCGAGATGGCCTGTTCGATGGCTTTCTGCTGCTTTATGAGGCTGACAGACTGTTTGAACAGATGCTTCCTTTTGGTGACGAGTGAGTTCTCGCCGCGTTTGAGGACGGGGAACGTATTCTTCATATGGGCGTGAAACTCATCCTGCCACCTGGAGAGCTGTGCCCGGTTTCCCAGGATCTCCTTGGCGGACAATCGTCCGTCCTCTGTAATGGGTGTGAAACACAGATGCAGGTGGGGCGTTTTTTCATCCATGTGGACCACGGCGGAGAAGATATTGCCTCTTCCAATCTTCTTTTCCATAAAGGCGACCGCTTCTGTGAAATAGGCCTCGATCTCCTTCCTGCTCCTGCCCTCGAAGAACTCCGGACTGGCGGTGATCAGGGCATCTATGAACATGGTGCTGTCTCTTCTCGTCCTGCAGCCTGCCGCTTTGATCCGGTCGTTGATCTCCTGCCTGTATTTCTTATCTGGCTGGATGATGTGAAAGTTGTATTTGCTTTTCTCGGTGTCTATATCGGGGTTGCTGGCGTACTGATCTTTCTTCCGTTCATGGTGCGCTTCCAGAGCGCCTGCAGGCCCCGCTTTGTGCTTTGTGAATCTCAGTATAGCGTGCTTTGCCATGTGACCTCCTTTCCCGTCCCTTCCCTCCGGATGAGGAAGGGACGGATACGTTTTTCCTGTTTATTCGATCGATCGTGTACACATCGTAGCATCAAAAAACGCGACCCCCGCTTATATGCGAGGATCGCATTTCCGGATCGTATGCGGCATAGGAATTGCAGATGTGCAATCGATATGCTATACTGTAAACAGGAAACGGAGGTGACAGTCATGGCATATCTGGAAGGAACCGTCGGCGAACTGATCGGCGATCTGATGGCTAACAAAGGGTGGAAGCAAAAGGACCTTGCAAGAGAGGCAAATATCGCGGAGTCCACCTTGAGCCGTATCATGACCGGCAAGACCGAACAGGTAGACGCCATCGTACTCGGCAGGATTGCAAAGGCGCTGGACACCTCCACGGATTACCTTCTCGGCCTGAGCAGGATACGGACGCCGAAATACATCGACATAATGAAGCTGGGGCTTTCTGCGGAAGCGGCAAGGCAGATGCTGTCCCCCCTCCTTCAAAACAGAGATATTGAACCGCCTGATCGAACATCCACGCTTTTCCGAGCTGCTGCGACTGATCGACGTCTATTTCAGCGGCGCCATGACAGAGGGCGTGATGGCCCGGAACGAACTGCTCGGCAGCGCCCTTTCCATGCTGACGGGATACCGCAAGGCGCACCCGGAGCAGGCAGCAGAGGTCAGAGAGGGAGAGACGTATATCCGTTCCCAGAAAGCCGCGCAGGGCGAAGCTGAACTGGAACAGATACGAAATACTTTTATGTCGATCCTGAGGGATATCCGCAGGGGCATGGAGCAGCAGGAATCCTCCTCACCGCTGCTGATGCGTCAGATGTGGGAGGAGATGGCAAAGAAGCTGCCCAAAGCGGAAGATGGAACGATCATCCCGCCAACAAAAGAGGAAATGGCTGCATTGATCGCAGGCAGCGTCGGCAAAACAGGGACTCTTGACGATGACAGTCTGCAAAAGCTGCAGGAGGTCGCGTTGCAGATGCTGAGCAGTAAGGAATCGGAAAAGGAATGAGATTATCCGGATTCCTGAAATCACATGTTTATGAGTGAAAAAACACCGGGAAAGGAGGCCGCTGTATGAAGCGCATAAAAGAATATAGAAACACTGTGCTGTTCCTTGGCTTCCTCCTTTTGGCCGGTGTCGCCTACCTGTTTACCAGAACCTATATTTCCATCGTCGACACCTTCATGTTCTGCGCCAACTTTATCATCTATATAGGGCTGCTGTTCTCATGGACCTATTCCGTACGGATAAGGCTCCTTCCCACCAGGGCGCGGGGATACATCCTTGCGGCATCGGTGCTGATGGTGATGGTGCTCCTTGTCCGCTTCCTGAGGTACCGCGTTTTATTGGAGGTCGTGAGCAGCCGCTATACGGATTATGCGATCAATATCCCGCTGGTCCTGATCCCGACGCTGTTCCTGATGACCTGCATCCGTATCCACAGGGGCGAAGGCGATGAGCAGAACGGGAAAGAGCGGCTGCTCCTGATCCCGGCCTGCACGCTGCTGCTGCTGATCCTGACCAATGACCTGAATCAGCTGTTCTACCGCCGCCTCATTCCCCTGTCTGAGTTTCACGGCGTCATCGGCACTTATACCTATGGTCCGCTGTTCTACTTCATGTACGGCTGGATGGGACTCATGCTGCTTGCCGGCATCGTGATCCTGATCCGAAACGCGTGGCAGCGGAACACCCGGGGCCTCATCCGCTTCGCCGCCGTCTTTCTCATCTGGGCAGGCCTGAGCCTTTTCAACCGGCTTTTCTTTACGGCCCGTGACATGCTCCGCATGTATCACGCCCCGGAGATACATGTTTTCAGCCTTTTGGGCTTTTTTGAGGTCTGTATCCGGAACCGCATGATTCCATACAATGAGAACTATACCGGCTTCTTTTCCAATCTTGGCCTGCCGGTCCTGATCACAAACGACGCCCTTACGCCGGTATATGAGACCGATATTCCCATAAATGCGTCTGATGCACAGCTTGCCGCCTCCGTCAAAGCACCTGTTTATCCGGATGAAGACACCAGACTTTCAGGGATGTCGCTTCGCCCGGGCTGTGCCTTCTGGACGGAGGATGAGAGCGAATTGCACAGGGAGAGCAATCGCCTTGCCGAAGCCAACGAGCTCCTCAGCGAGGAAAACGACCTGATCGCCGTGGAGAACGAGCTGAAAGAGAAAAAGGCCCATCTGGACGCCCAGAACCAGGTCTATGACCGGATCGCCGCCGCGCTCTATCCGAAGCAAAAGCGGATCGAAGAACTGCTGGAAAGCGCTTCGCCGGAGTCGGATGCCTTCCCCTCTGTGTTGGCTGAGTGCTGCGTGCTGAATGCTTACTGCAAGCGCAAGAGCAATCTGATGCTTCTTTCGGAAGAGAATCTGCCCAAGCCGAACAGGGAGCTTTTCCTCGCCATGCAGGAATCCGCCCGCTTCCTAAAATGCTGCGAGATCGATGCGGCTGCCACCGGGGAAGAGTACGCAGACTTTACATTGACACAGATCCACATGCTCTACGACAGCTTTGAGGCGCTCATCGAAGCGCTCCTTCCGTATATGAGCCGGATGACTGCGTCGCTGGCCCCGGAGGGGATTCGGATCGCCGTGGAACCGGGTCAGATCCCGATCCTGCCGAAGACCGCGCTCCCCGTCTTGCGCCGGGAGAGCGACGGGTGTGTGTTTCTGACTGTCCGGGCGGAAGGAGGCAGGATCGGATGAGTTCCTATTTCAGCATCCTGGATACGACCGGCGCGCTGCTGCTTCTGATCGCCGCCCTCATCCTTCTGATGGGACAGACGCTGGTCCTGATGCTTTTCCTTCCGGAAAAGCAGAACTGGCGGCATACGGCGGCGGCGGGCCTGCACCTGCTGATCGGCTTCCTGGTTTTCGTAAATATGCTGGACAGTTACGGTATCGTCAACGACGACTCGATCCCGAGAAGATCCATCATCTACCCCTTCCTGTTCTTCCTGCCCTGGCTGTTCTATGTCATGGCCGAAGTGCTTTCCGCGGGGATCCTGACGTTTCAGCTCCTGGCATACACTCGCTACAGGAAAAACACCGTGACCTCAGGCGCCATCCGTCAAACCGTAGATCTGCTCCCCGAGGGGATCTGCATCAGCGCTCCGGACGGCACGGTGCGGCTTTCCAATCTGACGATGGACGCCCTGTGCCGCGAGCTGACAGGCGAACGCCCGGCGGACGTGCACAGACTCTGGGCCCGTCTGGAAGCGGACGGAGAGGATCAGAGCGGCAAGAGACTCATCCGGACATCGCGTGGAGAGGTCTGGCTTTTCTCGAGAGGGGCCATCACGGCAGACGGCAAAGAGTACGATCGTACAAGCGCTGTGAATGTCACCGAGCGATACCATATCACAGAAGAGCTTCGGGAGAAGAACGCGCAGCTGCAAGATATCCAGCGTCGTATGAAAGAAGCCTCAGCCCTGTCCGCGGAGATGTTTGTGAAACAGGAGGAAGCCTCTGCCCGCACGGCCCTGCACAACGAGCTGGGACAGGTGCTGCTCATGGGCCGCCACTGCATCGAGCACCCGGACAGCACTGACGCCGGCCTGGTCGCATTGATGACAAGGCAGATGAACAGCTTCCTGCTGGGCGAGAGCATGGCTCCGGAGCCGGATGCCGGAGAGGAGCTGCGTCAGGCGATCAACACGGCGGAAAGGATCGGCGTGACCGTTGATATGAAAGGCGCTCCGCCGAAAGAAGGCAAGGCGCGTTCCCTTCTTGCCGCTGCGATCCGGGAATGCGCCGCCAATGCTGTCAAGCACGCCGAGGGCGACAGGCTCTTCGTAGAGATCACCGGGAATGCCGGGGAAAGGCGCATAACCATCACCAACAACGGCGTTCCCCCGAAAGGTCCCGTTACCGAGAGCGGAGGACTGCTGTCCCTGCGGCGCGGCGTTGAGGCGGCAGGCGGACAGATGATCGTGCAGAGTCTGCCGGCGTTCTCCCTGACCCTGTCCTTTATGGATCAATAGCAAAACACGCTCCCTTCCGCCTCAGGCCGGGAGCGCGTTTTTTTATTGTTTCAGGAAAAAATGGTACGAATGGGTGATAGGATTTTTCCTGTCTGAATCATATAATGAATATGTATAGCAAGGGAAAGGGATTATTGTGCCCGTTTCCATCACAATCTTTTCGGAAAGGGGTTGACAGTCTTGGCAAAGCAGCGGACAATCCTTGTCGGTCAGTCAAGTCTGACCCTGCCCTTTTTCCTTGTCAAGCTTTTTTTCGGCGCAGCATGCCCTGTTTCAGGGGATACTGCGCCTTTTTGCGCTTTTTGAAAGGACGGTGAGGATATGTGAATGACCGTATCCGCGTTGTCGTAGCAGATGATCAGAATATTTCCCGGGGCTTTTTCGAGATGTACGTCCGCGCTTCCGACCGCTATGAGCTGGCGGCGTCCCTGCGCACGGCCCAGGAGGTCGTGGACTATCTGGACGAGCACGACGCCGATCTGCTGATCCTGGACGTGATGATGCAGGAAGGGATCGACGGGCTGACCGCCGCCGGAGAGATCAAAAGAAAGCACCCGGACGTAAAGATCATCCTGACCACCTCCACCTCGGAGACGAGCTGGGAGGACAAGGCCAGGGAGATCGGCGTGGAGAGCTTCTGGTACAAGGAGTATGACGACCACAGCCTGATCGAGATCATGGACCTTACCGTGGGCGGCGGATCGATCTATCCGTCGGAGCCGCCGCGGGTGAGCTTTGGCAAAGCACAGCGGAGCGACCTCACGGACCGGGAGCTGGACGTGCTGCGGGAGCTGACGGCCAGCCTTACCAACGAAGAGATCGCGGAAAGGCTGAACATCTCCGCCAACACCGTGAAGCGGCACCTGCAGAACATCATGGCGAAAACCGGCTATACCAGCCGTCTGGAGCTTGCGATGCATGCAAGGCTTCTGGGTCTGGTGATCCATGATGACGAAAGGACCGATCCGCATCCCCTGCCGGCCCCGGAACACGCCGGGGCGGACAGAACGGACCGCTGAGGCCGGATCCGACCTGCACGAAGCGACCAGATCCCTCGTCGCTTGCGCGCCTCAGGATGACGCGCCGCCCCAACACGACGAGGCGCCCCAACGCCGCACCCCCCCAACACCGCGCCCCCCATGCGCCGCTGGCGGCGCCAGCACCCCAATCCCCGCGCACCGCGCCCTTTGTGCTGGATGCGTTCAAGCGATACGACGAGGGCGCGACCATGACGAAAATCCGCGACTGGCTCAACGAGCAGGGCATGAGGAATACGCGGGGGCAACGCATGACCTACAACAGCGTCCAGCACCTTTTGAAGAACCGTCGCTATATGGGCGAATACGCCTATCGGGATATTGTAGTGCCGGATGGCATCCCCGCCATCGTCCCCAAAGACCTGTTTGAGCGGGTGCAGGAAAAGTTGGTGAAGAACAAAAAAGGCCCCGGCCCGCCACAAAGCCGAGGACGACTATCTGCTGACGACAAAGCTGTTTTGCGGCTACTGCGGGGCCTACCTTTGCGGCGAGAGTGGTACCAGCCATACAGGAAATGTCCACCGTTATTACAAATGCGTGTCCGTCAAGAAGAAGCGGCCTGAGTGCCGCAAGCGGCCGGTCAAGAAGGAATGGATCGAGAATTTAGTTGTCAGCGAAACCATGAAGATGGTGATGGACGATGCTGCCATAGAAGCTATTGTCTCCATGCTCATGGACTTGCAGGACAGGGAGAATATCAATCTCCCGCTATATGAACAACAGCTGCGGGAAACCAACACAGCCATTCAAAACCTCTTGAACGCCATTCAGCAGGGAATCCTAACCAAGTCCACAAAAGGGCAGTTGGAAGAGCTGGAAGTAAACAAGGAAGAATTGGAAGCACGTATTGCCTGTGAACGGCTGGCAAAGCCCAAAGTCAGCGCCGAGTTTATGACCTTCTGGCTGCACCGCTTCCGCAAGCTGGATGTGCGTCAGAAATCCCATCGCAAGATGCTGATCGGCACCTTCGTCAATGCTATCTTCCTCTACGACGATAAGATGTTGATCACCTTCAACTACAAGGACGGGACAAGCACCATTACGCTTGACGATCTCAACGCCGCGCGTGCGGATCAGAATACCGGTTCGGATTTGGATTGCAATGGTGCACCATCTGAAAGTCCCGAAAGCCTTGTTTTTACTGGGCTTTCGGGATTTTTCCTTGCTTTTTTTGAGCAGCTTTTTGCGGCTTGCACCGTGAAAAAGAGGGAAAAAACGAGTTTTCCGGATAAAGCAAATCGTGGAAAGCCTTGCGGCGTCTGCGTTTGCCGAGCCTGCAGAGCTCAATTGGGAGCCTTTTTTCAGGTTTATTGCGGAAAATAGCCGAGGATCCTGGTGGCAGCGGTTATGAGCAATAGAGTATGATCATTTCAGGACATTGTGGGAGTGGCTTATGGGCACCAATCATCCTTCCTCTTTACAATGTCAGAAGCGGCTGCGTTGCCTGTCTCTGACGGATGTGGTATAATCGTCCCAGGAAACCGGATATTGGAAGAGCAGCGCAGAGAGCCGGAGCTGCTGAACAAAGCCGGAGTAATCAGGAAAAGAGGCTGTGCAAACATGCAGGAGCTCCAATTCAGAACCAGAGGAAACGCATCGCCCCAGGGCAGAAGCCGGGTGTACTTCACCTGTCACCCCGCAGATTTCACGCGCAGCTTCGAGCGGATCTGCACAGATATCTTCGCCTCCTGTGACTGCGCAATTTACTATACTGCGGACATGGAGGCGCGCCTGCCGGAGGAGACCCGGGACACGGATCTCGGGCAGATGAACCTGTTTGTCATCCCGATCTCCGGAAGACTTCTGACAGAACCCAACCGGGCCATGGACGAGGATTTCCCCTTCGCCAAGGAGCAGCACATCCCGGTGCTGCCCATCCTGCTGGAGCCGGGCCTGGATGAACTCTACAGCCGTCCGGACCGTTTCGGCGCGCTGCAGTACTTAAACCCGGACAGCCAGGACGCGACAGAGATCTCCTATGGGGAGAAGCTGAAACGATACCTGGAGAGCGTACTCGTCGGCTCAGAGCAGGCTGCCCGGGTCCGGGCGGCTTTCGACGCCTATATTTTTCTGAGCTACCGGAAGAAGGACCGGAAATACGCAAACGAGCTCATGCGGCTCATCCACCGGAACCCCATCTGCCGGGATATTGCCATCTGGTATGATGAGTTCCTGACCCCTGGCGAGAGCTTTTCGGACACCATCGGGAAGATGCTCTCGGACAGTAAGCTCTTTGCTCTGCTGGTGACGCCCAACCTGGTCAACGAGCAGAACTATGTTCAAAGCGTGGAGTACCCCGCTGCGCGGCAAAGCGGGAAGACCATCCTGCCGGCGCTTATGGAGCAGACGGACCCGGCGCTACTCTCAGAAAAGTATGAAGGGATTCCCGCGGCGGTGGACGCCCGGGATGATCGAGCCTTCCGGACAAGGCTCCAGGAGGCCCTGACCGGCATTGCCAGGCGGGAGAACGATCAGGATCCTGTCCACAACTTCCTCATCGGTCTTGCCTACCTGGAGGGGATCGACGTGGAGGTGGACCGGGCCAGAGCGCTGGAGCTCATCACCGGAGCCGGGGAAGCGGAGCTTCCTGAGGCTATGGAGAAGCTGTGCAGAATGTATCGAGATGGCATCGGTGTGGCGCTGGACTATCAGAAAGAGCTCTTCTGGCGGGAAAAGCTCTATGCGTTTTATCTGCGCACCAAGAGCGAGGCGGATGACGAAACCTGGACCGCCCTGCTCAACCTGGCAAGTACAGCTGGGAAAACAGGGGACTATCGGCGGGCAATTGCGCTGACGAAAAAGGCCATTGAGATCGCGCAGAAGTACTACCACGAAGAGGACGGCGTGAAAGAGGGACCGCTGATCAATCTCGCCTCCTTTTATTACGCCCTGCATGACTATCAAGGAGCCGCGGAGGCGCTGGAGCGAGCGTGCCCGGTTCTGGAGAAGACGCTGGGTCAGACGCACAAAGCCACGCTGGTAGCGCAGCTCAATCTTGGCACCGCATATATCAGCCTGAAAGAATACAACAAGGCGGAACGTCTGCTCAAAAAAGTCGTGGATGTTGGAACCCAGGTCCAGGGAGAGGAGAGCGAAGTTGTCATTAAGGCGACAGCATCGCTCGCCGGCGTCTATGGTGGAAGAGGGGACCTGCAGCATCAGAAGAAGCTGACGGAAAAGGCCTATGACCTCTGCTGCAAGGTGTATGGGAAGGAGCATCCCCTCAGTCTGGTGACCCTGCTCAATCTAGCTGCTACCTGCGGTCTTCTGAATGACTATCAGAATGAGCAGGAGCTTGCCCAGAAGGCCTATCCCATTTCCTGCCGCGTCCTGGGAGAGGCTCATCCGACCACCTTGCGCGCGGTATCGCTGCTTGCAAGTACTTACCAGGAGCTCGGCCCCCTGAACAAGGCGAAGGAGCTTCTTGAAAAGGCCTTGCCCGTTTCCAGCCGTACCCTGGGGGAGGATCATCCCAGCACCCTCAGCATTCTGAACAGGCTTGCAGAGATCGCAGATACAGAAAAGGATGATTCCCGGGCGCTTGCGCTTTATCAGCAGGTGTATGAGCGCCGCCTTCGGACCCTGGGCCAGGCTAATCTGGAGACGCTGAACGCGCTGAATAATCTTGCTTTCTCCTATGACCAGGCAGGCGAGACGAAGCAGGCGGAAACGCTTCTGGAGCAGTGCTGTGCACTCTGGAAGGAGCACTACGGTCTGGGCGATCCGGAAACGCGCAAAGCCATGAGTCGGCTGGCAAAGCTTTGGCATGACCACAAGCAATTCGACAAGGAACGTCCCCTGAGGGAGGAGATCTACGCGCTCCTGTGCGAGACCAAGGAGATCCCAGATACAGTTTCTGCTCTGCAAAGACTCGTGGACGTCTGCAAAGAACAGGGAGATCAGGCGCGCGTGCTGGAACTCTTTCCGGCGCTGTATGAGGGCTTCTGTCTGACCAGGGGCGAAAGGGATCCGGAGACCTTGACCATCCTCTCAAACTATGCCGCCCACTTGCTCAATGCCGGAGACGACCAGCGGGGCAGGGAGCTCGCGGAGCAGGCGTACCATCTGCGCTGTGAGGTTCTGGGCGAGGATGACCCGGCCAGCCTCATGAGCCTCTACAACTGGGCAATGGCGTTGGAAAAGCTGGGGGACTATGTCCAGGAGGCCATGCTTCTGCAGCAGCTGTATGCGAAACGAAGCAGCGTCCTGGGGCAGACCCATCCGGACACGATGAAAACCTTGTACGCTTGGGCAGTTTCTTACGCTGTTCAGGGAAAATGGGAACAATGCGCTGCGCTCCAGGAGAAGCTCTATGCCCAGCGCTGTCAGGTTCTGGGCAAGACACATACAGACACGCGGCAACTCCTTTCCGAATGGATTACGAGTCTGCGGCTGCTCGGCGCCCATGAGAAGGCTGCTCCGCTTCTGGAGCAACTCTATCTTGGATCCTGTGAGAGTTCTGGAGAAACCCATCCGCACAGCCTGAATCTGTTGGGAATCTGGGCCCTTGAGCTGGGAGAAGCCGGAGATCTGCAGCGGGAGGCGGAATTGGAGGAGAAGCTCTATATCCAACGCTGCCAGGTTCTGGGCGAGGACCATGAAGATACGCTGAAGACCCTCTCCAATTGGATTATCACGCTGCGGGACCTTGAGAACTATGAAGCTGCCGAGCCGCTTCTGGAGCAGCTGTATGAGAGGCTCTGTCGGGTTTTGGGTGGGACTCATCCGGACACGTTGAAAGCACTCTCCAACTGGGCCGTGAATCTGGGAGATCTGGGGCAGCTTCAGCGGGAGGCGGAGCTGGAGGAGAAGCTCTATGCCCAGCGCAGCCAGGTCCTTGGTGAGGACCATGAAGATACGCTGATGACCCTCTCCAACTGGGCACTTACCCTGCGGGACCTTGAGGACTATGAAGCTGCCGAGCCGCTTCTGGAGCGGCTGTATGAGACGCGCTGCGAGCTCTTGGGCAAGACCCATCCAGACACATTGAAAGCGCTCTCCAACTGGGCCGTGAATTTGGGAGATCTGGGGCAGCTTCAGCGGGAGGCGGAGCTGGAGGAGAAGCTCTATGCCCAGCGCAGCCAGGTCCTTGGCGAGAACCATGCAAGTACCTTGCAGACGCTTTCCAACTGGACCATCACTCTGCGGGATCTTGCCCAATGGGAACAGATGGAGAAGAATGCAAAGATTCTCTGGGAGGCTCAGAAACAGGCCTTGGGAGAGACGGCACCCAAAACGCTTCGCGCGGCATCCCTTCTGGCCCAGGCTATGCAGCAGCAGGGCTTTCACGCGCAGGCGTTAACGCTGTGCGATTCCATTTTCGGGCTGGAGGGCCTGAGCAAAGCGGGCAAGCGCGCCCTTGCGGAGATCTACGAAGCGAATGGCCAGATTGAGAAAGCGGATGCCCTGCGGGACTGAGGAACTGGACGCACTTCCTTGGCATTATCAACAAAATACAACGCGAATGTTTAGATAATCTACCGATTCCCGCGGAAATGTGAGCGTGGTATAATATGCGTGTAGTATAAAACCGCAACTAATCGAGACAGCTAAGGAGGAGTATCATGTTTGATTCGTTTCTGATCAAAGCGGGTTCTCTGGAGAACTTCACGGAGAATGGGAAGGTCGCCGGCTTCAAGTTTGCCGTCCACATCGCGGACTATCGCGGCTGCTTCCT
>Ga0208297_1002143_pt1 | contig 12817 bp, 11 predicted proteins | sample LMS_cellobiose_e_FD_187367 | JGI IMG/M metagenome (GOLD analysis project Ga0208297, IMG submission 187367) | Rumen-fistulated moose microbial communities from Alaska, USA - LMS_cellobiose_enrichment (SPAdes) (version 2) | ecosystem: Host-associated > Mammals > Digestive system > Stomach > Rumen... | reverse complement strand
TGCCGATACTTTTCCTTTGATTTTGCGAAATGAATTCCGTTGTATTTCTCCCGGATCGGATTCAGCTCTTTCAGCGTCTTGACCGCATCCAGGATGGCGTCAATATCGCGGATGCGTTTCTCCTTTGCCTTTTTATCCGATTCCATTTCTCGGATTTTGCTGCTGGTGGCATTCAGCAACCGGGCAAAATCCTTAATGGAATAGATGTCGTGATCTTTCATAAAGGACAGGACTGCCGCCTTCTCTTTCAGATCGTTGACGCCGCCTTTATTTCGCGCGCCGTTGCTCCAATCCCAGCGTTCCTTTTCCCGCAGATCATAGTAGGCCATGAGTACGGAAAGGAGCGGATAATCACCGGGACTTTCCAACTTCTTCTGATCGCTGATGATGTCCGTCAGTTCTGTCATCCATTCCAGCAGGGCTTTCAGTTTGTTCCTGATTGCGGTAAACAGGGCATTGATGAGTTTCACAGCTCGGTTATGATCGCCAAGCTCCGTGTGGATGCCTTTCTTCTCCAAAGCAGAAGCGGCAGGGCCCAGGTGAACAGTAGGAGCCAGCTCGATCCCCTGCCGCTCAAAGGATCGCATATCAATGCGTTCCTCCCGGCCTGCTTTTTCCAAGGCAGCGTTTTGCATGACCTCCCATTCATGCCGCCAGATTTCGCAGTTGCCCCGATCATTCCAGCCGTCCCAGCTGACGCAGCGGCGCTTGAATTTTCCGTTGGCCGTTTGGATGCGCTCGCCGTTTTCATCCAGGATAAACTCCGTCCGGGTTTTCGGATTCCATTCTCCTTGTTCGTTCAGGGAGCGCATGGTCAACAGCACATGAGCGTGGGGATTTCCCTTCTCGTCGTTATGGACAGCAAAATCCGCAATCATGCCGCGATCCACGAAGGACATTTGGCAGTAATTGCGGATCAGTTTGATGTTCTGTTCCTGAGTCAGTTCCTTGGGCAACGCCATGATGATGCGCCGGGCGGTTTGGGCGGTTGATTTATCTTCAGCAGCATCCACCGCGTTCCAGAGTGTTGCCCGGTCCCGGTATCTCTCTGGGGCGTTGGTCGGCAGCAGGATTTCCTTGTGGATGATCCTCTCCAAATGATCGCCGGATTTCCATTCATGCTCGTATTCGGAATAGATTTTATCGCCCGATTGGTAGGCGGCGGCTCCAACCGCGGAGTTGCCCTTTACCTTGCCCCGGGCGATAATCGTGATGTTAAAATGGGGACACGGAATGTGTGCCTCACCTCCTCTTCGTTTCGTCGTTTCTGACCCGCCGCAGCGCTCCTATGGGGGTAGCCGATGCAATCGGCGCAGGGGGCCGCCCCTGTTGATGGAGAGAAGCCATACGAAATGGCTTCTCTCCATCGAGCCCTCCGCAGGAGCCCTCGGAGAGCGCAATGAATGAACGAAGTTCATATAATTGCGCCCTCCGTAAACTCCGGGTCCTTAGTCAGCCAGATTCCCGGCTTCGGTTCCCGCAGTCTCGGCAGCGGCCTTTCGTTTGGTTTCCAGCAGGTTTGCCAGGTGCGTTTTCGCATAGGGCGTGTTCAGGGCGTACTGCAAATGATTGAACACTTCCTCGTCCGAAAGCTCCGGCGCGCCAAGCTCAGCAAGCAGTTTTTCCACATAGCCGCCGCGATTGCACAGCCGATGGGTGCGCTCGCTGCGGGTCAGTTCCCTGATCTGCTTCTGCACGGCCTTCTCTTCGGCCTCGGCCTGCTGCTTCTTTTCCAGCAGCTTTTTCTGCTTTTCCAGCAGTTGCTCCATCCGTTTGCTCATACGTTCACCTCCCTTCGCTTGAAAATCCGGGCACAAAAAACAGCACCGCCCTGCTCTGGTGCTGTCATTCGTTCCTTCACCGTAATTATGATCGTTTTCGATAAAAACCCAAAAAACCGATGACAAGTCCGAAACAAAAATCACGACAAACCTCTTTCAATTTTCAAAGAGATGTTGTATAATGAAAACCGAACATATATTCGCATCTTTCAGGAGTTAAAAATGGATTTGGAAAAAGAAAGCGGAATGCTTACGCTGATCTTTGCCGACGATACCGTGCAATACAGGGATCGAATTTTACCCACGGGTTCCATCGCTTGCATGGCGATGAATATTCCAAAAGAAACGCTGGAAGAGTCGTTACCCCTGTGTCAGCGGATCGCGGCAGTCAACACCATGCTGCACACGGGCACCGCAGATAAAACCGCCATGAAAAGCGCGTGCCTGGCAGCACATGAACTGCTGAAACGGATAGCCCGGCATGAGCCATTCACATTCTTTTCAAACCCGTTGCTGGATCAACGGCTGGATCAGGTTTTCAGCGTGGAAGCGTTCAAGAAAATTCCGGCTTATAACAAGGCGATGCTAAATGGGCAGATGGATGAAGAAGCAGGAAAGCGATATGGCCCGACAAAAGATTTGCTGGGCCTGGCTCCGGCCCTGTCGAATTATTACGACGCTATCACCCTGCTACAAGAGCACATCGGCCCATTTGCCGATATGCTGGACGGAAAGAATCAACCTCGCACAAAGGAAGAATACCTCTCACAATTCAGCCAATCTTTCCCGGAGAATTTCCGTATCGGTGATGGTACAGATTCCTGGATGTCCATGGCAAATGTGTCCCTTCAATACACGGCGGGTGTGAACGAGAAGAACGGGCAAATGCACATGAAAAAACAGATGCACTTCCTTACCTTCGGCGGGATGCTGCGGGCCGATTTCTTTGAGGGTATTTCCGTGGACCATGCTCCGAAACGCTGCGCCATCTGTGGCAGGTGGTTCCTGACTACCGATGCCCGGCACACGAAATATTGCAGCGATCTTTGTCCCTCTGATCCCCTGGGAAGGAAGTGCCGGGTGATCGGTAATATGCAGGGAAGGTCAGCACGGGAATTGGCGGCAGATCATCCGCTGAACGCACCCTATACCCGGCGCATGAATACCATCAACCAATGCCTGGGCCGGGGCACGATCAGCAAAGAACTGGCAGATGCCATGAAGAAGCTGGCAAAGGATAAAAAGCAGCGGGCCAAAGCAGATTTGGCCTATGCCCAGGGAACCTATCAGCAGGAAATGGAACAGGATGCGCTAAAAGCCGAAGCGCAAAAACTGCTGAGATAAACGGAGGCCGCGTTGGAACAGATACTGAAGGATTACTCCTGGGATTTAGGGGAATACACGTTGCGGGCGTCCCAGGCGGAGCGTGGTAAGCTGACGCTGTATGATGCGCTGAACGTGTATCAGTTGAAACCGGCTCCGCCTGCATCGCCGGAAGGCGAAAAGAACCATTACATTTGTCTGGCCCAGGAGACCCATGAGCTGAAGTACATCTTCTTTTATCTGCATGAGAATGAAGCATACTTCAATGATAGGATCAACACCTTTCTCACCGCAGAAGGAGACAGGATTCACCCGGAGCGGTTCATGGATTTGAAACTGGAATGCCGGATGGAAATGCTGCGGAGATTCCAGGAGTATGATCCCCGCAGAAATGTCAAATTCACAACGTATATCCACAGATATATCAGCGACGTGCTGCTGCGTTTCCGAATGGTGGAGGAATACTATACCTTCGATTCGCTCCAGGAATACAAGGATGCCCGGCAGATCATGGAGCTTTACACTGAATGCAGCGGGAATGTGGAAAAGGCGGGCCGACTTTTTGCGGAAAAGAACCAATGCTCCAAGGAAATGGCTGCGGAAAAGCTGGCAGCTGCTTTCTGGCAGCGCAATCGCCGGATGCCCATGCTGCTCAACGACGAAGGCGAGGGCTGGGAACAGGCGGATGAACTGATCCCGGATCATTGGGATTATACCGGCATCCTGTGGGCGGGCATGGAAGCAAAGGTGGTTGATAAAGCCTTCGATAAGCTGTCCTACCGGGATCAGAGGCTGCTGGAAAAGCGCAATGCCATCTGCATGACCTGCGGCCGGGTCAGCGATATGAAAACGAAGGTCTCCTTTGAAAAGTTGGCCGAAGATTTTGAAGGGACCGGCGCGCCTGGCGCAGAAATGGCTTACAAACGCGCCGTGGAAAAGTTGATGCTGGAATTAGTCAGGCTGGGCCAGCTTCATTGTGTGCGCCTCAAGCAAATCTCCCTCCAGCGTGAAGGCAAAAAAATAACCGCCGCTGCCTACGCTTATCAGGTAGACAACGACGGTGCATGGGGCGAGATTCAATTTGATCTGGAGAAAGGAACGGCCTGGGTGGAGACATTTGCTGAGAATGACCCCTGTGATACATGGGATATCACGGATGCTGCCATCCAAGCGATACTATCATGTGAGTCAGAAAAGATACCGAAAAGCATTTTGATCCCATGTAAGGCAACAATCACATAACAGGAATTCCACGGAATAGTAATGAGGTGGGGAAGCCATGACTCTTCTGCTTTTTTATTGCATATAGATAAACATATACAGTTCTTCATTATGGGTGCGCTTGGAATTTTGTTAAGCCTGGTCTGCTTGAAGAGAACAAATAATCCAGCCGCAAAAGAAACACAATCAAATTCAGTTTCCCAAGACAAATAATACGCTAGCGTCGTCCTCACGGGCGGCGCTTTTATTACTCTGTCCAATAAATGTCCAGTAAAAAATATAATTATTTTATAATTGGATGTTCGTATAGCCTAGATGGTCACGGCCTGTAGCCTGAAATAGGTCTTGGCTTCAATCGCTGAATCGTCTGATCCCCTGAAACGAACTTTAAAATATCCGATATGGCTCGACAAAATGAGGCGTTGCTTTCCGCCGCTTGCAGCGCTGTGGAACATAGAAACGGCAAAAGTGGCGGGCGGGATATGCTTCCACCTGTCGTCAGCAATTCCCCATGAAGTACACAGGCGCATCAGATCCTCTACAGCGCCGCCATCGAAGCTGGCGGCAAGTGCGTTTCTCCCAATGTCTCCCGTTACAAGGCTGACCCCCAGAACATCGCTGACACGGCCATCATCCATCACATCAATCTGTATGTCAAGCGGGAAAGGAAAACAAAACAGGGAGTGTAACTTATCTCTCATCACCGGAGACAACGGGACAGGAAAGCCGATTTTTCCCAAATCTTCCTCAAAGGCTATGATATTTCCGGCATAGCGGCTTTTCAGGTCATCGGAAAGTAAGCTGCCGATCCGCAAAGGCTTTCCCTTGCGTCCTGTATGCACACCGGTGTACCATGTATTCCAGCCGGACGGAAGCTGAGCTTGCTTTCCATGAAAGCGTGCAGCAGCCTCTTCAGACCCGACATGACGAAAAAAGCCCTCGCAGATTTCCGTCGCCTCACCGGATGATTTCAAGTATACCATAGGAGGCGTATACAATCCCTCTCTGAGATCATATACCACATCCAGGCCGTCCGCACCCCGGTCCTCTTCAGCAAACCATGTGAAAAGCTGCCCATGATCGCCATAAACATTCTCCGCGAAGGGAATACCCCGGCGGATGGCTTCGCCGCTGTGGACGATGTGCAGGTCAAAACCTACCTTTCCCGATAACGGGCACTCCAAAAACAGCATGCTGAAGGACCGTCCGCACAATTTTTCATGCAGCAGCGTCCTGTTTTCCTCTTCCGCCAGTTCGCCAAAAAGCCGCTTTTTCCCTTCTCCGCTTACAGTGCGGCTAAAAAGCATATCAAAGATTTCCTCAGTTCTGAACAATGTGCCTGTTTCCTTTCCTTGCATATGGGTGTGATCAGAACATCGTTCTCCGCATGTTCCTGTCTGTCAGTCCATAACAGTCGTTTGCCCGTCCAGTCCTGCGATCCTCCGCATCTGATCATCAGACAGTTCAAAATCGGACACAGCATAGTTTTCCCGGATATGAGCGGGTCTGCCAGATCCGGGAATAACAATATATCCGGCTTGCAGATGCCAGCGGATGACAGTCTGAGCTGCCGTCTTTCCATGTGCCTCTGCAATGCTTCGGATCGTATCGTTTCCCAGGATCATGTGGGTAAACCCTCGTCCGCCGAAAGGAGCCCACGACTCCACCACCGTGCCGTATTGGCTCACATATTCCTGAAGCTTCGTGTTCTGGTGAAGCGGATGATTTTCATTCTGCACCACGGAAGGCGGAATGCTCGCCACCTTGTTGATGCGCATAAACTCTTCCGCCGTATCAAAGTTGGATATGCCTATGGAGCGGATCTTACCCATGCTTACAGCGCGTTCCAGTGCGTGATAGATCTCTTCGTCGTTGGTTCCCGGTTGATGAACCAGCATTAGGTCAATATAGCCGATGGAAAGGGCCTCCAGGCTCTCTTCAATCGCCTTCTCCGGCACAGTGACCTGCCGGGGCATCAGCTTGGTTGTGACGAAAAGCTCCTCCCTTGAAACGATGCCTTCCGTGACCGCTCTGCGAACACCGTTCCCAACGTTTTCTTCATTTCCGTAGCAAGCAGCCGTATCAATCAGCCGATAACCCGTTTTGATGGCTTCGTAGACCGATTCTTCGGCCCGCTTTCCCCGGAGCGCCCAGGTGCCAAGCCCCAGACGCGGCATCCGGTAACCGCTGTTCAGCTGTATATCGTTCATTCGTCCTTCTCCTGCGTCTGCCTGCTGTGATTCGTATCCTGCTGTGTTTTCCAGGTGCGGTAGCGGGCCAGCGCATAGCCATCCGGATCATCCTTCCAGGAGAAACATTCCCGGCGATTCATGATGCGCCTGTGCGGACAACCGCCCAAGCACAAGGGGAAAAATTTGCAGGCCATGCACTCCTCATCTTCCCGGGGAAACAGCGTTTCAAAATAGGCATCAAGCACGCCCGTATTGCTGCCGGGCTCCCCGGCATGGCTGAAATCCTTCACATTTCCAAAGGCAAATGCGTCTTTTCCCACATCCTCCCAGCATTTATACAAATTTCCCAATTCGTCAATACAGTATTCGTGCTTTTTGTGGGCCATGCAGTAAACCCGCCGGTAAGAGGGCTGTCCCCACCGTCTGAGCAGATCCTCGGGGGTCTGGCTATCGGCGTATTCGGACATGTTCATCTCTTTTCTGGCCAGTTCAGGCGAAGCGGGGCCGATGAGATCCATCCTGGAAGCATAAGCAGAAATATTCACACCTGTCTCCGCCGCGATATCATCAATTTGGGCTTTCAGCGCTTCAAACAGCGGCGCGTTCTCCCGGTTCAGGTTGCAGCGAATGCTGACCCTCGGCCAGGATCTTTGGGACGGATCGGGATACGGGGATTCAGGGCCTGCCGGCGTTCCGGCATCCTCCGGCTGCAGATCATAGGGACGCAGCTGCCAAAGGTTCTGCATAATGCGGGTGAAGCTGGATCCGCCGTTCCTTTCCCGGCGGGATGCATCGTTCGTTTCCGGCGTGGGACCGTCCAGCGTAATTTGGATGTACGTTACTTTTGATCTCTCCAGGAGGCTGATGTTTTCCTCCGTCAGAAACCAGCCGTTAGTGATGATCCCCGCATCGTAGGCCGCTCCCAGTTCGGCGCACAGCTCTATGAATCTTTGGGAGAGGCGCTCAATGATCCATGGAAAGAGAAGCGGCTCGCCGCCGTACCAGGTGACACTGAGCTTCTTCAGACCATAGTAGACCATGTTTTCCTTTGCGAACCGGAAGATCAGGTCCTCGGTTTCCCGACTCATGCTCCCGCTCCGGGGCGTCTCAAAGCAATAGGGGCAGGCAAAATTGCAGGCAAGGGTCGGACAGATAGTCAGTGCAAGTGCTTCTCCCCGTCCGCTCTCAAAGAAGGCCTGCGTTCTCATATGCCTGAGTTCGTCATAAGCCACAAGAAAACCGGCTTCCCGAAGCTTTTGCACAAATTGGAAGGAATCGGAGAGCTCTTCCGCCCGGTCAAACAGCGCATGCTGAAACGGTGTCAGCCGCATGACAGCACCGCTCCGAAAATTGACGAGCACGAAGGCATCCTCATCCGGGATGCGTACACAGTGATTGTATCTTGAATACTGAAGCATGGATCCCTCCGCTTTTACAAATCACAGGATCTTGCAAAAAGATAAGCCTTGGCGAGAACGGCTTCCTCATTTTTAAAGCGTACCTTGTACGTACTGACGGACACCAGATCCGCCACCGTTTTGATCCCGCCGTCTTCAAGGATATTTCTCCTGACCGCCGTGCAGGCGTCCCTTAACAGCCGCCGCCGTTCATCCGCCAATCCCCAGTTTTCAAGCATCACCATCAGATCCTCCGACGTGTTGCTCGCAAGAAACGCCTCTGTACTGTCCCAGGAGTTCTCATCCGCGTCATCCCTGACAGAGACACCCAGCGCCCGCGCAAGATCGCCATCGGGAAACATATCGAACTGAAAATCCCAGACATAACCCTTTTGAATCAAAAGGTGCAGCTGGTCGATCATGTTCCCTGGAACCGATCTTCGGTAGTACAGCGATAAATCCCTTTTCAGCAGCGCTTTATCCTCACGATATCGCTTGGATATCTCCCGATCCAGGAAGAACCCCAGCCGGATGGGCGTGCCCGGACGCGCATCCATATATCCGACATAGTAAGGCTGCCAGCCTGCCGGCGCGGCAGAGAATGCCTCCATGACCTTTTGCAAGCGCTCGGCTGCCCCCAGGCGAGCCAGCATCTCAGGCACATAATCGACATTCGGCAGGTTGCGCGGAGGCAGCAAATAGATGCCGGGCTGGTCCCGGTCTTCAGACAGATCGAAAGAAAAGCCAATGAGGTAGCGGGCAAGCCCCGGATCTCTCGCACATGCTTCAAAAAAGGACAAATAATCAAAGGGGGTGGATTCCCTTTCGCAGCTCCCACGGGAGACCGGCAGCCTGATGGCTCCGCAATTGTATTGCAGCAGCAAGTCCATGCGCGCTTCCCCGGTCAGAGGAAATTCAAAGTAAAAGCCCTCTCCGGAAGCATCGATAGCGTATTTGTGGAGCGCCGCCTCTGCCTTGGCCTGGGTGGACAATCCGAAGAGCCGCGCTTCCCGTCCACCGCCTGCTGCCCGCGCATAAATCCGCCGAAAATTCCGCAGAACCGGAAGCTCGTCGGGACATCCGTCATTCTTTTCGTTCATTGCTATAGCCCCCACGGTTCTTACAAATATCTAGACTGAGCCAGAAGGTAGCCCTTTGCCACAAAAGGCAGTCCATTCTTGAAACGAACCTTGATGCCATCGATTGTGATCGCTTCTCCCACGAAGCGGTGCTTGTCTCCATAGCGCTCGATACGCTGCGAGGCATAGCACGCGCTGTCCATTTTTCGCCAGCGGGCATCCGCGAGCCCCATCGTCTCAATGCGGCGCATCATGCCGCCTCCGGGTCCGTTCTCAAGGAAACCTGCCGATTTCCTAGGATCCAGTTCATTGAAGCCAAAGTTCACGCTGACGCCCAGGCCGTCCCCGATCATTCCATCCTGCCAAAGATCGAACTGTAGGTCGCAGACAAACCCACCGTCCGCCAGGACGGAGAGCATTTCTCTCCCGGAGGCAGGAAATTGGATTTTTATGTACGCCTCCAAGTCCCGCAGAAAATCCTCCGGGTGATCGGAATAATACAGGCTGTCCTTTCGGGAAAGGGAAAAGCCAAGACGAATGGGGGTTTTCGGCCTTCCCGCCATCACGCCGACATAGTGCGGAAGCCAGGCCTTCGGCACGTTGGCCAGGGCGGTCACCGCAGAGCGGATGCGGTCTCCGAAGCCTGCGATCTCCAGAAATTCCGGTACATAATCCGCGACTGGCGTTTCCGGGGGCGGCAGAATATAGAGGCCCGGCGAGGAAACGCCGTTTGGCGCTGCGGAGAGATCAAAAGAATAGCCGCAGTCGAATTTTTCCCAGCCGGAAGCTTCGGCGCAGCCGTCGAAAAAGCGCTGCAGAGAAGGGCCGCCTTCTCCGGCAAAGCGCACGGGGGCAGAAAGATTGCCGCAGGTGTATCCCACCAGCAGATCCATACGCGGTTCCCCTGTAAAAGGAAACTCAAAGTCATAGATCGCCATGCTCACACCCGTAAGGGCATATCGTTCAAGCGTCTCGACAGCTTTTTTAAAGGAATCCGTTCCCAAAAGCGCATCCTCCCGTCCCTCCGCCGCCACTTTCTTATAGAGATGGCGAAAAGCCTGAAGCGTGTCTATTTCTGTCATGTTCCAGTATTTCCTTTCATAAAACGATATGGCAGGCACACCGGTGATGTGTCTGCCATACCAATTCTGAAAACAATATCCGGGAATGGTTGCTCACCACTTGTTATAGAGGCAATAACCAGGGCATGCGCCGCCGGCGATGTTCTTCATCTCCTCATCGGAGAGAGACACGTCCGTTTCGGCGATCTGGGCCAGATATTCCTTTGCTTTTTCTTCGGTCAGTTCGAAGCCATTTTGCTTGGCCAGCGCAATAAGCTCATCCGTGGTCTTGCAGGCAAGAACCGCATTGAGCTGCTCGGGCGAAAAGCTCTTGATATCAAAGTTGCCTTCCATGTTGCTTCCTCCTGTGGATAAAATGATAGGCAGTCTCTTAACTGACTATAAAACGGTACGATAGCAGATGTCCCAGCAGCGACCTCCGGCCACCTTCGCCAGATCTTCGTCGGTAATGTTCACATCAAAGTTCTCCAGTTTTCCGAGGTACTCTTTCGCGCTTTCAGCGGAAAGCTCCACGCCGTTTTCTTTTGCCAGGGCGATGATGTCTTCAGCAGTCTCGCATTTGACGGCCTTGGCAAGGATTTCCTTGGTCAGCAGTTTCGGATCAATGTTGTTCATCTTGGAACCTCCTAAAAATTTTTATGTTTCAGTTCCGCACACTCAGGCAAACCCGCATGCGCAGAAGCCAAACACCGTCGTCACGAATCCTGTGCTTCCGAACGGCCCGCGCTCCGCAGGCGGTATTGCGCCAGTACAAAATCATCCGGATTATCTTTCATTGGCCAGCATTCACGCTTGCTCTGGACGCGCTTTCTGGGACATCCACCCAGGCAGAGAGGAAATACCTTGCACGCCATGCATTCCCTGTCATCTTCCGGGAAAAGGGTCTCAAAGAAAGCATCGACGCCCGAAATGCCCGTTCCCGGCTCCCTCAGGAGGCTGTAGTCCCGCACATTTCCGATGACATACTCATCCCGCCCCACCAGTTCGCTGCACTTGTACAAGTTCCCCAGCTCGTCTATGCAGTATGCATGGGGATACTGTGCCATGCAGTAAAGCTGGTTATACTTCGAATGCATTCTGTCAATCAGCGCGTCCACGCCGATCAGTTGCGCAAATTCTCCGCTTTCCAGCGTACAGTTTCGGATGCGATCCTGATTCTCCTCACTGCTGTCCATCTTGCTGGGATATACAGAAATCCCGATGCCTTTCTCCTTGGAAAGGGCATGGATCTGCTCCGCCAGCGCGCCGTACAGATGGGCGTTATCCCGATTGATGTTGCAGCGAATCTGAATGTGGGGCATCTTGTAATCCGCCGGATATCCCTTGGGCGGATCCATCGCAAAGGGCCGCATCTTCCGCAGATTCTCCATGATCCGCCGGAAGCTGGACCCACCGTCCTTCGACCTCCGCAGGTGATCGTTTGTCTCCGGGGTTGGCCCGTCGAGGGTGATCTGGAAGAAGCCAACCTTCGCCCGTTCCAGCAGATCCGCGTTCTCCTCCGTCAGAAGCCATCCGTTGGTGATGATCCGCGCAGTATACGCGGCGCCGCAATCCCTGCATACTTCCTGAAGCCTTGCCGAGAGGCTTTCGATGATATCAGGGCAAAGAAGCGGCTCGCCGCCATACCACACCACGTCCAGCCCGTCCAGTCCGAAATTTTCCAGGTTTTCCCGGGCAAACCCCACAATCCTGTCCTGTACTTCCCTGCTCATGCGCCCGCTCCGGGCCTGTTCAAAGCAATAGGGGCAACAGAAATTGCAGGCGAGCGTAGGACAGATGGTTAACCCTAAAAACCTTCCCGTGCCTCCCGCGGCAAACGCCTGGGTGCGCATATGGCGAAGTTCATCATACGCCACCAGAAAGCCGCCTTGCCGAAGCGCTTCAACCGCCCCGGAATCCTCGGGCAGATCCGTCGCATTGTCAAAAACGGCCTTTTTCACCGGGTCAAGCCGCAGGAACGCACCCGTGCGAAAGTTGTAAAGCACACAGGCATCTTCCTCCGGAATCTTTACCACATGATTGTAGCGGGAGTATCTGAGCAATTTATTGTTTCCTTTCCCGGGGCACTTCTTTTGGCCGCAAGTAATCCATGCCCTCTGTCCCCTGATCGTTTTCGTTTAACATTTTATATTAAAGTGCTCCCCATGTCAAGGACAATCGAATTTGCGACAATAGACTACAGCGAAAAGCCATGATAAAATAGAACTGCCAACAATGGAGGATAGGGCAACGCAGAGGTGCGACCTGAGCGCCAGCTGGTTTCCGAGGGGGCGGTGCCATACGGTATCGCTCTTTTCTGTTGCATGTCGACAGAAGAGATACCGGTGGCAAGCCCCTGAGGAACAAAGCGATAAACCTCGGGGTTCAAGGGGCAGAGCCCCTTGGAACTCCTCCCACCGGAGGATTCCCGGGGAGCGGGTATTCTCCGGTGGTCACATAATGATAAAACTGAGTGGGAGACAGCTTGGCTAGCTGCCATTGGTACCGATCATGATTGTAGTAGTCGAACCAATCATCAATATCCCGCTTGACGTCCTTGAAGCAATGCCAGGAAGCCATCTTGTCGGCCAGTTCATCCTTCATGTGCCCATAGAAGCTTTCCTGCGGCGCATTGTCCCAGCAGTTGCCCCGGCGGGACATGCTCTGCCGCAGGCCCAGATCCTGAACCAGGGTCATAAAACGAATGCTGGTATAATGGCAGCCCTGGTCGCTGTGGATGATCGTTTCTTGCTGCAGCGATAC